>Ga0123353_10007191_pt1 | contig 14999 bp, 6 predicted proteins | sample TergutLab28metaG_3_FD_92763 | JGI IMG/M metagenome (GOLD analysis project Ga0123353, IMG submission 92763) | Labiotermes labralis P3 segment gut microbial communities from Petit-Saut dam, French Guiana - Lab288 P3 | ecosystem: Host-associated > Arthropoda: Insects > Digestive system > Gut ... | reverse complement strand
TTTCCCGTACTGCACCCGCTGGGATTATTATGCCTACGGCGGCCGCTGCGCCCGCCAGGCCTTCGTCGGCGTGGACCGCGTTTACGGCGACGGCACCTACGGAGCCCCGTGGCTGGGCTACGTCATCGAAATCAATTTCACCCGCACGCCGTTTTACGACGCCTTTTTCAAGGCCGAGTTCCCGGTCGGCTACTCCGCGGCCATGTATTACGGCCCGTCCATCGCCGAATGGAACGCCGAATGCGACGCCCCCCTCGGCATTGCACCACTGTTCGTCAGCATGGGCGGCACCACAAACACCCTGAACTGCGGCCCCAACAACAAACTCACAGGCAAAATCGAACTAATCGGCGTCAGCAACGCCGGCGACGACTACGGCAGAAACATGACAGGCTTCACGGCGACATTGACATTTACGTGATCCTGCCCTCGCCCGGCGACACCGCCAGCCTCGGCGGTTTGCTTCTTGCTGCGGACGCTGTCGCGATGTTCGTCTCTCACCGCGATGCTCGCTTTTCGTTTTTCAACCTTCTCTTCTGTGAGGAAATCCATGCCCCACGTCGACGAATCCAAACGCATGAAACTTTTCGGGGACTTCACCATTCTGGCGAACCGAGACGGCCAATTCGTGGACCGCCGAGGCCGTCGGGTCGTCGGGGGCGATGACATCGCCCAGCCCCCCGAAACCTCCGCCACCGACACCACGTCTCCGGCTCCGCCACCACGAACCCTCACGACCGCACCGCCGGACGACGCGGCGGAACTTTGTTACACCTGCCCGGCCAGCGGTTCCTGCCCAGCCTATTGTCGCACATGCGGCGGCGGGGTAATCCTCGTCGGCCCGTGCCCAATCGGCCGGTGGTGACGCGACCCGCCGACTCTCCGCTTTGTTCAGTTCCGTAAAGGGCCCCACGCCCCGCCCGAGTCCGTGTTCCTCGTCCCGTGCCTCGTGTTCCGCCCGAGCATGCCGCCCCCGAACGGGGCCGTCTTTGAGTACGCTCACGCCTTTTCCACCAGCGAAAGGAACATCCCATGACGATTTACGGCTACGTCCGCGTCTCCAGCACCGACCAGAACGACGCCCGCCAAACCATCGCGATGGAGGCGTTGAAAATCCCCGCCGAGCGAATTTTCACCGACAAGCAATCCGGGAAGGATTTTCAAAGGCCCGCGTACAAGTCGCTCGTGCGAAGGCTGCGGCCCGGCGACCTCGTGTACATCAAGAGCATCGACCGGCTGGGCCGGAACTACGCGGAAATCCAAAACCAGTGGCGAATCCTGACCAAGGAAAGGGGCGTGGATGTCGTCGTGATCGACATGCCGCTGCTGGACACCCGCAAGGGCAAGGACCTCATGGGCACGTTCATCGCGGACGTCACACTGCAACTTTTAAGTTTTGTGGCCCAAAACGAGCGGGAAACCATCCGCAAGCGTCAGAGCGAGGGCATCGCCGCCGCCCGGTCGCGGGGTGTCAGATTCGGTCGCCCGTCTCAAAAAGTCCCTGAAAATTTCGGCGTGGTGGTAAAACAGTGGCGTCGCGGCTCGCTGCCCCTGGCGGCCGTTTTGGCGAAAACCGGCCTTAAAAAAGCGACATTTTACAGGCGTTTTCGGGAACTCCGGCTGGGCAAGAACAGAAGCGGCGTCTCAAAAGGTACACATTTTGAAACAGCTCAATCGCGAGCTATTTAACCGTCGTATTCCGCCCACGTCAAACATTTTTTTGTGAAGTCGGCGGTAATTCAGGAAAGATCGGAATTTTTCACCTCTTTTCCGCCCCTCACTCCTCCGCTTCTGCCGGAGATGGGACTTTATCAAAATGTGTACATTTTGCGACAGTACTTTGTGCAATCCGATTGGCAGGTTCTCAGGGCCGGTGGTGAACCCCGGTATCGCGGCTTATGGGCAGCGAACGGGGCTTGAGTATGTCTTGAGGCGATCCCTGTCGAAGTATCAAGAAATAACGCAGGGAATCGCTGCGCCATGGGCGTGGCCTGTGGTGGCGGTGTTCAGGAAAAAAGGAAATTCGGGCAATATTGTCTGAAAAAAAGGAGAGCCTCGTGGCATTTGATCTTTTCAATCGTTCGTCCCGTTCGTCCAGTGAGGGTTCCGTTTTGACGCGGACTGCCTCCAAGCCTCGCGGTGGGAGTTGGCGAGGGGAAGCCTCGGACGGCCATTGCGGGCTGGTGGCCATCGAGCCAGCCTTCGCCGAACCGTGCTTTGAAGGCATGGAAACTCGGCTGATGCTGTCAGTTTCCTTGACCGAGTTCAACGCGATCCGGGCTGCTCACCCTGACCTGAACCTCTCGACGAGCATGTCGGCCTACAACATTATCGAGGTCGGCGTCGCGAGTCCCGACAACGTTTCGTCGTTCGCCTTCTCCGAGGCCGGTCTCCGGGCCGCCATCGCCAGAGCGGGAATCACGGCCGCCAACGACCTGATCGTCGTCCGAACCACCGCGACGCAGAACACCATCGCACTCAACAGCGAACTCGTCATCAATTTCAGCGTTTCCACCTACGGTACGGTTACCATTGTCTCCCTCGGCGACGAGCCGCTGACGCTTGACGCGCAGCAGAAATCCAGAGTTTTCAGCATCGGGAGTTCCAGCCACAGCCCCGTTGTTTCGCTGGCTGGACTGGAGATAAAGAACGGCTTGGCTACGGACAACGGCGGCGGGATATACAATCTCGGCACGTTGACAGTGACGAACTCGATCATCACGGGGAACACAGCCTCCGGCTCCTTTGCTTTCGGCGGTGGAATTTATAGCTCCGGCACGTTGAAGGTGACAAGTTCAAGCATCGCGGGGAATATGGCCTCCGGTATCACCTTCGCTGTCGGCGGTGGCATATTCGGCGATGGCACGTTGACGGTGACGAATTCCGCCATCACGGGCAATACAGCCTCTGGCGTTCTCGCGGCCCAAGGCGGCGGAATATGCCACTGGGGTGATGTCAGCAGCACGCTGACGGTAACGAACGCCACCATCGCGGGGAACACGGTCGCCGCTTCGGGGGCGAACGGCAGCACCGCCGGCGGCGGACTACTCAGTTCCGGCACGGCAACGCTGGCCAATACGATTGTGGTCGGCAACGGCACAGAAAATATCTACGGCAGTTCCATCGTCGGGTACAACAATCTGACCAACTTCATCGGGTGGGCCAGTGGTTCGTCGGGCAATCTTTCGTACAACGCCAGCCAACCGTTGTTTGCGGCGGGCAGTTATCGCCTGGCTCAGAATTCTCAAGCAATCGACAAAGGAAGCAATTCACGAGCTTCAACCGCGGGATTGACGGCAAGTTCAAAGGATTTGGCGGGAAATCCGCGAATTTTCAACGGAACGATTGACATCGGAGCGTATGAATATCATGGACAGCCGCCAGTGCTGGAGGAGTTCTCCGGTACGGCAACGTCGAGTTCCGTGACACTGACATGGAAGGCCCAGAACGTCGTGGCGTACACGTTGCAGTATCGGGTGTCCGGCACAACGACATGGATGACGGTGACGCCTGCTCCGGCAGCGAATGTCACCAGTGTGACGCTCCCCGGCTTGACATCGAACACGGCGTATGAGTTCCAACTGACGGCGACAAACGCAAGCGGTTCCACTTCTTCAATCGCGAGTGTAACGACACTACCGACGCCTCCGGTGAATTTCACCAGTCCGTCCAAAACGCCGAATTCCGTGACGCTGTCATGGGCGGCCCAGAACGGTCTGACCGGCTATACGTTGCAGTATCGCGTGACTGGCACGACGACGTGGCAGACCTGGACGTCTGCTCCGGCGGCGAACGCCATCGGCGCAACGATCACCGGCCTGACGCCGAACACGGGGTATGACTTCCAGTTAACGGCGAAAGGCCCCGGTGGCGACTCTTCGCCCGTCACCGTGAATAGTGTGACGACGCTGCCAACAGCCCCGGCGAACTTCATCAGTCCATCCAAGACGGCGAATTCGGTGACACTGTCATGGACAGCCCAGAGCGGTCTGACCGGTTACACGTTGCAGTATCGCGTGTCCGGTACGACGACGTGGACAACCGTAACAACCGCCCCGGCGGCAAACGCCACCAGTGCGACGGTCTCCGACCTGGCGGCGAACACGTCGTATGACTTCCAACTGACCGCAAAAGGCCCCGGCGGCGACTCCACTCCTTCCACTGTGAACGGTGTGACAACGCTACCGACGGCTCCGGCGAACTTTGCCAGTCCGTCCAAGACGGCGAACTCGGTGATGCTGTCGTGGACAGCCCAGAGCGGCCTGACCGGCTACACGCTTCAGTATCGCGTGTCCGGCACGGGTACATGGACACCGGTGACATCTGCCCCGGCGGCGAATGCCACCGGTGCGACAGTTACCGGCTTGACGCCCAACACATCGTATGACTTCCAACTGACCGCGGTCGGCCCCGGCGGTAACTCCTCGGCTGTCACCGTGAACAGTGTAATTACGCTGCCGGCAACACCGAACCTCACCTGTCCGTCCAAAACGGAGAACTCGGTAACGTTGGCCTGGGCGGCCCAGAGCGGCCTGACCGGCTACACGCTGCAATACCGCGCATCCGGCACAACGACGTGGCAGACATGGACGCCCGCTCCGGGGCCAAGCGCCACCGGCACCACGGTCTCCGGTTTGACGGCAAACACGACATATGAGTTCCAACTGACGGCGAAAGGCCCCGGAGGCGATTCCGTTCCTTCTCCCATTTTGGTCGCATCGACAAATATTGATAAACCGCTGCCCCCGGCGAACTTCGCCGGTTCGTCCACAACGCCGAACTCCATCACGCTGTCGTGGACCACTCAGAGCAGTTTGACCGGCTATACGTTGCAGTACCGCGTGTCCGGCACGGGAACGTGGCAGACTTGGACGCCCGCTCCGGCAGCAAGCGCCACCAGTACCACAGTTACTGGCCTGACACCGAACACAGCGTATGATTTCCAGTTGACGGCGACGAACGCAAGCGGTAGTGGCGACGCGACCACCATAACGAACGTCGCAACGCAACTCGTACCCCCGACGAATTTCACCAGTACGGGCCAGACGTCGAATTCCGTCGCGCTTGCGTGGACGGCCCAGAGCAATCCGACCAGTTACACCTTGCGATATCGTGTGTCCGGCACGACGACGTGGCAGACCGTACCATCGGCCCCGGCACCAAACGCCACGAGCGCCACGGTTAGCGACTTGACGCCGAGCACATCGTATGACTTCCAACTGACAGCGGTCGGTCTGACAGCGGTCGGTCTGGCCGACACGGCCACGGTCACCGTGACGAACATCGCAACGTTCGTTGCACCTCCGCCGCCCCAGGTGCTTGACAGCAAGGATCGGACGCCGAGTTCTGTGACGCTCGAATGGACGGCCCAGAACGACCTATCAAGCTATACGTTACAGTACCGCGTGTCCGGCGCGACGACGTGGCAGACATGGACGCCCGCTCCGGAAGTGAATGACACCAGTGCAACGATCACCGATCTGCTGGCGAATACGTCGTATGACTTCCAGTTGACGGCGACGAATGCCAGCGGCTCCGCTACATCTCCCGTGAAGACCGTCGCAACGCTGGTTGTTCGCCCGGTAGCCCCGGAGGACTTCACCAGCACGGCTCAAACGTGGAATTCCGTCACGCTCGGGTGGGCTCCGCAAGGCAACCTGTCGGGCTACACGTTGGAATATCGAGTGTCCGGCACGACGGCATGGCAGACTTGGACACCCGCTCCGGGGACGAGTGCCACCAGCGCGACGATCACCGGCCTGCTGGCAGACACGGGATATGACTTCCAGTTGACGGCGGGAAACGACGGTGGTTCCGCCAGCTCGTCCATAAGCGCTTCGACGAAAGTCGCGCCGCCGATAGCCCCGAACCTCACCGGTACGGCAACGCCGAATTCCATGCCGCTGTCCTGGACGGCCCAGAGTAATTTGACAAGCTATACACTGGAGTACCGAGTGTCCGGCACGACGACGTGGCAGACATGGACGCCTGCTCCCGGAGTGAATGACGCCAGTGCGACAGTCACCGGCCTGGCGGCAAACACGGGGTATGATTTCCAGTTGACGGCAACAAACGCAAGTGGCTCCGCCACGTCCCCTGTGATGACCGTCTCAACACCAGTCGAGCCTCCGATCCAGCCGGCGAATTTCACCAGCACGGATCAGACGCAAAATTCCGTCACGCTTTCCTGGGCGGCCCAAGGCAACCTGACCGGCTATACGTTGCAGTACCGCGCGGCCGGCACGACGACGTGGCAGACCTGGACGCCCGCTCCGGGGGTGAATGACACCAGCGCGACGATCACCGGCCTGGCGGCGAACACGCCGTACAATTTCCAATTGACGGCGACAAACGCCAGCGGCTCAGCCACGTCCACCGTGCTGACCGTCTCAACACCAGTCGAGCCTCCGATCCAGCCGGCGAATTTCACCAGCACGGAAGAGACGCAGAATTCCGTCACGCTTTCCTGGACAGCCCAAGCCAACCTGACCGGTTACACGTTGCAGTACAAAAAAACGACTGAATCAACATGGCAGACCTGGACACCCGCTCCGGGACCGAGCGCCACCAGCGCCACGATCACCGGTTTGACGGCAGGCACGGCGTATGACTTCCAGTTGACGGCGATAAACGCCAGCGGTTCCGCCATTTCAGTCACAAACGCCACGACGGTATACGAAGGTGAAGTTGACGTAAGGCCGCTGACTCCGGATTCGTCTGTGAAGGCACCGACGAAGTTTAAGTCGCCGAATATTGGGGCGCAGAGTACCACGCTGACCTGGGTGGCTTCCACCGCGGCCAATGCGGATGGATATGTGGTCGCGTGGTACATCAAGGGCGTACGCGTCGGCAGCATGGAAGTCTCGGGCAGGGACACAACGTCGGCCACAGTTGACGGCCTGACGGCGGGGACAAAATACTGGTTCCGGGTGTACACAACGACCAGCGACGGGAAAATTTCCACGAAATGGGTCGAAAAACCCGTAACGACCAAGGCCATTCCTTCTCCGAGATCGGTGAAGGCCAAGGCTGACGGTATCGGTGCGATCACGCTCTCCTGGGCGGCCCCGAAGGCGGCGGCTATGCCTGTCGATATGAACATCACCGGTTACAAAATCTATGACCTGAATAACAATCTGATCGGCAGCGTCGGCGCGGGCGCTACGTCGTTCCGGGTCGAGTCGCTGTTCGGCGGCGGCACGCTGAAACCGAACACGACATACTCCTTCCGCGTCGTGGCTATGTTCGAACCGAAGGCTGGCGGCGCGTCGGTGGAATCTGCCAAACCCGTGAAGGTGAAGGGCAAAACGGCGAAGTTCATCGCCCCGAAACTGGCCGCGAAGTCTCTTACCCTCGCCAGCGACATCACCTCCACAAGCATCACGGTCCGCTGGCAAGCCCACGCCGGTGCCGAGGATTTCCTTGTGACGTGTTCGCTGAAAAAGGTGTCAATTGACATCAGCGACAACATGAGTTTCATCACGGACAGCCAGGACAACATCGTCGGCGTAACGATCACGGGCCTCCAGCCGGGCGTGAAATACGATTTCACCATCCAGGCGACAAACGCCACGCTGAACGCGGCGTCGGCGATCCTGAAGAAATCGGTGACGACGCTGAAATTCTAGTCACCTACATTTTGTATCGGATTGATTGATTTTCAAGTACACCAGTAAACAAAAGAAAAGGAATATCAGCTATGTTAAAAAGTTCTCTGTCCGCAAAATTGAAGGGTATTCTAGCCTGCCTCGCGTTTGCCGCGTTTGTGGCTTCCCTGCCGGCAACGGCAAAGGCGCAAATCATGGGACAAGCCAGAGGTGGAGCTCCTGGCCTTATCGACGTTACATATACGCCGATGGCACTTAATTACGATTGGATAAGAATTTACGCCTACCAGACGGCTAATCACTCCACATTCAGTGTCACTGGACAATGGGATCAGGCAAGAGCACGCAGTTACACATACTTCGTGCCGTCGCTGGATGTGGGTACAGGGGGTGTTGGTGTGAGTTGGGACATTGCAAGTCTCATTGAATATGGAATTTTGGGCAGAACCCCGCCACCAAGTACATTTACGGGTATAGCAACTGGAGCGACTACGGTAAACAATAATGCGCGTTTTACGAATGCTCGGGGTTTTTCGATTACGAGGGCAGATATCGCCGGATACGGGGAAGGTACCGGCTACGGAGGTTCACTCGGTGTATTGAACAACCACGGCTGGATCGGTACGGCGTTTGTTGAAGCCAACGGAAGATTGTTTAATGGAAACGCGGACACCGGCGTTGCATCTGACGGAATCGGCACGGTTTACGTGAATAATTTCGGACAGTTGGCCAATAACGTGGGCTCTGTTATCGACAGGGCTATGGTCAATAGCGGTGGATTTTTACAAAACAATCAAACCAGCCGGATCAACTCGTTAACACTCAACAGTGGTGGCTTTGTTTCCAACACCGGCAGTGCCCGCGTCGAAGCGGCAACTCTCTGTGGTGGTACCATTAACAACTTCGACAATGCCACTATCGGATTGGCCGTTGTGCGAGACGGCGGTGTCGTGCGCCACGGTGCCGGTCAGAACGGTACCACAGGCGGTGCCGGTGGTAATGGTGGAAATGGCGGCAATGGCGGCGGCCAGTATACTTTCATTGCGCATTATTCTGGCGAGGGTGGTCAGAATGGACAGCATGGCGGCAACGGCGGTACAATCGATCCTGGGAGTCTTGGCGCAAATGGTGGAAACGGGAGAGACGCCGGTGGGATGACTAATCGCGATAAGAGCCCGAGAGCATACTCCCCAGTAAGAGCTACCAGTGGTGCCATTAGGCCTGATCTTCAGGCAAGCAATGTCAATGCTACAGGTACTATCGAAACATTACTCATCTTGAACGGAGCCTTGCACAATGGGCGAGGTGGAGATGGAGGAAACGGAGGTAACGGTGGAAATGGCGGAAACGGTGGAGCTTCTGGTTATGGCAGCCAGCGTGGTGTAGGCGGATTCGGCGGAAGCGGTGGATATGGCTACGCCGGTGGCAATGGTGGTAGTGGCATAGGCCACATCAACATGGCAGAAATTTCTACCGGCGGAATACTATTCAATGGTCGCGGTGGTGATGGCGGCAACGGCGGGAATGGCGGCAGAGGCGGTAACGGCGGGAAGAATGCCAGTAGCCTCGTCGGTGGTAATGATGGTGGTAACGGCGGCACTGGTGGCGCAGGTGGTGCAGGTGCTAACGGTACAGGCTTCATCACCACAGCAGTCGTTAGCGGAATTTTGTACAACGGCATAGGTGGCAACAGTGGCAACGGCGGTAAAGGTGGTAACGGTGGCAATGGCGCTACCGATGATAATGACACCAACTACTCCACCCTCTATGGCTGGGGCGGCAACGGTGGAAGCGGTGGTGCTGGTGGCAGAGGTGGCAATGGCACAGGCACTATCACCGCTGCAACCATCAATGCCGGAGGCACCTTGCACAACGGCGTCAATGGCAACCCAGGTGTCGCCCTAGGCCCAGGGACTGCTGGTATCCGAGGCACAGGCACATCAGGCACCAAAACTGGTGGCGCTGGTGCAGGTGCTGGCGGTACTGCCAATACCACTATCAGCTCTGGCCGAGGCCACATCGCTACGGCAGTCCTCAATGGTGGAACGTTGAATAACGGGGCCGCGAATGGCGGCAGAGGTACGATTGGTACTCTGATTTACATCAGCGGCAATTACAACGTGAATGGTGTCACAACGGGCGATGTTGTGGTTCGAGGCACCACCGTCGCCGCTGATGCCGGTGGTTCCACATCCGGGATCATCAATTCGCTCCAGATCGGGCGCAGCGATCTAAATAACGGTGTCGCGAACAACCTTGCGAGGGATATTGATGTTCGCAGTGGTGGATGGGTTAGATTTGAACACTCCAATACCATCACACGAAGTCAGCGGATTTTCGGGGCAGGCAGGCTGGAGAAGGCAGGAACTGGCACATTGATCCTGACTGGTGACAATACGTACACCGGCGGCACGACGGTCAGTGCGGGAACGCTTCAAATCGGCAGTGGCAGCACCACAGGCAGCATCGCGGGCAACATCACCAATACTGCCAATGTGACGTTTAACCGTTCCAATGCCCTCTCCTACGCCAACGTGATTTCCGGCACGGGCAGTCTGACGAAATTGGGCGCGGGCACATTGACGTTGACCGGCACGAACAGCTACACCGGCACCACGACGGTCAGCGCGGGATCGCTCCAGATCGGCAGCGGCGGCACCACTGGCAGTATTGCGAACAGTTCTATCGTCAATAGCGCCAATGTTACGTTTAACCGTTCCGATGCCCTGACCTACGGCAACGTGATTTCCGGCGTGGGCAATCTGACGAAACTGGGCGCGGGCACATTGACGTTGACCGGCGCGAACACATACACCGGTGGTACAACGGTCAGCGAGGGAACGCTCCAGATCGGCAGCGGCAGCACCACCGGTAGTGTCGCGGGCAATATCAATATCAACTCCAGCACCGCCAATGTTACGTTTAACCGTTCCAATGCCGTCGATTACAGCGGCGTAATTTCCGGCACGGGCAGCCTGACGAAACTGGGCGCGGGCACGTTGACGTTGACCAGCGCGAACAGCTACACCGGAGGCACAACGATCAGCGCGGGGACGCTCCAGATCGGTAGCGGCGGTATCACTGGCAGCATCACGGGCAACATCGTCAACAATGCCAATGTTACGTTTAACCGGTCCAACGCCGTCTCCTACGGCAACGTGATTTCCGGCACGGGCAGCCTGACGAAAGCCGGCGGCGGCACGCTGACACTGACCAGCGCAAACACGTACAGCGGCGGCACCACTCTCGGTAGCGGCGTGATGCTGGTGAGCAACACGACCGGGTCGGCAACCGGGTCTGGCGCGGTGACGCTCACGGGCGGCACTCTGGGCGGCAACGGCAGGATCACCGGCCCAGTCACTACCTATGCAGGTTCGGCCATTCATCCCAGTGCCGGCCTGTTCGCCAACGCCGCGACGACGCTGACGGTCGGCAACCTGACCAGTAACGTCGGCAGCACCCTGACGTTCAACCTGGTCTCCGGGCAAAACGCGTTCAACGCCACCAGTCTCAGCGACATGATCGTGGCTGACCGCCTGACGCTCAACGGCGGCACGCTCGCGTTCAACTTCGTCGATCCCCACAGCGTCGCCAGCCTGGGGAGTTTCACGCTCATGCAGTACAACCCCGCCTACCCAATCTCCGCCACGAGCCTCAACAGCCTGACGCTCCCCGCGATGGCCGATGGCATCAGTTACTCCCTGACGACGCGAGAGGAAAACGGTATCGGCTTCGTGGACGTGCATCGCGGCTACCTGGGCGACGCCAACGGCGACGGCATCGTGGACATGGCCGACCTCGCGTTACTGGCCGACAACTGGGGAAAGACCGGCAGTGCCTGGGGTCAAGGCGATTTCAACGGCGACGGCGTTGTGGACATGCAGGACCTTATGTACCTTGCCAGCCACTGGAACACGGGCATCGCCGATTTCGCCAGCGCAGCCGGCACCGTCAGCATGACCGAGGCGATGAGTGCCAGCAACGAACTCTGGCAGCCGGCGATGGCAAGTTTCGCGTTCGAGGCCAATTCGATGTTTGCCGCAAACATGATGTTCGCTCCGACAGTGTTCGGGCCGGCAACCGAGTCGGTGCCCGAACCGGCAAGCCTCGCCCTGTTCACTTTGGGCAGTCTGGCCATGCTACGTCGGCGACGGAAATAAAACAGGCTGGAAGCGGTAAAATGCACAAAAAGAACGGCGGATATACTCCGCCGTTCTTTTTGTGCTTTGGCGGTCGGGTGGCCGGGTTATTCCAGCACGACCATCTGGTGCATCTCCACGGTTGGCACGGTGAACTCCACGCGGTCGTTGGCGTAGATGTAGGTATAGTCCAGCGATTTGCGTGACGGGGCGAGGTATACCCGGTTGGGCTTTCGCTTGGCGGCGAGGCTGACTTTTACGTTGTGCAGCGGGATGGCGTCTTCGACGAGGTCCAAGCTGGGGCAGCGTCGCTCGGCGGTCGCGTAGAGCAGGTGGACCACGGTCATGTTGCCCTTGGTCATCACGGAGATTTCCAGGCCGGTCGGGCCGGAGGCTTCGACCATCGGGCGGTCCATGATTTCCCGCACGCACGCGGCCACCAAAGCACGGTAGGCCGGTACGGCGTGCTGGCCGAACATGGAGAAGACCGGGAACGGAATGTACGCGACCTTGCCCTTGACGATGGCGGCGGCGAAGGGCGTGAGTTTGTCCGGCGGCGTTTGACCGTGCGAACAAAAATGGTTCCACGCGCGGTCGAAGTAGGGTTCGACGACGCGGGCGAGCACCTTGGCGCCGGCGGCGGGTTTGACACGCAGGCCTCGTTCGTAGAGCACGTTGTCGGTGTCCGGCACGCCGGACAGGTCCGTCATGGCGCGGAAGTAGGTCACGGAGAACGGCGAATCGCTGACCGGGCCCGCGATCGGCAGGCCTTTCCATGTCACCTCGTACATGCCAGGTTTGTCCGTTGCTGGCGATTTGCCCTTGACCGGCGACAGGCCGCTGGTGCCCGCGATGAGGACCGCGCCGCCTTTGGCGACAAACGCATCCAGCCGCTTGGCCAGTTTGGCGTCGATCCGCGTCTGCTCGGGCACGACGACAAGTTTGTACTTCGCGAAGTCCGTCTCCGGTTCAATCACGTTAAACTGGCCACGCAACTGCTGGAACATCCGCGTGAAGCCCTCGCGCGTCCCGCTGATGCTGGAATTGTCGGTGGACATTCGGCTGAGCACGACGGTGTCTGCCTGCGGCGTTGCGTCCTCGCACCAGGGTTGGCAGGCTTTCGCGTGGCCATATACTCTGCCGATGGTCTCGTACACCGCCTTGTCCGGCACGCCGCGCGGATGCAACTGGTCGCCGATGGAGCACCGTGCACCGTGCGCGAGGAACAGGCCGATTTCGTACTTCAACGCCGGCTCGGGTTTGACACCGCCGAAGTCGCCCCACGATTTGTGAAACCGGCCTGTCATGCCCATGTACGGCACGTCGAACGTCCGCACGTACCGCACGTTGACGGGGAAGAACATGTAGCCCCAGCCGCCCGTCGGCAGGCCTTCGATTTCCACGTGCGTCATGTGGTCGAGGTCGCGGGGCAGCGACGAGAGCGGCCTGCCGTTGAAAAACACGCCCGCCTTCGGATGCACGCGGCGAACCTGTTCGGACAACGTTTTCATGTAGCGTTGCGACACCTCGCCCGCGTAGATGTTGCGGTCGGCCTCGCAGGCCGGGTCGAGATTCGCCGCCAGCATCGCCTGTTTGGCCCAGACGCTCGCGGTCGGCTGATTCCAACACATGTCGAAAAACACGCCGTCCATCTCGCCCGGGTCGAAATTCTCCATAATCTCCTGCACCTGCCCCTGGAGGTACGTCATGTACGGGCTGGACATGTCCAAGATTTGCCACCCAGCCATGAATGGCGCGCCCCATTTGACTGCGGCACCATTTCCACAGACCGCCACCCAGCCGGGATTCGTGTCGGCGGCGAATTCGTCCACCATCACGGAAATATAGATTGGCGCCCGAATCCCCTCGGCCTTCAGGGCCTTGACCTGCTCTTTCGTGAGGTCCAAATTTTTCGCCAACCCCGGATGCCGCGACGGATGGTCCGTCTTGATGAACATGTGCCCATGATGGCCTTTGGCGAAGACGGTCACGCTGTCCACGTTCGCATCCTTCATCGTGCGGGCGAACTTCTGCGGGTCAAAATCCTTCGCGACGTCAAGAATGTGCGGCGACGTGTGAAAGTCCAAATGAATCTGCCGAAATCCCATCGGTGTACGAGCCATTGGCGAATCTCCGTGAATTTTCCCCACGATACGCTCTTTTGCGAACAAAAGCTCTACAGATTTTTTCCGCTCGGTTGGAAGGTTGGAGCAGGGCCAGGCGTGAAGGTGTTCGCATTGCCCTGCCATACGGGCTTGGGTCTCGTCGGCCAGGATTGTTCTTCATTCGCGGCGGCGGGCGGCCATGCAAATTACAAGGCTCGGTCATTACGAGTGGCGTTAGCGTCTGCGCGGCCTTTGGGCGCGATTTCACACGCGAACGGCGGCGGTCCGTGGTGGTAGGCATTTCATCGCCCAAAGCCCACGCTGGCCTCGCGGCGGAGTGTTTCAGACGGCCGGGCGAGCAGGCTGGCGGTCCAACCTCGACGAAGCGTCGGCGCGCAGACAGAACTACGTTGATGCACGGCCAGGGTGAGCCTCGCTTCGCCATAAGGCGCTGCTCGATCCGGCTGGAGGAGAGAAAAAGGCTGGCGGACAGAAAAGAAAACCCAGCGAAAAGGGAAAAACGCCAAACAAGAGGGGCAAAATGCCAGGCGGGAAGAAGAAGTCCGGCGAGAAACCGTAACACACTGTCACGCTTACGGTTACAGAAAAACATTTCCCAAACGTACAAAAAACGAACTTTTTTCTTGACGGGGAAGAAATCCGCGGTAATATCGCCTCTCAGTGACATGGATCGTCACGACGTGGGCCAGGGACTCGCCCGGTAAAACGGAACGCTGAAACCTTGTTTGCGCAGACGTGACACCACACTGCCCGCCGGGTAAGTGACAACGGAGTCTGCATGGAGAAACGCCATGCGAAGCGACTCGTTGCTACGTCTGCGCCCCCGGCTACCACCACCGTCCTGCCCCTGCTGCGGGCTTGCGGTTTATACGTGCGTGCCCATCGACCATCCGCAGCATCATCCACAACGATACGTTTTCACCATGACAGTCCACTACCCGTGTTGCGCAGCCATCAACCAAACCACCAACAAGAAAAGGGTGAATCCATGACACACCGCGCTTTGATTATCGAAGACGATCCCGCCACCATCGACAGCATCACCGACATCCTGGACTCGCTGGAGCACACGTACGATACCGCGTACGGCCAGACGGACGCCCTGAAGCGGATGGCGGAACGGGACT
>Ga0123353_10007190_pt1 | contig 15000 bp, 21 predicted proteins | sample TergutLab28metaG_3_FD_92763 | JGI IMG/M metagenome (GOLD analysis project Ga0123353, IMG submission 92763) | Labiotermes labralis P3 segment gut microbial communities from Petit-Saut dam, French Guiana - Lab288 P3 | ecosystem: Host-associated > Arthropoda: Insects > Digestive system > Gut ... | reverse complement strand
TGTCGAGGACTGGATTACTGCTTTGATGGGCGGTGCCGACAATGGATAGAGTAGCATTCTTTCAGCAACGGCAGAAGCTCTATCAGAAGAACCCCGTCCTGTTCTTTAATGAGGTGTTGCAATTCGAGCCGGACGACTGGCAGATTGCCGTTGCGATGGATTTGGCAGAGCACCCGCTTGTAACAGTACGCAGCGGGCAGGGCGTTGGCAAGACGGCGCTTGAAGCGGCCACCTTGCTATGGTTCTTGACCTGTTTCCCATTCCCACGCGTCGTTGCAACGGCACCTACGCGGCAACAGCTACATGATGTCCTGTGGTCCGAGGTAGCGAAGTGGCAGGCCAAGAGTCCGCTGCTCAGTGAGCTGCTCAAATGGACTAAAACTTACATCTACATGGTCGGCATGGAAAAGCGGTGGTTCGCGGTCGCACGGACAGCCACAAAGCCGGAGAATATGCAGGGGTTCCACGAGGAGAATATGCTATTCATCGTAGATGAGGCCTCAGGTGTCGCCGATCAAATTATGGAGGCGATCCTCGGCACGTTGTCCGGACCGAACAACAAGTTGCTCTTATGCGGAAACCCAACGAAGACAAGCGGTACATTCGCTGATAGCCATTCTCGTGATAGGGCTTTATATAAGTGCCACAAGGTATCAAGCCTTGATAGTCCGCGTACCAACAAAGAGAATATTAAAGCCTTAATCCGAAAATATGGAGTTGATAGCAATTTTGTAATCGTTCGTATACTTGGCGACTTCCCGAAACAGGAGGACGATGTTTTCCTTCCACTTTCACTTGTGGAGGCTGCGATTACAAACGATCTCTGCTACGAAGAAGATTTGCAGGGGGCGGATATCCCATTCATCAATATTGGGTGTGATGTTGCGCGTTACGGATCAGACGAAACAGTCCTTGCAGAGAATGTCGGTAATATTGCCAAGATAGACAGTTTCTATTGTGGCCAGTCTTTAATGGTGACCTGCGGCAATGTCATTTCTCTTTACCGTAGTTTGCTAAAGCGTTACCCGCGTTACCGAGGGAATATTCACGCAATGATTGATGACTGCGGGCTCGGCGGCGGAGTTACGGACAGACTTCGAGAGTTAAAAGTTGAAATGCATATCAACAGGCTGATTATTGTTCCTGTAAATGCTGCTGGAGCCGTCCCGGACAAACAAGCGGCGAAAGAGTACGAAAATCTAACCACCTATATGTATTCAATCGTCCGAGATCTTTTGAGTGACCAGGCGTTAAGGATAATTGACGATGCGGATATGATTGCCCAATTGAGTGTTAGAAAATACAGAATGACCTCAAGGGGTAAAATCGCTCTTGAGTCAAAGGACGAAATGAAAAAGAGGGGAATTAGTTCCCCGGACCGTGCTGATGCCGTAGCCTTATCCTGTTATAAGGGATCTGTGTTCGATGTCAGCTCTCTTATTACATAACAAAGGAGACTGTTCGCATGGCGAGAGGATACAATGTTGACGGTTATGTGAATATGCTCAACAAGTACGGGACTTCACGTGACAACTCCAACGCGTACCAATTTCAACGAGAGTTTTTCGTTCCCGATATGCAGTTGACAGCGCAGTACGAAAGCAACGGGCTCTTTTCCAAAATCATTGACAAGCCGGCAGAGGAGGCGACCAAGCACGGGTTCAATCTTGGGATAACCACAGCCGACACAGAAAAGGTCATCGTTGAAACGCTTGACAACTTAGACTGGGAAGAAAGTGCCGCTACTGCTATAAAATGGTGTAGGCTATACGGCGGTGCAATCATTGTCATGTTCATTGATGACGGAAGAGGCCTCGACGAACCGTTGAACTACAGGGCGATACGTGGTATAGACGAGCTGCGCGTATTCGAACGGGCTATTGTCGTGCCGGATTACGCAAGCCTTTACACCATCAATCCCGAACTGTCGTCGCGTGTCCAAAAGTCAAAGTTTGGCCAACCGGAGTATTATTTGGTCAGCAGTTTATACGGCTCATTCCGTGTTCACGAGAGCCGCTGCCTTATCTTCCGCAACGGGCATTTGCCGCAAAACTCGTTCCAGACAAACTACCGGTATTGGGGTCTCCCCGAATATGTCCGTATTTCCAAGGCGTTACAAGAAACAATTACCTCGCACGGGTACAGCGTTCGGCTATTAGAACGGTCGGTACAGGCCATTTACTCCATGAAGGGATTAGCTGACCTTCTGTCAACAGACTCAGGAGAGGACACCATACTCAAGCGTATGCAAATCATCGACATGGCGCGAGGGATACTGAACAGTATCGCAATTGACGCGGACGGCGAAAACTACGATTTCAAAACTATTACATTTTCAGGTGTAAAAGAAGTTGTTGACGCTACCTGCAATATGCTGTCGGCAGTTACAGACATTCCGCAAACGGTTCTATTCGGTAAATCTCCTACCGGATTGAACGCAACGGGCGAGTCTGATTTTGAAAACTTCTACAACATGGTTGAGAGAATTCAAAAGCTGCAGCTCCTGGGAAACATACGAACATTGGTTGACATAATTATTCGCGGCATGATGAGCAACGGAAAGATTGATGAAACGCCAGAAGTCAAGATTGAGTTCTCTCCGTTGTGGTCTCAGTCTGAAACGGAGAAAGCCGATGTCGAACACAAGAAGGCGCAGACAACTCACATCAAAGCACAGGCAGCGCAGTTATATGTTGATATTGGCGCACTTGGCCCAAGCGAAGTCCGAAAGGGTCTGAAAGCAGAAGGCGAGTTTCAAGTTGAAACTCTGCTCGATGAAATAGACGCAGATGAAGAGATGTGGCCTGTGGGAAACATAGACGAGCCAAATACCGTAGCAGAAGAAAAGCGCCTGTATACCGATGAAGATGTTGAGTGGAAAACAGTCAATGGAGCGCCTGTTCCTTTTAAGGACGGAGAACCCAAGGGATCGGTTGGCAAGAAAATAAAAGAATCAGCTAAATCCTTTAGCGAACTTATGGGAAAGGAATATACTGGGGTTAAGGGGAAGGACGCTGTTGATAAGCTCATGCATGAAAAGCAGGGTTGGGTTAGTGATGCGTTTTATCGTGAAGATATTGGTGGAATTGATTTATTCTATGGAGACGAGACAGCGGGCCTTTGTCACATAGTCAACCAAAGGCGTATGCAGGGTAAGAACCCAAATAAACTGCTGAGTGATTTGGCGGCTGTAATTGAGAACGGGAAACTGGGGAAAAATGAGAACAGCGATAAAAAAGCAAATATTTTTTATAAAGGAAAAGTTGTTGTTGTAGCGTATGAGTTGCGAGACAAAGAAACAACGGCTGTTCTTACTGCATTTTACTCAAATTAAAAAGTCTGATGAAATCGGGAGGTTTTGGCACTAACCCGATTTTGTGGTTGGCAGACCACCTTCCCCAACCAACATCAAACTTCTATGAACATAGTATACCCAAAGTCTCATTTTATGTCAAGAGGTAGCCGATGAACAATATCGCTATGGCTCAAGCTGTTCAACAAGCAGTCAAGCCCAAGTTTCGCGGGAGCAAGGTTCTAAAATCGAAGGTAGTTCCGCACTACCCGGAAAACATCGAGCGGGAGTATATGCGGATTACGAATGCCTATATGGTTATGCTCAATAAAACTCTTGCTGAGCACCTGCCAAAGTTGAAGAAGGCAATGGACGAGGAACGTGTTGGATTTCGCCAAGACGACAATACGAGACAAGGCAGAATCAAGCAGGCTTTCGATGCCATCATCGCGGAGTTTGAAAAGAAGAGCGATTTATTTGGTTTGGGAGAGCGTATCAATGAGCTGGCGAACCTATCCAGGACAATCTCTATTAACCAGTGGAAAAGAACTGTTCAAGCTACTCTTGGAGTTGACATCTTCAGCGACTATTTCAAAGGTGAGTTTTTCCGAGAAACGCTGAAACTATGGACACAAAACAACGTAGCGCTGATTAAGTCAATTCCGCAGGGCACGTTGTCAAAAATGCAGACTGTTGTATCGGAAGGATGGGCAAAAGGGAAGTCGAATACGACAATTGCAAAGGAAATACAGGAAGTCTACGGTATAGACAAGCGTCACGCACGGTTCATCGCAAGAGACCAGTCTGCGAAACTGAACGCGCAACTTGCGCAAGAGCAGCAGAGAGACGCCGGCGTGGAAACGTATATCTGGCGGACGGCACACGATTCTCGTGTTAGGGACCGCCACGCTGATCTTGACGGAACGCGGCATAGGTGGAACGACCCTCCTGTTACAGACGAGAGGACCGGCGCAAGGAACCACCCAGGAGAGGACTATCAATGTCGTTGCGTTGCTCTTCCAGAGTTTAATCTTGAAGGGTTGGCGCTGCCGTGGGATAAAAGAGCAGTATAGTATTTTATAAACGGAGGATGTAGAACATGAAAGAACCCGAACGCTTGCAAGGAGATCCATCAGACGCAATCGAAACAGATATCTATTGCGCGATAACAAAGTTTGCAAAAGGAAAGCAACCGACCCAAGTCACATTGCCATGCCGCGTTCTATGTTGCTACTCGGAGGGGGTGCTTTCCATATCAATCCGAGAAAGATCCATGATGATTTCGGTTAGAGTGGACGAGCTGTGTGCCATATTGCAGGCATCGTCACAGGCGGCCGCAAGGTGGTCCGTTTCGGAAGAGCGTGTTAGGGAAGAACATGAAACAAAATAATCATAAGTTAGGAGAATAGACCATCATGGATTACACACTTGAAATTATCCTTGCCTGCCAAGCCGCAAAGAAAGAGCTTGACGCAATCGAAGACTACACCGGAAAGTTGCGAGACTCGCAGAACGATGCTATGCGGCAAGTATATCTTAACAACCGCCACGACGAACTTCCGCATATCCAAAATCTCGTAATCGCTATCACTGCTATGCTCAACGGTGAAGAACCTGTTGCAGCGGCAAGAATGGACGAGGAGCCGGCGCCGGATACCGAAGAAACGCCATAGAAAAGCGGACCGCAACCAACGCACCATAAAAATGGTGCTTTTTTATTGCCTTGGAGGTGAAAATTTTGAGTAATACACCAAGACTGGTGCGCGTACACCGGATGGACAGCATACCGCTGAGCAAAGCCCACTGGACAGATGAGGGCTACCTCGTGGACAACCCGATAGTCACAAGCTGCGGGGTATTCGAGTACCACAACAAGGACGGCAGCACGCGATATGAACTGCGATTGCCGGAGCACGTATTCAACAAAGATAGCCTTTCCACCTACGAGGGAAAGCCCGTGATTGTCACGCATGAAGCCGGTGAAATAGACAAGAACAACGTAGCAGATGAAATCATCGGAACGATTCTGTCCCCAGGCTACCAAGACGGTGATGACGTCCGAGCAAAGATCATTATCCACGACACGAACGAAGTCAAGAAGTCTGGGCTGAGGGAGCTTTCACTCGGCTATGAACTTATGCTCGACGAAACGCCGGGCACATGGAATGGGCAACATTACGATGCCATCCAGACGGAGATTGCAGTCAACCACCTCGCGCTTGTACGTTCTGCGCGGGCAGGGGAGCAAGCGCGTCTCAACATAGATGGAAAAAATCAATTACGAAAGGAAGAGAGAGGAATGGCAAAACCCAAGAACACAGGCAAAAAGTCCATGAACGCCGATCAGATGCAGAAGACCATCTCAGCGTACGAAGCGCGTCGCAAGGCCAGACTGGACGAAGAAGAAACCGAGCTTGAGATCATGACCGAGCCCGAAGTAGACACCGAACCTACCTCTACGGATAGCACGGTTGAAGATCGGATCAAAGCCGTAAACGACCGCCGCGACCGTAGAGACTCTGACGGAGACCCCGAAGACGAAGACGCGCTTAAGCTTGTAATCGCCCAGCAGGACGAGGACATTTCGGAGCTGTTGGAGATCATCGAACTGCTCGAAGCCAAGAGCGATTTCGCAGAAGCGGAAGACGAAGACTCAAAGTGCGACGAAGACGAGTTTGAGGAGGAGAGCGGAGGTGGCGAAATCGTCATCAAGCTGGACAGCGTGGACAAAATCGTCCGTGAGCGTCTCCAACTTGGTCGGATCGGTGACCGTTTGAACATGGACGGGCTTGAGACCATGAAACCGCTTTCCGCAAAGAAGTCGGTCATTAAAAAGCTGAAACCGACCATGAATCTTGACGGAAAAAGCGCGACGTACATCAACGCCGCGTTTGACATGGCGGTCGCGGGTCTCGATACTGGAGACAAGTGGAAGTGGATAGTGAAAGAGATAATCGCACTCATTGCCGCTGCCACTGTTGGTGTTCTAATGGCGCAATTATTCTAGGAGGCGCGAGATGAAAAAAGAAGTAACCCTGTACACCGAAGACGGAAAAGCTGTAAAGGCGTGGAAAGGAACGCTCGCAAAAAAACATTGGGCGGAATTTTCCAAGATTATGGTTACGGTGGTGCTTTCAACATACATCTTGATGGTTATTGTGGGAGTGTTTGACAAAGCATTGCGCGGAGCAGAGTTCACAGAGATGTTGGAGTACACAAAGGAACATACGTTGCCCGTGCTCTACGGCTATATCGGCAAAGCGTTTGGAGAGAACGCATTGAAAATAATCATCAGCCATTTTTGGCCCGGCGGTATAAAACCAAAGAACAACAACAAAGATGATGAGGAGGCAGGTTAATGGATTGGTACGTATTTGGCGCATACGCGATAGCCTCGGCGGTAGTCGTCGCGCTCGCGGTAGTAAACTTAATGAAAACGGGCAAGCCCGTCACGGTTGAAAAGCTGTGGTCGGCGATCCAGCAAGCGGTGAGCGACGCCGAAAGGCTATTCACCGCGCCTAGAATGGGCATAATCAAAAAGGCGGCGGTCGAGGCTACCGTGACCGCGATGTTCCCGTCTGTGGACGTTACGCGGTTGAACGATAATATTGAGCTCGCCGTGAAGAACCTGAAAGACGAATGCTAATACTCCCTTGGCTGTTGGCCCCTCACGATCCGAGGAGCGCCGATACCAAGGACCTAACAACGCCGCTCGCTTCCGATTTAAGGTGGCGGGCGGCCATCTTCCGACTAACAACGCAGAAACGAATTCTGCGGGCGTTTAATCGCGTTGCAACGCACTCATATAAAGACACCCCCTCAAGGTTTTGACTTTGAGGGGGTCTTTTTTTGTTTTCCGTGATTTAGTTGCTACCTTGCGCGCGCAGCGTGTCTTTCAATGCGTTTTGTAGAATCGCCGAGACGTTCAAGTTCTCGCGGCTGGCTGCTGCGTCCAACCACGCCGGCAGGGTAACATTGCGGCGAACAGAGCGGGTTTCGTGCCGCTTGCGGTAGGCCGAGAAGTCAATGTCCACCATAGACACGATTTGCCCTTCCTCACACGGCGCGCCCTGTGATGGAACCGGAAGTGGCAGGCCGTCATCTTCTTTGTCGATACCACACATACCAATTGCGTCGCGCGCCATTTCAATCGCCTCGGCAAGGGTCTCTCCCTGGGTGTTCGCCTCAAAGTCGGGGATATAGGCCATAAAGCCGCCCTCTACTTCCAGTTTCGTGAATACTACCGGATAAGCTGTTTTCATTGTTCGTTTCCTCCTATTCTCATTATATTCTATGCAGGCGGGGGTGAGGGCTTATTTCAGCCCTCTCCTCCGTATGATTGCCTGTGCTACTGCCTCCTTGATCTCCCTTTGCCTTGACACCGGCTCAATGAACTCTCCGTTGGTGTAGATGTCGTGTCCGCCATCGTCCCTTTTGAGCCACCATCCGTTCTTTTCAAGGAGCCGGATCAAATCTCTTCGTTTCATAGTATGCCCTCCTGTTGATATTATTATACACATTCAATACACACCTGTCAACACTTTTTTTGCAAAAATACGAATTATTTTGCAACTTTTTTCTACCAAACATCAAACTTAATATGCTATGATAGATATACTAAAAAGGTGCTGTGAACACCTTTTTAGTCGGCATCAGCCGTTGTGTGTGGCGCCCTCAGCAATGGGGGCGCTTTCCGTGTGCCATAGGACAGCTCCGGTCTGGTCGAGCACTTGGCAGACGTCGCCTTTTCGCATCATGCCGGCCGCAATCAGGGATTCGCTCTCGTAGCTTTTGATTAGCGGACTCCACTCTCCTTCCGTTCTCAGCTGCAAGAAGTATTCCCGCACTTCGTCCATAGGCATCACCTCCTTTCTGCCTGCGGGTTGTCCTACCCGTTATAAAACCAATCGCTCGCGTAACCGTCCAATACCTCATACCGAACGCAAGCGGACAGCCTTTTGCGTTTCCCTACCTCGCGCGTGAAGTATCCGGCATCCGTTATCGTAACAATTGCGCCGTCTCCTTCGGCGTGCGCGATGATGGTCTTGTCTCCGTAGCCAAAGCCCATGCGCTTCACAGGGTACTCAATCCGATACCGTTTCATTTACTCCTCCTCCTCAAAGTCCTTTTCCTCAAAGCTGCTGTCGGTGATGCTGCCGTAGGTGTAGCCCCTGTCATTGCTCAGATACACCGGCGTGTCGTCCTCGAACTGCTCCAAATACGCGATAAGCTCGCAAATGGTCATCGTCCTTCCGCACTGGTCGGGGCTATACCCGTTTCTTCTTCCTTCGATAAATAACACTGTGTTTCCTCCCTTTCCGCCCGTCAAGCCGTTAGCACAGCCAGTATTCTACGGATATACCGTTTCAGCTGCCCCAGTGATGCGCTCCTCTGCAACTGTGCGAACGAGGCCCACGGGGATCCACTTGCCGTCCCAACTGTCGCGCCTGGCGTCCTCAGAAACAAGGATGGTCAGAGCCGTTCCGTCGTTTACAACAGAGCCGGCCTCCACGCGGCAGGACTTGGCGTCAAAGAGGCTTGCCATTGAGCTAACCTTTTCGGCCTGCTCACGCGTTGCCGCAGTGAGTTTTCCGGTGAGCAGTTTAGCGTTAGCGTTCATAACGGATACAAAGCGTTCGACGGATTCAAATGCGAGGACGAATGTGTGGCGCCAACTGGTTTCCTTTATTGGGGGTATAGATTGCGTACAGTAACATTGTTTTTCTCTCCTTTGCTTTTCTACCGAGGATTACCCGCCCAGCGCGGGATAATTGTTTAAGCGAGATTGGCCTCCGCGCCAAGCTCTTTTAGCCATGCCTCCAAGATTTCCACCTCGTCTGCTGCCTGTCTATGTTCCGCCTCCATGCCGACCTTCGGAACGGTGCAGAGGTAATTGGCCGAGCAGCAGAGCAGGTTGTGGCTTGCCATGTCGAGCCTGTTTCGTAAAATCGTTTCTCTTGTCATTGTCGTGTCCTCCTGTTTTTATCTCGTACCTACATTATAAAGCATATAGTTGATAATGTCAAGCGTTTATTTCAACTATTTGATTTATTTTTTGAATTATTTGCTTGCAATAATCAATCAATCGCATTATAATAGCCTTGAGGTGATAGAAATGACAGTAGAGCAACAATTGAAGATGGCCTTATCCTATAAGGGAATAAGCCAGGCGGAGCTTGCGCGCCTAATAGGTACCACTCCGCAAAATCTAAATCTGAAAGTAAAGCGCAACACGCTCACAAAAGAGGAGCTGGAGAAAATAGCCTCCGTGTTGGGCGCTACATATTACACGGCGTTTGAGTTTCAAGACGGAATGAAAATATGATGGGAATTTAGTTGGCAGTATGGTTGGCAATAACGCTCAACTTTACTATTTTTATCTCCATTTTTCAAAGACGACAGTATAATAAAAATGCCCGAAATCATCAGATACTTCGGGCATTTTTCAGTCACATGGCGGAGGAAGAGGGATTCGAACCCTCGCACCAGTTATCCCAGTCTACTCCCTTAGCAGGGGAGCCCCTTATAGCCACTTGGGTATTCCTCCATGTTCGGTTTTCTTTGGCACACCTTTCTTTTTTTCAAAAGAAAGGTGTGGCGGAGATGGTAGGATTTGAACCCACGGTGCCTTTCGGCACAACTGATTTCAAGTCAGTCACCTTAAACCACTCGGACACATCTCCTTGCCAATCCCTGCTCTAGCAGTATAGCAAAGGCGTCTTGGATTGTCAATTCCTTTGCTTGAATTGTTCAAGAATCAATGAAAGCGCCGCCAGCCACAGCCTGTTGCTCTTTGTCTCCACAACCAGCGTGCCGCCCTCCGTCTTGATGCGAATCTTTCTATCGTCCTCCGTCAAGGAAACAAGCTGGCAAACACCACTCGAAAACGGGTGTTTCTCCTGCAAAAAGACAAGGCGCCGGTTCGTTGCCACAAGTGTTCCCAAAACAGCGTCCGTAAAATCATGATGAATGGTAACGGACTTGCGCAGCGCGTCCATGGGAATGCCCGCAACCGTGGCTTGCCCGAATCTGACCCGCAATTTGTGATCCGCCAGAAAACGGATAGCGGGCATACACAGGTATGCGGTCTCGCCCGCCTGCAACGCAATCGGCACATCTTCGGCAATCGGCAGTTTGCCGCGTGACAGCAGTTCCATTTGTCCGGCGATTTGCGCCTGCTCCCAGTGCTCCCGTTCGCGCTCTTCCTTTGTTTTCGCAGACACAAAAAAGGGAATGCTGCCGGCAAGGGCCGCAGCGCCAAACAAGACGGCCTTTAGGGTTTCGCCGTCATTTGCCGCAATAAAAATCAGAATGAAAAACGTAATAAACCAAAAGACGCCGAATGTCCTGAGAAAATAAACCGCCGATTTGCGCATGGCAGCGCCGTCCTTTCATTTTTTCGTCTTCATGCTACCATACTTGTGGTATAATAACAATATTAAGAATTTGGAGAGAAAAGGGAGGAATAATCGTGGGCGAATCGTTTGCCAACATTATCACTGGCCTTGTCACAGGTGCGGTGCTTGGTCTTGTGTTCTATGTCGTTGCAAAAAGCAATAAAAAAGAAGCGCAGGAAAACGCGGACAAGAAACATATTGTGGTCCATTTGCCCAAGATTTATTTTTGGGTGGGTCTGATTTGCGCCCTGTTCTTTGCCGCTGTATTTGTTTTAATGCTTCTCTTTCCGAACGATACGGCGGAAGTTTGGGTCGGCCTTATCTTTTGGGTTTTTATTCTGCTGGGCCTGTTTCTGGTTCTGCTTTCGAAGGTGTGGAAAATCCACCTATATCGCGGTGAGGACCGTTTCACCTATATCTCAACTTACGGTGTGCGGCACACAATCGCATACGCCGACATCGTTTATTGCAAAATCGGTCAGAACGTTATCACGTTGAAAATAAAAAAGAAACGGTTTTTCATTGACCCGCACGCGACAAATCTCAGCTTTTTTCTGGAAGAGTTGCGCGAGCGTCAAGTGAAACAAAAATAAATTGCCGAAAATTGGATTGGCTATGCTTTGACATTCATGGGCAAAATGAACCTATCACTGCAAGATAGGAGGTTATGCCCGTGAAAAAGACATGGATATTGTGCATTGCCGTGATGCTGATTTGCGTATTATCGGTTGGCTGCGCGCGCCGGAGAGTCGCGCCGCTGCCCATAACGGCGCCCGCTGCGACGACCAGGCCGACTACGGCCCCACGCGCGACGACAGCGCCCGCAAATCCCAATCATTTGACGCCGAACTATAACGGCTACGGCGCCAATGAAACGGATAGAGGCACCGGAACGCAACCGCGAACCGGCACGCAGACCAATCCCGGCACGCAGCCGCGTACCGGAACGAATCCGGTGACCAGTCCGGGGACCGGCAACAGAACAACCAACCCCGCGACAGTACCGGAGACCAGACGCTAACAGGGCACTATAGGGCGTAAAGGTTGCCCGGGCGCGCAATTGTGCGCCTGGGCGTTCCTTTTTTTCAAGGAATAAGGAACAGGGAATAAGGAATAGGGAAGGAGAAAACTGCCATGCAGTTTTTTCGTTATTATGTTATAATAACAATATGAAACAAGAGATACATGGAAATACATCGGGGATTCGGGATAGTGTTCTGAACCAAATGCAAGAGCTCTACGATTTAGAAACGCTGGCCGCCGAGTTTGTGTCCGCCGAGCTGCTCGAAAAACTGGCGTTCTTTACCGGCTTGATCGAGCGGGAGATCTCGGTTTATCTGACGCGCGCGGGCAAGGTCGCGGACGTGTCGGTCGGCGACGCCAAAACGGTTTCCCTGCCTGATATGCGTCTGGTGCGCAACATCGACCGGCTTTGCGGCGTGCGCTGCATTCACACGCACCCGAACGGCAGTGGGGCTTTGAGCGATGTCGATCTGGGCACGCTCAACGCGCAGCGGCTGGACGCCATGTGCGCCGTGGGTGTCAAAGATGGCCGGCCCACCAGTGTCTATGCCGCCTTTGTGGGCGAGATGGAGGGCGATACTCCACCCCACCAAATTTTCGAATTTGGCGGGGGCCCCGGAACACGAGTCCCCGTCATCTTCGGCCCCATGCGCTGGGACAGATTGCCCCAGGCTATGCTGCGCGGACAGATTGCCGAGGCGGACGCGCGGTTGCTTGGCTCGACCTATGCGGTCACCCAGGCCGCGCCCCAGCGTGTGTTCCTGGTGGGCATTGAAAACAATGAGAGCTATGATACGTTGGAAGAACTGGGCGAGCTGGCCAAGACGGCGGGACTGCAAGTCGTCGCCGCCGAGCGGCAAAGAAGGCGCCCTGTGGACAACGCGACCTATGTGGGCACGGGCAAGGTTGAGGAACTGCGGTTGCTGGGCCACGCCTCGGAGGCCGATCTTTTTATTTTTGATGATGAGCTGAGCGCGATCCAACTGCGCAATCTGGAGCGGGACCTGGGCAGGGTCGTGATCGACCGCACCATGCTGATTTTGGACATCTTCGCCACGCGCGCCACGACCCGCGAGGGCAAGCTGCAGGTCGAGCTGGCGCAATTGAAATACCGTCTGCCGCGCCTGCTCGGTATGGGCGCGATCCTGTCCCGTCAGGCAGCCTCAGGCACGCCCGGCGTGGGCACGCGCGGCCCCGGCGAGAAGAAACTGGAGATCGACCGCCGCCGCATCCGCCGCCGCCTCTATGAGCTGGAACAGGAACTGCGCGAGGTGGAAAAACAGCGTGGTCTGCGCCGCGAGGGCCGCGCGCGCCGTGCCCTGCCGCTTGTGGCGTTGGTGGGGTATACGAACGCGGGCAAGAGCACGCTATTAAACGCCTTGAGCGGCAGCGATGTGCTGGCGGAGGACAAACTCTTTGCCACGCTCGACCCCGTGGTGCGGCAGATCACGCTGCCAAACGGCAGTGAGTGCCTGCTGTCGGACACGGTCGGTTTTATCAACAAGCTGCCCCACGACCTTGTGGAGGCCTTTCACTCCACGCTGGAGGAGGTGCGCGAGGCGGACGTGATTCTGCATATTCTGGACGCCGCCTGCCCGCATTACGATGTGCAGAAACGAATCGTCGAGGACGTGCTGGCCCAGCTCCACGCGATTGATACGCCCCGAATTGACGTATACAACAAGATAGACCTGTGTAGGGGCGATTATCAATCGCCCGCACATAACGGCATTGCCATCAGCGCAAAGACAGGAGAGGGCATTCCGAACCTGCTTGTGCGTTTAGAAGAACTGCTCAGTCACACCCAACAGCGCGTAGAGCTAATCATACCCTACGACCGCTATGAGGCCATGCAGACCCTGCGCGAGATCGGGACCATCTTAAGCGAAACCCACGAGGCCGACGGCACTCACATCACGGCCATGCTGGACACGGAAAAAATCTGGAAATTAGAATCCCTTCTTCATTAAGCATTGCGCATTACGCATTACGCATTGTTCTACTCCCACCCCCCTTTTCATAGGCTATACCACTAATATCGGGGGTAAAATCTATGCCTGTTATCGTGATCACAAAGCGCACCTGGAAGATTATTCTGTTTTTGCTTGCCGCCATCGCCCTCACCGTTCTGATCCTGCTGCTGGTGCAGAAGAATACGGGCGATAGCGCGGGCCCGCCGGTGGCCGATACCATCGCGGTCGTGGACGAGTACGAGCTCTCTGTCCTGCCGCTGGGCGCGCGGGAGCTGCCGGTCTACAATGTGCAGCGCGACGACCGCATGATCGCGCTGACCATCGACGCCGCCTGGGACACCGACAAGACGGATTTCATTATAGCCGAATTAGGCCGGCACGGCATTCACGCCACCTTCTTCCTCTGCGGCGTGTGGGTCAAGGCCTATCCCGACTATGTCAAGGCATTAGACGCAGCGGGGCACGAGATCGCCAACCACAGCCTGTCGCACCCGCATATGAACGCGCTGTCAGCCGAGCAGATCCAAAAGGAAATCACGGACCTGGAGGACATCATCGAAGGCCTGATCGGCAAGCGTTCCACGCTCTTTCGCGCGCCCTACGGCGAGTACAACAACACGGTGATCAAGGCGGTGCGCGCCATCGGTTACGAGCCAATCCAGTGGAATCGCGACACGATCGACTGGAAACAGTCGCGCTCGACCGAGGATATCTTAAATTCCGTGCTGCCCAAACTGCAGTCGGGCGATATCATTCTCTGCCACAACAACGGCTATAAAATCGAGGAATACCTGCCCATTCTGATCCAAACGGCCCTGGACAACGGCTTTGCCTTTGTCACCGTCTCCGAGCTCCTGCTACGCGGCGAAACCAAGATCGACAGCAACGGCACGCAGCAGGCAGGATAACGGGACTATAAACCGCGAAAGGCGCGAAAAGTATGAAAAGCGCGAAAGAAGTTAAATATTCTTTTGCGTTTTTTCGCGTGTTTCGCGGTCCAAAATTTTTGTCACAGTTGCAAAAAAAACAACAATCTGATATGATACTCTTACCAAAATAGGAGATTCGTATCATGGCACAAAACGCGTATGACATACTGACAGAGCGCGGGTTTTTCAAACAATGCTCGCACCCGGAGGAAATGAAAGAGCTCTTGGGCCGCGAGAGCATTACCTTCTACATCGGCTTTAACCCCACGGCGGACAGCCTGCACATCGGGCACTATGTCGCGCTCATGACCATGGCGCATATGCAGCGCGCCGGCCACCGCCCCATCGCCCTGCTCGGCAACGGCACCGCGATGATCGCCGACCCA
>Ga0123353_10007189_pt1 | contig 15004 bp, 9 predicted proteins | sample TergutLab28metaG_3_FD_92763 | JGI IMG/M metagenome (GOLD analysis project Ga0123353, IMG submission 92763) | Labiotermes labralis P3 segment gut microbial communities from Petit-Saut dam, French Guiana - Lab288 P3 | ecosystem: Host-associated > Arthropoda: Insects > Digestive system > Gut ... | reverse complement strand
CTCCGCGATAATTTGATTAATGGTTTTTCCGGATTTTCCAATCACGTCGCCGATTTTTTCGGGATCGATCAAAAACATAATGATTTTCGGCGCGTATTTGCTAAGTTCCTGTCTGGGTTCGGGCAACGCTTCGAGCATTTTGCCCAAAATGTGCATCCGGCCTGCACGCGCCTGCTCAAGCGCAGTACGCAAAATGCCCTCGTCGATGCCCTTGATTTTAATGTCCATCTGAATGGCCGTAATACCTTTTTGCGTACCCGCCACCTTAAAGTCCATGTCGCCCAAAAAGTCTTCCATGCCCTGAATGTCGCTTAAAACCGCGATTTTGCGGCTGTTTTCGTCCTTGATAAGCCCCATTGCGATGCCCGCGACGGGCGCCTTAATCGGTACGCCCGCATCCATAAGCGATAAGGTAGAGCCGCAAACGCTTGCTTGAGAGGTGGAGCCGTTTGAGGACAAAATCTCGCTGACCAAGCGTATGGCGTAAGGGAATTCCTCCTCGGACGGAATAACGGGCTCGAGCGCCCTTTCCGCCAAAGCGCCGTGACCGATTTCGCGGCGGCCGGGGGCGCGCATAGGCTTCGCCTCGCCCACGGAATACGGCGGGAAATTATACTGGTGCATATACCTTTTATACGTCTCCTCGTCAAGGTTGTCAAGCTTCTGCACGTCGGAAATAGTGCCAAGAGTGCAGGTGGTGAGTGCCTGCGACTGACCGCGTGTGAACACCGCCGAGCCGTGAACGCGGGGCAAAACGCCGACCTCGCACCAAATATCGCGAATCTCGTCTAATTTCCGCCCGTCGGGACGGAAGCCGTCGTTTATTATCTTCGCCCTTACCTTTTCTTTGGTGATGTTATACAAAGTGTCCTTGATTTCCCGCGTCTTGCCCTCGAAAATCTCGGCAAAATGAGCGAGCGTCAGTTTGTCCGCCTCGTCCTGCTTGTCCTGCCGCTCTGTCCTGTCCGTAGTATTAAGCGCGTCGTCAATCAGCTTATTCGCAAAGGCGCGAACGGCTGTGTCAACTTCCTCAGATACCTTGTAATACTCCATTTCCTTCTTGGGCTTGCCTACCGCCGCGACAATCTCATTGATAAACGCGACCTGCTTTTTGATTTCGTCATGCCCGAAAAGTATGCCGCCCAGCATAATTTCTTCGCTGACAGTGTCCGCGCCCGCCTCCACCATCATAATGGCGTTTTCGGTACCGCTGACCACAACGTGCATCTTGCTTTTCGCCCTTTGCTCATTGTCGGGATTGACGACATACCCGCCGTCGACATACCCCACAATTACCGAACCCGTGGGACCGTAAAAGGGTATGTCCGAAACGGACAGCGCGACGGACGAGCCTATCATGCCGAACACCTCGGGCGGAATATTGGTGTCAACCGACAGCGCGGTTGACACAATCGCCACGTCGTTGAACAGCCCCTTGGGGAATAACGGACGTATCGGCCTGTCGATAAGGCGCGACGTTAAGATCGCCTTGTCGCTGGCTCTCCCCTCGCGCTTTTTAAAGCCGCCGGGAATCCTGCCCACGGCGTACATTTTTTCCTCAAAGTCCACTCCAAGCGGGAAAAAGTCAAGTCCCGGGCGGGGTGCGGCGGCTAACGTCACATTTGTCATCACTACGGTATCGCCGCAGCGGATTAAGCAGCTGCCGTTTGCCTGCTCGGCGTACGCGCCGATTTCGACGGTTACTTCACGCCCGCCGATTGTTGTCTTAAAAATCTTCTTTTCCATAGATTATTGGGTTGTCTCCTATATACTATTTGTTATTTGCGTTGTCGAGGGGGCTGAGCGTGACTTTTAATGCGCAATGCTCAATGCGCAATGCTCAATGAAGGATAAATTTAATAATATTATTGTGCCTTGAATGTTAAGCATTGATGCGCTCAGAAAAACGCGACCGACATTGAGCATTGCGCATTGCGCATTATGAGAGAGCATTGAGCATTCTACAAAAAGAGGACCGACCTTGCAGCCCTCTTTTAAAATCACATTCTTATTTTCTTAGGTCAAGCTTAGTTACAATCTGCCTGTATCTTTCGATGTCGGTGTCTTTAAGGTAATTCAGTAAGCTTCTGCGCGAGCCTACCATCTGCAAAAGCCCGCGGCGGCAATGGTGATCCTTGTGATGCAGCTTAAGATGCTCGGTCAAATGGCTTATCCTGTGACTTAAAAGCGCGATTTGAACCTCCGGACTGCCCGTGTCGCCCTCGTGTGTGGCAAATTTGGCGATAATTTCGGTTTTTTGCTCCTTATTCATCGTGATTTCCTCCTTATTTATAAATTCGCCTTTATCTGAGTGACGGTTTCGGAGAAAAAGCACGCCCCCAAGCAAAGGTACGGTGCAATTCTATCATAAATTAGCAAAAAAGTAAACTGATTAGCTAATCAAACTGAAAAATTTTTTTGAAAAAACCGCACACCTTAATTTATGCCTCAGTATAATGTTAGCAGAAACGTCCACGGCATCTGATTTTTCACACGCACATGACTCCGCGACTTCTAACTCTGCACTTTAAATGTCATACTCCTCTGCTCATTGGCCACTGACCACTGATCACTACATAATATACGGCTGTGACAAAAAAATTCAAACGGCCGGAAGGAGAGTGTTATGTACAACAGAAACTGCGAAAGAGAAAATCGCGAAAGAGAAGGACGCGAGCGTGAAGGGCGCGAAATCAGACGCGACGATTGCGGGCACGGCGGGAGAGGTCCCTGCAACCCCAACCCCCACAACTACGAGTACCACAAGACCGTGGCGACCTGGAAAACGGTGCGCCATTACAAAATCACAACCTATGACACTATCGAGCCCGTTTGCACGGAAGGCATGAGGGAGGACAACTTCGACGGCATGATCGGCGGCGACCACTGCGGTTGCGGCGGTGGAAACGGAAACGAGCAATAGAGATTAGCGGGTCAGGGATTAGGGAATAGAAACCGGTCTCACATTGCGTATATTGCATCGACTCAAAAATCAAAACAAACCCGGAGCGGGTATGCCCGCTCCGGGTTTGTTACTTAAAGGTAAGCTTTTATTTCTAAAATTTGGCCTTAACTCGAGCGAAGCTAAAATTTCATCGGCAAAGCCGGTTTCACTGGGTATACAATTTTACTGACGAAGTCAATATCATTGTCGTAGGGTGCGGTACCCCGACGTACCGTTGTAATTATCCACCGCCGCCCAAAAAATCCAGCTTTTTTGCCAGCCTTTTGTCAAATTCTTTTATATACAACCCTACGTCCCGAAGCTCGGCGAGGCGGGTAATAACGCCGCCGCGGACGTTTTTGCTGATTGCGCCCGCGCCGCAGGCATAGACAAAGACTGTTTCCTCCATCACGGTGATATTGTTGATGCTGAATTTACCCGCTAATGAGTACCCCGTATTTTCAAGATTTTGAGCGGTTTCCTTTTGGCGGTATAGGTAATAAGGGACATAAGAAACGTTTTTAAGTGTATTATATGCCAAATCGACCATATCTTGGGCGTCCACATTCGCTTTCAAGAGGTTTTTTTCGTTTTCTATGCCTGCACCGTGAAATTTTGAGCCCTTTTTCATGCTTAGGGTATGCACCGTTAGATTTTCGGGCTTAAGCGCAACCGCAAAGTTTAAGGAATTTTCAAAATCCTTGACCCCCTCGCCGGGCAAACCCGCAATCAAATCCATATTGACGTCAAAACCATAATCGCGGCATAAGTTAAAAGCCTTAACAACACTTGCGGCATCGTGGCTGCGCTCTATTGCCGCCAAGGTTTTATCGTTGAACGTTTGGGGATTAACGCACACGCGGGTAACCCCGTGTTTTTTTAAAACCTCCAATTTCTCCGCCGTTATTGTGTCTGGGCGACCTGCCTCCACCGTGTACTCTTTTCCCTCGCCCACTTCGTCAATGCTCCCAACTGCGCTTAGAAGGGCGTCCATTTCCTCACAATTCAAAACGGTGGGGGTTCCTCCACCGACATAAGCCGAAAGTATTTTTTTATTTTGCCGTTTTATTAAATCCAAAGTCTGGACTATGTCTCGGCACAAAAGTGCTATATATTCCTTTAATAGCGTCTCGTTTTTCTCACGCGGTATCGACACAAACGAGCAGTACGAGCAGCGCGCGGGGCAAAACGGAATATGAACGTACAAGTTTACATACCCGGATAAACCGTCAAAAACGCCTGGTGTCCTTGCTCTTTCGTTTGGAAAAATATTCTGCAAAAATTCCGTTTGATTTTTGACGATTTTAGCGATCAACTGCGCTTTTTTGGGCGAAACATAATACTCATCCTGCAACATTTTCGCGATATTCTCGGTTCTTCCGCCGTCGTAAAGATATTTATACGCGATTTTTGTCGGCCGAATCCCCGTAAGGCTCCCCCATGGTAAAGTGGCGCCCAAAAAGTCAGACAGCGATAAGTACAGCCGTTTTTTCAACTCTTTTTTCAATACTCCGCCCGTAAATAACACATATTTGTATGTTTTTTCGCCGATTTTTACCTCGCACCCGCCCCCGTCGTAATAATTTAAGCGAATATCCAAAGGTAAACAAAACACCGGGGCAAACATCCTAAAAATGTCCCGTAAGTCATGCTCGTATATGGGAATGTTGGTGCTGAAAGTCATGTTTTGGTTAAAACCTATCTTATTTACAGCAATATGGTTGATTTGAGTTAATAAACTGCCTTCAACACAAAATCCTTCCTTTGTCATTGCGAGCGAAGCGAAGCAACCCAGCTTAAATAAATCGCCGCATATCTATAAGGTCAAATTTTAGCTGGGTTGCTTCGCTTCGCTCGCAATGACGACCTAACTATAACGGTTTCAAACTGCTAAAACTGTACTGTTTCTCATACGCACACCCCCTACAACCCTTGCAAAAACGGGTTGTTCCGCCGTTCTTCGTTAAGCGTGGTCTGCCGCCCGTGCCCCGGATATACAACATAATCGCCTTTTAACGCGACCAGTTTTTTAATTGATTCCCTCATCGCGTCGTCGTCGCTGCCGGGAAGGTCTGTGCGCCCCACGGTCTCGCAAAACAGCGTGTCGCCGCTGAAAATACAGTCGTCAAAAATATAGCACACGCTTCCGGGGCTGTGTCCGGGCGTGGCAAGCACCTTACATTCCGTCCCGCCGATGTCCAAAACATCGCCGTCATTTATGGGGATATAGTCGAATTCGGGGGTGGTAATCCCGCGATAAAAGACGTGTCCGCCGCCCCGTATCATGCAATCGTCTTTGGGCGACATATACGCCTTCGCGCCCCTCGCCACCAGCTCCGCGACCGAAAGCGCGTGGTCAAAATGCCCGTGCGTAAGCAGCAGCGCAACGGCTTTATCCCCGTGCTGTTCCAAAACCGCAACAATATTTTCCGCCCCGCCGCCGGGGTCCACTACCGCGACCGCCGTATTGGTGACCACAAAATAGGTGTTTGTATAGTATTTTGTTATAAGTTTCTCTATCTTCATAACAGCCCTCGTTTTTTAATGCGCACTGCTCACTGCTCATTGCTTCCTATACACCTTCTCCACCTCCGCAAGCGCGGACAGCTTCTCCGTCAATGCCCTTATCTGCCCCGTGTCCTTAAGATGCACCATCAAAATAATGACCCCATTGTTATGCTTGTCCACCCTCGCGTTAAGACTCTCGATCGACAAATTTTCCTTGGATATAATATTCGTAATTTTCGCCAAAACCCCCGCCGTGTTCTTGGTTTCGACGTGCAGGGCGACGGTAAATTCCGACTTAGAATCTTCCGCCCACCGCGCCTCGACAAGACGGAACGGCTCGGTATTTTTCAAATTCGGACAACCCTCGCGATGAATCGCGATCCCCCGCCCGCGCGAGATAAACCCCGTGATTTTGTCCCCCGGCACCGGGCTACAGCACCTCGCCATACGCACCAAAAGGTCGTCCTGCCCCATTACCACAACGCCGTGTCCCCCGTCATTGTCGGTCGGGAGGGTTTTTTGCAGTATCTTTTTTATGCCCGCTTCTTTTTTATAAAAATCAATCAGCTTTAATAAAATCTGACCTACGGTGTAGCCGCCGTACCCGATCGACGCGTACATATCGTCCAACGAGGAAAAGCAGTACCGTTGCATTATCACGTCCAACCACTTTTTTTGCATCAAATCGGGTAACTCGTACCCCCGTGTTGCCGCCTCCTTTTCCAACATCTGTTTTCCGCGCTTGATGTTTTCTTCTTTCATCTCCTTTTTGAAAAAGGCACGGATTTTGCTTTTTGCTTGTGAAGACTGCACAAACCTCAGCCAGTCGCGGCTGGGGCCTTTCGAGTTTGCCGCCGTCACAATCTCGACGTAGTCGCCCGTCACCAGTTTGCTTTCAAGCGGCGCCAATTTGCCGTTGACCTTAGCGCCCACGCATCTTGCTCCCACTTCGCTGTGGACGCTGTAGGCAAAATCAACGGGGGTGCTCCCCTCGGGTAGCGAAATTACGTCGCCCTTTGGGGTGAAAATAAACACCTGCCCACTATATAAATCCAGTTTTAAGGATTCGAAAAATTCCTGCGGGTTGGCGCCCTCTTGCTCGCTTATCATGTCGCGCAGCCACCCGATTTTATTGTCCAAATCATCGCTGATCAAGCGGTTTTCTTTATATTTCCAGTGGGCGGCGACCCCGTATTCGGCGACCTTGTGCATCTCGAATGTGCGGATTTGAATCTCAAACGGCATACCATAGGTGGTCATAACGGTGGTGTGGAGCGACTGATAATTGTTGGGCTTGGGGACGGAAATAAAGTCCTTAAATCTTCCCGGAATCGGCTTCCAAAGGGTGTGAATCATGCCCAAAACCTCATAGCAGTCTTTGATTTCAGGGACGACGACGCGCACGGCGGTCAAATCATAAATCTGTTCGAAGGTCTTTTTCTGGCGTATCATTTTTTTATAAATACTGTAAAAATGCTTAGGGCGACCGCTGACCTCTCCGTCTATTTTCAGCTCCTTTAGTATGTTGTCAAGACGGTGGACGATATGGCTGACCAAATCCTGCCTTTCGGCGCGTTTAAGAGGGATTTCCTCGGCAAGCTGCTTATAGGCTGCGGGCTCTGACACCCGTAGGCATATGTCCTCCAGCTCGCATTTGATGTAGCTTAGACCGAGGCGGGAGGCTAAGGGGGCATAGATTTCTAAGGTTTCAACGGCGATTTCGACCTGTTTTTGAGGAGATTTGCCATCTATGGTGCGCATATTGTGCAGGCGGTCTGCAAGTTTTATAATGATGACGCGGATGTCCTTTGCCATGGCAAAGTACATTCGGCGAAAGTTTTCGGCTTGCTCCTCCTCGTCGGAAGCAAACTTGTATTTTTCCAGTTTGGTAATGCCCATGACAAGGGCGGCTATTTCCTCCCCGAACAGCTCTTTTATTTCTTTTTCAGTTGCTTGCGTGTCCTCAACGGTGTCGTGCAAAAGCGCGGCGGCGACGGCGGCGTAATCCAGCCCCATATCCAGTACGATGTCCGCGACGGCGATGGGGTGCGTTATATATGGCTCGCCCGACGCGCGGGTTTGCCCCTCGTGTTTTTTTTGGGCAAAGGCAAGCACGCTATCCAGTAGGGCGGCTTGAGGTGCGTCGAAAACAGCTTTATATTTAGTTGTGAGTTCGTTTTTTCGACGCATGCGGTTCCTTAGGATTAGTAGGGCGACCACTGGTCGCCCGCAATCAAATCAATATTATTGTCTGTCCCACGCAAAACTCATGTATCTGCGGTGCAGGCGACCGCTGGTCGCTCCTATATTAAGCGTTTAAACCCTATCCTCTACCCTTGTATAACAAAATTTCCCTATACAACACAGAATTTTCCAACTCCGCCCTAACACCCTTGTTGATTATAACACAAAAACCTTTGTCTTGCACTATTTCTACCAGCCCTAATTCCTTAAAAACGCTTAAAACTACAGAAAATTGACGTAAATTAAGGGATGTGGTCTTATTCAATGCTAAAAAGTAGGCATAAAACGAAACTACCGGCGTGGAATAGTTCTTTGTCGCCTCATAATTTCTTATCGCCTCGTAATACCTGCCAAAAGTTTCCCGCGATAAATCAATGCCATCCAAAAATAATCCGGAATTGTCCACATCGGGGACGAAAATATGCCTAACCCCCAACGCAAAAATATGATCCGTCACAATACCTAAAGGCGAGTCCAAAAATACAACCTTGTCATACAAATATAGCGGCAGACCGTCGTTAACCTCCGGCGAAACAATCAATCGGGTGTAATTGTTTTTGTGGGTGGCGTGGATAAACTCCGCCAGTACCGCTTTATCCGCGCACGACCCGCTCAAAAACTCGCGGAAAGACGCCTCGCGCCCTGCGATTATAAGCGTGCCGTAGATATTATCCCCGATTATCCCCTCTAATTCGTCCTTGTCATACTTGACGACTGCATTCGTTTTTTTAAGGCTGGGATCCTTCGCTTCGCTCTGAATGACAATTTTGCTATTTTTAAAACCAAATGTCTTTATAAACCCCGCTTTGGCAAGCTCGTCATTTATGTATAATTCCTCGTTCCTAGCCTGCCTTAACAACCCTCGCACGCCACCCGTGATGTCCGTCTGCGCTTCGATTATCAGTTCCTTATCATTCTTTCCCGTTAAAATCTGGTTTTTGCGCAAAAATCCAAACGCCATAAGGTTAAGCCCGCCCTCCGTGACGACAAGCGTGTGGGCGGGGTTGCTTTTAAGCGGCTCGACGGATTTCACCCCCGTTTTAAGCAAAAACAGGGGCGCGTGATTGCCTTTCCCCAGCGGTTCCATACGCTGGAGCGCCTTGACAAAACGCGAGGTCAAATCGCCCTCTTCAATCTCGATATCGTAATTCGCGGCGGGCAAAAACAATTCATTGTCAAATTTCTTGACAAAATCCTCGGTGCGCTGTTTAAACGCGGGAATATTTTCCTCCTTAATCGAAAAGCCCGCGGCCTGCGAATGCCCGCCGAACTCTATCAACAGGTCGCCCACGCTTGTCAAAACCTCATAAATATTTACGCCGTCGATACTGCGCGCCGTCCCCTTATAATGCCCGCCTGACTTGACCATAACAAACGCCGGCCGCTTAAAATCACCCGCTATCCGCGCCGCCAAAATGCCAGTAATCCCCTTTTCCCACGTCGGATGCGAGAGGGCGATTGTGCGCTTGTTTGTCAAATCCTCCTGCCTTAATTCCTCAAGCGCCTCGGCGTAAAGGGTTTCGCCCATCTCCTTACGTAACTCGTTGTCGCGCTCGATTGCATCCAATATTGCGTCAATTTCTTCCAAATTGTCGCTGATTAAGAGGCGGTATGCACGAGAGGCGTCGCCCATCCTGCCCGCCGCGTTGATTCTGGGCGCGATTTTAAAGGCGATGTCGGCCGCAGTCACCTCGTGCAGCTGCAACCGCTCCAACATTCGGTTAAGCCCTATGTTGCTCCGCATATTCAGCTGTTTTAATCCCCGCTGAACAAGCAATCTGTTTTCGTCTGTTAAGGGTACAAGATCGGCGACGGTGGCAATCGCCGCCAAATCAAGGTATTCCGCAGCCGCCTCCTCCCCCAAATATGCGCAGACCAACTTATACACTACGCCCGAGCCGCTTAAGTGCCCGAAAGGGTATCCGCAGTCCGCCATGCGAGGATTGAGTATCGGACAGTCGGGAATGCGATCTGCGACCTCGTGATGGTCGGTGACGATAATGTCCACGCCCAAATCAAGCGTATGCTCCACCTCGACGGCGCAGGAAATGCCGCAGTCGCAGGTGATAATAAGATCGGGGGTATGCTGCTCGATAATTTTATCGAGAGCCTCTATACTAAGCCCATAGCCGTCGCCCTCGCGATTGGGCACACGCGTGTACACGTTAGTCCCCAAGGACGATAAAAACAAGGACAAAATCGCGCCCGCGCACACCCCGTCCGCATCGTAATCGCAGTAAACCACCACTTTTTCTTTATTCTCCGCCGCCTGCCTTATCCTGTTGACGACAGTTTGCATACTATTGAACCCAAAAGGGTCGCAAAAGGCGTTTTTTTCCGGACATAAATATTTTAATATCTTTTCCTCTGTGTCAATTCCACGGCTAAACAAAAGCTCGGCAAACTTAAGCGGCAACTTTAAATTTTCCGCTGTTTGCGCCACTGCGCCCGCATCAATCGTAGCGTTGTTTTTTACAAATTTCATGCTCTGTTTCCTATAAATAAAGCCTTCTAAAACAAGAAGGCCGTATTTGCTCAAATATTTGCCGCGTAATCGTAGGGTTCGGCGCCCCCGACGCGCCGACAAACGACCGCGTTACGCCTTATGATGCCCCTTGCTGTTGTGCGGTGCGCCGGGGGCATCGCACCCTACGACAAAAAATAATCCAAAAACCTTAATTTATTTCAGCAGTCTTTTTCTCGGCTTCTTTGACTCTTACGGGCTTGCGCTTAAGCGTCCCAAGCTTGTTGCGTTTAAGCACCACCCACAGCGAGGGCGCGATGAAAATAGACGAAAAAGCCCCGGAAATAAGCCCGAATACGACGGGCAAGGCAAAGCCCGCCATTCCCGTAACGCCGCCGATGGCGCAAACAATCGCAACCAGCGACATCATGACAAGCGCGGACAAGAAAACAAGCGCACAGCGCGACAGACTGTCCCTGATTGCCGCGCCCGCAACATCCGTCGCGGTGTCGCTTTTACCCGCCGATAAAACTTGCTTACGGATTTCGCGCACACGGTCGAATATAACCATGACATTTACGACCGAAAACGCAAGTACGGCGACAAGGGCGGCGATAAAGACAAGATTTATCTCGATGTGGAATATGACCATGAGCGCGAAAGTCATAATGGCGTCGACCAAAAGGACGATTACCAAAGACAAACCGCTCGGAATATCAAACCGCAAGAAAACATACCCTAACACAAGCAGCAAAGCAATCAAAGCCGCGCTTATCGCGCCGTATACCAAATCGACGCCCACTCTGCCGCTAATCATATCGCCCGATACGGCTCGCACCGCAAAATACCTGTCGATTGTCATGGCGGTCTTTATCTCGTCATCCTCCGCGCTTCCCGTAAAGGTGAATTGCGCCGTATTAAATACTCCGTCCGCGTCCGCCGCAACCTTGACGTCGCCGCTGACATTTATGCCCGCCCTATTAAGCATATCCTTAAAAGCGACCCCGCCGAACTCGCCCAAGGATTTTACAGGCACGGTATAGACCACAGTGGCGGTGTTCCCGTTTTTGCTTACCGAAACGGGGGCGATATTGCCCGCGATATCATTTAACGCAGACACTAATTCCTTGTTAAGCTCTTCCATTATGGCGACGCGCCGATCCCGCGGGATAGCGCCGTCCGCTCTGTAATCTATACGCAGCGACGTACCGTCGCCGGAACCCAGCCTTTTTATGCCCTTAAAATTCACGCCGTACTCTGCCCCGTCGTATTCAAACTTAAAATCTTTGACAACGGTCTGCAGTTTGCCGCTGTACTCCTCATAATTAGCGTCGTTAACAAACGTGCCAACGGACACGTTAACGGCATACCCACCGGTAAAATCCACGCCCAAATTAAGCGGCGCTTTTAAGATAACGCCGAATATCGCGCCCATTATGACGGCAACAATCAGCACAACCGCCGGCATCAAAAAGAAAATTTTCTTCTTTTCTACTATTTTTAAGTCTTTTTCGCGCAAGGACTCTAAACTAAATTTCATATTTTTCTCCGCTCAAAATGCAGTAATTTATTTTATTTTTTTCGACCGCTGCCCGATCCGCTATAAAGCAAGACCACGAATATTTACTTATATGGTCTTATCCCTGACCACTCACGGTTGCTCCTTTGCCTCTTCTTTTCTCCGCCTCGCTCCCATTCTCTGCGCTCTTTCCATTAGTTCCACCTCGGTGACGGAGTCGTTCCGGTCTGCGTCCAAATGTTCAAACTCCTTGCCTCTTCTCAGCTTGAATAACTTAGGGTCAAAGTCATTTATCCGCGTAAAATGCGTAACAAGCCGCGGCATAAGCAGCAACGAAGAAAACGCCGCCAAAAAGATACCTATCAAAAGGATGGAGGCAAAGCCGACGACAAAACTGATCCCGAATACCGCGCCGAATATAAGCAGCGCCAGCCCTACGATAAAATTAACGGCATAGACATCCGCGATGGTTTTTATAGATTTTCTAAAGCCGTAATGCGTCGCGGACAAAATGGATTTTCCCGCGCGGTAATGTTCTTTGATGTTTTCACAAATGATTATGTTGGCGGCTATCGCCATGGTTATACTCAAAAGGAGGCCGACGATACCCGAAAGCGTCAGCTGCACCCAGGGGAAAACCGCCAATATAAACAGGTACACAACGGTAAAGGCAAGTGTGGTCATGCCGCTTGCCACTCCTAACAGCCTGTAAAGTAGTATCATCACCGCGATTATGAGGACAAGCCCGACAATACCGGCGATAAGACTGAATAAAATCGCTTTTTCACCAAATATCGCTGGGACCGTCGCCATCTCTAACTGCATAAGTGTGAGCGAGGACAGCCCCGCGGAAATTTGCTGGGCAAGCCTTTGCGCTTCCTCCGGACCGGACGCGGTGATGGTAGCCCTTCCTCCGGTAATAGGCTTTTCGGGCAAAGTAGGCGACGCTACTACATCTCTTTTGTCTCCCCTGACAATGACTATGTGCATAGTCTGCCCCGGGTTGTCCCCGGTAACCTGCTCAAAAAGCTTCCCGCCGTCTTTCGTAAACACAATCTCGACATAGTGAGTCCCGCCGTTGCTTCTCGCCACGGCGCTTTCGACGTGTTTTTTGCCAGTCAGGACAGTTTCGCCGAAATCAGGGTCGTCCATCATAAATTCAAGCTCGGCTTTTTCGCCCAGCGCAACCAACACGTCTTGTATTTCCTGCGGCGAAGTTGCGCCGGGGACGGATATTCTTATCTTGTTTCCACCCTCTTTTTGCACGACGGCGCCCGGCACAATCCCGTTCAGCCCCGCAACGGTGCTATTCATAGCCGCGCTAAAGGATTCGCCCGAATCGTTGTCAGACGCCTCGTACACGGCATATACCCCGCCCTTTAAATCCAGCCCCAGCTTTATGTTGTTGGCAAAGCCCCGGTAGTCATTGAAACCCGCGGGAAAAGGGCAGAACGCAAACACAAACCCTATTATAATCGCCGCGCCGATTAAGGAAAGCCTTATGATTGATGATTTTCGTTTCATTTAATAGTCTCCAGATTGCAATAACGCTTTATTATACATTTATTAGAGTGGACAAGTCAAACAAATAAAGACTGTTTTTTAAGGAAGTTAGTGAGGAAGCTGTGTTTTTGAGGTAGTAAGGGGTCGGGGATTAGGGGTCAGGTGTTAGGGAAGGATGTTTTTCAGGTGTCAGGTAGCAGCTATGAGGTATCAAGTAAAGGTTGGCGTGTTCTTATTTTTTCTTAAAGAATCTGACCTCGCCTGCTTGATACCTCTATTCTCTAATCGTCAACGCAACTTCAATTCTTTTCTTCATAAGTTCACAGCCAATGGCATACCGCCCGTTTATCCCGCCGCCGTACTCGATGGAGTTTGCCGCGCAACCACCGCCGCAATAATACTTGCAAAAACAGCTTTTGCACTCGTCCTTGGTGTAAACGCAACTTGCGGCAAAGCTTTTGGGAATAGTGTCGTCAAATTCGCCGTTCAATACGTTGCCAATTTTATATTCGTTTTTGCCGTCGAAGCGGTGGCAGGGAAATATGTCGCCGTCAGGGTTTACCGCAAGATACTCGCAACCCGCGCCGCAACCCGTAACCCTCTTTTTCAGGCAGGGTCCGCCCTCAAAATCGACGTTAAAATGGAAGAAAATAAATTTTCGATTTTCACCCGTCGCCGCTCCGCCTCGTGCAGTTTCCTCCGCGCTCGCTTTCGAAAGCACGCCATTCCTTTTGACATATTCCTCCGCCAGAACCTCGTACTGCGCCTTTAACTGCGGTAAATCGTTTTCAGTCAGCGCCAAAGGATGGTCGGGCGGCAAAACGACAGGCTCTAACGAAATTTGGTCAAAGCCGTAATCGTTAATCGCTAAAACGTCGGCAGAAAAATCCTTGTTAAGCGCGGTAAAGGTGCCGCGAATGTAATATAATTTGCCCCCCCGCCGCTCTCTGAATCTTTTTGCGGCGCCCAAAACCTGCGAAAAACTGCCTCTCCCCGACGCATCCAATCTTACGGAATTATGTACGTTTTCCCGCCCGTCTATACTTATGACCACGTTATACATCTCTTTATTGAAGTAGTCCGTCAGCTCGTCGTTGAGCCCCACGGCGTTGGTGGTGATGGTGAAACGGAAGTTTTTTCCTCGTTTTTTTTCCAATTCACGGGCGTAAGCAACGGTTTTTTTGACTATATCCATGTTTAAAAGCGGTTCGCCGCCGAAAAAATCGATCTCCAAATTTTTGCGCGTACCGCTTCTTTCGACCAAAAAATCAATCGCAGCTTTTGCGACGTCGAAGGGCATATTTTTGCGCTTCGTGTTATAACTGCCACCGTCCGCGAAGCAATATTTGCAACGCAAATCGCAGTTGTGCGAAACATTTAGGCACAACGCCTTGACAAGACCGCTGTGCTTTGGGATTTCCTCACAGCCGCCCTCCGAAAACAAAAGTCCCTCTTGTATCAGCTCCTTTATTTCCTGTGCCGCCTCTTTTTCTTCCTCTCTTTCCGTTTTGCCATCTGAATACTGGTAATTATCAAGGGCGCACACCAAAAAATCTCCCGTGCCTATTGCGGGAGAGAGTTGTGAGTTTTGATTGTTCGACGATAATGCAACGCCGTTTAAAAACTCTATTATTTTTTTTGCCGCGTTATCAAGCCGCACCAAAGTACCGCTTTCCACGTCTAAAGCGAAGTCCCCCCCGAGGGAGGAAAATACGTGTACCATTTTTCGTCTTTAAAATATTAATTACCGGGAACTGCCAACAGGTTATTTGCCTATTGTCTTTGCGCCCTTCTCGCAGGTCTGATTGCCCACCGTGCAACT
>Ga0123353_10007187_pt1 | contig 15007 bp, 10 predicted proteins | sample TergutLab28metaG_3_FD_92763 | JGI IMG/M metagenome (GOLD analysis project Ga0123353, IMG submission 92763) | Labiotermes labralis P3 segment gut microbial communities from Petit-Saut dam, French Guiana - Lab288 P3 | ecosystem: Host-associated > Arthropoda: Insects > Digestive system > Gut ... | reverse complement strand
ATAAACCAGACTCCATAGGCATCACCTGAATACGCATGCTACCAGATAACCTATATAAAAAACTTGTTTTAGTAACTTCACTCTCGATATAGTGCATACTCCCTGAGGATGATCCCGTATGGGGATCGAAACGTGTAGGAGGAATATAAATATGTTTTAATGTGAAACTTAAAAATGGATTTAAATGTTTTACGTATATTGTGCAATTTGTTGGTTTTAAACAAGTATTGATATTGTATTGCATGGCAATAAAATGAAGTTTCAACGACATGTTGCACGCATTGGCACTGTATGATGAAATCAGCACCTGCACAGTTTCGCTGTAGTTTTCCGCTTTTTCAACGTCTTCAGAAACTTCAAGAGTTTCTGAAGACGTTTTCAAATGCCTTCCATGCTCTTCTGTCTGTAGAACATAAATTTACACTTAAGTCTTTGTCTTCGAATAGTTGTTTGATTTGTAGACCAGCAAAAATCCCTTCTTTAATCCTGGTCTCATTTATTTTGGGAAATTTTTGCCTTAAGTAGGCAAAGCCTTCCCATTGTTTATCCATCGTTTTCACAAAGAGTTTTTTTCCCCTAAACCGGGCTTGAAATACAAAGAACGCAAATAGATACTTGGTTTATCCTCTTAACCAAAACGTGCCACATTCTTCTGCCATGGTGTTGTTTCTGAAAGGAGTGGCAATTTTTTTATTCTGTAGTGGCACTCCCTTGCTCGGCTGTCCCATTCATACTAAAAGCAGTTGAATTTAGTGTATCTGCCTTGCAGCAAGCCAGCATTGTTATAACTTTTAGGGCAGCACATATATCCCACCGGTGTTCTTCGCTGTGTATTTTTTACAGGAAAAACTGAAGGTTCTCGTACGTTTCTTTCATGTGAACTGCAAGAACCAGTAGGATAGAAAGGAACTTATTTCCATTGTGGAGTAACACTGCCTTCAAACTGATCTTAGATAAATTAATGAAAAGTCTCCATTGCCCAGAGGTGTGTTCAAGTTGCAATTTTTCCATCAATTCTCGGATGTTATTCCAGTACACTAGATCACCATCCATTGAGTAATACGTTCCTATGACTGACTGCCTCTACCTAGAAACGATTCCATTACACCTTTATCACGAACATTTCACTGCCTTATCCGTGACCCGAGCGGCTGAGCCTGTATTTTGTCGCTGAGTTAAAATATCGGTGTCTTTGTGGTCCCTTTAATTTGCAGTGTGATAATTATTACACAGCAAATTAAAGTCTTAAGGAAACTTCTACATGTTTCGGCATCGAGGTGATATCCTCAGGGCTTTACAAACACAAACGAGTACAACCACTAACACATCAATCTGGTAGTACAATGCTTGGGTAGTGGGATATTTAAAATATTGAAATTATAAATTATGTAACGATAGATATAAAATTACAGCCCTGACGTATTTGACATTCAGAGGACCGTTCATCGCGATATATTCTTACAACAAAACAAACGAGCTGCACTAATTTCTCAAATTTATTTTTGGAAAGGAACTCTACATGCTTCGGACAGTCTCCGTGTCCATCATCAGGAGTCCAGCACTGTACACACAGCAATACATACAGGTTTTGCTGATTGCTTGTTAGCAAGCTGTCAACATAACCTGTATGACATATACCATTGCTGTGTGTACAGTGCTAGACTCCTGATGATGGACAGACAGACTGTCAGAAACATGTAGAGTTCCATTCCAAAAGTAAATTTGAGAAATTAGTGCATCTCATTGGTTTTGTTATATGAATCACAGCACTGTTGCTACTGAGATTATCGCAATACTGAAGAGTTCCAGGCGAGAGTCCACTTTTGTCAATCTTTTATGCAGAGTATGGATACAAATATCTGAGCCCTCTTTATGCTATGCATCACAGCATCGCTTGACACGATACACATCGATACACGATAATGGAATGGATCTTCTTGTATAGCATAAAAAATCTTCAAGGTAGACTCCTGCTATCCAGAAGTTTACATGCTGAATTTCAAAGTATTCTACTGTTGAAATGTTTGGCATTTTCAACGTCCAAGAAAAATATTATACACAACCTTCAGGCACGTTTACTACTGAACTCCATGCTTAATTTTATACTTCTGCTGTCAGAGATCATTATTGACATCAAACTGATTTTGCTTGGCCCTCATGATATTATTTTATAATTGACATCAAACGCTTTTATACTTCGTGAATGTTGCTTATTTACACACCTACTCTTGTTATAAGGGAAATGAAGGCTGTTGTATAGGAAGCAAGTGGGGCTGTCACATGAGAAGGCCGTAGAAGCTTATTGCAACCAATAGTGCCATGATGTTCGTGACAAATCTTAGGACATTCTGTTAGATGTAAATACACAGTCATTACACCTTGAAACACATTCGGATATGATATGTTGCTTTGTGACTGTAATTAGTATTAGACTTTGGACCCCTTGAACAATTTAAGGCTCTTTTTTTGTTTTTTTTTTTTGGCACGACAGCCCCCCCCCCCCAGTGGGCCATGGCCTCCTCATTCTTGAGGTTTCTAGATCACACACAACGACGCACCACATTCGGCAGGACTCCTCTGGGCGAGTGATCAGCTCGTCGCACAGACCTCTACCTGACAACACACAACACTCACAACAGACAAACATCCATGCCCACGGTGGGATTCGAACCCACGATCTCAGCAGGCGAGCGGTCGTAGACCTACGCCTTAGACCGCGCGGCCAATGGGATCGACGACAATTTAACGTGACCTATTAAAATTAAAGTTATTCACTGTTTCAGGAAAAAAGGAGAAACGACCAAAAAGGAAATAAAAAAGGAAGAGAGAGAAAGAAGCGCTAACACAATCGATGTTACTACTTTAGTTACTCTATGAAATGAGAAATACGAAGTAAATGTCTTTGGTACACATTCCGAAAGTAGGCTATTTGGTAAAGCCATAACGCATCTGACTCTCTTGTGAAATATATCCCTTTTAAATCCTGAGCAGATTTTGCAGTGTTTCCTCAGCCCTTCCACTCAAATGCCCTGACAGTAGCTTAAGGCAGGATAACACGCCATGCAACCGCTTTTTCTTAGGTCAATCACCTTATGTCCCCGAAAGCAAAGTAATTTTCGCAATGCACGGAACTACATAAGGCAGCTGCATAACTAACAGCCAGTTAAACATGATAAATGAATGATCGAATTATTGTTCCACAACGATACACCATTTAGTGTAACTTGGTCAAAGAAACATTCACTTCTTCGGGACAAATAGTTCCGACTTGGTGCAGTTGTTGAAGAACTTGTAGTGCTTGTATTATTATGTTCAAAATCAGGCTGGGAGAATGGTCCCTGTGTTTGTCCTTGTTAGTCCTACTGACTCAGTTCCACTTTCAAAATAGTCCCTGTGTTTTTTCTTGTTAGTCCTACTGACTCAGTTCCACTTGGAAAATAGTCCCTGTGTTTGTTCTTGTTTGACTACCGACTCAGCTCCACTGGGACAATAGTCCCTGTGTTTGCCCTTGTTTGGCCTATTGACTCAGCTGTACTTTGACAATAGTCCCTGTGTTTGTCCTTGTTAGTCCTACTGACTCAGTACCACTTGGACAATAGTCCCTGTGTTTGTCCTTATTTGGCCTACTGACTCAGCTGTACTTTGACAATAGTCCCTGTGTTTGTCCTTGTTGGTCCTACTGACTCAGTTCTACTTGGACAATAGTCCCTGTGTTTGTCCTTGTTTGACCTACTGACTCAGCTGTACTTTGACAATAGTCCCTGTGTTTGTCCTTGTTAGTCCTACTGACTCGGTTCCACTTGGACAATAGTCCCTGTGTTTGTCCTTGTTTGACCTACTGACTCAGCTGTGCTTTGACAATAGTCCCCGTGTTTGTCCTTGTTAGTCCTACTGACTCAGTTCCACTTGGACAATAGTCCCTGTGTTTGTCCTTGTTTGGCCTACTGACTCAGCTGTACTTTGACAATAGTCCCTGTGTCTGTTCTTGTTTAACCTACGGACTCATCTGCACTTTGACAATATTTCCTGTGTTTGTCCTTATTTGATCTACTGACTCAGTTGCTCTTCGACAATAGTCCCTTGCTAGACATACTGACTCAACTGTTCTTGGAAATGTCCGTCCTACGCGTCAGTCACGTGATGAGTAACTAGAAAAGATACATGCGCAAATTTGCTATTGCGAGAGGTAATGGATTCCACGCTCCCAGCTGAAGAATTTTAGAATAATCTTGCCAACTCGTTGACCTTTGTCCATCAAGTATTTTGAATTATTATTTTTGTGTGTAATATATTTACAACAACTCCAACCTCCCCCTACAGAATGTCTTTCTTGCGAGTTCTCAGGTTTTTGTTGCGGTGTAGTTGAGGATTCCGTGCTGTTGGGATATTATTCCAAATCACTAGGTGTATCGAAAAGTCGCGGATCGATTGCCCAGTGACGCGACATCATATCCGAGAAGAATGCAGTTCTCGGTATCTTTCTCGGTGGGCCTTCTATAACGGACTTTAAAAAAAAAAAAGTCTTCTTTGTTTTATGCATGCTACGAGGTTTCCAAATTATGACATTGCGAATGTGTTTGTGAAAGCCAGTTGGCCTAGACTCGTTCAGCTCTTACGCCTGGCCTACGCAGTCACGTAAGCAAAACATCGTATAACAATACACGCTACTGTGTTTCTGACAATTCGCCTGGCTGTATCCCGAAAATTTTGTTTTGTCGCTCGAAGCCTGGCTATCACCAGCCAAAAAACCTAACAGCATCCCAGGTAAAACCATTCTTGTGTATGAAACACACAGCTGGAATGTGCAGACGGTGCCTTACAAACCAGAACAGAGGGAGGACCCACACTGACAGGTTTGGTCGTATTAGCAGAATCCCTTGGCGTGTTCATGACAGGGACTGGTCCTGTTGGTGAGGGGGGGGGGATGCGCCCATCAGGCAATTCGTAGTATTTTCAGGAGAGAAACTGAAATTTCATTTAAACATTATAACATACACAGACCAAATTCCTATCACAGAATAAACACAAGCTGTCTTCTTTAGTCAGACCAAATTGTTCACCTTGTTTAGAGAGACAGTCGTTATTTGTTTTGAGAATCACACGGAATACACAAATTTTCCGTGATGGTAAAATGGAAAGATTTTATTTGCAGTAAAATTAGGTAGAAGCAGAAAGTGTTATGTTAAACGCTGTGCTTCGAAAATTTCAAATACATAAATACACTGTGTGGACCAAGAGCAAAATGTTTGGTGGTTAAACCAGGTGGTACATATAGCAGTGAATGGGTTCCTAACCCTTTATATTATAGTGGTAAATATAAGCACCAGTTGATTTAACATTAAACGCCTCTTTACTTTCTTCACTAATGGCAGTTACGAATTCTTCAAAAGTATCAGAGCACATAGCAACGACATTCCTAAACAGAATTAATCAGCTGGTCTTTGTAATGGAAAAGAAGTATGTTTTCTGTGAGGTTGGAAGTTAATCGTTATATATTGTTTAGCATAAATGGAGAAACAAACTCGTGTAAAACAAATCTGTATGTTTTTAAAACAATTTAACTGCAGGCATAGTTACTGCCATTACGGTTCTGAAAGTACATGCGTCCGGCCAACTTATGGCTGTTCGTCGTTTTCCTCGGTCCTACTGCAAACGCTGAGTTGGTTCCAAAATTCCACTTTGCAATGCTCCAGTACTAATATCAAATTTGCTCCCCAGCGCTGTCCTACAAAATTCATTTAAAAGTTGTCCACCTTAATGGGACTCCCTCTTTCAATAAAAATATCAACATTCCGCCAAAATATAGAAACTGGCCACATTCTTTCCACTGCATGTTCAAAATAATCCACTTTACAACGCTGTGCCTTATTTGCTTCCGAGCGCTTTACCTTAACTCCAAAATAAGTACCTGAAAAAGACAAATAGGCACTGCCTGGAAACTGTCACAGCCCTAAACTTCCTGCTCTTCTGTAATAAATGCAGTTGCTGTCATTACCCCCCCCCCCAGTTCCTTCTTCCATCTCTCCCTCTTCTTAATGCTTCAAACAATTACAACAATTTTCTATTGTCAAGAACGCGCTAAAAATATGTTGGAAGAATTTTACTTCAAAATATAATATTGGATATAAAAAGAAAAAGACGAAATGCACACTTATAGTTATTGATCATAGAGTGCAGATGATCGTTTGGACCTCACCAGCGTCGTTGAAGCTTCAATACATTCCTTACGTTTGTTATAACGAAAAATGGTATACCATCCAAAGAATCTAGCTAAAATCATCATTATTCCACTGCCATAAAAATATAAACAATTGTACAGAAGGAAACAAGGAAGAACCCAGAAATTGAAAATAAATATGTAGCTTACGTTCAAGACCTTTCAATCCACAGACTGCATTTAGGCTTCTATATGGTCCCAATAAACTGGTAGCGTACTAGAACAATAAGCTGCTCGAAACTTGCAACTTGAGTCTAGGAAGTGTGTCATCCCCGTTGTGTGTGTGAAAATTGGAAAGGGTATGTAGTCAAACACAACTATGTCAATTAAGGTGTATTTAATGGCTATACTAGAAAACTACATGCTTCGGCCTTTACTGACCATCTTCAGGTTGTCTTCAAGAGAACTTAAGTTCCTACTATATACATTGTGCGCGCACGTGATGTAGAGATCTCTACATCCGGGCCTTGTTGTGTAATGTAATTTCTGTATGTGGTGGTATGCTGTGACAAGAGGCATGGTAGAGCTAGTGGCTAGTGTCAAGTTTGAAGGTAGTTGTCTAGTATAGCCATTAAATACACCTTAAATGACATAGTTGTGTTTGACTACATACCCTTTCCAATTGCAACTTGAGTGTTATGAGCAATTTGAACTTGTAAATAAAACGCATTTGAAGAGTTTCTTGGGAGTAAAATAAAACAACTGGCAAGAATTTGAAATATATCTTTTGCCAGCTGCATCTTGGCCGATGTGCTCTGCTCCCCCACTAACTCTCGGCCGTGCTAAAATTATTCCCCATTGGTGGAACATGTGCCACGTGTCAATCATAGGCATTACAGCATCTAGAGCGATTAGCTCTGATAATATTGCTAGTGGTTGCGACGGGCATAAAATGTGATAAATAATGCTGCAGGTAAGTCGTTGGGGTGGCAAAGTATGACTAACACTCCACTAATAAATGAAAAAGCGGCCAGTCACACTGTCGCCGTCCAATTCGAATCTTCACTGCATCTACAATGTACGGGACAGATATCCGAAATTCCATTTTAAATTTCTGAAAGTAAACACCATGGTCTAGCGCTGATTTTGGTGGGCGCGACCTTACTCTCAGGGTCTTACCGCAGTTAAATAGAACGCCGACTCCGTTAGATAAACATAGTACGGTGAAAGAAACACTCCTCACACCTTTGATTTATTCGGAATATCGTGCAGCTTATGTCTGTCTTTACAAGAGCATATAAAAAAGAAGTCTTATACCACATAATGTCGCGATTATACCACATAATGTCGCGATTATACCACATAATGTCGCGATTATACCACATAGTGTCGCGATTATACCACATAATGTCGCGATTATACCACATAATGTCGCGATTATACCACATAATGTCGCGATTATACCACATAATGTCGCGATTATACCACATAATGTCGCGATTCACTGTCTCCTTCAGACTCTCTTCCTACGCGTCTTATTTTTTCCTGAAATTTGTCTACTCTCTTGTCTGAATTTTGAATACCTTTCAGACATCCCCTCATCGTGATATCCAGGATGACACCTTCTACAAATATTTTTTGACTCCTGTGATTGGTCGAGCAACGAAAGAGGTTGAACTGTCGTTGGCTGACAAATATTGATAAAACGTAACCTAATTCTTATTGGTTAAATTTTGATTTTTCCGTGGGAACAACATGCCTACACACACACAGTATAGACGAAAATTCACATGTGGCTGGGTTCAAAGGTTAAAACAACAGATCTGTCAAATCAAAAAGTTAAGGCCAAAAGAAACTTCCAAAAATCGGATTCTTTTATCGCATTCTATAAATGTCACAACTGAACAGAAATGGGTGAGACCCAAAAAGATCGAGGAGGGTTGGGGGGAGTTGTATTCCATGGCAAGCGAGGACCGCTGCAGAAGATGGCCTGCACTCCCCCACGCAGAAACAAAAAAATATAGGCTATATCTATCCTGTCCCACACTGAGGGGTGGTCCGACTGGGACTCGAAACCATTTATTGTTCGGCTACAACACTTGCTCCAGCACAACAGATATAACTTCGGATTTACAACAAACAAGGTCCATCATTATCTAAAACTTGACAATGGCAACCTTAATCGATAAAGATGTAATCTTCAAGTGTAACGTACCGTTGTGACATGTAAATTAATAAGGGGAAAGACGAGCATTGAATCGTAACTACACCTCTGCAGTGTCTTATTATATACGATGCATCGTGATTCGGCTTTAACTAAAAATCATCACCAGGCACTGTTTTTGTAGTGTCTAAAAATGGCTGCCGAAACGTGTCGCACAATATGTAAGGCACTGCAAAAGTTCATTCGTTGTTTCCTAACCCTCGTACCCCTTTATAATATACACGTGCTTCAAGTTGGTATTAAAGACAACCACTGTCTGGAATATAACAAGAATAAATTTTATCACTATGGACAAACCTTACATTAGTTTTAAGGCTTAACATAATCTGAAGACTTACAAAGGTAATTTCCCTACTATGGCCAAAGTCCGAAAGAGAATTAAGGTTATCCTTTGTAGGAAACGTTACACGAATCATTTTTTCCATATGAACTAATTCCAAATTAGTATTATGAATGGCAAATTCCTACTATCATAGCACAGATAATTCCAAATTATTTTTAAGAAGTCTAGAATCTGACACACTGTTAAAATACACATGTCGTAATATGCTCCACAAAATACGTCAATTGATTAAAAAAAACAGCCACGCTCTCATATGGGCGAATGACCATGATACACAAAAAACGTTTCCATGTACTCTAAGGTTTAAACTCGTATGTGCCATCCGGTACAGATACGATATGTTTATCAGAAACGGTAGTAATGTAAAGATAAGCCTTTACTGAATTGTATGAAGATTTCGGTTGTTAAAAAAGATTTATCACTAACAGCGCAGCCGACATTAAACTTCTCACAACTTCCAGTAGAAGGAAAACGCTTTAAATTATTCAAACACGATTTATACCTAACGGACTAAAGTAACTTTGTTTTTTAGAAAACTGTAACTTAAACTGAAGTCTTCTAAGTCACAACACCACTTAGTCCGGGGAATAGTTATCACCGTGTTGGAGCAACGCGCCGTCTGCATTTTCAGGACACCGTCTTCAGCTTAGGGCATCATAACAACTGAGGCATCATCCTCGAAAACCTCCTACCGGAGTATGTGATACAGTAACCTAGAATAACATAATCTAAATATTCACCGCCTTGAAAACCTCACATCTCACTTATTTAACGACACTTTTAATAACTCGGGGTACGTGGCGTCAGATGGTTCGAGATGATGTGGAAGAAAGCTGTCGTGTCTGACCGAAGCGTTATCAAGAACTTTTTCCGGAGAGACCGAGGAGAACCAACAAAGTTCAGTCAGAACAGTCCGTGTCCGGCCCGATACGTGAAGCATGGACCTCACGAAAATAAGCTAGGCATTACTATACTGATAGGAGTGTAAACAGAGAAGAGAGCGTGGTTTTCAAGTCGGGGCACTGTCATTTAACTATGAAGTAGCGCCAAGCAAGGTCAGACGGAAGTCAAAGAGTACCGGGAAACCAGGTCAGTCCGTAGCAGTATCCAGATCTGTTGTTGTGTGACCCGATATGACCTTGGCCTCAGCAGCTCCGCCGTCGAAACCCTGGTCCCACCGCGAAACTCCGAGCGTGGCATCGTCCTACCTTGGTTTGTATTTCAACATACTGTATCGACCTCCCCCCGCCCTGGTCTTGTCCATGACCGGGCTACGAGGTCATCGTCCTCGGAGGCGTCCTGACCTCCGTGTTCGCGCAGCTAACACTGCGCACGGCGCCTTGACATTATATCACAAGTAATACGCAGGCGTCGCGACGTGGAGCAGAGGGAACAAGGAAATAAGGCCACGGTCACAGAGCGTACCGCACTGCACGTTCATAAGTTGCTAATAAATTGCATGCCTTGGAAAAAAATAGGACACATTTTGGGAGAATAAAACCTAATTAAGAAGGCGCCTGTGGGAGGTGGGAAAACTGACAGATTATAATTTATAGAAATATCGTGCGCATAGATAATATATGTAGCCAGATGCCCAATCATAAGGTAAAATTCACATATCAGAGGCTGTTCCATACTTCCAAATGACACTTTCTAGTATTACGCAAAAAAAATCACTTACTTGCTAATAGTTGTGTACAGATCGACAAGAAACATTCCACGCAATTAACATTTTACACGAAAAAAAAAAAGAATATAAAATTTTTAATTTTCTTTTTATGTGGGAGAATAAGAACATAAATTTGTTAGAAGGTTCATATGCTTTTGCCGCTCGTCCGTCTGATAGGAGCAGTATAGAAATGTCGACTGCAGAACACAACAGCAGTGACTTGCAATAAGAGCCGCACGATTTTGATTTCTGGTTAATGTTAAACGCATACTTTTAACATGCATTGTAGTATTTAAAGATTAATTTCTTACCGTGCAGTAAACGGACTCTCCCTCCCTCTCTCTTATAAAAAGAGCCAGTTAGTGCTGTATGGGAAATAATCAACGTTTGTTCTAAAACCATACGAAAATCATAGGTGCAATCTCTGGGCAGAACGTGGAATTCTTGAATGTTAGACCTAGTGATGGGTAACGTAACCACTAGACTTTAATTAGTTATAGGTCGAAGCGTTTGCGCACAAACTAACAAACAACCAAAAATTAGAAACTGCTCACATGAAATCAATCACATAATTACATCCATGGGCATTTAAAAAGCCTCCTGTTTTAAATTTCTTGGTCGAAACATTTCCTATCTTGTGTGCACTCCTGTAATGGTCACAAAAATGTAGACCTGGATAACACTCCAGAGCCACAATTTGATATTCAGCTTACTCTGGCACGTAACTTGCCAATTTCGAAATAATCTTTCCTGAGAATGGCAGAATCAATAATTATCGTCTAAACACACCGAAGTTCCATGATCAAAAGTTAGTACTGACAGCATCATCCCTCACATCCGAGAGTTTCTGGTTCAGATCTTAGCCAGGAAATTGGCTGTCTTAACTGAGACCTTTCGTGTTTTACTTCCTTCATCCAGGAAATTGTAGTGACATCTCACAGGGGCTGCGACAGCTTCCTTCATATTCTGTCCAACGCGCCATTCATTAATCATCCTCTATTCAACATTAGAGGGTTATAGGTTAAGTCTGAGCTTCTCCCAATGTAGACAAACAAAGAGTAAATAAATAAATAAATAAATAAATCAGTCCTGTGCTTCCTCTGGAGATTCTAAGTTGGGTTAGGGTGTCCTCAGGATAGATAACCAGTCCCTCGCTGAGTAATTTTGGTGGTAGCTAACCTTAGGACCTCCAAACATACCCGTTTTCTGTAGGGGTGTGCTCCCTTAGCCGAAGGTCTCGGTTTCGAGGCTCCGAGGACTCGCCTTCTTCCGCTCCTCTCTGCTACAACTAAAGTTGCATTGTCCAGGTATCACGATCGAGGACGTGAGGAAGTCGAATTTGCTGGCAGAGCTGACCGCTGTCATGTCAGACGGTATTTCCCAAGATTTGTGGTTATTATCTATCGGCATCGATAATATCCCTTGGGGCCAGTACCTTTGAAATCATACCACTACAGACCATAAGGAAGGAGAACAATCGGAAGACTGAAGAAGCGTTGGCGCGAGCAGTTGTGACTCTGGAGACGGAACGGATCAAAAGGTCCATTCCTTGATGTTTATTATGAAGATAAATAAATAAATAATGTAAGTATTAAATTGATGCAAAGGTAATATTGTCCCTGTCTTCAACCAAGAAATGCCATGAAGACACATGACACAGTGGAAATACGGCTCCATGCATTCTTAACCTCGAAGCTGGAGAGAAATGAGTGGCCATTTTCACACCCAACTTGCTTTACCCCCAGGAAAGCATCACCAATTGAACAGGAGGATGGTTAGGCCTCAGAGAAAGTCTGGATATTTTGGAGCAGGGAGAATTCTTTTGACCTTGACAGGAATCAAACTAACATTTCTCGGTCGTCCAGATTGCAGCCTAATTATTATACCGACTAATCTATCAACATGTTTTCATTATTTTCTTCTCATATTAGGGGTACAAGTTAAGGGAAAATTACTTTCCTTATGTATCGGGGGAAATAAGTTCTAATATCCCATCACAGTTCAAGTTTGAGTAGCAAGCTAACGGCCAGTGTGAGGCGAGCCGCTGCTGACACAGCAAGAGTAGGCACGAACTGTTTGTAATTTTGTTATTTCGTAACGGAAGTATTCATGTAATAATGTGTTTAAATTATTTAAATTGAAAAATGTCGTTTCATTCGGAAGAGAATTATCAATTAAATAGGGCAATTATCAGGCCAAACTAAAAAAAAAACCCTTAATTTAATAATGGGACTGCACGCAAACCTGATTAAAGCTTCATCTCTAAACCTGCAGTAGACGGTGAGATATAGAGTGGTCTAGTTGCTAGAACCGCCCTACGATGTGAGTTCCACCCAATAAATTATGCTCCCCATACCGCAGTAACGTGCTTAGTAGAAGCACGAGAGGCAAAAACAGTAGGGTTAGTACTAGACAACAGACGTCATTATAAAGAGACGTCACAGAGCTCTTCAGTTTCAACTCACATATTCATGAGGCTGTAGGGGTTGAACTTGGCAAAACCGTCAGCTTTACATATTTGTAATTGTGAGTGGATTTTAACGACACAGGATTGGCAGGTCTTATAAAAAAGTTTTATTAAGTTTGTTATTTTACAAAAAAAAATCGCCTTTTCACACGTCTTTCAGGATTCACAGTCTTGTCGCGAAGAAGAATTAGTTTTCTTGAAATAATATTGGTTGTTGCTGCCTTAAATAAAGCGAGTTTTTAAAAGTAATTCCCAGAAATATGTGACTTGAACATAACCTTAGACTTAACGCTGATTGTGATTATTGTAGGCCTATATTACTGCAAACAGTTTCTTGCTTATTGAAAGTTCTTGTTATTGACAAAAATTTTAGCTTCTAGGAGGAATAATTTTTCTTTATTTTCCATATTTTAGGCAACTGTTTCCCAACTTCCCCCCTCCCCAACAGTGGGGCGACCCCTGAAGCAATTTTTCACATCCCGAGGAACCGCCACTTATGAAAACTTTTACGGTCCAGAAAAAGTTGATAGCTGGAGGCGCAATTCAATTGCAGCTAAATTTCTTCAAGAAAATGTATTTACAAAAATCTGCCGCATATTTTAAGAAAATAAAAACTGAAGCATTCTTTTTTTCTGTATAAACTATATTTATTCGGTCGGACACAACACAGCACGATGACTGGATAAGTGTGGTTTATTTAGTGATATACACAACGGGATGGCTTCCATAATGAACGCATCTCCGTAACTTTGGGAAATCAGAAGTTTTGATTGCTGTATCATGTGAAAGCATGGGGATGGAGGAGAAGAGCTCAAAATAGGGATGAATGGAGGCGTCTTATGAGGGAGGCCAAGGCCCGGAAGGGGCTGTAGCGCCTTATATGGATGGATGGATCATGCGAAAACGACATAAGACAAAAAAGTTACTCTGACGCAACGGAAGTTAATTTTGAAGAATATCAATCAGAATAATGCGTAGCTAAATGGGCGAAATTCAAATACAGTTGATACGTTCCGCGTATAAACTGAGTACTAGTGCCGTGCTAGGCTCTTGGGCACGCGCCCCCCCCCCCGTCCCCTTCCCGCTCTTTTGATGACGTAATTTTTGACACACGTAGCATCTAACGCTGCGGCCGAGTGGTAAGCGTGGCTAGCTTGGTTAGAACACTTTCATAATGGTACCGTGTTCAATCCTTGCCTCAGAGACTGATTCTTAATGGCGCGTTCGAAAAATTGTGAAAATCGACTATTGGCTTCATCATGTCTGTCTATCAGTCTGTCAGCCCGCCCGCATGGAACAACTCGGCTCCCACTGGACGGATTTTCATAAAATTTTATATTTTAATATATATGTATATATATATATATTTCGTAAATATGTCTATAAGATTCAAAATTCATTAAAATCTGACAGGAACAACGGGTACTTTACATGAAGCGCAATATATGTTTTTGATCATATCTCACTCAGTTATTATTAGAATGAGACATTTCAGACAAAGGTTGTAGAAAAAATCGAATTTTATGTTGAATGACCTTTTTTTCTGAAAATCTCGCCGTTTATGAAATAATGTGAAAAAATATTTTAGAGCTCGACAGGCCACAGATGACAATATGTTGCAAGGGTTTTGCACGCTGGATACCTAAGGCTACACACAAACACACACACACACTCAGAATAAGTAATACTTTTTGCTGTTCCATAGCAAAATGGTTGCACGGACGCCCCTCAATGTTACGTTGTAGACTGCGTTTGAAATGTGATGGCACACGCGCAGAAACCAGATTTGGTCTTTCAGCGAAACGGACGAGTCCATTTAGATCGGCGGGGGCGTCAGTTCAGTCGACTACTGTCGGCCGAAGTGTGCGCATCAGCGGTAGTACTGCTGGATACACCATGTTCCGAGGTAGTGTGAAGGGTACTGGCTACCCACTCCATTCGCCAGTTCCCCCTTCACTTCCCCTCCCGTGAGTCACCGTGTGCCATCACATTGCAACTGGTGTCTACCTATAATGCCTGTCTTGTACTTGGCTTCAGTCCCCCCCCCCCCAGGGCCCCTCCAAAAGGGTACCCGGAAATAAGGCAAAAAAGTTTTATCGGTTTTTGGGGGTCGCTTTTGTTTTGCCTGAGACTTTTTGCTCTTGGGT
>Ga0123353_10007186_pt1 | contig 15007 bp, 1 predicted proteins | sample TergutLab28metaG_3_FD_92763 | JGI IMG/M metagenome (GOLD analysis project Ga0123353, IMG submission 92763) | Labiotermes labralis P3 segment gut microbial communities from Petit-Saut dam, French Guiana - Lab288 P3 | ecosystem: Host-associated > Arthropoda: Insects > Digestive system > Gut ... | reverse complement strand
TGATGATAATGATGATGATAATGATAGTGGTAGTGGTGGTGGTGATGATAGTGGTCGTGGTTGTGGTGGAGGTGATGGTGGTGGTGCTGGTTGTGGTAGTGATGGTCATGGTAGTGGTCGTGGTGGTGATGGAGTTGATGGAGGTGTTTGTGGTGGTGGTGATGGTGGTGGTCTTATCACCTGCATTATAGCGTGTGAATGCGACGACAGTATTTGGCGTCAAATGACAGGTGGGAAGAAAGACGCTTGTACTTCCGGCGGTATGTTGTGATGAAGCAGCCACAGTGAGTCTCAGTACAGGGTACAGGCTCAGTATGAATCTGGCATCGCGTGACACATCCAGACAATTTCTTTTGCACTGAACCATAAACTGTACGATTACGTAGAGTTCATTAAGTGTTTTGGAGAGGACACCTGAACGAAGAAGACCACGTGCAAGACATACGCTTAGAGACGGGGAAAATATTAAAGCAGATTTTAAACAAATAAACTGAAAGGAATGTGCAGGATTCGTCTGAGGATGGGGACAGATATTTTAGAGACGGTAAAGAACTTTCGAATTCCATAAATTTATTTCTGCTTGAGTAACTGTTTACTGTTGAGCTGCAGCTGTGTTGTGGAGTTACAAGTTTGGTTGGCTGGTTTGTTGGTTAGTAAATAAAACCTACACAAACAAGCGGAAACCAGTGTGCAAAGCGACTGTCTGTGTTTTGGAAAGGAATTCACTTCTCTTCTGAGGCAGTAACAGTCATACACCATAACCCATTACATGCAATATGTAATGGACACACGATACACTCTCTCCGCTTAGGAAACGTCAGAAACACACAGTATCTGTTAATACCGAACACAAAACAAAACAATTTCGTCACAAATATTTGCTGGCGTTTCTGTGTATCAGGAAACATCAAAAAGCTCTGAAGTGTTACGGCACTTTACATATTTGACGTCTGAGCGGCACGATGTTATTGGCAGCTGCTTTTTCATCTCGTCAGTGTGGGTATGAAAAATTTCCAGCTGTTGCTTTGTCTGACAAGTAAGCGATATGACCTCTTGTCATTTGCAGATGGAATTGATTCTTTTCTCTTACGTGCTCCCAAAAATAATAATACACTAAATTTTATACCTCAACGCACTTCAAAATCACTACACCCACTGCCTAGTCCGTTACTCTTTCTAACGGAAAATAACACTGCCACATGGTGGCTTCCTTTGTTGACTCATCACATGTTTATGTTTGTTTTATATATATATATATACATACATACATAGCATCAACTTCACGTTCCGACGGGGTTATCCCGTGAGTAAAACCTTTTGCGCCAATTAAGTAAGAGAAACTATATACATCACAGTCAATCTTGACGCTCCGGAAAGGAATAGAACTCTTAACAAGTCAGTTTCAGAATTGTCGTTCCTAACTATACATCAAATTACGTCATAAGATTAGATACAATGAGACAGTCAGAGAACGACATAGAACAAAGGTAACCTGCAGGCTACAGAATTGTTTTCTCCGTGTAAGCCATCCACATCTTTTAGTGTGTACACGAATCAAAACCTGCGAATACATAAAATACCTTAGAAGGAAAAACTGGATATACTTTTACACAAAGTCGTAGATACTCTAAATACAATCAAATAAAATATTGTTCCGGAAGGGACTGTCATAATACTTTCAGAAACCTAGGTACTAGCATTAGAGTAATACGTTCTCGTGTATTGCAATATTCCTTCTCCGTTATGTTCATGTATAACACTATTTTATAAATTATGAGATTTGCATTTAACACCAGTGCACTTATATTATGCCACATATTAACGTTTAGAGAAGCCTTTTAATATTTTCCTTTTAATTACTTCTATTATTAAAGCATATTATTTTAAGGTTTCGCGTAATAAAGATAAAAAATTATAATTACAACTTCATTAGGAGTTTGAATTTGCAATGATTCACTGATGATAAAGTTTACAACTTCAAATAAATAAAATGAAACTTGTAAATAAAATGAAAAGCCTTAATCTGTGACAACGTTCCACATATGTTGCTGAAATGAGTCCTTTCAGAGCTATTGCAGAATAAGAAAATTCTTCTCATGAAAGGAATGAAATTGGGAAACTTAAATCTTGATTTAAGAAATAGCGGACGGTAATATATAATTTTTTACGAAAAAAAGGATGTAATATGTGACACAGCAGACATGCTTAAATTAATTTGTCTATTTTCAAAATAGCGTAAGTTAAAGCGATATACGCGTAAAAGTAATTCAAATTACACCCGTAAGAAAGTACAGATTTCCTTCCATTTACAAAAGGCGAAAATGCAGATCTCTAATACCGAATTTTGCCCCAGAGTGGAAAATACGTGTAAAAAGTGCGCACAAAACTTATTTGCGCCATTAAATAAGTTGCTGCTTCCCCTGCGGGCGATTTTTATACAAGTTCGCAATATTTCAATTCAGTTTTTTACAGGGGCAGTACAGAATCAATTTTCAGATCGCTTAAAAAGTGTATAATATATCGTCATAATTTTACATAAACCTTAATTAAATTATCCCTTTCACTGCGCTGGTTTCCAAAAAAATTCACACTAGCTGAGTGGCAGTAGGTTGAGAAACAAACATCGCGTTTTACCCGAATCTGTCAAAAAATATGAACAGAAAGTAACAAATTTATTTACAAATTTAGGAAAGCATTATTTTCATTGAGCCGATATTCACAAAACCTAAAGCCCGCTTAGCAATTTTATATTAAAAATAAATCCCATAACGAATTTATAAACGTGCAACAAACAATCCTTATTGTTGCACCGTGCATATCGTCCTATTATTTAATTAGTATACCAACTGATGCACATATATAAAAATTCACATTAAAACACTAAAATTGCTCCGACATGTTTCGATCCTAAGATCATCCTCAGGGAGCTACACTTTCCTTGCTAAAGTCACCATTAAAATTAGTCACTGATTAATTTCGTTGTATAACCAGGGTGTTGTGGCAACATGTCTTATTGTGTAAGCGTATGTTGCTAAATGTGCCCGACTGTGGGTGTGCGTCCTGTGCTTTGCAGCAGAGCACAGAACGCACACCCGTAGTCGGGCAATCTCAACAACATAACCTTACACAATAACACATGCTGCCACAACACCCTGTTTATATAACGAAATTAATCAGTGACTAATTTTAATGGTGACTTTAGCAAGGAAAGTGTAGCTCCCTGAGGATGATCTTAGGATCGAAACATGTCGGAGCAATTTTAATGTTTTAGTTGAATTTTTATGTATGTACATCAGTTGGTATACTAATTAAATATATAGTGCAACAAACAATTTAATAGCCCATAATATGGCACACAGAAGAACTGACGGCATGCACGTAAGACCTTCTTGTACTTCGTTGAGATCACCAAAGATGCGTCGTTCTGCTTAAGTTCGATAACGATAACAAATGATTAGCAGCAAATGTTCCATGACATTTTTATAAGATGACAGAAATGTTCACACAAAGTTAAACACTTCTATATGTTAATAATGGCAAAAATAGCTCAACCAGTATAGTAACTAGTATAGGCTTCACAGATATTGCATCGGAGGTTCCGTGTTCCGTTACGCACACGGACTGTGCCCTCTCTTCCACAGCCCACGCAGGAAGTATACGAACATTTTTTATTGAGATAAATCGATATTGGTGTGAAGCTGACAAGTCGCCTGCAACCAGTGTCAAGTTCCAGGATGCATGAAATCATACTTCCATTCCCTCGTATGTTTTCCTGGCGTGTTGCTTAATTAAATACAGCGAATTCCTTCACTTCTATCTTTTTTGTGTTCTTTTCCACTGAAGGAGAAAAAATAAATTTCTCAGAAACCCAGAACAAAAAACAAATATCCAAAAGCAATGAAGCAGATTCACTTCTGGTTTGAATTACTCGTGTTTGTAGTTTGTTATAAAATTTGGGATAACATTTTTTTTTATGACGACACTTGAGTTTAAATGGGGCTAGCGGCGTTTTCAAGGACGATGTTGTGTTTATTTTCGTTTATCCTTCTTCACTTCTGCACGGAATATGGGGAAGGGAGTTATAAGCATACGCTGGCAAATCTTCCACCATATTGTACTGCATTATAACCAAGAAGGTCCCGATCCTAATTTTCAGAGTCAAGAAGAATTTCCATCTGACCATGTCACGAAAAGCCAGCCAAATTAGTTCGAAACTTTTCTGTGGTACATACTCTACATTCTCCACAAAATTTCGCATGTATTTCACACATAAGTATACTAGGTGTTCATAAATGTCGGATTGGTTTTTTTACGACTGAGAAGATACGTAACGTGTTCTTGCATATTACGGCTATATGTTTCTAAGACGTGGAATAGCTGATTTAGATAACATCACAAACAATTCAAGTGTTCCTTTGAGAACGGTTACAAATATCTATAGAAAACACATATAATTTTGTGACAAATTTAAAATTTTCATGTAACAAAATAAGATGATCCACGGAAGGGTTAGGTTTATCTCTGCGGTACAGAACAAAATATTTCAGTGTAAAATTTGCGCACTATAATTGTCTCCCCTGTCCATATGAGCAGGGAGACAAATATCCAGGTATTGTTAAATTCAACAGCAGGTACAAGTAAGTTTCGTTCGGTTTACGCTTTACCCCCCCCCCCTGAAAACCCCCTTGTAGCCATCGAATACAGCGCGGGTGGACTCCCGGACGCGTCTGAATACGTTAATTGCTCTCTTCTGGTATGGCACCCAGATCCCTCGGTCGTCAAGCCCGTTGTAGACACTATACTCGCTGAGTTACACCGGCTGAACTGTTCCAGTAGCATGCAATATTTATAATGTGCGTTCTGCACACCTACAAGTCTGTCGCCGTTCACAGGTCATTACAGCCCAACGCGTCTCCCACGCCGACATCCTTTCGCCGAACAACCTCAAGAACTACTTCCCCCGGGCATTAAATCCTCTTCATGAAATATTAATTTCTGTTACTTTTATCCCGTGTCATTGAATTCGGTGCTGTGTGGCGCTGTGGCCGCCATTCCTTTTTGTTGCAGATTCCTTTATAATGCAACCTCCATTCAATAGGATATCTGGCTACTTTGTGTATTCTGAATGCATATTGTAACATATAAACCCCTATGCCACATTTTCTCGTAAATGACAACTATTCCATAACTTTAACCTTCTGTGAGTGAAAACTACATTGAAAAATCTTGAACAAATACCAGGCTTGGTATTTCAGGTCCTGATCAGTACGAACTACACTGAGTTTTCATAAGAAAGTGTATATTAACTCAAAAAAATGTTAAGGTAAATAAGTGGCCAAAAATCAATCATCTTTCTCAAATAGAGGAAATGGTTTCAGGCAATGGTCGCGGAATATTAATTAACATATTAATTAAATAATTTGAACTATAACTTACGTATTTTGGCTTCCGTAGCTAAGGATTTAATTTTGATCAATTTGAAACTTGGGTGTTGTTTGTGAGCTCATCGGTAGCAAATTGTATCTTTTTAAAATATCTGCACAATAAGTTCCAGGACAGAGAATGAGACAAGCAGTGTGTGTATAAACCAAACACTGAGGCATGATTGCTTTACCAACGGTTCTGCCGAAAATCAATATATATATCATACTCACAGTTTGTGTCTGTATTCTTAGTCATCCTTCTTACAATGCACATGCGCCTTACTATATAGTCATTTGTCACTTTCTGCCTCTATCATATTTTTCTACATTATCTTATAAAGCGTACGATTTACGGCAAAAGATTACTGAACATGAAAAGTGTTTTGATTTTCTCTACAAATTTGTCTACAACCTGACTCATGCGAAGAAGAACTGAAAGAGATGTAACCGAAAATGTATATTGGTATTCACATAAAGTACTTCCGATTCTTGTCAGATTTTGATCAAACGCGAATTTTCGTGAGATATCGTAGAAAATTGCATGACATCAAATTATATGAAAATCCTTCTAGTGGAAGACGAGTTGTTCCATTCTGACAAACGGACAGACAAACAGAGAGATATGATGGCGCTAATAGTCGCTTGTCGCAATATTGCGACAGCACCTAAAAACTAACACAACTTCAGTTGATGGGGCTGGCGCCAGAACCTAATGTCTGCTACCGATAGTTCTATTGATGCTCAGTTCTCACAGCACATACAGCTTGTATGTAACAATGGCAGCTGCTTAGTTCTGTTTGGAGAAACAATTGCATTTGTTTTGAGAATCATGTAAAACACAGAATAAATTATGCGAAAAAATACAGTTTCTAATATTATAGCAGTTGGTACATTCCGTTGTTACTCGGCTTAAAATACATTCTAAAATCTTACGCAAGAATGTTTTACTTTTTTCTATGAAAAGTATAAGTACATACATCTTCAAACACTAAACAGTAATCCAGACTGTTTACTCCAAAATCATCCTATTCTGTCTCCACTCACCGGCCCCTCCAGAGTTAAGAGACGCTAATTTCCTCGTATCTTGTTTCTTTTTAATACTATTTTAATATTATTCTTTCATGATTGTAAAGCCTTTAAGCACTGACTTCTCAAATCCGAAACACGATTGATTCTCTAGTAACTTCATTTAAGACGTTGGGCATCACAGTGTAAAGACAAACATAAATTATCCCTGCACATGAGAATAAGTGGTATGGCTGTAATTTTCCTACTTATTTTGTTGACATCGAAAGAATTTAGGACAAATGGTGCACAAACATTTACAAGAGTACCAACACAAATAACACTCATATATTAGACTTGATATTAAAACCGTCGTGTCTTTCATTACAAATGAATATTGTAACAGAAAGCGGAATACACATTTTTTAAATTTTTATGATTTTTTTTATTCCTCAGTGTTAACTGGCTGGGCATTTTTGGACACACTGTATCTTCTTAGAATTCAAATTGTGAAGTTTCTCTCACTTTTTTCCCATCCTCCTGATTTATCCTCTGTCTGAGTAAATAACTTCATGCAGCAGAGGTTTTCCTCAGAGTAATTGGATCTGTGAGGAAGAAACTAACAGAATGATAAGGAAATTAGCTTGCATCATGAGGAGCCACGTAATTTGTGTTCTTCGTCAAACGTCATTATGGTAACCTAATCAAAGACGTTGTAAGTCACACAGAAGGGCTGATTATTTTTACAAGCAGAGAATCCGAAGGAAAAGGCTCGCTTGGGATAAACAGAAGTTTGCGAATGGAAAATATTGAAATGGAACTAAAAGAAATATTGAGCAGGTATGTAAAATAAGAGAGAAAATATTAAAATGGAGCTAAAAGAAATATTGAGCAGGTATGTAGCCTAAGAGAGAAAATATTAAGATGGAACTAAAAGAAATATTGAGCAAGTATGTAGACTAAGATAGAAAATATTAAAATGAAGATAAAAGAAATATTGAGTAAGTATGGAGACTAAGATAGAAAATATTAAAATTGAACTAAAAGAAATATTGAGCAGGTATGTAGACTAAGAGAGAAAATATTAAAATGGAACTAAAAGAAATACTGAGCAGGTATGTGGACAAAGAAAATCTCTGTATAAAGACCAATGACTGGACTTTGTGAAAAAGGTATTGCACCCCCAGATTCCATCAGACGTTAGGTTTTCCTGGACAGTTTGGTATTTCAAATGGAGGTGTTTATGACTTGCGATCATCTGTATAATTTAATACGGGAAAATGTAAATCAGCTGGCATTGATCTTCTAATTATCTCCAACATAGACGTCTTCAGGTATGTGATGACATGTCGGTAAAAGGTAAAGCTTTCTCTTAACAAGTCATGAAGACCTACATGTTGGATGGAATGTTGGGTTTCCAGCCTTACTTTTACATTCAGCGCAACTAGGACTGCAGAGTTGTTAGTTTACACGCCGGCCGCACTTTACCCCACAAGAAAATTCCATAATACTCATTTCTGTTAGAGGCTGCGTGGACCTCATAGCTCCTGAATTAGGACAGAAAAAATGTCACTTGAAAATTTTTAAGGACCCTAACGAGCATCGAAACTGGAACCTCGCTTCTTGTAGCACAGTGCCTCCAACTAACCTCAAACAACTGCGCCACCACTCCACCCCAAAAGAACATGTAGTCTGTTCATGTTTATCGAACGTGTATAAAATTCTGGTGAATCAATCACCGAGTCTATCTTGATGTCGAAAACTGTGAAAACTTTATATCGTCTTTTAATTCTCTGGCTCCAGTTTTTCCCGCTAAATTCGTAGGATTGACGGAACTAAAATATTCTTTTCTGCAAAAGACTGTACTCGATGACGCCGGGCTTGGGCCTGCCAGATTGTGGCTATCGATCTCCCAACTCCCGCTTGTCTCATTATACGTTACATGGTCCTCGTATAGACGAACTGGCTGAGTGAAGGGGGGTACACACTTTGGCGAAGACACGGCCTGAGAAAAACAGACAGTAGCAGCGGAGAGCAGAGGATTAGATCAGGTTGGGACGGAGTGGCAAGAGGAGGGTGGTAACATACACAAAAACTAGACCAGAGGTTTGGACACGGGACGTCTAACAGGCCTGGTTAACAGGACGTAAGTACGTGAGGGACTGAAGGAGAAGAGATGGACAAGGAGGAGATAGAGAGATAAGAAGGTTTAATGCGACGTCAGTCTATAGTAATTGGACACGAGTGCAGGACCTTGTCACGGGAAGTTCAGATCCTTTAGCGGATATCCACGTTGTCATTAGTGACATACATCACTGGCTTTCTGACGTAAATCCAGTGGCCTTGAAGTGTTAGTGAACTTCCCATCATTCTAATCTTTTGTAACATTTGACGATCTCTGAAATGTTAAATTCATAGAATAGTTAGAACTCCAGTGCAATTGTAACCAGAAACAATGCGCTTCTCTTTAAAAAGCCGGACGATTAATGCTGCATAAGGAAGTAATCGTTGTTCTTGTAAGCCTCAGGCGACGACATTAAACAAAATGTGTGGGAAAGCGCTAATATTAATGCAAATGCAGAACCGAGTAAATATCACGCTCTCAAAAGGACAAGACTTTTCATTTTCGTAACTAAATCACCTTATGAAAACGTGTGGGGAAGCGAAGTTACTGCTCCACGCATTCCTAATCTCGGAAATGCACGGACATAAGCTGCCACAATTACGTCCGAGCCTTTTGCCCTCCTTAAAATCTCCCAAGTTCCCAATAGTCAATAGACTAAAAGGATGCAAGAGTCGGTCTTAACTCTGTGGGGAAGACAGAAACACGTTTACGATGCCCGAAATTGCAACCACATTTCTTGAAATACCAGAATGTAGCCCAGAATGTGATTTCTCAAGACTTCAAAAGTAACTAGATAATTATATGCCTACTTTTTATGTAACGAATAAACACAAACTTAAGTATAGTAATAACAGAGACAAAGGTGAATAAATTGTCATGACAAGTTCCTAGTCGCTCATGTGGCCAAGAAATTCCTCACCATTTAGCAGGATAAGAGGGTTTATGCAGATATGTGACTATCGTACTGGTCGATTTTATCCAGAAGCTTTTGTATCTAGAATACAGATAACATTGGGACAGGGACCGCTCTGAAATACCAGTAAACTAATACAAACTTTACAATTATGTTCTTCATATCTTACATACATCTTTAATATTTACTGCTCCGTGAGCAGCTACATTGTCATCTCGTCGTCGGAGAAGTCAATTACGAGATTCAGAGAAGTCTCTCTTATAAGAAATATTATCAGGAAGACGGAATAAAACTGTGGGAATAAAAGGGGCCAGCATTAGACCAGGACACAGGTTTTGCTTCGGTGACTGCCCCGAAAATCCCGGAAGAATGCTTATCGCACTCTAGAAGAAACTGTAGATTATATCAAGGTTTACCCTTCCAAATAAGCCTAATTTTACCCATTTACTGACTAAGTTGTTTTATATGTTGCTAATGCTGTACTTAGGGGAAACAAGGTGCTGAGGACAAGTAATAGGGTAACAGGGTAACTGGATAACAGGGTTAAAGGAGCTTGGAGACCATTGCACAGTGACCGGTACGTGTTGAGATGCATAACATGTAACCTTGACGAAACAGGGTCACCCTAGACCAGGCCAAGAAAGCCCAGAAGGGGAGTAGTGGTATAACTTTACCTTTTGCCTAACTTCGCCGCTAGAAGGGGTAAGTGGTCAAAGCCACGCTCCAGCAATTTTTTCCGCAGGAAAGAGATCCGGTGTCCATTGAATAAAAGGATGGACCGGACCCAGAGCGTTTCTGGATGGTTTCAGGAAATTTCGCCACCTCCAGGAATAAATCCCGGACCATCAAGCTTGTAGCGAGCCGCTATAATGACTGAGCTATACCGGACCATACATGAAATATAATTAGGACGATAAAATCAGGGAAATATAGGCAAAGAATTTACGAATGTACAAGACGGATTTAGCTTCTTTCTTTTTAGCATAAAAGACTATTGGAGTCCTCGTCAAAACGCAACCAATTATGCTGACGATTTCAGTCTCTATCTGCAGTTTTCACAAACAAACCATCCAATTATCCAGTGTATCCAGTGTTATATACCTCACGGTAAGCTAACGTTTGGTGTCAGGATTTCACCGAATATGCAGTCTGTGAACTTGAATGAAAAGTTCTAGTAAACAGCTTTAGAGAATCAGCAGTATAGTTACAAGGCCTCTTTCCCTCTCGTTTTCCCACCAAAATCCCGGCTCCTTCTGGAGGTATTTTTATGAAGTTTGATGTTTGAAGATTTTCTAAAGTATGGGTAGAAAATTTAATTTCCATTAAAATTTGTCAAAAATATCAGATACATTAAATGGTGACCTATGTATCTTATGATAATATCTCGCCGAATTCTTCTCAGAATGAGAATTTTTAGACAAACTTTTACAGAAAATCAAACCACATATTTTATGTTCAATAAATGTTTCTTTCCGAAAATTGTGACTTTTTTAGACAATATGTAAAAATATGATAGAAATAGAAAGGCCACTGACGACAATAGAGTGCAGTGCATAAAAGAGGCTATTTACACGCAGGATAACAAAGACAATGTTATAGACACAAGCATTGATACTATTGAACACTTATTGCTTTTCACAGCAACAATGGTTACTCTAACGCGCCGCACTGTTAGGTAGTAAGGCCATTGCCTGTCTTGTTTAATGTCATTTTTTAAAATTCTATTGTTCTAGCCATCAGCTGATTTAAGTAGCTGACTTCGGCTGAAGGCCCATCATGCCAAACGCTTGATAAAATCCTTTGTAAAAATTCTGTAATTTTTGAATTTCTATTTGGGGGGTCTCCAGCCCGGCAGCGTCCACGTTATGTGTTCTTAAATCTTTAATGAATAATATTTTGATTTGTTAGATGTTTACCAAATACTTGAACTTTTCCACACATTCCAAAGGTTTATTGATTGTCTTTAAGCTGTGGATAATATACTGCTTTCCATTCACGACAGCAAAACGTATGCCTTCTTCTAAGCAATTTATTCGAAATTTTTTTCCTAAATATTTAGGATGAAAGGATTTGGGGAATTAATTTTTATAGACAAGAGCATATATGGCATTTAAAGTATATTTTGTCTTCAAGTATTTTGTTTTTCGCCATATAGATAAGAATAAGCGATTGTCCATAACTGTCATATTTTGCGGTAAATACACATTTTACCGTTTATTGTACTTCTTTTGAAATTATGATTTTTTGTTAATTATTTCGTGATCCTAATCCTGAATTCCACTTGGCAATAAATTATTTGTACAAGTGCAGAGTAAAGGACAAATATACACGAGTATTTAAAATGAACACTGCCACCAAAACTAGACAGTCAGTACACTTGGTGTAATAATGTGAAATGCCAACTTGATGCAACAAGGTAATTTATTGACGTATCCTTAACTCGACATGTTTCGAGGAGTGCTAGATGTTAAGTTGCAACATATGGGTTTCTGCACCGAGTTTGGAGATGGGCATAGCACCATCCGCACCGTACACACAACCTACGCAGCGGCTCTCAAGACCACCACCCATCCAAAAACTCGGTGCAGAAAACCATATGCTGCAACTCAACGTCTAATGCTCCTGATGATGGGCGTATGTACCCGAAACATGTAGAGGTAAGAATACGTCAATAAATTACCTTGTTACATCAAGTTGGCATTTCACTTTATTTCATGATGAAGATGCACGGTCAAACAACCCTCACACTTAATGCAATTTAGCGATCCAAATTTATGTCTCTACTTTCACAACCTAACTAAAAACTTCTGAAAAAAAAATTATTAATGAGTACGAAATAAGTAATTTTTACTGCAGAACAAAATATCGAATTTTATGTTTTGCTCGCCGTGCATTCTGGTACGACTCTGGGTAAATGACTAACGTGAAGCACAATTACGTTGTATAATATGTTTATTATTATAATAATCCTCTACATGTTTCGACCAACTCTGTGCTCATCATCAGGAGTTCAAATTGTATTAATACAACATCTGTTATAGTACTCTCTGTAAGTGACCGTCCGGTGTGCAGGTTGCAAACTGTATTATACCAGATGCTGTATTAATAAAATTTGAACTCCTGATAATGAGTACAGAGTTGGTCGAAAAATGTAGAGGATTATTATAATAATAAACGTATTATACAACGTAATTGTGAATCAATTTGGTCATTTACCCTAGTTGGTCATATACCCAAAATATCGAAGTTTGTCGAACTGGAATATGATTAAATTTACTGTGAAATTTATGCTTTTAAAGAACAAGAGTTACCTAAAGTTTGGAAATAGCTTTCAAAATCTCTCCGGTTTTCTCTAAGTTCTGCATTTATTGCTGTATTTTTATGGTCTGTATCTTTCTTATCTTCTGCCTTTGAGATTTGTGATACGAGTTGTTGGACACTATTTTCTTACATTAAGCGAACTGAACCATCATGTCCGACTTGACCAGAGAGAAATGTCTTCCTAAACGGAAAACATCTTGAAAAGAAAATGGGTCAGAGAAAATTGGTTCTGTAATCCAGATAAAACTCAACAAATATTCATTTCAATGTACAGAATTGTACAATTACTTGTTGATAAGTAAGAATGTCCGCACGACCGAGTAATTTTCCTTAGATACCCGGTAGGTACAATGACTTTTAACTTCCTGAAGGTGTCCAGGCCGAAACTGGGGCCTAACTAGCCTCCTGTTCAATAGTTAACAAGTGTTCATTCCTCAGGAGTAAGGCAGCCCGGAGGTGAAGCTTATCTCTCACCTAAACTTGGTACTGATTTAATGCCTTCATAAGGAATTATTTAAACAAGCAGAGCCCAACTTACTGTTACTTTTTAACGCTAAACCCATACCAGTATTTATAACGAAATCTGTTTACAGTGAGTTGGCTTGGCATAAGAGTTCATTTTATTTTAACTTACTCTTTTTCACTCAGATCTACCTATATTACTGACGGTAAGAGCAAACGAAAGCTACTTACGACCACGTAAGGGGAATGCATACAGGGATTATAAATTCTTCGAGTTTTCTTTCAATTTAAATTTGGTTTTCTTACTCTATTCCTTGTTATCATACAGTGTAACTCCACCCGATTCTCTAAAACAAGAATCTGACACGCGGAAGACGCAGGTACACATCATTTCATGGCATATTTAATGTCCTAAAACGAAATAAGGCCTATTACAAGTATGTTTATTCCAAAATCGCATTATATTTAGTGCAGACTTAAACAAAAGTCACGGAATAAGTCAAAAGTATCCTTTTTTATTACAAACGTTGCTGCATAGGAATAGTTTCGAAGCTAGTGTTTTGTTCGACTTTAGTTTTAAGAGTTTCAATTTGACGGGTGTAAAAGCATCTAGGAAAACTATTAGAACCAACCGTGGAACTCGTCCAGCTTCAAATTGAAATTGGATTGGTTTGCCATACTAATTCGCCCGAAAGAGAAGTTCTTCTAAGCATTATAAACCTCTTCCACGTAGAAATTCAAATCTGCAGAGACTTGTCGCTGTTTTGATCGGTAAATATTTGCAGACCTTTCGGGCGGGTTTACTGTTTCAAAATTCAGTGTGTAAGCAGTTCAGTCTTGGTCTGGGTAGGACCCATTACAGCCATCGCGTTAGGTTATTTATTAACCGAACTTGCGTCTACCGAGAAGACTTCATAGACACCGCAGTGACCTTAGACCTCTCATGTAGGTCATCTTTTCACTATGGTCTTTTAAGTAAGTGGTTCCACTCCGTTTCGTATTCGATATGTCGAAGGTTCACATTTGTTTCCAAGTACAGATTATTTTTGTGAATTTTGATAATCCCTTATGACAAATGTCGGTGCTGTTTGCCAGGTTAATCAAATGCAGTTTTTTCTACACTGAGCCTCACATGTTATAAACTTATCATCATATTTGTTCGAAGATATACACTGTAGGCCACTTGCAGTGTCTTTGTTGTAATGAATTCAATGTTTAAAAAATTTAGTAAATTTCTAAGAAAAATTATTCATCCCCTAGTGATAAATACATAAATAAAAGTACTGCATCTTAGTATTAAGCAAGAGAGCCGTACCCACTAAAATCGTAATTTTGGCTTCTAACTTGTAGACTATGGAGTAAACTGGGTCAGTTTGGACAGCAAATTTACTTCATAAACATGAAAAGAATTCAACAAAACAAAACAGCTACTGTCACAAATTTAAAATTATGTGTAAACAGTGACTTAACCTACAGGACGTATATTCATAAGCAGACCCTTTCATTTTGATGTTTTGCTGACCGTGTATCTCAGTATGTTTATCTTAGTAAATAACCAACTTGATGCACACAATTTTTTGTTTTACAATAAGTTTTATTTCATGCCTCTACTTGTTTCGAGCACATGGTGCTCGAAACATGTAGAGGCATGAAATAAAACTTATTGTAAAACAAAAAATTGTGTGCATCAAGTTGGTTATTTACTAAGATAAACATACTGAGATACACGGTCAGCAAAACATCAAAATGAAAGGGTCT
>Ga0123353_10007185_pt1 | contig 15007 bp, 11 predicted proteins | sample TergutLab28metaG_3_FD_92763 | JGI IMG/M metagenome (GOLD analysis project Ga0123353, IMG submission 92763) | Labiotermes labralis P3 segment gut microbial communities from Petit-Saut dam, French Guiana - Lab288 P3 | ecosystem: Host-associated > Arthropoda: Insects > Digestive system > Gut ... | reverse complement strand
GCGCATACAAACCGACGCAAGACCGCGAGGTGGAGCAAATCGGAAAAAGTGCGCCCCAGTTCGGATTGGAGTCTGCAACCCGACTCCATGAAGTTGGAATCGCTAGTAATCGCGGATCAGCTACGCCGCGGTGAATGTGTTCCTGAGCCTTGTACACACCGCCCGTCAAGTCATGGGAGCTGGTAGCACCCGAAGTCGGCTCAATTCAGAGCTGCCGAAGGTGAGATCGGTGACTGGGACTAAGTCGTAACAAGGTAGCCGTAGGGGAACCTGCGGCTGGATCACCTCCTTTCTAGTGGATTAACTAGACGTCAAACGCCGGACACTCTCACGAGTCAACCCCGGCAGCGGAGCGATCCGCACGACGAATCTTGTTCAGCACAATCTCATCCGCGAACGCGGACAACCCGGCGGCAACGCCGGGCCAAGACGGCATCACTGTTTACCCTATAACGAAAACACTCCAGTCTTTCGACTGGAGTGTTTTCGCGCGCCGAATACGAAGGGATGGCGTAACCCAGGGCAATCGCATCGAAAATTTTGCGGTGTTCGTGCGATTTATCACGATTCCACCCCGCAAAACCACCGCATAGAAAATTTCGATGCGATGGTCCTGGGGCGTAACCCCGCGTCATCCCGATCGGCCGTCACGAAACGGCACCGGAAAACCTCAACGTCTCGGTGTCCGTGACGAGTAAATCAAGCCGGGCGTCGTGGTCAAACATGGGAACCTGGTCGATCACCTGCTGGTGAAACGCCAGGCCGCACGCGACGGCGTGCCCGCCCAGCCGCTCGAGGAAACGATCATAAAATCCCGCCCCACGTCCCAGCCGGCCGCCGAAGCGGTCGAACGCCAGTCCCGGAACGATCACGAAGTCGACCCGCTCCGCCTCCCAGGGTTCGGAGCAGGGTTCGAGGATGCCGTAGTCGCTGGGCGTCATGGGGTCGTCGAAGGAGAAGACGGGGCAGGCGTCCATGGTGCGGTCGCTCATGCGGCAGCGGGGGAGGAGGACGACTTTGTCGTCGGCCCACGCGGCCGTGGCGATGGCGGCGGTGTCGATTTCCTCGGGCATGGGCCGGTAGAGAAACACGCTCCGCGCCCGTTGAAATTCCGGCAGCGCCACGACGGCCTTCGTCGCGGCCGCCGCCTGCGCCGCCGCCTGCCCGGACGAAATCCGCAACAACACCTCCCGCGCGTGCTGACGTAACGTTTTCTTCATGGAACGTGTTACTTACAAAAAATGGCCACGAATGTCCAGACGAATCGAATGTCCCTTGTGACTTGCCTTCTCCTGTCGCTTGTCTCTTGTCGCGGGTCACTGCTCCTCGCTACAATCTTCCCATGGCGAAAAAGTTCGTCAAAGTCACGTTGGCAGCCAAGCTGCGCGTGTTGTTTGGGATCAGCGTGCTGGGCATCATCGGTGCCGCGCTGGTGGTGCCGTGGTATTTTCTGGAGCGGCTGGCCGATCAGAGCGTCGAACCGACCGCGCGCGAGCTGGCCCGGTTGAGGGTCAACGAGTGGTCTCGCGCCCACCTGGCCGGCGGCAGCCCGGTCAGCGTCATCGAGAAAAGTTACCGCTCCGACGCCGAACTCGAAGACCGCAAAGGACCCACCTTCGTCCCCACGCGAGGCCCGCACATCGGAACGCTCGACCGCGGGCAGACCCTGGCCATCGAAAAGTTCGCCACGCAACCCAGCCTGGACCTGATTTACGACAGCACCGACGACACCGAATCCACCACCCTCAAGGCCACCTATCGCCTCTTCCGCGCCGTCCGGGCCGGCCAGACCTGCGCTTCCGCCCAATGCCACGGCCGCGGGGCGCCCCCCGACCGACAATTCACCGCCGGCGAACTCGTCGGACTCATCGACGTCACCGTCCCCGAATCCGCCGCCGGCGGCCCGCTCGCCTGGTGGACCCGCGGCGCCCTCGTCGTCGGCGGGGCCCTGGCCACGTTCCTCGCCATCGTCCTGTTCGCCGTCATCACCCGGCGGTTCATCCTTCGGCCCATTCACCAACTGCGCCAAATGGCCGACAAAATCACCGAAGGCGACATGACCGTCCGCACCACCATCAAAACCGGCGATGAACTTCAGCACCTCGGCGAGGGGTTCAACGAAATGCTCGATGCTGTCGGCCGGCAGCACGAACAGCTTCGACAGGCCAACCGCGCCCTGGACATCAAACTCTCCGAACTGGCCGAGTCCAACGTCGCCCTTTTCGAGGCCAATCGCGTCAAGAGCGAGTTCGTCGCCAACATCAGCCACGAACTCCGCACGCCGCTCAACAGCATCATCGGGTTCGCCGACTTGTTGGCCGACAACGGAAACGACCGCATCGCCCGCTACGGTGACAACATCGCGCTGGCGTCGCGGCGGCTGTTGAGCATGATCAACGACCTGCTGGACCTGGCGAAAATCGAGGCCGGCAAAAGCACCGTCCGCCGCGAAAAAGTCAGCGTCCTCGACACCTGCCAGACCCTGCTGGCCCTGATGCAGCCGCTGGCGGACAAAAAACAACTCGCCCTGTACAACCGCCTGGACGAGGGGCTGCCGATCGTGACGACCGATCCGTCGAAGTTGCAGCAAATCCTGTACAATCTGATGAGCAACGCGGTGAAATTCACGCCTCCCGGCGGCGAGGTGATGTTCGAAGCGGGCCTATCGCCCCGTCCGTCCGACGCGGGGTCGGCCGGCGAAATTTTCGTCCGTGTCACCGACACCGGACCGGGGATCGCCGAGAGCGACCAGGCGCGAATTTTCGAAAAGTTCTACCAGGCCGCCCCCACGCTCACCAAAGAATCCAGCGGCACCGGCCTGGGTCTGGCCATCGCGCGCGAACTGACGGCGCTTTTGGGAGGTCGGCTGACGTTGCACAGTTCCCCCGGCCAAGGCGCGACGTTCACGCTGTTTTTGCCGGTGGAACCGAAGGTGGAATCATTGCCATGAAAACGCTCTACATCATCGACGGCCATTCGCAAATGTACCGGGCCTATTACGCGCCGTTTCGGGAGTTGTCAAGCCCCGCCGGCGAACCGACAAAGGCCACCTACGTCTTTACGGCGATGATGCTCAAATTTTTCAAACAACGCAACCCGACGCATGTTGTCATGGCCGCCGATTCCAAAACGGCTACGCTGCATCGCAAAGCCGTCTACGCCGACTACAAAATCACGCGCAAACCCACGCCCGATGACCTGCCGCCGCAAATCAACCGCATGATGCAGATCGTCTCCGCCATGCGAATCCCCATTCTCCAGCTCGACGGCTACGAAGCCGACGACATCATGGCCACCGCCGTCGCCAAACTCGCCGGGCCGGACACGAACATCGTTCTGATCAGCCGCGACAAGGACCTCGACCAGCTTCTCAACGAGCACGTGACGATGTTCGACCCGCAGGACGACGTGACCATCGACGCCGCCTGGGTCCTCGCCAACAAGGGCTACCGACCCGACCAGGCCGTCGAGGTCCAGACCCTCATGGGCGACGACACGGACAACGTGCCCGGTGTCGAGGGCGTCGGGCTCAAAACGGCCGCCAAACTCATCGCGCAGTACGGTACCGCCGACAACGTGCTCGCCCACGCCGACGAGCTCACGCCCAAACTCCGCGAGCGGCTGCTGGCCGCCCGCGAACAACTGTTCGTCGCGCGGAAACTCGTCACCCTCGACCGCGACGTGCCCATCGCCCTCGACGTCGAAGCCATGCAGTTCGCGGGCCTGGCGGCCGGTTCTGCCGCTCTGCGGCCCCTCTTCGCCGAACTGGGCTTCAATCGGCTGTTGGAGCAACTCGACGCCCTCGACGCCGCTGCCTCCAACGCGGCGAGCGCGGCCCGTGGCGCGGGCGTCTCGCCCGCGCGTCCCGAGGGCGTCCCGCTCTCGCAAACGCCCGCCGATGGGCACGATGTTCCGTCATGGCCAGTCCAACGCGGGCGAGATGCCCGCGCCACCTACACCTGCGTCGACACGCTCGCCGCCCTGGAAACACTGGGCCAAAAACTTCGCAACGTCAAGCGACTAGCCGTCCGAGCCCTGACCACCGGCGACCATCCGATGTGGGGCCGTCTGGCGGGCGTCGCCTTGTCATGGCAACCAGGTCGGGCCGTGTACCTCCCCGTGGCCGCCCCGCTCGGATCGCCCACCCTCGCCCTCGACGACCTCCACCGCGCCCTCGCCCCCGTCCTGACCAACCCCGCCGTCCAAAAAATCGGCCATGACATCAAAACCACCATCCTCGCGTTGCGGACCAGCGACCAGCGACAAGTGACCAGCGGCCAGCCAAGTGACCAGCGGCAAGCGGCCCGCGACAAGAGCGGAGCACTTCCGCTGTTTTCGGGCATCTCCACGGAAGATAACGATTCTGAAAGGCAGGACTCGCCTTCTCTTGTCGCGGGTCGCTTGTCGCTTGTCGCTGGATTGGCCGCTCCGTATTTCGACACGATGATCGCCGCTCACGTGCTGGACAGTTCGAGGCTGAGTTACTCGCTCGACGCTCTCGCCGCCGACGTGCTTCAGCACCGCGTTATGCCGGTCGAGGAACTCCTCGGCCGCGGAAAGCAGCGGATCACGCTCGACCAGGCCCCCGTCGCCGCCGTGACGGCCTTCGCCTGCGAAACCGCCGACGCGGCCCTCCGCCTGGCCGACACGTTCGAGCCGCAACTGCGGTCCGACGGACTGTGGCCGCTCTTCGCCGACCTCGAAATGGAACTCCTGCCCGTGCTGACCGACATGGAAATCCGAGGCGTCGCCATCGACCGCGCCGCCCTGGACCGCATCGGCATGGATTTCGAAAAAAAGGCCGCCGTCCTGCGGGACCGCATCGTCAACATCGCCCACACGCAGGCCAACGCCCCGGCCAGTTTCAACCCCGACTCGCCCAAACAACTCGCCGACGTCCTCTTCACCCGGCTGAAACTGCCCGTCGTCTACGAGACCAAAACCGGGCCCAGCACCGACAGCGACGTCCTCGAAACCCTCGCCGCCGACCACGAACTGCCCGGCCTGGTGCTGGAGTATCGCAAACTACAAAAACTCATCGGCACTTACTGCCAGGGCCTGGCAAAATTCATCTTCCCCGCGACCGGCAGAATTCACACGTCGTTCCATCAGACCGGAGCGGCTACGGGCAGGCTGTCCTCCAGCGACCCGAACCTCCAGAACATCCCGATCCGCACCGAGGAGGGCCGGCTGATTCGCTCGGCGTTCGTCGCGGGCGAGGGACATCTGCTGCTGAGCGCCGACTACAGCCAGGTCGAACTCCGCGTGCTCGCCCACCTGTGCGAAGACCCCACGCTGATGGCCGCGTTTGGCCAGAACCAGGACATTCACCGCACCGTGGCCGCCGAAGTGTTCGGCGTGTCGCCCGACGCGGTGACGCCCGAAATGCGAAGCCGGGCCAAAACGGTCAACTTCGGCATCATCTACGGCCAAACCGCGTTCGGCCTGGCCGCCACGCTCCGCATCAGCCGGGCCGAGGCGGGCGAGTTCATCCAGAAATACCGTGCCCGGTTCCCGAAAATCGGGGAATTTTTGGAAAATTGTGTGACGTTCGCCCGCGCCAACGGGTACGTCGAGACCATCTTCGGCCGTCGGCGGCGAATCCCCGACATCGAGAATAAAAACCCCAACAAACGCGCCCTCGCCGAGCGGCTGGCGATCAACTCCGTCGTCCAGGGGTCCGCCGCCGACCTCATCAAACAGGCCATGGTCAACATCGACGCCCGCATCCGCGCCGAAGGCCGTCCGTCCCGAATGCTGCTGCAAATCCACGACGAACTGCTCTTCGAGGTGCCCACCGACCATGTGGAGGCGGAAAAACAAATGATCGTCCACGAAATGAACACCGCCATCACGCTCCGAGTGCCCCTGGGTGTGGACGCCGGCGTGGCGAAGAATTGGCGCGAGGCGAAGTGAGGGGTTACTCGCGCCGGGCGATTCGCCAGGCGACGGTCACGAGAGCACTCCGTCTGCAATACGAATGACGAGATGAATGACCTCCTGGGCGCCTTCTTCCGTCTGGGCGGCCTCCAGCGGGGTTTTCCAGTTCAGGTCAGGGGCCGGTCTGCGGAGCCATTCTCGCGTCGCCTCGTGGTGTCCGGTGAACAGACTCAACGCGCATTCATACACATGCTTCGGACACGTCAGCCGTTTCGATGCTTTGACGCCAGTCCGCTTTGGTGTGCCCTTGGGCTTTGCCAAAACGGTCGTAAAACGTCTCGACGAACCATTGACCGGCGACTGCCGTTGGCGGCTTGGGGTGCTCGGGGCCGGTTGTAGTTGTTTGCCTACACGAGTCATGGTCGTTCTCTTCCTGGCTGGTTGCTTCTTCCGTTTCCTCATATGGCATCGTACGATATTGTGTCACAGGCAACGGCGAAAAATTCATTGCCGTCAGGCGTTTTACCATACAGAAAGGGCGTGCCATGCCAATCCGACAAACCGGCCGCGGAAAGAGACGGGGGCGGCGTGTCGTTGTCATCGCCCTCGTCGCCATCGTGCTGGGAGTCGTAGCATGGAAAGTCTTGACGCCAAGCCCGCCGCCGGAAATCGAGGCGTGGCTGGCAACCGCCACGCAGGAAGTGCAGGACGATCAGCGCGAAATGGATGAACACCGAGGAAGAGGAACCGGAGTGTTCGAGCGAATCCAGGCATGGGCGTCACAGGGCAAGCAACAGGACAACGACGCTCTGGCCCTGGCGCATCTGGCTGCCCGTGACGGCCGGATTGACGTGCTGGAATGGCTGAAGGGGCAAGGCGAGGATATCGACGCCAGAGAGTATCGCGGCCAGACGCCGATGTTTTATGCCGCCAACGAAGGCCATGTGGAGGTCATGGCGTGGTTGAAGGACCAAGGCGCGGACGTCGACGCCACGGACGGTCGCGGCTGTACACCAATGGTCGGGCCAGCCAGTGTAGGCCACGTGGAGGTCATGGTGTGGCTGAAGGATCAAGGCGCGGATATCAACGCCAAAGACAACGACGGTCGAACGCCCATGTTCATCGCGGCAGAGCGTGGCCGTCTCGATGCCATGATGTGGCTGAAGGAGCACGGAGCGGACGCCAACGCCCAGGACAACAACGGCATGACGGTGCTGTTTTTCGCGGTGCTGTCCGATGACGTCGAGGCGATGCAGTGGGTGAAGGACCAGGGCGCGGATGTCAACGCCGCGCGCAATAACGGCAGAACGCCGATGTTTTACGCGGCACAGTATGCCTGTCTCAACGCCATGGCGTGGCTGAAGGAACAAGGCGCCGACCTCAATGCCACGTCCAACGACGGACAAACGCCCCTCTCGTTTACGGACAGTGAAGACGCAAAGCAGTGGCTGCGCGACCACGGCGCACAGGAATGAGCAAGTCAAAATGTTCGAAGTGGCTTTGCCTGTTTGTGTTGTAAAATGTGGTGCACTACAAAGCGTTTTGTAGTGCACCACATTTTACAGCGCAAACAGGCAAAGCCAAATTTCTGACCCGCCTAAAACCGCACCATGTCCTCGAACGCGATCAATCGTTTGTCGATTTCCGCGCGCGACGATTGGAAAAACTTTTCCAAACTGAACCCCTCGATCCCGATGCTCGCCGTGACCGTGCCGTACGCCAACGCGCGGCGGAGGGTCGGTTCGTCGGCGGAATCGCAACTGGCGAGGTGGCCCATCATCGCGCCGGCGAAACTGTCGCCGGCGCCCGTCGGGTCCGTCACGCAGAACGTCGGGAAACTCGGCAGCGCGAACACCCGCCGCCCCGTGAACAGCAGCGATCCGTGCTCGCCCTTTTTGATCACGATGAACGTCCGCACGCGGCCCATCAGCTCCAGGCCGGCCGCCACGACGTTCGACTCGCCGGTGATCTGCTTGGCCTCGGAGTCGTTGAGCACCAGGCCGTCCAGGCGGCCGATGAGGTTCAGCAGCGTCTCGCGCTCGGTCTGAATCCACAAGTCCATCGTGTCGGCCACCACCAGCGCGGGGTGGTGCAACTGCCCCAACAACTCCAGTTGCAACGCCGGATGCGTGTTGGCCAAAAACACGTAGCGGCTGTCGCGGAACGGCGGGGGAATGGTCGGGCCCCGTTCGGCTAACACGTTCAATTCCACGCCCACCGTGTCGCGGATGTTAACGTCCTGGTGATACCGCCCGTGCCAGCGGAACGTTTTACTGCCGCGCCGCACCTCCAGGCCGCCCATGTCGATCCGCCCATTCGCGTGCAGCGGGCCGAGAAAATCCGGCGGGCAATCCTCGCCGACCACGCCCACCAGCCGCACGGGCGAAAAAAAACTGGCCGCGTACGCAAAATAAATGCTCGACCCGCCCAACGTGTCCACCACACGTCCGAACGGACTCTCCACCGTGTCAATCCCAATACTGCCGGTCACAAGCAAACTCATAAACACCTCAGGCTGTTAGACTGTCAGGCTATTAAACTGTCAGGCGCCGTACATTGCAATTCGTCACATGTAAAAAACAAGGCAAACGGAGACTGTAGGATCGCAGGTGCGTGATTTGACGTGGAAGTCGCACGGGTTGACTTCCCCGGCCTCGCGTCGAAGCCGCCGGCCCACAGCCGCGAAGCGGCGTCGTTTTTCGCCCCGTGTGAGCGGTACTCCGCGAACCCGGGGTTAGCGGTTCTTTCGGGTATATAATGTCGCCTGACGCCACTGGCCGAAGTCACACCGTCGCGGCTTTATGGCTTCGAACGACGCGCACATGGGAATGTGCGCGTCGTTCGAAGCCGTATTCGCGTGACGGTGCGGCCTCGGCCAGTGGCGTCAGGCACGATGAAAAAGTGAAAAACCGTCCGAACCCCGGGTTCGCGGAGTACCGCTCACCCGGGGCGAAACACGACGCCGCTCCGCGGCTGTGTGCCGGCGGCTTCGACGCGAGATCGGGGAGGCCGCTCGATACGCCTTCCACGTCGAATTCTCACACACCTATGGTGCTACAGTCTCGGCAAACGCATGGTACGTGGCGAGGGCGATCGCGCCCTCGCGACATGCGGGCGCTCGCGCCCGCATCACTCGCGTGCACCATGATCACGCAGCCACGTTGCCGCGTCGTCGTTGTCCGTCACGGACAGGGGCGTCCGGCCTTTGTCGTCCCTGGCGTTGACCTCCGCGCCATGCTCTTTCAACCATTCCATGTGCCCGACGTTTCCCGCCTCGGCCGCCATGTGCATCGGCGTTTCGCCCAGCGGGTTCCTGACGTTGACATCCGCGGACGTGACCTCCACGCCCTGTTTCGCCAGCCACATCATGGCGTCGATGCTGCCATACCGGGCCGCCGTAGACATCACCGTCCGGCCTTCCTGGTCCGTGGCGTTGATCTCCGCGCCCTGTTCCATCAACCACTGCATCGCGTCGATACCGCCATATGGGGCTGCCGAAAACATCGCCGCGAAAAACATCGGTGTCCGGCCGTCGTGGTCCCTGGCGTTGACGTCCGCGCCTTGTTCCTTCAGCCATTTCATCGCATCGAGCCTGGCATACAACTCCGCCGCCATAAACATCGGCGTCTGACCGAATTTGTCCTGAATGTCGATGCCCGCGCCTTGTTCCTTCAACCACTTCATGATTTCGACATGGCCGCTCCAGGCCGCCGAAAACATCGGCGTCCGGCCGAAGTTGTTCCTGGCGTTGATGTCCGCCCCGTGCTCCACCAGCCACTTCGCGGCCTCAAGCTGATTAAACCTGACGGCATCGAACAGCGGCGTGTCGCCTTCCTTGTCCCTGGCATCGACCTCCGCGCCCTGATCGACCAGCCACTGCATCGCCTTGATCCGACCCTGCCACATCGTGCGAAACAAGGGCGTCTGGCCGCGACTGTTCAGGGCGTTCACGTCGGCGCCGTGATCCTTTAACCATTGCATGATCTCGACGTTGCCTCGCGACGCCACCTCGTGCAGCAGCGTTTCGGTTCCGCCATCGTGAATGATCTGGATGTCCGCGCCTTGCTCCACCAGCCAGTTCGCCATGTCAAGATGGCCTCGCTCAACCGCCTCCCACACCAGCGTGTTGCCACCGCCGGGCCTCTCGGCGTTGACGTCGAACTCCGCGCCGTGCTCCTTCAGCCACTTCACGGCATCGAGCCGGCCGCCCATCACCGCAAAAAACAGGGGCGTGTACCCGACCTTGCTCCGGGCGTTAAGGTCCGCGCCCTGATCCGCCAACCACGCCATTGCATCGAGATGACCGTTATGGGCGGCCGCAAACACGGGCGTATAACCTTCCCGGTCCCTGGCGTCGATGTCCGCGCCCTGCTCCTTCAGCCATTTCATCGCTTCGAGGTCGCCTCGGCCGGCCGTCATGGACATCGGCGTCCCGAAGTCGTCGTCCCTGGCGTTGACCTCCACGTCCTGTTCCTTCAGCCATTTCAGCACGTCAAGCCGGCCCTCGCGGGCGGCGTGGAACACCTGGAGGTTCGCGTCAATGTTGTGCGATTTCTTGAATGTTACCCACTCCTCGATCGTCGGCAACTTGTCCGATTCGGTGGCCGGCGGCGACGGGGCTGGTTCCGTGATGGTTTGTGACCGGTCTGATTCCCCGGCCTCCTGTGGTTCGGCTGGCGTTTCGGCGGGTTGCGACGATTCCGGTTTCTCGCTCATTTGTGGCTCGCCCGGTTTCGCGGCTGGCGGCGACTCGTCTGCGGACTGGCAGGCCGTCACGATCATGACCGCCATCACGACAGGCGCAAGGAAAACGGCACGCCAAATCTGTTTTTTCCTATCGCCGCCGTCTTGTTGGCTAGACATGATGCGTTCCTTTTCGCCATGATCCCGTGTACGTGCCGTCCCGCCGTCCGTAACATCGTCAGAACAGGGAACCGATCTTACCACAGGCCGCCCCGCGGTGCACACCTATTCCCGTTAGCCGCTTGGTTCACGAACCTTTCGTCTTCCCATGCCGCTGCCCAAAACGATGGCGGCGGTGGCCAGGGTCATGGTGGCGATCCATTTTCCGGAGAAGGGTTCGCCCAACGCCAGCACCGAGACGATCGCCGCCGCCATCACGCCCGCGATGCCGTTGAGGGTGAACACCACGGCCGCTTCCGCCTCCGCCACGGCCGCCAGCAACGCCATGCCCGTCACCGAACCCGCCGCCGCGCCCAACCCCAACACCAGCGTCGTCGGTGTCAGCAGCGGCAGCCCGGCCACGAGGCAATACGCCACCGCGCCCAGGGCCACCATCGCGTACAGCAGCACCATGTACAGGTCGCGATGGCGCCGCATCAGCGATTGGCCCTCCAGACCCACCGGACCGGCCGCCGGTTTCATGCTCAGGTCCTTCATGGCCATCGGATTGGCGGAGTTGCACACCACCACGCCCGTCAGAATGGTCAGCAGCAGCCACAAATTTCCGCCGTCCGGGCCGGTTACGGCCGCGGCGCCACCGTCGCCGGGTTGGGCGCTCATCGAGGAGATCACGACGCATCCGACGGCCGTGAGCACCGCCAATTGCCGAAGCCGGTTCAGCGGCTCGCGAAACACCACCCACGAGTAGAGGATCACGGGCACGAAGTTCAGCGAGTTCGCGCACCAGATGGGCGTCAGCGGCAATTTGTGCTGAAAACTGAGTTCCAGCAGCAACAGCAGCCCGACCTGTCCGGTTCCCGCGATGGCGCTGCCGGCCCACACCCGTCGCGAACCGGCCCCGAGCATCACGGTTCGCACGTTTCCGCGCCGCAGCAGGCAGACGACAAAAACCGCCAACCCGACGCCTGTCTGCACGATCATGACCTGCGGAACCGCCACGGCCGGCTGGCGCTTCTTGCCCAGATCGTACATCACGCCGATCAGCGAAAAACTCACACCCGCCAGAATGGCCAGCACGACCACCCGGCTTCGAGTCAACGTCGAATCACTCATCGCTCGGAGTATACCGTGCTCGTGGGTGAATATGAATCGCTTGTTCGAAGGCATCGTTTCGTTGATTCGTTAACTCGTTAACTCGTTAATTCGTGCCACTGCATTCGAGTTAACGAGTTAACGAATCAACGAGGTAACGAGGTAACGAAACGGTTCCCTCGAACCAACGGTACGAATTCACCGTCGGGCACACGAAGAACGGAGAAAGTCTTATTGACCGCGCCCCTCGAAACCGATATGATGCAATAGTCCGTTTACGGCGGCGTACCCAAGCGGACCAAGGGAAGCGATTGCAAATCGCTCATTCGTGGGTTCGAATCCCACCGCCGCCTGTGATTGTTCCGACAACGTGCCGTCGCGGCCGTCCGACAACGTAACGTCTTTTCGAAGAGGTATGCCATGCATCGAACCATCCTCATGACGCTCGTGACCTGTGTGGTGTTTTCCGCCATTGCCTACGCGGCCAGCCAGGCCTTTGCCGACGAGGCCGCCTTCGAGAAGGACTACAAAGACCGACTCTCGAAGATCGACGACAAAAAGGCCGCCGCCTCCGAAGACCATCGGAAACTGGCCGACTGGGCCGAAGGGCAGGGGCGGCTGGACGTCGCGGAGAAGGAACTCCGGCAAAGTCTCAAACTCAATCCCGACAACGAACGGGCGGCCAACTCGCTCCGCCGGGTCAGCGACGCCATCAAGAAGGGCGGCGAGACGTCCGTGGACGAACCGGCCGCCAAACCGGCGACCCCCGCCGCGGGCGGCGCGGGCGGGACAAGTTCCGCCGACACGAGGGACTACGTCTCCGACGAAGACATGCAGAAAATCAAATGGGCCGAGCTGCGAAAAGGCGACGGCGGAATCACCGTCGATTTCAAGCGGGTCAAGTACACCGACAGCAGGGGAAAGGATCAGACGGGCCCGGCGTTGCAGCAGTTCATCGACTCGCAACTGGGCCAGCCGAGGTTCGACCGGGCCCAGTTCAACAAGCTCTCGAAGACCGACCAACTGATCGAGATTCGCGACACGTCCGACCACGGCGGCGTGAACATCTACAGCGACATCGTGATCAAGGGCGACCCGAAATTCATGCGGGAGTTCCGCGCGGTCTGGCCGAGCATCAATACCACCTGCGCGGCGGCGAACTGCCACGGCGGACCGAGGGGCAAGGGCGAGTTGAAGCTGTTCCCTCGCGGCGCGGGAGCGAACGACAAGGCCGATTACACCAACTTCCTGATCCTCAACCTGTGGGAAAAGAACGGGCGGCGGCTGATCGACCGCGACCGGCCTGAGGATTCGCTGGTGCTTCAGTACGGCCTGGCCTTGGACAAGGCGCCGGCCCAGGCCCGGCATCCGGTGGTGCAGGGGTGGAAGGCCACCTTCCCCGACAAGAAGAGCGGAAACTACGTGAAGTTCCAACAGTTCATCAAGGACCTTGAAGGCATTCATACGCCCCAGTATGGCACGACCTATCAACCGTCCGTCGGTCGAAAACTCAGCAGCGGAGGCCCGAAGGCGTTCTCCGGATCGTCGGAGCACGAGGAAGAGTCGGGCGGCGAGTAGCCTACGAGGCTGTTAGACGGCTAGGCGTCGGCGTATGCGACATTAGGCTAACAGTCTAATAGCCTAACAGTCAAACAGCCTTTTTGAGAGAACCATGCCGCCTCTGTTGATGACATGTTTCGTGGCGACGATGACGGCCGGTTTGGCGGTGTTGGTGGTGGTGTCGTTTCGGCGGTGGCGTCGTCGGGCGGGGTTGGCGAAACAGGCCGGCGATTTGGGGTTCCGCTACTGGCGGGAGGACCCGTTTGAGATTTCCCGGCGGTGCGCGGAGTTCGCCCTGGTCGCCTCGGGGCACAGTCCCGTCGCCGCGAACGTGATTTCCGGGCATCTGGACGGGGTGGCCGTCCGCGCGTTCGATTTTCAGTACGAGGTCGGGCACGGTCCGCGGCGGATGATGCGGCGGTACGGAGTGGTCCTTCTGGAGACGGCGTTGCCGCAGGAGCGGCTGTTGATGTGGCACAACGGCGACTTCGCGCCGATTCCCGCCCGTCAGGAGGCCCGGACGCTCGGGGCCTGGAGCGTCATCGGCGACGCGAAACAGGCCCAGGCGTTTCTCGCCGCCTGCGAACCGTGGTTCGCCCGCGGCGGCTGCGTGGAGATTATCGCCCACGCCGTCCTGCTCGCCGCCCCCGGCCAACTCGGCCGAAACGGATTCCCCCCTCTGCCGGAGGTGGTGAAGACGGTCAGGCACCTGCTGCGAGGGTGAAATTGTTGCTGATTACGTGAGTCCAATCTCCGCGACGAAGTCTTCAGGGGTCATGACGGGAATGGACGCATGTCGAAAATGTCGTGCGTCACGAGTGATGATTACGGTTGCCATAGCACGTAGGGCGCACTCATGCTGCACGGCGTCCTCAAAGTCGCCCAAGGGCGAATGCAACGCGTTTTCGATAAGATCCGCGTCCACCGGGACGATCTCGAATATCTTGCCGACCTTCTGAAGGCATTGGCACGCCTCGGCGTGACTCGACAGTTTGCGCAGTAGATAGTAGAGCGTGGAGAAACTGTCGGCCGACACCCAGCCTGACACGTCGTGGCGGTCAACCGCCACCCAGGCCTTTGCCGAGGCTGCATAATGCGGCTGTCGCTGCGCCAACACGTCCATCAGCACGTTGACGTCCACAAAAACTCGCCGGTTCATCGTAGAGATCATCGCAGGTATCTTTCCGCACGCTCCGCTTTCGCTTCTTCAATCAACTCTTCAAGGGACTTTCCCTCGGGAAGTTTGACCAAACCAGTGGCCGCTTTGACATTGGGGGTGAGTTCGACGGGACGTGCCGGAGCGGCCCTTACCCGGATCATATCGCTGATCATTTTCGAAACGCTGATGTCGCGCTCCTTGGCTAGCCGCTTCGCCAGATCAATCACCTCGGGTTCCATGCTGAGCGTAAATTTTCGCATAAACGCAACTCCGTATACGTATTATCTGTCATAGAATTATACGTATAGCATGGAGGTGAAACAAGGCCGCTTTTCGCTATGGGTGCATGTCCGTAGTTGCGGGTTGGATTTTGCCGATAGAGGTGGTAGCGGGTCGGGGCCTGGATGGAGACAGGCTCATTCGGTCCTGTTGTGGAAGGAGCCACCATGTCGG
>Ga0123353_10007184_pt1 | contig 15008 bp, 7 predicted proteins | sample TergutLab28metaG_3_FD_92763 | JGI IMG/M metagenome (GOLD analysis project Ga0123353, IMG submission 92763) | Labiotermes labralis P3 segment gut microbial communities from Petit-Saut dam, French Guiana - Lab288 P3 | ecosystem: Host-associated > Arthropoda: Insects > Digestive system > Gut ... | reverse complement strand
GGTTTGATGGCGAGTTCGATGATTAAACTGTCGAACTCACCATGCAATCATCGAACTCATCATGCAATCATCGAACTCGTCGACCGCATCGCCAAACTCGCCCGCAGCATCGCTTAGCCGAGGTTCGGCGAAGCCGGACGAGGCGTCCAAAAGACCCATTCCCCCCCGCAGGTGCGGTTACCACATAGCGGGTTGGGGGGTGCCTGTCCGCCTCGCTGGCATCGGGCTTGGCGGGAAGGCCGGCATCAGCCGGCCGGGGGACAGCGTGGCGGACAGGCACCCCCCAACCCGCGCCCCAACCTAAGCCCAATCCCCAGCCCAGCCATCTCAACAACAGCAACAGCCCAGCCCAACAGCCCAGCCCAACAGCCCAGCCCGACAACAGCCCAGCCCGACAACAGCCCAGCTGTTGCCTACAGGCCGTCCACGACCGAAGCTGCGGCCTGCAGCCACGCTTCGCGGGTGTCGCGGCGGAGCTTGGTGAAGTCGATGGAGCCGCCTGAGACGAGGGCGGGGTCGTAGGGGACTTCGACGACGGTGCGGGTCAGGGCGCCGAAGTGTTGGCGCAGACGTTCGCGGAGGTCTTTGTCGACCTTGCGGTCGGGGGCTGACATGATCGTGATGGCTGAGCGGACCAGGTCGGCAAGGCCGGCGGCGCGCAGGGCGTCGACGGCCCAGGCGGCGGCCTGCGCTGAGTCTTCGCGGACGGTGGTGACGATGACGAGGCGGTCTGCGGCTTCGACGGCGGCGCGCCAGTTCGACGACCGGATGTTGTTGCCGGTGTCGATGATGATCGTGCGGTAGAACCGGGTGACCATCGCGTGCAGGGCGTTGAAGGCCCGGGCATCGACGAACGCCCCGGATGTGGCGTCCTCGTCGGAGGCGAGCACGTCGAACTGCTCGGTGCCTTGCGAGCGGACGTAGGGGCTGAGGTCTCCGACGCGCATGTCTCCGAGGGCGAGCAGCTCGGGCAGGGCGGCGAGCAGGTCCAGGGCGGTGCCGCCGCCGGACTTGGTCGCCGAGCGCCAGCCGAGTGTGCCGTGGGTCTCGTTGTTGTCCCAGGCCAGGGCGTACCCGCCGCGTTGCTGGCCGAGCGTGGCAGCGAGCATGAGGGTCGTGGTGGTCTTGTGGGCGCCGCCTTTGGGGTTGATGACCACGACGGTGCGCGGCCCGTCAAGGGGACGGCGGACCATCTCGGTCGCGGCGAGGTGGCGACGTTCTTTCTCCCCGGGGCGTGGGGAGATCTTGCCGAACGTCAGACGCCGGACCCATGCGCGCACCCCCCAGGTGGCTTCGGCGGGCTGGCGGGTGCGGCGCGGGGCGAGCAGGTCGCCCAGGGTGCTCTCAGGTTCTGCGTCGAGGGGGTCGTCGACGGCTGGAGGTTCATGCACCGGCGGGTAGTCCGGTTCTGGGTAGGCCGGTGCGCTGTACCCGACGGTGGGGTACTCCACGTCGTGGTACTCCGGCTCGTGGAAGTCTGGTTCGTGGAAGTCTGGTTCCAGCCGGGGGTCCTCGGCGATGGCCCGGGCGAGCTCGGCCGCCGGGCGGAACTCGCTGGCAGCGCGGGCGAGGTCGTTGGGGGGCACGTACTCGGTGGCGGCCCGTGCGAGCTCTGCGGCAGGCAGCGCCGTGAGGTCGAGCGACGGCTGGTACTGCGGTTCGTGGTCGTCGGCGAGCGCGTCTTCCAGCGAGCGGGCGACGGTCAGCGGCGGGGCGACCGTCTGTGGGCTGGAGAACGGTTGGCCGACGGCCGGGGCCGACCGTGCCGGCAGTGACCGCGACGGCAGCGGCACATCAGTCGAGGCGATCGGCATGGTCGCTGGCGAGCTCGTCGGGGCCAGCGCGGCGACCGGTTGGCCGGTCTCTGGGGTGGCGACCTCGGCGGCCAGGGCGGCGGCGGTCGTTGGCTGGGGGGCTTCGTCGACGTGGCCGTCGGGGTGGACCAGCAGCATCCACATCCCTTCGGGGTCGCGCACCTCCGCGGTCAGGGGTTCGCCCACAGAGTCGGCAAGCTCGGCGATACGTGCGGTGATCTGGGCGCCGACGTCGGTGATGTCCCGGCCGGTCACCTCCTGGCGCACACCGTCGACCGCGAGGTACCCCGTGCCGTCGGCGCGCACCTCTGCGACGATCCCCGGCGCTTTGCCCGGTTCCACGGGCGTGGTGCCCGCGAGTTCCGCGGCGCCCTGTGTGTCGCTCTCAGCCATCGTCAGCCTTTCGCTTGGTGTTCGGTCCGCGACGACCGCGGACCGAACCATAGGTCGATTTCACCACGTTGCCCAACCTCGTGGTGGCAGTTTCGAGCAGATGAGACTCGTGTGCTCATGCCCACCAGTCGTCTCCTGTCTCAACTTCGACCCAGACGGTGTGCCCGGTGCCAGGGTCGTCCAGCACCCCCCACGCCTCGGCGAGGGCGTCGAGGATCGCCAGGACTGGCGGGCTTGGGTCCGATGTCTGGTGTGCGTCGTCGACGACCTCGACCCGGGCGCACTGACCGTCGAAGCTTGTGCGTACGGTGATGTGCTCGGGGGAGCGTAGCAGGGCCTGGCCGACGAGCTCGGCAGTCAACAGCTCGACGACCTGGTTCGCTGACCCGCCGACCCCAGCCTCGGCGAGGGTGGACATCACCCAGTGCCGGGCGGTGCGTGCAGCGGACAGCTGTGGGTCGATCTGCGTGCAGGCGTCAACCAGCGCTGGACGCCGTCGGCGTCGCGCCTGGCTCAGGTCGTCGACCTCTGGCACGGTCTAAGCCTGCCCGAGATTGCTGGCGCCCGCCGTGTGTTTGGGTGCGGAAGAACCCGCAAGGGTGAAGTGACGCACCTGTCAGTGGTCGGTGGTGCTGGTTGCTGCGCGACAGGCCACTAGCCGAACCAGTCAGCGATCTGCCTGGTGAGGACTTCTTCGAAGGAGTGGTCGTCGTGCTTGTCGGCGATCCACGCGGTGAACTGGCCACCGACCAACGTGTCGAGCTCGGAACGGCACGCGGCCGGTTCGCGCACGGCCCGTAGCAGCAAGCTCTCGGCCTCTTCACGTGAGTGCCAGAAGAACGGGTATCCGTCGGGCACCAGCGCCCGGGCCCACCCGGCGTCGGGCAAGATCCCGATGACCCCGGCTGCCAGCGCCTCGACGTACGCCAGCCCGTACGACTCTTGTGTCGCCGTGGCCAAGAACGCGGTGGTGGACGACAGCGCCTCCCAGTACGACCCACGGGTGGCGGTCAGCGGTCCGACCCACACCCAGTCTTTGGCCGAGACGCCCATCGCGAGCTCGGAGACCAGGTGCGACTCGTGCAGGCGCATCTCCACCCGGATGGGGACCTGTTTGTGCACGTGCTCGACGACGTCGAGGAACAGCTTTGGCTGCTTGCGCCCAGACAGGTAGATCGCCGGGTACAGCACGACGGGAACCTCAGGTTCGTTGCGCGCCTGGACGTGGTCGACCCGGAACCCTAAGTTCACCCACGCGACGTGCGCTTCGGCGGCCACAGCAGGGGCCGTCCAGCGGTCGATGACCTCGCGCACCTCCGACGCGGTGCGCTCAGAGTTGGCGAACGTGGGGAACAACGCAAAGCTCAGCGCCTCGGTCAGCTGGGGCACACGGTCGTCGTACCGGGCTGTGGGGCCCCACTGGAAGTTCATCACCGCGGGGTGCTCGGCGCACTGGCGCAACGTGCGCCACACGGCCATGGAGTCGAGCACGTCGAGGTTGACCACGACCGTGCTCTCAGCCTCGACGAACTCCAGCGGCACCTGGTCGAACCCGTCGCACCGGCGTGTGCCGGGCCCGACGAGGGCCGGGGCGAGCCCGGAGTGGGCCCCCAGGCGCAGCAAGCGTCGTACGAGGGTCGCCCCGGCGTCGTGCCCGCCGACACGTCCGTCGGGGTCGACGACGACCTGGTCCCACTTGATCGCCAGACGTTTCATCGGGGCTCCTGCTCAGTCGCGTTCAACGTGGTCACATCAGCGCGGTCCAGCGGCGGGTCCAGCCCAGGACGCGGCCGTGGCACGGCAGGGTCCTGACGGTGCTCGTGCACTGGGGCACGCGGGCCGGTGTCGGTCGCACCAGGGGGTTCGGGTGGTTCGGCCGGCAGACCACCAGACTGGCCCACACCCCCACGGATCCGCATACCGTAGAACGAGCGGTGGACGAAGAACGCCGAGACGACGAAGAACGCCGCGGCGAGCACACGCACGAGCACACCGTGGCCCTGGTTGGTCAGGCTCACCGCGAGCTCGACGGCCAGCAGCCCGAACAGCGTCGTGAACTTGATGACCGGGTTGAGGGCCACCGACGAGGTGTCCTTGTACGGGTCGCCGACGGTGTCGCCGACGATCGTCGCGTCGTGCAGCGCGGTGCCCTTGGCGTGCAGGTCGACCTCGACGACCTTCTTGGCGTTGTCCCACGCCCCGCCGGCGTTGGCCATGAAGATCGCCTGGTACAGCCCGAACACCGCGATGGACACCAGGTACCCGATGAAGAAGTACGGTTCGACGAACGCGAACGACAGGGTCGCGAAGAACACGGCGAGGAACATCGTGAGCATGCCCTGCTGGGCGTACTGGGTGCAGATGTCCACCACGCGCCGCGAGTCGGCCTCGGACGCCTTGGTCACCCCGTCGAGCTTGATGTTGTCCTTGATGAACTCCACCGCCCGGTACGACCCGGTCGTCACCGCCTGGATCGAGGCGCCAGTGAACCAGTAGATCACTGCCCCGCCGCTGATGAGGCCCAACAAGAACGGTGGGTGCAGCAGCGACAGGTTGCCGAGGTTCGTGGTCAGCCCGTCGGTCAGGGCCATGACGATGGAGAAGATCATCGTCGTCGCCCCGACCACGGCGGTGCCGATGAGCACCGGTTTCGCGGTGGCCTTGAAGGTGTTGCCCGCTCCGTCGTTCTCTTCGAGCATGAGCTTGGCCGCGTCCCAGGCCGGTTCGATGCCGAACTGTGTGCGCAGCTGCTCGTCGATGCCCGCGGTCTGCTCGACCAACGACAGCTCGTAGACCGACTGGGCGTTGTCGGTGACCGGGCCGTAGGAGTCCACGGCGATCGTCACCGGCCCCATCCCCAAGAACCCAAAGGCGACCAGGCCGAACGCGAACACCGCCGGGGCGGTCATCAACGCGTCCATCCCCAGCTCGGAGATCCCGAACGCTGCGCCCATGATCGCGACGATCGCCGCACCCAGCCAGTACCCGGAGAAGTTCCCGGCGACCAGGCCGGACAAGATGTTCAGGCTCGGCCCGCCCTCACGTGAGGACTTGACGACCTCGCGCACGTGCTTGGACGAGGTCGAGGTGAACACCTTGACCAGCTCGGGGATGAGCGCCCCAGCCAGGGTGCCGCACGAGACGATGCTCGCAAGCTTCCACCAGGCGCCGTTGGGGATGTCGACCAGGGCCAGGTACGAGGTGAGGTACGTCAACGCGATCGACGTCACCGAGGTCACCCACACCAGCTGGGTCAGGGGCTGCTCGAAGTCCATACGCTCGGCCGTACGGTAGCGCTGGACGACCAGCGCGTCGTTGACCAGGTACGACGCGGCCGACGCGATGAGCATCACCGCCCGGACCGTGAACAACCACACGAGCAACGTCGCCTGGACGACAGGGTCGCCCACCCCGAGCAGCACGAAGGTCACCAGCGCGACCCCGGTGACGCCGTAGGTCTCGAACCCGTCGGCCGAGGGGCCCACCGAGTCCCCGGCGTTGTCGCCGGTGCAGTCGGCGATGACCCCGGGGTTGCGCGCGTCGTCCTCTTTGATCTTGAACGCGATCTTCATCAGGTCCGAACCGATGTCGGCGATCTTGGTGAAGATCCCCCCGGCGATCCGCAGCGCCGAGGCGCCCAGCGACTCACCGATGGCGAACCCGATGAAGCACGCCCCTGCCAGGTCTGCTGGCAGCCACAGCAAGATGACGAGCATCATCGCCAGCTCGGTGGAGATCAGCACCATGCCGATGCTCATACCTGAGCGCATGGGGATGCGGTGGACGGGCAGCGGTCTGCCGGCGAGCGCCGCGTGGGCGGTGCGGGAGTTGGCGAACGTGTTGACGCGGATGCCGAACCAGGCCACACCATACGACCCGGCCATCCCCAGCAGGGAGAACGCGATGATGACGACGACGCGTCCCCACGCGAAGCCGACGAGGGCCCGGTAGTACACGACGATGACCGTGGCGATGAACACCCACAGCGTGAGCAAGAACCGGCCCTGGCGCAGCAGGTATGTCTGGCACGTGGAGTAGATGAGCTCGGAGACCTCGCGCATCGACGGGTGCACGGGCAGCTTGCGCAGCCCGACGAACGTCGCGACGCCGAACCCCAGCCCCGTCAGGCACACGACGAGCCCAAGGGTGAGCACCAGGCGCCCGGAGACCCCGCCGGCCAGGGACACCGTCGACAGGTCTGGCAAGACCAGCGCCGCCTCCCCGCCGTGGCCAGCGGCGTCGCCAGTGTTCTGGGCGGCGCACCCAGTCAGCAGCCCTACCAGCGCCACGCCAAGCAGCACACCACGTCGTCGGGCACCACCCCCGCCGCGTGCTGTTGCAGTTGCCTCGGCAGTCAGGTCATCGTGCACAGGATCGGTCTCCCACCCAGCCGGGTCGTTGTCCCCCCTCCGGTCGGCAGCTGCGCCTCGCTGCGTCAGTGACCAAAGCCCCACACCAACCGCTCATACCCGGCAACGGCGCCCAGAGCTGTGCACACGCCGGGGCAGGGCATGGCAGGCCGCTGACGTCACGACGACCAGAACCCCCCATGCTCCAAAAATGGGGGACTTAAGGCCCGGGTGACGCCGTGGACCCGCAGAGCCGGCGTCAAGGGCCAGCTCCCCGATCGCGTGCGTCTGGGCAAATATTGGGCGGGACTCCGGTTCGGCTGAGCGCCTCTGGCCGGCAGCTTTTGTCCCAATCGTCAACTCTTGGTCAAGTCAGGTAAAGAGACGGACTGGGCCAGGCAGGTGAGACGCCCCCCAGCCGGACGAGCGCCAAAATATGGCTGTGACCTGCGGCGGAGCATGTGGCGGCAAGAGCCGAGAACCTTCACCCGATCCTTCACCCGGGGGGGGGTCTCCACCTCTCGCAACCGGGGGGTCTACCGTGAAGCGACCTGTCCGTTATGTCCAACATGGGAGGATCGAACCATGAAGTCCAGGTTCCCCCGCATCGCCATTGGGGTGCTCGCTGGCCTGGCGCTGGCTGTCCCTCTCGGCGTCGCAAGCCCGGCAGCGGCCACGCCGTCGCTGAAGCAGAAGTGTGCGAAAAGTTCTGAGTGCACTCTCGTCATCAACTCTGACCTCGACGTCAAGAAGGTTGCGCAGAAGTGCAAGAAGGGCTCTGTGTGCCACCTGTGGATCGACGGAAGCGTGGATGCCAAGAAGGTCGCGCAGAAGTGCGCGAAGGACGCTGACTGCTTCCTGTGGATCGATGGCGGACTTGACGTCAAGCGGCTGCTGCAGAAGTGCACGAAGGGTTCCGACTGCGTCCTGGCCATCCAGGGTCTGGGCGACATCAGCAAGATCGCGCAGAAGTGCAAGGTCGGCACCGCCTGCCACCTGTGGGTGAACTACGGCGTCGATGTTGACGCTGTCATCCAGGCGTGCAAGAAGGGTACCGACTGCCGCATCTACATCGACGGGGCTGTCGATGTGTCGAAGCTGAAGCAGAAGTGCGGCTGTGGTACGCCGTGCACCCTGGTGATCGACAACGGTCGCCCCGCGCTGCCGAAGCCCAGCACCGCGCCTGCGCCCACACCTGCCACCCCTGGCGGCGGCAACAACGGTGGCGGCGGCAACGGTGGCGGCTCCAACCCCGGTGACAACGGTGGTGGCGACAACCCTGGTGGTGGCGACAACAACGGTGGTGGCGACAACCCCGGTGCTGGCGACAACCCCGGTGACAACGGTGGCGGCAACAACGGTGGCGGCACCAACCCTGGTGACAACGGCGGCGGCAACAACGGTGGCGGCGGTGGCGGCGGACTCGCTGCGACCGGTTCCAAGGCTGGTCTCATCGCTGGTGTGGCCCTGCTGGTTCTCGCTGGCGGTGCTGTCCTGCTGCGGGTGCGCTCTCGCGCCACGATGAGGTAACCAGTCCTGACGACATCACCTGTCGCCTCTCGTAGCTCAGGTGGAGGGCGTGGGACGAGCCCGCGTCCTCCACCTGCTGTGTTTCCGGACCATTTTGTGGGCCACACGGGACCCACAGCATCAACCCCCCGTCGTCCCGGCAGGCACAACGTCGTGCCTGCCGGGCACCTCCTGTGACCCGGGCCTGTGGGTGAAAACCTCGGGCGCACGACCACCACGCACCAGGTGAACACCCACACCACAGCCCGATGTTTCAGGCTGACACATATGTGACGAGATCAGAACACCAGATCTGCGTCCCCGCCCCGCTGCCTCACGGTAGCTTGCCTGCCATGGACGTCCCCACCGAGCTGGGCCCGCACCCCCTGCTGGCCCCCACCCCCGGCCCGAACCTCGCCAGGCACCGTTACGCCGACCAGCTGCCTGCCGGCACGAGGTTCCACGGCGCGAACCTCACCCTCGCCCGGTTTGAGAACCTCGACCTCACCAACGTGAGCTTCGACCAGGCCCAGCTCGCCGGTGCGCGGTTCCACCACTGCCAGATCGGCCCGACGACCTTCGCCGGTGCCGTGCTGTACCGCACACAGCTGGTGTTCTGCCAGGGCGCCGAGCATGTCGAGGCCCCGTTCGGGTCGCCCCAGTGGCTGGTCGCACCTCATCCGGAGGCGGTCGACCGCGGTCCGGCTGGCTGCGAACCACAGCTGGTGGTCGATCCCAGCCGGGTCGAGCACGTCGCGTTCGACCCGACCGGCCGGTACCTCGCCGCTGCTCAGCATCGCAGCATCCCCGTGTGGGACGTCGTCACCGGTGAACAGGTCTGGTGCCTGACCAGCGACGACCACCCAGACGCAGGCTGGGGCCGGATGGCATGGCACCCAGCGGGAACCCATATCGTCGCCGTCGGGAAGCACCTCGTCGTGTGGGAGGTGGCGACCGGCCGCCAGACCCTGATGCTCCCGTTGGACATGTACGACCCGTACGTCGCCTTCGACCCCACCGGGGCGCTGCTCGCCGTCGGGACCGAGAAGCAGGCATGGATCCTCGACGCGGACACCGGCCTCAAGCTCCTCACCCTGCCGGGCTGCGGCAGTGTCGTCGGTTTCGGCGGACAGCGGTTCTTCGCCTCCAGCAGCACCATGGTCTTCGCCTGGGACGTCACGACCGGCGAACAGCTGCTGAAGACCAGCATCCGCAGGCACCACTACTCCTTGGGCGGGGCGATCGACCCCGCGGGGACGAAGGTGGTGACGAACTGGGGCAAGAAGTCGGACCACAGCGGAGACCTCGCGGCCGTGTGGGACGTGGCGACGGGCGAGCGCCTCGTCACCCTGGAGGGCCATACCAGCTGCCTCTCCGGAGCCTGCTTCGACCGTTCAGGCACCCGGCTGGTCACCAGCTCGTGGGACGGCACAGCCCGGGTGTGGGACGTGGCGACCGGCGCCGAGCTGGTCAAGGTCACCGGTGGCGAGACGCTCTACTCCGGTGCGATCAGCCCCGACGGCGGGCTCGTGGCCACGGGGAGCTCCGACGGCCAGGTCCACCTGTGGAGCGCCGAGACCGGCCGGCGCCTGCACGTGCTGTCCCACGGGAAGCCGTCGCTCTCGTACTGGGTCCACCCGGCAGCGGACCTGGTGTCGACCGCCACCGACGTCGTCCGCCTGTGGCGCTTGAGCACCGGTGAGTACCTGACCAGCCTCGCCCAGCACGGTGCGCCGATCAGCCTGGTCGACGTGAGCCCGGACGGTACCCGCTTGGTCACCACTTCACAGGGCGAGAAGACGACCAGGCTGTGGGACGTCACGACTGGAGAGTGCCTGTCGGTGCTGGACGACAGTCGCTGGATGGAACGTGTCGCGTTCGACCCGACCGGTCGGCTGGCGCTGGGGGTCAGCCGCATCTGGGAGGGCAGCAAGAAGTACGGTGCGCTGACGGTCTGGGACGTCGCGACCTGGTCCACGTCGGTCGAGCACAAGACCAGCTATGACAGCACGGCCGCGTTCGACCGCACAGGGCGGCACATCGTGCTCGCGCACGACGACCAGGTCACGGTGCTTCGGTCGGACGACGGCACCGTGGCGCGCACCTTCGACAACAACGCGTCGGCGACAAGTATCGCGATCGACCCGTTCCGTGACCAGGTTGCGTTCATGCTGGGCAGCGGCTCGGTCAACGTCTGGGATGTGACGACCGGGACGCACCTGTTCGTCCTGGCACCGTCGCGCAAGTCCCACGGGGTCGCCGAGCTCCGGTTCGCTCCGGACGGCCGACGGGTGGTGGCCGGTCGGCCCCAGCCAGGAGGTGAGGACGACCAGGTGCGGGGCCGCCTCGAGGTGTGGAACCTGCCCGAACCAGGCGAGTCGGTGCAGATCGTCAGGTCGACCCGGTCCATCGACTACTCCAGCCGGTTCGTCGGCCACACGGGCAGCTGGATCGACTCTGCGGTCACCCCGGACGGGTGGGTGCTCGTGCTGTCCGGGGGGCGTGACGCCCTGACCATCTTTCCTCCGCTGGACTGGGACGCGCTGACCACGGCGACGAGCATCGGGTCTGGTGTGTTCAGCATCCAGCTGGTCGGCGCTGGCGCGGTGGTCTGGCGCGACGGGCGCGCCGAGCCGACGCCCGAGGTCCTGGACCGGGTCTGCTGGTTGGTCACCGACCCGGAGACCGGCATCGTCGCCAGGTGCCCCGCGGAGACTTTCGGTCCGTTCGACATCACCTCGCTGCTCCCACCGTCGTCCGTCTAAACACCAGCCAAGGAGACCACCGGTGTCCCACACAACGTTCCCGGTGCCGGTGGGCGCCGTCGACGAGGAGTACCTCGCGCGCCTGGCCAGCGTCGTCATGGCCGAGTGGCGCCCTGCCGACCTTGTCGCTGACCTGCTGCTGAGCCTCACCGACGACCAGTCGGCAGCCCTGCTTGCGTGGTCATGCGCGGGACTGCCCGAGCTCATCGACCTTCAAGACGCCATCCATGGCGACACCAGCCATGCCGCCCAGAGGCTGCGAGCACTCGGGTCAGCCATCGGGTTCTGGCACGAACCGCGGGTGACACCGTGCGTGCGGATGCTCACCCGTGACCCCAGCTGGCAGTCGGCACAGCTGCTGTTCGCCAAGATGCTCCGTGAGGGACCGGACTGGACTGGGCGCGTGGTCACCGGCGTGCTCAAACCCCGCAGCAACGACATCCGCGGGGTCTTTGGTGCGCTGGTCTCGGCGGTCAGGCACTTCGACCTTCCCCTGCCTGCCAGCGACCGGTTCGTCGTAGCCTGGGCCGAAACCTTCGCGGACCTGCCTGTCGAGCGCTGGGTGTGGACCGTCGCCGACGGCACGGTCACCGCTGAGACGGTCCGCGACACTGAGGCGCTCTTCGCCTCCACTCCACACCTTGAACAGCTCGTGTGCCGGGCCGTCGGTTTGCCCAACGCCCTCCAGGCGGTCCACATGTGCGAAGAGCTCCCCAACACTGCCTTGTCTGCAGCGGTGATGCGGGCGGTGGCCTGCGGCACCGTCGCACGCCAGCCGGTCCTCGACGCGGTCTTCGACGCGCTGGACTCCACAGGGTACGCCCCGGCCGCCCAACGGGTGCTGTCCAACCTGCTGAGGGGCCTGGACCTGACCAAGGACGACGTGGCCGCGAACCTGCCCCGCATGGTCTCGTTGCTGGGTATCGCGTCGTCCATGGCCGCGACCATGCTGTGGGAGCACCTGGCCGGGCTGGACCTGGAGCCTGAGGACCTGCTTGAGGTCGGCACGGTCCTGCTGTCCCGCCAGGAGATCAAGATGTGGGAGGCGGTGGTCGGCTACGTGGTACGGCTCCCGCAGACGTCCCCGCTGATCAGCACCGCCGTCGAGCTGTGCACGCAGGCGGCGCTGCTCGACGATCGGGCTGTTGCTGCGCGCGCCCGCACGTTCGTCGAGCAGCACGTACCAGCTGAACTGATCCCCGTCACTGATGAGACCGTCGAGGCGCAGACGTGGGACCTGCCACCACTGGTGCCGTGGCGAGGGCCTTGGGGCCCGGTCCTGGGCCTCGACGAGACGAGGGAGACCAGGGCCGTCGGCCTCGGCGAGCGGTTTCGGTACGACTACGAGGGAGTGGCGCTTCCCGGTGTCGCCGACGAGTGGAAAGACCGTCCGTCCGGCGGCACGCTGCTGTGCCTGCCGACGCACTCGGACTGGACCGTGACGTTCGACGACCTGCTCGCCCGGATCAGAGCCGCCCAGGACGAGGGCTACTGGCCGCACGACCTGGCCCAGGCGTTGCTCCGCCTGGAACCCACCGACCCGAGCCGGGCCGTCGAGCTTGACGGGCTCACCCTGCCTGCCGCGCGGGACATGGACGCCAGCTCACCGCTGCGCACCGGCGGTGGCAGGTACATCGCCGAGTGGATCAAGAAGCAGAGCGGTGGCAACCTTCCCGACGGGGTGGAGCTCATCCGCACCTGGGTCGTCGCTGGCGGGATGACGATCCCGCAGGCGACGTTCGACGAGCTCGGCGACACCGTGCTCCCCGACCTGAGGTTCCCGGTCCTCGTGCCAGGAGTGCGGGCGATGCGGAAACTGACGGGCAACGGGGACGTGTGGCCGGGCGGTCTGGCGGCCATGCCGCTCGCAGTCGAGTACCACTGCTCCTGCGGGCGAGCGACCCACGTGCCGACCCGGTACGGCAAGACGAGCCACTGGCGGTGGGGCGACGACCGCGTGCCGGGCGCCACACGGCATCATGTCGGAGGCATCGCTCAGGCTCACGGGCCGTTCGGCCGTGCGACGTACGGCTACCTGGCGATGAACTTCGCACCAGCAGGAGCGGCGGACGACGAAGGGGACAGCACGCCCCAGGACGACGTGCTCGCTCTCATCCTGCAGGGCCGTTTCGACCCGGAGGCTTTTGTCGAGGCGCTGCGCTACCTGAACACACTGCCGTCCGACGTGAAGTCTGGGTTCTCCCTGGCCCGGTTCGCCGCCCGGTGCGACGTGCTCGCCCAGGGCGGTGCGCTGCACGGTATCTGGCCGGTCCTCACCGCCATGGCTGTCACCGCGGTGACCAGCCCAAAGATCCCGACGGGCACCCTGGACCTCCTGAGGGTCGCGAACCGGTACGCCGCCACGGTCGCCGGTCACCTGCCGCCCGACGAGGTCGTCCCGCCGCAGGTCCGGGTGTTCGCCGCCTCGAAGAGCAAGACGAAAGCGGCCCTCGAGGCCCGCGCATGGCTCGACACCGCGACAGTTGCGGGTGTGACGTTCAGCGAGCCGGCGCCGGTCGCTGTGGCGCCACCACCGGCCGTGTCGGCGGCACAGTTCGACAAGGTGTGGCCGCACGGCGCAGGGACCCTGCCTGCGGTGGTCGACGGTGCCACACTCACTGTTGAGTGGCGGGACCCGTCCGTGCAGGTCAAGGCACTGCGCTTCGACCTGACCCTTCCTGGTCGCCCCGACGAAGGGTTCGTCGTGGTCCGCAGCGTGACCCGGGGCAACGAATGGACCTACGACCTGGAGCAAGAAGGCCAGTGCTGGGCCGCCCGCCACCGGGTCGGGGAGCCTGCGACCACGTTCAACACATGGCTGCACTGGGACGCCGACACCGGTCGTCTGGTCACCACCAGGGACCGCAACTGGGTTGACGGCAACGACGACCCGCTGCCCCGCAAGAAGGCCCCAGTGCTCTCGACGACCTTGGTGGCGGTCGTCCTGGGTCTGGTCGCGCAGGACCACGACCGGGACCGGTGCGACGGCGAAGAGCTGGTGGCTTCGCTGGTCGAGCGGGAAAAGATCGGGTCGGCCGTCGTCCGCGTCGCTGTCAGCCAGTTGTTGGAGCACCCCGTGGTCGACCCGGCCCGCCTGGTCCGCCAGCTGGCGAACAAACCCGCGCTCTTGCCCATCTTGTGGCCTCTGTTCACCGAACCAGTCCGGGTCGCCGGTGCCACCGACAGCCCGCCTCCGCGTTGGTTGTCCCGCGTCTTGGATGCGGCCATCGCCCACGCCCCGACTCTGCGTGAAGCCGCCGCCCGCGGCCTGATCCCCGGCGACGCGGCAAGGTGGCCCGGCCTGGCCGACATCGCTGCCCGCCCCGGCAAGTCCGCCGCCAGCACCAAGGCCCGGACCTTGCTCGCAGCACTCGGCCTCGAGCCGTGACCTGTGTGCGAGGAGACTGTGGCTGACCAGACGCCCCCAACCGACGACGAACGCTTCGTCGCCGTCGCCCAGACGCTCAAGACGAAGTGGTCCGGAGCGCCGGCGGTCATCGCGGACCTGTTGCTGGGACTCACCGACGAGCAGGCGGCGCACCTGCGGGCCTGGTCGAGGACGGGACTGCAGGAGCTGATCGACCGTGAGCTGATCGTCTTCGCGGACCCCTGGTTCGACAGCTGGGAGGTCGAGAACTTGCTCGGGCTGCAGGCAGCGATCACGTTCTGGCACGAACCGCGCGCGGCGGCGTGCACGAAGATGCTCACCCGTTCTGGCGGGTGGCTGGCGCCCGAGATGCTGTTCGCCAAGATGGTCCAGCACGGTGCGAGCTGGACCCAGACCGTCGTTGACCAAGTGCTCAAGAGGCGCACCAGCGAAGTCCCGCTGGCCCCGCTGTTGTCAGGGGTCCGGCACTTCGACCTGCCAATGCCTGAGGACGACCGGTTCGCGGTGCTGTGGGCCGAGGGATTCGCGGCGCTGCCCGGCGCGCGCCGTGACCGCCGGCGGGCCCCAGCAGACCCAGGCCGCGCTGCTCGACGACCGGGTCGTCGCCCGACGGGCCCAGACGTTCGTCGAACGCCACGCTCCTGGAGGGCTGGCGCCCGCGCCCGCACCAGCACCGGTCGCCGAGGTGCAACCGTGGGACCTGCCACCACCGCCATCATGGCGCGGTCCGTGGAACCCCGACCTGGGTCACGGCTGTACGAGGCTCGATGCCGCCGCTGGGCTGGTCGGC
>Ga0123353_10007182_pt1 | contig 15008 bp, 12 predicted proteins | sample TergutLab28metaG_3_FD_92763 | JGI IMG/M metagenome (GOLD analysis project Ga0123353, IMG submission 92763) | Labiotermes labralis P3 segment gut microbial communities from Petit-Saut dam, French Guiana - Lab288 P3 | ecosystem: Host-associated > Arthropoda: Insects > Digestive system > Gut ... | reverse complement strand
TTTTTATTTGTTCCTATAAAATGGAGATATTATGATGCGAGTACCAAGATTAAAGGGAATTAGTTTCGTTAGAGTAATAATTATTAATATATTTATAATATGTGTGATTATTGGTATGTTCTTGTTTGATATGGTAAATAGTGATACCTTCTTTTTTATTATAGCATGTGTATTATTTGGCATAATTAATATAGCTAGCATATTAGGAAGAAAAGTATTATTTGGATATATAGAATTACATGAAACTGGTATTAAAGTAACTTATTTAAAAAAAGTATTAAATGAAATATTATGGAAGGATCTTAAAACACTACAAGTTATAGGGAGAAATATAATATTATTTTCTATTGTAGATATTAATGATGAGACTACTTTTAATAAAGATATAATGTTTTATGTAACTACTAAGAATTTGAAAAAATTAATTTTCTTCTTTCCGTATATAAAAGTACAAGTTAAAGGAATACAATTTTTAAGTTATCGTTTTCAACAAGCATTTAATTCATTAAATAAACAATAAATTTAATAAAAATTGGATATTTCATTAAATAGATAAAAAGAGTATTATTTGATAAAAATGTTAATTTTTAGGTATAATATATTGTTATGGTGTTTTTTACTAAAAACCATAATTTGGAAAGGAAACAGCAATGATAAACACAAGTGATTTTAAAACAGGTCTAACTATAGAGTATAAAGGAGAGATATATCAAATAGTTGAGTTTTTACATGTTAAACCAGGTAAAGGGCAAGCTTTTGTTGATACAAAATTAAAAAACTTAAGAACAGGTTCAATTATAAAATATAATTTTTCTGCAGGTGAAAAGATGGCTAAGGCAGCTATTGATAAAAGAAAAATGCAATACTTGTATAAGGATTCAAACATGCTTATATTTATGGATCAAGAATCTTATGAACAAGTGGAGATACATGAAAAGAAATTGGAATGGGAAATGAATTTTATTATTGAGGGGATGGAAGTTGATGTTCGATCTTATCAAGAAGAAATACTTGATGTATCTCCTAAAGAAAAAGTTGTATTAAAAGTTATTGATGCACCAATGGCAGTGTCAGGAAATACTGTTCAAAATGCTTATAAAGAAGTTACTGTAGAAACTGGTTATAAATTATTAGTTCCAATGTTTATTAGTTCTGATGATAGTATTATTGTTAATACTTTAACTGGTAAATATGATTCAAGGGCCTAAATTATGTTTATAGCACTAGATATTGGTAATACTAATATTGAACTTGGGCTTTTCAAAAATGATGAATTAATTGAAAGTTTTAGAATTAGAACTGATGAAAGAAAAACGGTAGATGAATATGGTATAGATTTGTATAATTTAGTGAAAATTAGAATCCAAAATGAAGATAAAATTGATATTGCAATTATATCTAGTGTAGTTCCAAGTTTAGATAAAGTGTTTGCGGATGCATTGTTAAAGTATTTTAATTGTAGTAGTATATTTATTGGTCCAAAACATTTAAAGAATATTAAAATATTAATTGATAATGAAAATGAGTTAGGTGCAGATTTATTGGTTGGAGCATATATGGGTTTACATTTATATCCTAATAATAATATTATTGTAGTGGATATGGGAACAGCTATAACTTATTCTTATATTAATTCGAATAAAGAATTCTTAGGTTGTGTAATAACTCCAGGAATAAAAACTGCATATAACAGTTTGATTAAGGCTACATCTAAATTACAAGCAGTTTCTTATAAGGTTAGTGATAGTATCATAGGTAAAAATACTATTAATGCAATTCAAAGTGGTGCAGTATATGGAACAGCTTTTGAAATTGATGGAATAGTTAGGAGAATGAAGAAAGATTATGGTGACGCATTAATATTGATCACTGGTGGAGAAGTTAATATAGTTAAAGATTATCTAGAAGAGAAATACTTTTATCATAAAGATTTGGTTTTAGAAGGTCTTAAGTTAATTTATATGGAAAATAGGAGGAAATAAATATGTTTTTAGTAAGTAATAATGAGATTGTTTTATATGTTTTGATTTTAACTTGTGTTGTGCCAATTTTAGTTTTAATTGGAGTTGCTTTGTTTAAAATGATCCAAAAATCAAAAAAGGAAAATAAGAAGAGAAAAAAAGAAATCTTAGAAGGTGATGTTGATAGTGAACAATTAAAAATGTTTGTTGAGGCGTATGGTGGAGTTGAAAATATTGTATCTATTAATATAGAGAAAAATAGATTAATTGTAAAAGTAATTGATGTAGATGTTGTTTTAAGTGAACAATTAGTTAAGCTAGGAGCAGCTAATGTTTTATTTCAAGAGAAATTAGTTAAAGCTTCTTTTGGTGATAGAGCTGTATATGTATATAAATTATTATCAAATTATACAGAAATAGATAGTAAAAAAGAATGTGATTGTGGGTGCCAAAATAAACATGAGTGAAAAAGTTGTATCAACAATTAAAACTATTTCTATTGAAGCGATTGATAAGGCTAAATCTGGTCATCCAGGAATTGCTCTTAGTAGTGCTTGTAGTTTAAACACTCTTTATACTAAGTTTATTAATGTAACAAGTATGAATCCTAAGTGGTTTAATCGTGATAGGTTTATTTTAGCTGCAGGACATGGGTCTAGTATTTTATATACTATTTTGCATTTGGCTAATTTTAATATTAGTATTGAAGATATAAAAAATTTACGCCAATTAAATTCAATAACTCCTGGTCATCCAGAAGTAGAAACTCCAGGCGTTGATGCTACTAGTGGTCCTTTAGGACAAGGCATAGCCGAAGGAATTGGCATGCAAATAGCTGAAAGTTACTTAGCTAGTAAATTTAATAAAAGCGATTTAGTATTAGTTGATCACTACACTTATGTTTTGTGTGGAGATGGAGACTTACAAGAGGGTGTTACTTTAGAGGCTATTTCTTTAGCTGGACACTTAAATATCCAAAAGTTAATAGTATTATATGATTCAAATGATGTGCAATTAGATGGTTATGTTGAGGAGGTAAATACTGAGAACACAAAATTAAAATTTATATCATGTGGGTGGAAATATATTAAAGTTGATAATGGTGAAAACTCTTTGGAAATAGAAAGAGCTATTAATAAAGCTAAAAAAGAAAATGGACCGGTAATAATTGAAATAAAGAATAAAATTGGAAAAGGTTCTAGCTTAGAAGGGAATCCTAAATCACATGGTGCTCCACTTCCTAGTGATGATGTAATTAAGTTTAGAGAAGAATTAGGTGGAGAAAAATTTGAAATTTGTAGTGAAGTATACCAAGAATATAAAGATACTCTAATAAGAAGAGGTAATGCTAAATATAAAAAATGGTTGAAAACTTTAAAGATATATGCTTCAAAATATCCAAATGATTATAAAGAGTTTTTAAATGTTTTAGAAAACAAACCAATAGTGGATTTTGATAATTTAATAAAATTTGATAAAACTTATAATAAAGCTACAAGATTTGCATCTGGTGATATATTTAAAGCTATTAGTAGAATAGACCCTTATTTTATTGGAGGAGCAGCTGATTTATCTAGTTCAACCCAAGGAGAGATAGAAGGTGGAAGATATACTAAGGATAATAGAGGGGGAAGGAATATATATTTTGGAGTAAGAGAACATGCTATGAATGCTATCGCTAATGGTATAGCACTACATCAAGGATTAAGAGTATTTATTAGTGGTTTCTTTGTTTTTTCAGATTATATGAAACCAGCTATGAGATTATCTGCTTTAATGAAATTGCCACTTATATATCATTTTTCTCATGATAGTATTGCAGTAGGAGAAGATGGTCCTACTCATCAACCAGTCGAACAAATATCAATGTTGAGATGTATTCCTAATTTTAATGTTATTAGACCATGTGATGCTAATGAAACTATTGAAGCATTCAAAGTTGCTTATAATTCAACCAAAACTCCAACATGTATAGTATGTACAAGACAAGGAGTTAGAAACTTAGATATCGAACATAAGAATTTAAGTAAGGGAGCTTATATAGTAAAAAGGGAAACTGAAGAACTAAAACTAATAATTATAACTGCTGGAAGTGAGACTGCTTTAGTATTAGACAGTTTAGAATTATTGGAAAACAAAAGCATTAGAGTAGTTAATATGCCTTCTTCATATTTGTTTGATTTAACAAGTGATAAATATAAAGAGAGTATATTACCTAAAAATGTTAGAAAAAGAATGGTTGTAGAAATGAGTGATTGTTTACCATATTATAAATACCTTGGAATGGATGGATATGTATATGGTGTTAATACCTTTGGTAAAAGCGCCAATATTGATGTTATAATAAAAGAGTTTGGTTTTAGTAAAGATCAACTTTTAAAAGTTATTATTAAATATTTAAATAAGGAGGATTAAAATGATTAAATATTTACTTGATGCTCGAATAATACCTGTTAGAAAAACTATTATAAGAGAATACAATACTAAAGAAGAAGGTTTGAAATATATTGAAAAACTTCTTAACAAGTATAAATTAGAATTTAAAATTACTAATTACAATGAAAAAGAACATGTACATGAATATGTATGTACTGATGGTTCTAGGTTTTTTCTTCGTAAACAAGTTGAATAACTATATGTAATTTAATGAGATTAAAAAACATTGAAAATGCTAAAGAACTAGTTTTTGAGTTTCCTTATGTAATTAAGGATACTTTTTTATGTAAGAATAAATGGCAAGAAATTTTTAATAATACTAATCCTATTCATATTGAATTAGGAATGGGAAAAGGACAGTTTATCACTAAACTAGCCAATTTAAATCCTAATATTAATTATGTAGGTATTGAAAAAAACGCTACTATTGTTTTGAAAGCATGTAGAAAAATTTCTAATGATACTACAAAATTCATTAGTAATCTTAAATTTATCGTAGGTGATGTTAGTATGATTGATGAAATGTTTAATGAAAAAGATGTTAATTTAATATATCTCAATTTTTCTGATCCTTGGCCTAAAAAAAGACATATAAAGAAAAGAATGACTAGTGGAACTTTTTTAGTGAAGTATAAAAAAATACTTAAAAATAGTTCCTATATAGTTCAAAAAACAGACCAAATAGATTTTTTTGAATATAGTATTGATCAATTTACTAAAGAAGGATTTAAGATTATAGAAATAGATTATAATAGTAAAAATTCTATTACTACTGAATATGAAGACAAATTTAGAAGTTTGAATAATAGTATTATGTATTTAAAGGTATTATATGAAAACAATGAATGATGATGTTAGTTTTTATGTGAGAATAGTAAATAAGAGTCAGATTACTAAGTGTAAAAAAAAGGGAAAACTATTAAATAAAATATCTTATACTTTTAGTGTTGGTGTGTTGATTAAAAATGAGAGTTTAGTTAAATATCGCAAGATAGATATTAAACCTTTAGTGGGAGTACCTTTTCATTATAAAATAAAAGATAAAAAGAAAACATATATAATTAATATATACTCAAATGCAGACTTAGAAGTATTATTGATGAAATTTAACTGTATCTTTAAATATAAAAAAGATAAAAAAATTGAGGAAATAACATTAGAGATAGGAGAATTAGGGAATGAATGAAAAAAGAAAATTAATGTATAAAGAATTAACATCATTACATGGAGTTTCTATGAATGAAGATGAAGTTAGAAAATATATGTATAATAAACTAAGTTTGTATACAAATGAGTTTGTATATGATGGACTTGGTTCAGTTTTTGGTAAGTTTGGTAATAAAGGTCCAACTATACTAATTGCAGCTCATATGGATGAAGTTGGAGCTTTTGTAGCGGGGTTTAAAGATAATGGTTTAATTAAAATAGAATTATTAGGAGGAATCAATAATGATTTATTAATCGGACAATGTATGGTGTTAAAGGTTGATGATCAATATATTAAAGGAGTTATTAGTAGTACCCCTCCTCATTTAGATAAGAAAAGTGAAGAGTTATTATTTGATATTGGAGCCTTTAGTAAAGAAGAAGTATTATCCTATAAAATTAAAGTTGGAGATGTATTAACTTTTGAAAATAATTATTTTGAAACATATAATAAAAAGAATTTTTCTAATAAAGCACTAGATGATAGAGTGGGATGTGCTATTGTATTAGAAGTTGCTAAGTTAATTAAAAATGCTAATTTAAATTCACAAGTATATATAGGAGGTAGTATAGCAGAAGAGGTAGGCTTATATGGGGGAAACACTATAACTAGTGTTATAAATCCAGATATATTTGTTGCTGTAGATATATCTCCTAGTGATGAACATATAAAAGAATCTAGTGTTAGAATAGGTGGTGGAGTTTTGATTAGACACACAGACCCGGGAAATATCATGCCAGTTAATGCTAGGATTTATATAGAAAAAGTAGCTAGTAAAAACAAAATACTACTCCAAGATTATTTTGCTAAAGGGAGAACTGATGCCGCTAGTGCTCAGTACCAAAATAGTGGTTGTGTAAGCTTTACTTTAGCTATATGTGCGAAATACATTCATTCTCCTGTAGGAATGATAAATTATGATGATATAGATAGTTTGGTTAAATTAATACATAAATTTATTATTTCGATTGATGAAAATAGTATAAAAAAAGTGAGGGTTGTATGAAAGGGATGATTATTTTAGCTGATGGGTTTGAAGATGTTGAAGCATTTGCAGTGATAGATATTTTAAATAGAGGTGGAATAAATATTGATAAAGTTATTGTAAATAATGTGATGATGGTTGAAAGTAAATATAAAATACAATTAATGGGAGATCAAATTATTGAAAAAATTGATATAAATGAATATGACTTTTTAGTGTTACCAGGAGGACCAGCTGTTAAAACTCATTTGATTGATGATGAGTTAGTACTAGATATTGTTAAATATTTCTCAAATAATAATAAATTAATTGCAGCTATATGTGCTGCCCCTAGTATTTTAGAAAAATTAGGTTTACTGGGTAAGTATACTGCTTTTTGTAAAACTACTAAAGAAGGTGAAAATTATTTAAAAAATGAAAATGTCGTATTTGATAAAAATATAATTACTGCTAAATCTATGTATTATTCTATAGAATTTGGATTGAAGATATTAGAAGTATTGACATCAAAAGAGAAGGTATTAGAAGTATTTAATAGTATTAGAAGTTTATAAATACTATTATTAAATTTTATGAATATAAATAATAAAGGTTTTTTATAAGAATTACTTTGTTTTTCTAAGTGATAGTAAATGTATTCAAAGCATTTATTTTTTCATTAGTGTGTATTTATGGTAAAATAATATATGAAAGCTATTTTCCTTAGGATCAGTTTAATTATTATATTGGTATTCTTTTGGACTTTAATAGTTTCATGTAAAGATAATCATGAGAAATTGTTAAATGAAACCAAAGAATATATTGTTAGTGTGTATAACGCTAAAGAATTTTTGGAAAAAGTTGAATTGATTAGTTCATATAAAAATGTTAGTATTAGTTATTTTAATAATGAAACCCAAATATTTAGTATTGATGAATTAGAATATAATATTTCTTATACTTTATTAGTTTATTTAAATATAGAGGATAAAACTAAAGAATTTGAAGTATCATTTATCTTAATATATGAAGATGTACTTAATTATGATGAATTGTTAAATACAGTTAAGGAATATATCATTCAAGAGTATGATAATAAAGAATTTTACTCTGATTATATATTCATTACTTCTTATATGGAAGTTGAAATTTTTTACCAATATCCATTTTTTAATGAAAAGCCCATAACTGATTTTTTAGTACCATATATAATGGTAGTTAGTGTTAAGTTAGTATTTGAAGAACATTGTTTAGAGTTTAATATAACTATTACTATAATTCATAAACCTACAAATTTTGATTCAGCAAGAATGTATTTATATGAGAATTTATTAGATAAGGTATTTAACCAAACTATATCGTTATTAAGCTATAAAAATCACTTAATTAGTTTAGGATATGGAGTAGAGATAACTAATGAACATAATGATATATATACAATATATGTTATTCAACCTAGTTTACTAGATAAGATAGTTCATGTTGTTTTTCTATTAAAATATCAAGATGAAGAATATAATGAGTCAATTAGATTTACTATGAAGGGGGTTATAGATATCTTAGGTATTGCAGAGGATGAAATAGATACTATTGATTTTTTGAAAAGAGAAGAGTTATATGAATCATATAACTTTCCTACTATATCTTCAAATGGAGTTAGGTATACTTTTACTTCTAGTAATACTAGTATATTATCAAATAGTGGTGTATTTAATATGCCTTTAGTTGATGGTGTTATTAATCTAACTTTAGAAATGAGTTATCAAGGAAATAAGATAATTAGATATTATGAATTTAAAGTTAGAGGTATTAATAGTTTACTTCAAGAAATAATTGATGAGATTGTTAAAAGATTTCCTTTAGGAGTAGAAATATATGATGATTTAGATTTAGTTTATAATAATACTATTTATCCTATAGAAGTAACATATAATTCTTTAACTCCTGCAATCATAGCTCATGATGGAACTATAATGAATGCTTTTGAAGATAGATTAGTTACTGTTAGATATACATTAAAATTGTTTAGTACTACAAGAAATGGACAATTTCAAGTGAAAGTAATGGGGCATGGTGATTATTTTCAAGCAGTAATTAATTGGGCTAATAAGAGTTTATTTAATGATAAAGTTAATTCTAATAGAAGTTTTTTAAATTTATATCAAGGTGTCAGTCTAACATGGGAGAGTTCTAACCCCTCATTGTTATCTAATATAGGTTCTTATAATAGACCAAAAGAAGATGAAGAGATTGATATAATATGTCATATGGAAAAAGATGGGGAGCAACTAACTCATGTATTTAAAGTTATTATTCAAGGTTTAACTCCACACTTAAAAATAGCAGAAATAGAGCTATTAATAAGTGACTATATGAAAGATATCAATGTTGTAAATACTAGTATCACTTTATACTCATCTAGTTTATATCAAAGTGTTATATTATGGACTTCATCTAATAGTAGTGTTATAAGTTATGATGGAGATTATAAGGCTAGTTTATATGATTTTGATATATTACTAATAGCGAGTGTTACAGTAGAAGGGTTAACAGAAAATTTTGAATATAAGGTATTAGCCTTAGCAGGAGTATTTAATACAAAATGGGAAGAAATAGAAGCATTTGTTAGATTGATAGCTAAGAAAGAAATCACAACTATTAGTAGATATACTTTATATGGTTATGAAGTAGGTTATGAATATGTTCCAACTAGAAGTTTTGGGTATCTACCTTTCTATTTCAACTATAATATAATGTCCAAAGCTATAGTTGAAATACCTAATACTTTATATTCTCCTAGTGGTAGTGTCCAGATTAGATCAGGTAGAAATCGTACTGAGACTAGATATATAGTTATTCATAATACTGGTATGGCACATCCTACTGCAACAGCGCAAGGGGTTAGTCATTACTTTCAAACAACTGAAAGACAAGCTTCTTGGCATTATTCAATTGATGACAATGAGTTATATCAATCATTACCTTTAGAGGAAATAGGTTGGCATGCAGGTGATGGATCAGGGGTTGGATTGAGTAGTGGTTTATATAATAATGGCATACCTTTAACTAGTGGTAATAATTTTGGAGTTGGGATTGAGAGTTGTGTATATGCAGGAGTAGATTTTGATATGGTTATGAGAAACCTAGCTAAACTAACAGCTGAATTACTAATTTATTACTCTTTAAATTTTGATGATATTAAACAACATTACAACTTTAGTGGAAAAGATTGTCCGCAGGTAATTAGACAAGCTAAAAGATGGGATGAATTTCTAACTTTGGTTAAAATAGAGTATTATGCTAAAAAGCATTTAAGTGATGTTGAATTTGAGTGGGTATCTTTGAGTAGTGATGTACTTGATGATAAGGGGAGAATATTTAACCATAATGGAATGAAACAGAATGTTTCATACAAAGTTATTGTTAGGTATAATAGTGAAATAAAGGAGTACACATTTACTTCTAATTTGCATAAGATAGATTTGGAGGCTATATGAAAAAATTAATTATTGGATTGTTGTTGTTGGTTGGATTTGCATTAATTGCTTGTGATGAAGTTGATTTAACTGCGAAAAGTGAATTTATTGACAGAATAGATAATATTGTTAATGTTACTATTATAAATGAAAAGGAAATTAATGACCTGTTGCTTTTTTATGGTTCATTTAGTCCAAAAACTAAGAGAAGTGTTGAAAATGAATATACAAAACTTTTAGAGTTTAGTAATACACTTGATGATATTAAAGAAGAAATCAATGAAAATTTAATTTTAGATTTAATCTCTAAAATCGATATTCTTTTAAATAAAAGTGAGTATAATAATGAGGATATTGCTTTTCTTACAAACTTTTATGAGGAGGTATATATATTATTAAATGCTGTTGAAAAAGCACAGTTAACTAAAATAGACTTACTTAATAATTTATATGATGACTTAGTTTTAAATGAAATAAATATTATTATTAAAGCTATTAGTCTATTACCTTTAGTTATTAGTTTGAGTGATGAAGATGAAGTTTATAGAGTGTATGATTTATTTTTACAATTAGATGAAGAAGAATATGACTTAGTTATTAATAATAACATTTTATTGGATGCTTTAAATAGAATCATTGAACTAAAAGAAAGTAAAAATAAAGTTGATAATATTATTATAATGATAAATAGTTTACCTTTAGTTATTAGTTTAGAACAAGAAGAGTTAATATTTAATTTATATGATGAATACTTAACTTTTAGTTTAGTAGAAAAAAATAGTGTTACTAATTTTAACATATTAGAAAATGCTATGTTAAAAATAACTACGATAAAAGAAGAAATAGCTAGTAGTGAAAGAGTTGCTAATGTTATTGATTTAATTAGCAATTTGCCATTTAAGGTTAATTTGAGTGATGAAGATGATATCAATGAAGTTAATAATTTATATAAACAATTAAATAGTGAAGAAAAAAACAAAATATTAAATTATAGTAAATTAGCAAATGCTTTAATTGATTTAGCTAACTTAAAACAACTTAGTAAAGAAAAATTTGGTTTTACTAAGATTGGCGAAGAGTATGATTCGCAAATAAACTGGAATGGAACTGATAGAGCTATTGGTAATTCAATTACTCAAATAGTATATAATTATTTCGCATTTAAGGAAGTTACTGGGGGATTAATATTACCTACTAACTTTATGGATGATCCTAGTGTTACTTTTATTTATACTTCAAAGTCTAAAGAATTTATGACTGATGATGGTGAAGTATTAAAATACCCAATACTAAAAGAAGCTATTATTTTAGAATTAGTTGTAAACTTTTATGGTACTGATAGTTTAACTAGAGCATTTACTGTTTATATAAAAGGAACTGGAACTATATCTGAGTATATGGAAGAAGGTTTGCTGAATATGTTAAAAGGTGGAGTTAATAATAATATATTACTACCTACCAATTATAAAAGAGGAATATATACAGCTGAAGTTAGTTGGAGATCTAGTAATGAGAGTGTTTTAACTAGTGTTGGTAATTATACTAAACCAGCTGATGATGTATTTATCACTTTATATTATTCAATTTTCGTAAGTGAAAGTGATAATTTAGAGGGTGAAGTTATGGTATTAGTAAAGGGTCCTACTGATTATGAAAGAGCAATGTTATGTGCACTAGAGTTAGAAAGTATATATCGTAGTATTAATACTGTTAGTGAAGATATGGATTTAATAGAAGGACTAAGTGCTCATCCTCGTGCTACTATATCATGGTATTCAGATAATGAGGGGGTATTATCTTCTACTGGGTTATTTACTCGTCCTATTGACACTTTATTTATTTCGTTGACAGCAACTGTGAAAGTTAATAATGCTACCTTTTTAGTAGTGTTTAGCTTCAAGGCTAATGCTGCAGAGTTTAATACTATGTGGGAAGCTATTGAAGTATTCTTAAGTAATTTATATAAACCAGTTATTGGTAATATATCTTATAATACTTTTGGTTTTCAACTTGGATATACTAAAAACCTTCAAAGAGACTATGGTTATACATTGTTTTTTGAAAATGTAAAACCTAATATTATTCCTAGAATGCTTACTAGTGAACAAAGAAATCATCCAAATACTCCAATGACAAATGGAGCACCTCAATATGTTGTTGTACATGATACAGGTTCAGCGGCTCCAGGAGCTGGCGCTATAGCTCATGCTAATTACATTATAGGTGGTAGTGGAGGATCTCAAGTTAGTTGGCATTTTAGTGTTGGTAATGAGGGGATATATCAACACTTACCTACTAATTATGTAGCGTGGCATGCAGGTGATGGTAGCACTATATTTAATAGATTTGATTCAGGGGTAAAAGCTACTAGTCCAAAACCTACTATAACATTCAATTGGGTTACAAGAAAATTTGTATTTGATGGTATTGATACAAATATATCGTTACCAACTAGTGCTCCTACTAATGCACGAATGCCTATTCAAGGGTACTATACTGATATAGGAACTAATGGAAATTGGTATATAGGTACTACTTATTATAGTGATAGTTATAATACTATTAGTAATGGTGGGGGAAATAGAAATGGTATTGGTATTGAATCTTGTATAGATTATGGTTCTGATTATACTTATACAATGCAAATATTAGCTAAGTTGGTTGCTAATTTATTGTTTGATAATAAATTATCTATTGATAGAGTGACTCAACATAATTTCCATTCTGGAAAAGATTGTCCACAAACTATGCGTCATGCAGGTAGATGGACTGAGTTTATTACTATGGTTAGATTAGAGTTATTTGCATTAATGGAGTTAGTTGGCGTTGAGTTTAAATGGACAAGTTTATCACCTACTATTTTAAGTGATACTGGTAAAGTAATAAATCACACAGATTATGCGACTGTTAATTATAAAGTTGAAGTTACTTATGCTGGTGAAACTAAAACATATAATTACTCATCTACTTTGGCACCATTTACAGGTGTAGTTACTGACTTAGGATATTAAAATATTTTTAAGCACATCTATTGTTTTTGGAATACTTCCTTTGGTATAATAAATTAAGGATGTAAAAATGAAGAGAATATTAAACATATTAAGAGATGAAACTATAGTACCTGAAGCTAAATTATTTAATCTTACTGCACTAATGTGCATTATTGTTTCGTTGATGTTAACACTACCTTTATTTTTCTTTGAAATATATGAAGATTTGTTTTTACCTTTTTGTTTATTGGTGATTCCTTTACTAATTATAATATTAAATGTAGTAATTAATAAAACAAGTAAATTCAAATTAGGCCAAACTATTTTAAATATAGGGTTTTTAAATATTGCATTGATTGGTTATTACTTTCTCTTAGGGGGAATATATGGTATGGTTCCAGTTTTAATGATATTAAGTATTCTTTTAATATATATAGTTCAAGATGCAAAACTAACTACATATATAATAGTTACTTTAATTTGTTATTTAATTGCAATATTAGCTAGTATTATATTTGAGGTTTCAATTTCTTTGGCAGATATTGAGGTGATATGTTCTAAAAACTATAAAATATATGAAACTATATTATTTTTAATTGTATTTTCAATAGCAGTTGGATTTATGATTAGATATAGATTTATCGAAGATAGAAGGTTAGTGTTAAAAGCCCAAAAGGCTACTGAATCTAAGTCTTTTTTCTTAGCTAATATGAGCCATGAAATTAGAACTCCAATGAATGCAATAATAGGAATGACAGAAGTTGCTAAAGCATCCAATGATTTAAATAAATTAAAGTCATATATTGATAAAATTGATAACGCAACCAGAGGATTATTAAATATCGTCACCGATATACTTGATATGTCAAAAATAGAAGCGGGTAAACTAAATATCATAAATGAGATGTTTGATTTTGAAAAGATGATGAAGGGTATTATTGGAACTAATAATTATTTAATAAATTCTAAGAAACAAGATTTTAGATTGTATATTGATAAAAAAATCCCTTTATATTTAATTGGAGATGAATATAGAATTCGTCAAATCATTACTAATATTTTATCTAATGCGATAAAATTTACTCCTGATCATGGAATGATACTGCTTTATGTTATATATAATGGTGATATTAATGATAATGCTGAAATAAAGATTCAAATTAGAGATAGTGGTGTTGGTATTGATGAAAAAAAGTTAGATAATATTTTTAATATTTTCGAACAAAATGATTCTAATACTACTAGAGAATATGGAAGTATTGGATTAGGACTCACTATCGCTAAAAGATTATTAGATATGATGGGGGGATCTATACAAGTAAAGTCTGATGTTGGAGAGGGATCTACATTTACAATATTACTAAGGTTAAAGAAAGTCAAAAATGATGATTCATGGAGACAACAGTTAGATGCTAGTATTAATTGGCATAATGTAAAGGTTATAGCAGTTGGAGTTAGTAGTGAAGTAAAGAAATATTTCCAAAATATTAATGAAAGATTTGGGGTTGATTTTGATATTTTAGATTCTGGTGTTGAGGCTAAACAAAAAATATTTATTAAACCTTATGATATTTATTTTATAGATTATTCTTTGAGGGATATGGATCCATTTATACTAATAAAATGGATTAAAGATAATTATAGTGAAAAAGCTATTGTAGCGATACTTTCTAATCAAGCTCATGAAAAAAGTGCAACTGATATAAAAGCTGTAGGTATTGATAAGTATATAATTAAACCAGTATTTTCATCTGATATAGTTAACTTTATTAATAAATGTATAGTTCCTGAATCGAACATCAAAGAAACTAGATTAGATATAAAAGATGACTTACCTAACTATGAAGGGAAAAGAATTTTATGTGCTGAAGATATTGATATTAATAGAGAGGTATTATATGGGTTGTTAGCGGAAACCAAGTTGCTAATTGATTTTGCATATAATGGAAAAGAAGCTTTAAGAATGTATAACAC
>Ga0123353_10007180_pt1 | contig 15009 bp, 11 predicted proteins | sample TergutLab28metaG_3_FD_92763 | JGI IMG/M metagenome (GOLD analysis project Ga0123353, IMG submission 92763) | Labiotermes labralis P3 segment gut microbial communities from Petit-Saut dam, French Guiana - Lab288 P3 | ecosystem: Host-associated > Arthropoda: Insects > Digestive system > Gut ... | reverse complement strand
GCGCGCCGATGCGACACGGCGTCAGCACCGTGCGGTCCGGCCGCCGGCACACGCCGGGCTCGTCCTCCACGACGCGTCCTGAGTGCCGGCCGCGGCTGATCCCCGGTGCTCCCCGGCCGCCAGCGCTCCCCGGCAGCCCGGCCGCTCCCGGCCGCATCTGGCCGTCCCGAGAAGGCGACTCCCTGTCCGCGTGCGCCGGGCCCGTCTCCGCGTCGCCGCCATGTCATCGGAGGAATCATGGTCAACTCCCATGATCGGTTGGGGATTTCCTGCTGTTTTTCTTGACCGCCCTTCTGAGAGGTCGTATGTTTCCCGCGATTCCCGACCTCTGGAGGACGATGACCGTGTCTCGACATCCACTGGTACCGGCGCTTGCCGCCCTCGCTCTCGCCGCCGGGGCCCTCGTCGCGGCGGCGCCCGCGGACGCCGCGCCGCCGGCGGCCGCCGGCGCGAGCACGGCGTCCGACGTCTTCGTCGCGCCGAGCGGCGACGACGACGCGAGCGGCGACGCGCGGCACCCGGTACGCACCCTGCAGCGGGCCCAGAGCCTGGTGCGCCAGCGCGACGCCCACCTGTCCGGCGACCTGACGGTGCACCTGGCCTCCGGGACCTACCGGCAGTCGGCCCCGCTGACCCTCGACGCCCGCGACTCCGGCTCGAACGGCCACAAGGTGGTGTGGCAGGGCACCGGCAGCACCGTCATCAGCGGCGGCCGCCAGGTCACCGGCTGGCACCAGGTCCCCGGCCGGCCGGGCCTGTGGTCGGCAAAGGCGCCCCACGACCTCACCGACACGCGGCAGTTGTACGTCGACGGGGTGCGCGCCGACCGGGCGGCCGGCGAGGTCCCGGTCACCCTGACCAGGACCGACACCGGGTACACCGCCTCCAGCGACACCCTCGCGCGCTGGCCCGACATCGCCGGCGCCGAGTTCGTCTACACCAGCGGCGAGGCGCTGTGGAACGTGCAGCGCGACGGCCTCGGCCAGTGGACCCAGCCGCGCTGCGACATCGCCTCGGCGTCCGGCACCACCGTCACCATGGTCCAGCCGTGCTGGGACAACTCCAACAAGCGAGTGGAGTTCCCGGACATCCCCGGCCGCACCGTCAGCATGGTCGGCCCGGGTTCGCTGACGAACGGCGGCCACGCCACGTACATCGAGAACGCCCGCGAACTCCTCGACACCCCGGGCGAGTGGTACCTGGACCGCGCCGCCCGCACCGTCTACTACATGCCGCGCAAGGGCGAGGACCTGCACCACGCCGACGTGGAGGCGCCGGTGCTGGAGAAGCTGGTCGACGGCCGCGGCACGACGGCCGCCCCCGTGCACGACATCGCCTTCCGCGGGATGCAGTTCAGCTACGCCACCTGGCTCACCCCGTCCTCGCCCGAGGGCTTCTCCGAGATCCAGGCCGGCTACACCATCTCCGGCGCGACCGGTTACGCCACCGAGGGACTGTGCGGGTTCGTCGAGGGCGGCGCCTGCCCGTTCGGCGCGTGGACGAAGGAACCCGGCAACGTGGCCGTCTCGCACGGCAGGAACATCGAGTTCTCCGGTGACGCCTTCGTCCATCTCGGCGCCGCCGGGCTGGAGTTGGGTGACGGCACCCAGGATGCGCAGGTGCGCGGCAACGTCTTCACCGACATCTCCGGCAACGGCGTGGAGATCGGCGGCGTCGGCGACGCGCTGCCCACCGACGACGCCGACGTCACCCGCGGCGTGCAGGTGACGGACAACCATCTCTACGCCCTGCCAAGGGAGTTCACCGGCGGCGTCCCCATCGTCAACGGCTACACCCAGCACGACCTGATCTCCCACAACCAGATCGACCACGTCGGCTACTCGGGGATCTCCATGGGCTGGGGCGGCTGGCCGGACAAGATCGGTGCCCCGGCCACCCCCAACGACAGCCACGACAACACCGTCAGCGACAACCTGATCACCGACTACATGCAGGGCCTGGACGACGGCGGCGGCATCTACACCCAGGGCCTGACCGGCACCTCGATGGCCGACGGGGAGAAGGTCACCGGCAACGTCATCCACAGCCAGTTCGGCCTCGGCAAGAGCGTCTACACCGACAACGGCTGCACCTACGAGACGGTCTCCGGCAACGTCCTGTACGGCGCGTCGTACTCCAACGTCGCGAGCCGCCACACCGACTACCGGGACGACCTCGGCAACAACGACCCGACGCTGGTGTCCGGCAACTGGTGGGAGCAGGGTGACGCCGACAGCGACAACAAGGGCCTGGTGACCCAGGGCAACCACATCATCGCCTCGCCGGCCGACGCACCCGCCGACGTCGTGGCCGCCGCCGGGCTGGAACCGGCCTACCGGGGGCTGCTCGACGAGCGCTTCGGCGCGGTGTCCGTCCCCGCGGCGCCCACCCGGGTCGGCACCTCGACCGGCGCCGGCGGCACGCTGCTCGTCACCTTCAACCCGGTCTGGGCGGACGGCGGTTCGCCGGTCACCGGATACCAGGTGCAGGCGGTGGACGCGGCAGGGCACGTCGCGGCGACCACCACCGTGCCGGCGGCGGACTTCAGCGCCTCGGCGCTGGTCACGCTGACCGGGCTGACCGACGGCGTTCCGTACCGGGTCACCGTCACCGCACTCAACTCCCATGGCAGTAGCGCACCTTCGCTTCCCTCCGCCGCTCTCGCGCCGATCGCGGGCTCGGTCCTGCCGGCGGCGCCCACCGGGGTGAAGCTGCGCGCCCAGGCGACCGCCGGCACCGTGGCGTGGACCCCGCCGACCGCGGTCGGCGACTCGCACGTCATCGGCTACCGGATCGTGCTGACCGACGCGGCCGGCACCTCCCGCACCGTCGAGGTCGCCGGACGGGACGCGCTGGTGACCCAGCCGTCGGCCAAGGGCATGTTCCGGGTCGTCGGCGGCCTGACGCCCGGCACCGCGTACACGGTCTCGGTCGCCGCGGTCACCGGCTCCGGGACCGGGCCCGCGGCCACCGGCAAGGGCACGACCCCGGCCGCGTAGCCCCGCGTGCGGGCGGCGATCCCGCCGCCCGCACGCATGCTCCCCGTCCCGGCACGCGCCGGGTCCCGCACCCCGTGTGCTCCGCACGCCCCGTGCCCGGCGCCGGTCTCGAACCGGCGCCGGGCACGGCACCATGAGCGGGGCCGTCCTCGGGTCAGGTGGCCGGCAGACCCCACCGTGCGGCCGGGCCGTTGGGGGTGACCGGGGCCAGATCGGCGGGCGGCGGGCTGCCCTGCGGACGCACCCAGACCTCCTGCCCGCGGCGCACCTCGATGCGGAGCGTGCCGCCGCCCAGGTCGGTGTACGCGACCGGCCGGCCGGCCGCGTCGGTGACGTCCAGCGGTCCCGCCATGTCGGTGCGCAGCACACACGGCGCTCCCGCCTCGCTGAACAGCCGGGCCCAGCGGGTGGCGCCGCCCTGCCGGGCGGCGCTCAGCAGGAACGCGCCCTGCGTCCTGAAGTCGTGCACCACCAGGTCCTGCCAGGTGGCCGGGACCGCCGGGAACAGCCGGATGACCCCGCCCCAGCTCTGGCAGACCATGTCGTGCAGCGACTGCGCCGCCGACAGCGGCGTCTCGATGACCGGCCCGGACTCCCGGTACAGGGTGTTGGGCTGCACGTACAGCCGCAGCAGGTCCGACAGGTAGCCGGCGGCCGCGTCACCGTCGAGCATCTGCGCGGCGAAGGAGGCGGCACCGGTGTAGCTGTAGCCCTGGAGGGCGCCGGTGAAGCTGATCCAGTGCTTCAGCGACGTCCTGATCAGGTCGCGGTTCTCCGGCTGCTCCCAGTTGACCAGGTACAGCGGGTACACCGACAGCATGTGCGAGTAGTGGCGGTGGGACATCGCGAAGGGCTGGCCCGCGCCGATCATGAAGCCGTTGGCGTCGACGGGCGCGGGCACCAGCCGCAGCAGCACGTCGCGCCACCGCGGCGCCAGCGGGTCGTCGATCCCCAGGGTCCCGGCCGAGTCCAGCAGGGTCTGGCAGCCCCAACGGATCAGCGCCAGGTCGTAGTTGGTGTCCGGGGTGTCGACGCCGTACTCCGGGGAGAACGTCTTCGGCAGGTGCAGCCGGCCGTCGCTGCCCGGCTCCAGGAAGTGCAGGTAGTAGCTGATCGACTGCCGCAGCAGCGGGAAGACGACGTCCCGCAGCACCGACTCGTCCATGGTGTGCCGGTAGGACAGCCAGACATTGTGCAGCGCCCACGTCAGGTTGCCGATCTCGGGGGTCGGCGGGTTCTGGCCGGGGATGCCGCCGCCGGTGCCGCCCGGCCCGGCGTCCACGCCGTGGTTCAGGGTGGTGTCGTTGGAGCGGGCGATGACCAGCGAGTCCGACCGGTACGCGGGCGCGGTCTGCGCCCTGACGTTCTCCCGGAACTCGCTCAACGACCGTGTCAGACCGTCGAGTTCGAGGTGGTTGGAGCCGTGGATCAGCCAGTACTCCAGCTGCACGTTGAGGTTCCACCAGGAGGCCGGCCACGGGGTCGGCTCCAGCCACGGCCCGGTGGTGGCCATCACCGGGGCGTCGCGGCGTGCCGCCGACGCCACCTTGTACAGCTGGATCCAGTAGAAGCTCTGCAGCCGCGCGTCCGGCACGGACAGGAAGCTCTTGCGGTAGTACGCGTGCCACCACGACCGGTGGTCCACCGCCAGCGCGGTCAGCGGCCGCACCGCGGCCGGCTCCAGGGTGCGCAGCGCCGCCGCCGTCGCCCCGTCGTCGGGGAAGGAGTGGGCGACCGTGGCGTACAGGGTGCGGGCCCGGCCGCGGCCGACCTCCTGCCAGGCCGTGACGTGCTGCCCGCCGGACAGCAGCGGCTGCACGGCCGTGTGCGCGTCACCGTGGCTGCCGAGCACCGCGGGCGGGTTGGCGGTGTAGCCGTCCGGCAGCGGCTTGAACGCGGCCCGCGGGCTGATCGCCTCGGCCGGGTGGAAGACCCATCGGAAGTCGCGCTCGCCGTCGGTCGGCGTGATCTCCACGGCCAGCACCTGGCGGGAGGTGTGCACGATCGCGCGCAGCGCGAGGCTGCCGGCCGCGGTGGTGATCGTGCCGGTCAGCTCGGCGTTCCACAGGTCCAGGCGCCAGTCCACGGCGGTGATCGCGCCCACCGGCTCCAGCGTGAAGTACCCGATGGGCAGCCGTGCCAGGCCGAAGATCGAGCCGAACTCCGGCCGGTGGTCCTGGACTTCGCTGTGCTGGACGTTGAACCGCACGGCGTTGGCGCCCGGTTCCGCGTAGATCCCGGAAGCGAGGAAGCCGTTGCCGAGGTAGGGTCCCTGCTCCCACTTGACCGGCATGCGCTGCCAGACCAGGTCGCTGTCCGCGAGGATCCGGGTCCACGCCGCGTCTCCCGCGGTGTGCACCGACAGCGCCGGGGTGTTGGCCCCGGTGCCCGGTGCGACGGTGCCGGGCGCGCCCTCCTGCGGGGGTGGGTTCGCCGCCGCGGCGGTGCCGGCCAGTCCGGCCCCGGCCGCCGCCCCCGCGAGGGCGCCGCCGAGCACGGTGCGCCGGGGTACGTGGTTCCTGCCGCCCATCTCGCCTCCTGAACATGTCGGTGGCGCGTGGCCGAGAGGCAGGGGTAGGCGGACCTGCGCGCCGGGGCCGTGCCTCCGGGCGCGACGTGCGGCCCCCGGGTACCCACTCGCGTGCAGATGCGTGTCCGGCCCGTGCCCATCCGGTGTTCAGCCACGTGTCCACTCATCCGATGTATCGGCAGCCGGACGCTATGACGGCACGCCAAGGCCGTCAAGGAGGTGGGCGTGATCTGCTCAAAGACGTTCAGTCATCGGATCATTATGTTGACGCCGGAAAGAAATTGGGGTACACCTCCGGTGTTGCGTTCGTCATGCTGACCAGTCTTCAGCAATGCGAACGGCGAGGAGTGCGCGGCGAGGAGCCTGCGACGAGGAGGTCGCGGCGAGGAGTCCGCGGTGTATCCCTCTGGCCGGCGCTTGCTCGACGCGCTCACCGCGCCCCGGGCCGCCGCCACCGCCGCGCCCACCGCCCCGTGCGGGAACGGGCGCGCCGTCCCGCCGGACGCTCAGCCGCGGCCGGTGTCGATGACGCAGAAGCGGTTGCCCTCGGTGTCGGCGAGGACGACGAAGTCGGCGTCGTCGGGGTAGAGCTCCCAGTCCACCCGGGTCGCGCCCAGCGCCACCAGGCGCTCCACCTCGGCCGCCTGGTCCGCCGCGTCTCCGGCGTACAGGTCCAGGTGGACCCGGGGGCGGTCCTGCACCGGCGTCTCGCTCAGGCCCAGGGAGAGCTGCGGGCCCGCGCCCATCGCCGGGACCAGCACCACCCAGTCGTCGGTCATCTCCTCGCGGGGGACGTACCCGAGTGCCGCCCTCCAGAAGGCCGCGGCACGTTCCATGTCCGCGACGCCCATCACCACAGAACCGATCCTCAGCATCCGTTCATGGTGGCACCCGCCGCCGACAACGCCCCCGCACCGGACCGGACGGCGGGGCGTGCAGCGCCCCTGCCGCATCCGGCGCGGCGCTGCGCGGTTCCCGGCAGCCGAGCGCGCAGCCATGCCCCGGGCGGCCACCTGCGCGGGAGTGCGAGAGGATGAGCGAAAGTGCCGTGACGATGCGCAATGCGTCACGAACGAGCAGGTGCCGGCAGACCCGGCGCTCAACCGGCGCCTGCGCGATACCCTCGGCCTTCCGAGGGACGGGCGCAGACGGAGAGTGGAGCAGCGATGGGGACGCACGAGCGGTGGACGCGGCTGCTGGAGATCCTCGGCGACAAGGGCCGCATCCAGGTCGCCGAGGCGGCCGAGATGCTGGACGTCTCCACGGCCACCGTCCGGCGCGACATGGAGGAGCTGGCCCGCCAGCAACTGCTGACCCGCACGCGCGGCGGCGCCGTGCTCAGCGGTGTCGCCTACGACCTGCCGCTGCGTTACAAGGCCGCCCGCCAGGCCGACGAGAAGCACCGGATCGCCAAGGCGGCCGCCGGCCTGGTGCCGCCCGGCGCGGTGGTCGGCGTCAACGGCGGTACGACCGCCTCCGACGTGGCCCGGGAGCTGGCGATCCGCGCGGACATCGCCGACCGCGGCTCCGCCACCGCGCTGACCATCGTCACCAACGCCATCAACATCGCCAACGAGCTGGCGGTGCGCCCGTACGTCAAGACCGTGGTCACCGGCGGCGTGGCCCGGCCCAACTCCTACGAGCTGACCGGCCCGCTGGCCACGATGGTGCTCCAGGCCATCTCGCTGGACTACGCGATCATCGGCGTGAACGCCGTCGACCCCCGGTTCGGCGCCGCCACCCACGACGAGGGTGAGGCCAGCGCCAACCGCGCGATGGCCGAGCGGGCCGAGAAGGTCATCGTGGTCGCCGACTCCACCAAGCTCGGCAAGCGGGCGTTCGCCCAGGTCTGCGACGTCAGCGCGATCGCCGTGCTGATCACCGACAAGGACGCTCCCGAGGAGCTGGTCGAGCGGTTCACCGCCCAGGGCGTCGAGGTGCAGTGCGTCTGACGCACCGTCCGATCACCCTTCCCCGCGAGTCCTGTTCGGGACGCTCTGCCCGACCCCCGGCCTGATGCCGCTGCGGGCGCGTCCCCGGCGTCGGGTCCTGATACGGCTGCGGGCGCGTGTCCCGCCGGGCCCCGGCCTGACGCCCCCTCTGGTGCCCCGCCATGAACACCGCCTGACGGGGCGTCCGGCGTGCCGTCCGCCGTACGGGGATGCCGGTGACGCCCTGCCGGCCGTCGCGCGGCCGGGACCCGCCGTGCGCACAGCGTGTCTGTGACTGCGTGGTTCTGCGTGTTCCGGCAATGCTCTTGTCATGTCTGCGCATTGCTGCCTAGATATACCTCGCACGGTTCAGGATCAGCCGCCCCGGCGGCCCGACCGATCAGTGAGGTTGCCCCCGTGACACCACCCCTCGCCCGGCGGCTGCGCACCGTCGCCGCAGGCTGCGGCTCGCTCGCCCTCGCCCTCGCCGGACTCGTGGCCGCGGCCCCCGCCGGGTCCGCGGCCGCCCCCGCGGACAGCGTCGCCCAGTACCCCAACTACGCGCCCACCCCGCCGATGGGGTGGAACGACTGGTCGTACTACCAGTGCAACATCGACGAGGACACCATCCTCGGCAACGCCCGCGCCCTGGTCGACACCGGCCTGGCCGCCAAGGGCTACGACACGGTCACCACCGACGACTGCTGGATGACGCACTCACGCGACAGCGCGGGCAACCTCGTCTCCGACCCGGTGAAGTTCCCGCACGGCATGGACTGGGTCGGCTCCCAACTGCACGCCATGGGGCTGAAGTTCGGCATCTACGAGGACGCCGGCACGGCGACCTGCGGCGGCTACCCCGGCTCCCTGAACCACTGGCAGCAGGACGCCGACCTGTTCGCGAAGTGGGGCGTCGACTACGTCAAGCTCGACGGCTGCAACGTGCCCACCAAGGCGGGCGAGACGTCGGAGCAGAGCTACCACGACACCTACGCGGCGTGGAGCCAGGCGATGCTCAACACCGGCCGCCCGATGGTGTTCTCGGTGTCCGCGCCCGCGTACTTCCAGGACGGCCCCGACTGGAACAAGGTCATCGGCTGGTCCGCGCAGGTCGGCAACCTGTGGCGGGAGGGCGCCGACGTCGCCCTCGGCCAGGAGAGCGCCGCCGCCAAGTGGAGCTCCCTGAAGTACAACTACGGCTACAACGTGGGCCTGGCGGACCTGCAGAGCCCGGGCCGCTGGAACGACCCGGACTTCCTGCTCGCCGGCGACTCGGGGCTGACCCGCGACGAGATCCAGAGCCAGATGTCGCTGTGGTCGGTGATGGCCGCCCCGCTGATCTCCAGCACCGACCTCACCCACCTGTCGGCCGACGCCCTCGACGTCCTCGGCAACCGCGACGTCATCGCCGTCGACCAGGACCCCAAGGGCCTGCAGGGCCGCATCGTCCAGCAGGGCGACGGCTACGACGTGCTCTCCAAGCCGCTCGCCAACGGTGACCGCGCGGTCGCGCTGTTCAACAAGTCCGACTCGGCGCAGACCATCAGCACCACGGCCGCGGCCGCCGGCTTCGGCCCCGGCTCCTCGTTCCTGCTGAAGGACCTGGTGACCAAGCACGTCACCCGGACCACCGGCACCATCGCCGCGGACATCCCGCCGCACGCCACCGTGCTCTACCGGGTCAGCGCCGGCGGCGACCACACCGCGGCGCCCGCGACCGTCGTCACCTGGCACGACGCCGGCACCGCCGACCACCCCGGCGTGTACAGCGTCGGCGTGACCGACCTCGGCCCGACCGGCCTGGCCGACACCACCGTGACCCTGACCGCGCCCGAGGGCTGGACCGTCACCCCCGCCTCGGTCCGCCTCAACCGCATCGCCCCTGGCCAGACCGCCACCGCGAAGGTCACCCTGACCGCGCCCAAGGCCAAGCCCGGCACCACGGTGAACACCATCACCGCCACCGCGCGCTACGTCACGGGAGCGGCCGGCACGGACTCGGTCAGCGGGCCGCTGACGATCACCACGACGGTGCCGTACCCGGCGCTCGCCGACGCCTTCAACAACGTGGGCACCACGCTGGAGAGCAACACCGCGCCGGGCAACCTCGACGGCGGCGGCGACAGTTACTCCGCCGACGCCCTCGCGGCCCTCGGCGCCACGCCCGGCGCCACCGTCACCGCCAACGGCGCCACGTTCACCTGGCCGAGCGCCGCACCCGGCACCCCGGACAACGTGGCGACCGGCGGGCAGGCCATCGAACTGACCGGCCAGGGCAGCGCGTTGGCCTTCCTCGGCACCGAGACCGGCTTCACCTCCGGCCCCGTCGTGGTGACCTACACCGACGGTACGACCAGCACCGGCACGCTCGGCTTCCCGAACTGGTGCTGCTCGACGACCACCGACTACGGCGCGCAGACCGCGCTGACCATGGACCACCGCAACACCCAGGCGGGCCCGGCCAACTTCGGTGTCAGCTACCGGGTGTTCACCAACACCGTCCCGCTCACCGCCGGCAAGACCGTGCAGAGCGTGACGCTGCCCAACCAGCCCGCGATCCACGTCTTCGCCCTCGCGGTCACGCCGTAACCGGCACGCCGCAAGCGATACTCCGGGCCGTGGCCGGCGCGATCCGCCGGCCGCGGCCCGGCCCTGCTGCTCGTGCTCCTGCTACTGCTCGACCAACTCCAGCAGCTTGGTCACCGTGTTCCAGTTCCGCGCCGTCGCCCTCACCCCGAGCCAGCGGTCGTTGAGTTTCACGCCGAGCTTGGAGTCCCGGATCGAGTCCGGGAAGTGCGCGTAGATCTCCCGCTCGCCCGGCTGCAGCGTGTCCGGCGCGTACGCGCTCTGGTCGATGCCGGCGAGCTTGTCCCGCGGCGCCGGCCCGGACAGGAACACCACCAGGAAGCGCGAGCCGTTGACCCCGTCCATCGGGTACGGGTTGGCCTCGACGACCCGGCGCAGGTCCGCGCCGGTGCGCACCATGCAGGTGATGGTCAGCCCCAACTCGTCGGCGATGGCCTGCTCCAACTCGGCGGCCAGCACCCCCGGATCGCGCTCCTCGTGAGTGAACACCGCGTTGCCGCTCTGCAGATGGGTGCGCGCGTCGGTGCCGCCGATCCGCGCCAGCAGCTCGCGCAGCGTCTGCATGGGCACCTTGTTCTTGCCCCCGACGTTGATGCCGCGCAGCAGCGCGACATAGCGGGAAGTCGTCCTGGTCGTCACCTCTGCCACGCTACTGGTCGCCGCGGGGCGGGGCCCCTATCCACCGGACGCCCGAATCATGCGTGTTGTCCTTCTTTCGAAGGAACGTACGCCCGCTGGAACGGTTCGGCGGCCCCGGGGATCGTTACGTTCCCGCCCATGAGCACCAGGCACCACCGGCCCGTCGTCTCCGAACTGCGGCTGTCGGCCTTCAAATCGCACCGGGGCGCGTCGTTCGCCTTCGGGCCGCTGTCCCTGCTCACCGGCGGCAGCGGGACGGGCAAGTCCAGCGTGCTCGAAGGGCTCGCGGCACTCGGCCGGCTGGCGTGCGGCGGCTCGCTTCAGGAGGTCTTCGACACCGTCGTGCGCGGCGGCGCGGCCGCGTGCGTGCCGCAGGAGGCACAGCCCGACGCGCAGGGCCGGCGCGGCTTCCGGATCGGCTGCACCGTCACCGGGCCGATCGGCCCGGTCCGCCTCGACGTGGCCGTCCAGGCCGAGCCCACGCTGCGCATCGTCGGCGAACGGCTCACCGGCGCGGGGGAGACGCTGCTGTCCACGGCACTGCGCGACCCTGCCCGGCCGACCGTGCAGGCGGCCTGGCACACCGCCGGCGTCGTCCCCGTCACCCGCGCGCCGCTGCCCGACGACCTGCTCGCCACCGCCCTGCTGCCACTGCGCGTCGCCGGCCGCACCGACGGGCAGCGGCTCGTGCTGGCCGCGGCCGAGCAGGTCGTGGTGGCGCTGCGCGGGGTGTTCCCGGTCGCGCCACGGCCGGAGATGATGCGGGCCGCGGTGCCGCTCGGCGACGGCCGGCTGCGCGCCGCGTGCGACAACCTCTCCGCGGTGCTGGCCAGGACCGAGGGGGAGTGCACCACGCGGCACGCCGCCCTGGTCCACGCGATGCGCGGGGTGTGCACCGGGCCGGTCGAAGGGCTCACCACGCTGCCGGCGGTCCTGCCCGGCGACGGGCACGGCCCCGCCGGGGACGCGGTCATCGCGGCCGTCGACCGCGGCCCGCTGGGCACCCTGCCGATCGACCGCCTCGGCGACGGCGAACTGCGCTTCCTCGCCCAGGCATTGGTGCTCCTCACCGGACCCGGCGTGCTCGACGTCGACACCAGCACCGAGCACCTGCCGGCCGGCCAGGTGCTGACCGTGCTCGCCGACGGCCTCGACCTCGGACTGGACCGCCGGCAGGTCCGCGAACTGCTGCGCCTCGCCGGCCTGGCCGCGGCCCGCGGCCACATCCGCCTGCTCGGCACCGTCCAGGACGCGGGCTGCGTCGAGGGCGTGGGCGGGGTGTCCGTGCGAGCCCTGGGCGGGGAGCCGGGCGGTGCGCCGGGCCGCCAGGATGAGGTAGACCAGTCCGGGTGACGGAACGACCCCCGCAGGGCGGGCAGCAGCAGGGCGCGCAGGCGCGGCCGGACGGATCGGGACAGGCCGAACCCGGGCGCGGACCTGGGCCCGGCGGGCCGGCTGCGCCTGGGCGTGGCGGACCGGAGGCGGGCGGGCCCGGGCGATCCGGGCCGGGGCAGGGCGGGCCGGTGCCGGACGGGTCCGGGCGTTCCGGGCCGGTGCTGGAGGGGCCCGGGCCGGCCGGGTCGGCGCCGGACGGGCGCGGGCAGGACGGGTCAGCGCCGGCTGCGCCTGGGCGTGGCGGACCGGGGCAGGCCGGGTCCGGGCCTGGAAGTGGTGGGCCGGAACGGCCTGGGCCGGGGTATGGCGGATCGGAGCAAGCCGAGCCCGGGCAGGGCGGGTCAGCGCCGGCCGGGCCCGGGCAGGGTGGCCCGGGGCCTGCTGACCCAGTGGGTGGAGGATCGGAGCCTGCCGGCCCGGGGAACGGCCGGCCGGGGCAGGCCGAGCCGGCGCCGGACCTGGCAGCGCTCCAGGAACGCCTCGCCGAGTTCGCCGCGGCCCGGCGCTGGCAGCCGTTCCACACCCCGAAGAACCTCGCGGTCGCGCTGAGCGTCGAGGCGTCCGAACTGCTGGAGATCTTCCAGTGGTTGACGCCCGAGCAGGCCGCCGCGGTGATGGACGACGGCGAGTCGGCCTATCGGGTGCGGGACGAGGTGGCCGACGTGCTGGCGTATCTCCTCCAGTTCTGCGAGGTCCTGGGGATCGACCCGCTGGCCGCACTCGCGGCGAAGATCGACCGCAACGAGCTGCGGTTTCCCCGGCCGGAGGCGGACGGTCACTCGTCGGGGTGACGGAGTTGTCCACAAGCGCGCGGTTGTCCACAGATCCGCTGTCCGCCCGCCTCTGCCGGCGCCTGCTCTGTCACGCTGAGTGACATGAGGCGGGCGAGGCGGCGCAGGGGCCGTCCCGCGGCGAACGGGGAAGCGGGGACCGGGACATGGACGCGGCACGGCTGGTGGCGGAGGCGGAGCGGAAAATGCGGGGCTGCCCGCAGCCGGAGGACGTCCTCGCGGAGGCATGGCAGGCGTACGAACTGACCGAGGCGCTCGGGGCGGTGCTGGCGCACGCGGCGCGAGCGGAAGGTGAGTGGGCGGAGGACGAGGGGGCGCGGGTGCCTGGGCGGGGGTCGTCGGGCACAGGGTGGCCGGCCGGACCCGGCCAGCCGTCGGGAGCGGGTGCGTCAGCGGGTCCCGGGCGGCCGCAGGAGTGCGTGCCACGACGGCGGGGACCGGAGCCGGGCTCGGCTGCCGGCTCCTGGACCGGGCCCGGATCGCCGACCGGAGCGGGATCGCCGGCCGGGGTGTCCACGGGCGCGGGCCCGCGGCGGGCCGCCCGCCTGACCGGGGTGCGCGACGCGCCCGGCACGCTGCGTGCCCTGCGCGCGCTGCTCGGCGAGATCGGCCATGCGCTGGTCGGCCTGACGGGCAGCGCCGAGGACGAGACCGCCTACTGGCAGTGCATCGAGGCGCTGGACGCGGTGGACGAGGCCAAGGACCGGGTCCGGGCGCTGGCGCGGGACGCGCCCGGCTGACGGCGCCGGCGGTGCCGCGCCAGGCGCGCGCAGGGGCCGGGCCCGGGCGCCGTTTCCGCAGCGTCCGGTCGATCGATCCGCGGTGAGCACCGCAGGCCGTTGCCGCGCGGCAACGGCCGGGGAGGCAGGATGGAGGAATGGATCTGCGAATCTTCACCGAGCCCCAGCAGGGGGCGAGCTACGACACGCTGCTGGCCGTCGCCAAGGCGACCGAGGACCTCGGCTTCGACGCCTTCTTCCGCTCCGACCACTACCTGGTGATGGGGGACGGGGACGGCTACCCCGGGCCCACGGACGCGTGGATCACCCTGGCCGGCCTGGCGCGGGAGACCAGCAGGATCAGGCTCGGCACGCTGATGACGGCCGGTACGTTCCGGCTGCCCGGCGTCCTGGCCATCCAGGTGGCGCAGGTCGACCAGATGTCCGGCGGGCGTATCGAGTTCGGCCTGGGCGCCGGCTGGTACGAGGCCGAGCACACCGCCTACGGCATCCCGTTCCCGAAGGAGAAGTTCGGCCGGCTGGAGGAGCAACTGGCCATCGTCACCGGGCTGTGGGGCACGCCGGCCGGCGAGACGTTCACCTACGACGGGCAGTTCTACCAGCTCAAGGACTCGCCCGGGCTGCCCAAGCCCGCGCAGAGCAGGATCCCGGTCCTGGTGGGCGGTATGGGCGCCCGCCGCACTCCGGAGCTGGCCGCCCGGTACGCCGACGAGTTCAACGTCCCGTTCGCGTCGGTGGCCGACACCGGCACGCAGTTCGCCCGGGTGCGCGAGGCCGCGCAGGCGGCCGGCCGGGACGCGAGCGACCTGGTGTACTCCAACGCCCTGGTCGCCGTCGTCGGGCGGGACGACGCGGAGGTGGCACGCCGGGCCGCGGCGATCGGCAGGGAGGTCGACGAACTCAAGGCCAACGGCCTCGCCGGCTCGCCCGCCGAGGTGGTCGACAAGATCGGGCGGTACGCCGAGCAGGGCGCCACCCGCTTCTACCTCCAGATCCTGGACCTGCACGACCTGGACCACCTGGAACTGATCTCCTCGCAGGTCCAGGCGCAGCTGGGGTGACACCGCGATGAGCGCCCCTTCGCCCCTGCAGGCGCTGCTGGCCTCGGGCACGACCCTGGTGCTGGACGGCGGGCTGTCCAACCAGCTCGCCGACCAGGGCTGCGACCTGACCGACCCGCTGTGGTCGGCCCGGCTGCTGGCCGACGCTCCCGGGCAGATCGAGGCCGCCCACACCGCCTACGTCCGGGCGGGGGCGCAGGTGCTCATCACGGCCAGCTACCAGGCGACCTTCGAGGGCTTCGCGCACCGCGGGCTCGGCCGGGCGGAGACCGCGCGGCTGCTGCGCAGCAGCGTGGAGCTGGCCCGCAGGGCGGCGCCCGGCGGTTCAGGGGTGCGG
>Ga0123353_10007179_pt1 | contig 15009 bp, 15 predicted proteins | sample TergutLab28metaG_3_FD_92763 | JGI IMG/M metagenome (GOLD analysis project Ga0123353, IMG submission 92763) | Labiotermes labralis P3 segment gut microbial communities from Petit-Saut dam, French Guiana - Lab288 P3 | ecosystem: Host-associated > Arthropoda: Insects > Digestive system > Gut ... | reverse complement strand
TGCGTCAATCTCCTTTTTGTCCTGTGCGCCCTGGGACTCTAGCTCCTTCAGCTTTACAACCGCCGCGTTGCGCGCAGTCTCCAGTTCTTGAATAACTTCTTTCGCGGCGGCTACGGTTTCGTCTAGTTCAATAGGTTCGCTCGCGGATAAACGCCACGGATTGGGGCGACCGTCAGTTCGTTCCATGTTAGACGCTCTCCTTCGATAGGCAGCATAAGTAGCGGTCATCAATAAAATGAAGATTACACCAACCCCGAGCATAAGTAAAATAGCTCGCTTGTATTCGGCATTAGGGGAAGGATTTTTATATGTATTGAGTATACTAAAGCCTAACCATAAGCTAAAAGTTGGGATAGCAGTCAAAGCCAAGAGAGAAAGAAGCCTATTCTTGCTTTTATCAAATAACCGTAGTGTTTTTTCTATGGATTTAAGTGTAGTAACATTCATTTCCTCGCTCCTCCTATTCCACCGCCCGGTGCACCATAAACGCCCCGCCCTTCTCCCGTGCCGCGTTCGACAGCAGCAGCTCGTTGTCCATCGAGGGCACGACAACATCCTCCCGCGTGACATTCTCCAGCGGGAACACATGCGTGAGCGGCTCCACGCCCTCGGTACCCACGGCGGCAAGCAGGTCGAAGTTGTCTACGGCGGCCTGCATTTCGGCCCGGGCGGCGTCGCGCTCCTCGGGCGTCAGGGCGATGGCGGACAGGGATTCAAGGTTGAGCATAAGCGCCTGGTCGATGGTCATTTGGACACCCCATTCACAAGTCTGTAGGGGCGGCAATCTTGCCGCCCGCTTAATTATAACATAGCATAAATCAGATTGCAACGCTTTGCACGCTTCGCTGTCAAAAAAAGTACTTGACATCCCGGCGACAAATATGACATAATGCTTATGACACCATCATGGGAGGGTATTATCATGTGCACTAAGATCGTCGCGTGGCTGCTCAGCGGGATAAACGCCATTTTGCTGTGGGCGGGCTATCCGGCCTTCCCGGCGGGCCAGAAGCTGGACCTGGACAAATTCAGGCTCACCTGGAGCGACGAGTTTGACGGCGACTCCCTGGACAGGACAAAATGGGGTGGGCACGGCTTCGCCGACGGCGACGTGCACAAGCGCCGGGACGGCTACTGGTGCATGGAGATGGCGCGGGTGGAGGACGGCATGCTGCACATCCCCTCGATTTATCTGGAGGGCGTCGCGGGCGGCCCGGCGGGGTATTACTCCCTGGGGATCGACACGAAGAATACGTTCCGGCAGAAGTACGGCTACTTTGAAGCGCGATGCAAGATGCCCAAGGGCCAGGGCCTGTGGAGCGCCTTCTGGATGTATAACGACGTGGTGGGCAGTGCGGACAGCTCCCCGCAGAGGGGCACGGAGGTGGACGTCTACGAGAGCGCCTATTGGCGCGAAAGCGGATGCAAGCAAAACGCGATTTCGACTAATTTGCATTACTACGAGGGCGGGTACGCCGGCACGCTGCGCTCGCAGAACGTCGGCCGCTTCTATGTGAAGAAGCCCTACGAGACCTTCCATACCTATGGCGTGGAGTGGAATGAAAACGAGTATATCTTCTACATCGACGGCGTGGAGAGCGGGCGCTCCTCCTTCGGCGGGGTGTGCCAGAGCGAGCTGTGGCTCCTGCTGAGCGTGGAGCACCAGATCGGCGGCTGGGCCGGGGATATCAGCGCGAACAAGCCGGAGGAGATGACCGACTTCGTCATCGACTACGTGCGGGTGTACCAGTACAAATCATTGCTTTAGAAGGAGCACATATGGGTATAAACATCCACGTTGCCATTGCGTTTCTGCAAGGCGCGCTGCGGCTGCCGAAAACACCCAAGGGGCAAACGCTTGACCTGAGCAAGTTCGACCTGACCTGGTGCGATGAATTCGACGGCACGGAGCTCGACCGCGAAAAGTGGCGCTTGTTCCAAAACCGTCACCCCTACTGGTCTTTGGATTTGGCGCGGGTGGAAAACGGCCAGCTGCATATCGCGACGCGCTACGCCGAAGAGGGCATGCGGCTGCACATTCCGGAAAAGTATGCCGAAAAAACATTCTCTAAGAAAATGCCTGACGGCTGCCGCGCCTACCCAGACGAGGGCTATGTCCATTGCCCGCCGGGCTGGTATTCTCTTGGGCTCACCACCGACGAGTCCTTCCGCCAGAAATTCGGCTACTTCGAAACGCGCTGCAAGCTGCCCAGGGGCGTAGGGATATGGAGCGCCTTCTGGATGATGAACGAGCAAGTACATAACGCGGCCGACTCGGGGCGCGGCGGCACGGAAATCGATGTGTTTGAGGCCCCTTTTTATTGGCGCCGCTTGAAGCTGCTGAAAAATAAGATCACGACAAACCTGCACTACGGCGGTTACTTCAACAAGACGTGGCGAACGAAAAATATAGGCAAATTCCGTGTGGAGGACCCCTACGGCACCTTTCACACCTACGGCGTGGAATGGAACGAACACGAGTATATTTTCTACATCGATGGCGTGGAATCCGGGCGCTCCTCCTTCGGCGGGGTGTGCCAGAACGAAGTGTTCCTCCATCTCAGCGTGGAGAAAGAGACGAAGGGCTTGCAGCGCTGGTTCTGGGCGGGCAACATCAACAAAAACAAGAGCAGCGAGGACATGACGGATTTTGTGGTCGATTACGTGAGGGTGTATCAGTATGCTTAATTATCGCTTGGTCACCGCCTGGCTGCGCGGCGAGGCGCGGATTCCCAAAACGCCCAAGGGGCAAAAGCTGGACCTGACTAAATTCCGGCTCACCTGGAGTGACGAGTTCGAAGGCGACAGCCTGGACCTCGAGACCTGGGGCGGGCACTTCCATGGGAAGGGCAGCTTCAGCGAGGGCGTGCACAGGCGGCGCGGCGGCTTCTGGTGCCTGGACGTGCCGCGGGTGTACGGCGGCATGCTGCACATCCCTACCATATATTCCGAAACGGGCATGTTCGGGGGCCCGCCGGGCTATTACACCGCCGGGATCGACACCAGCTGCTCCTTCCGGCAGAGATACGGATACTTCGAGGTGCGGTGCAAGTGCCCCAAGGGCGTGGGGCAGTGGAGCGCCTTCTGGATGTACAACGAGGGGGTATCCCAAAAGGACGGCACGGGGCACAGTGGCACTGAAATTGACATCTACGAGAGCCCGTACTACCGGCGCCGCCTGCCGCTGTTCAAGAACGTGATTACGAGCAACCTGCACTACGACGGCTACGGCAAGGCGCACCGGATGAAAAATATAGGCAAATTCCGCGTGACGGACCCCTATGACACCTTCCACACCTACGGCCTGGAGTGGAACGAGAACGAGTACATCTTCTACATCGACGGCGTGGAGAGCGGGCGCAGCAGCTTCGGCGGGGTGAGCCGGAACGAGCAGTTCCTCATCCTCAGCGTGGAGCAGGCCGCCAACGCCGGGGAGCGCCTGGGCTGGGCGGGGGATTTCCGCAGGCGCAAGGGCCGCGATATGACGGACTTCGTGGTGGACTATGTAAGGGTGTACCAGTATAAATCAACATGATAAAAAGTGAAAAAAGCCATTGACATTTTCCCTCCCTGTGGTATAGTAGTATCTTGCCGCGAATTTTAAACGTGTGAGGGAGTCTTTTGGCGAATGAAAAGCAACGATTTTAGGAAAACAACCCTGCGGGCCATCGTTGGCCTGGCCGTGAGCGCGATGTCGGGCGTGCTGGCGCTGATTTTCGAACACAGGGGCATAGGACTATGCATGCTCAGCCCGGGCAATTCGCTCATGCGGCTGATCATGCTCACGATGTTCAGCGTGGCCATATATTATGCGATCACTTTGATCACCGCCGCGCGCATCAACCTGCGGCGGGGCACGAATGTGGATGTCGTCATGCTCAAGGGGTTTTATAAGGTGCTGTGCGGCGTGAGCATCGCCATCGGGCTGTGTACGGCCTTCGGTATCCTGGGCAAGGTGGGCGGCGTGTTCTCGCAATACGGCAGCATGATGCTGGGCTGGTCGCTGCAGGCGCCGGTGTCGGGCGTCGCGGCCTGGGTGATGATCCTCATCACGCGGCCTTATAAAATCGGCGACAGGGTCAGCTTCCCGCAGTACGGCCTCATGGGGGACGTCATCAAGTTCAACCCGCTGTATCTCACCCTGAACCAGGTGGGCGGCACGGTGGGCTCCGAGGATCCCAGCGGGCGCATGCTCAACGTGCCCAACGCCCTGCTCTTCTCCGCCATGGTCATCAACTGCTCCTACACCCAAAACCGCGAGGAGTCGGCCTTCGTGCTGGACGAGGTGCTCTTCCGCATCACCCTCGATTCCGACTGGGACACGGTGGAGGACATCCTCCTCACCACGGCCCGGGAGGTGACGGCGGACATCATCGAAAGCACCGGGCAGGAGCCCTTCGTGCGGGCCGACACCTGGGAATACGGCACGCTGTTCCGGCTGCAATACATGGCGGCCTCCACCGAACGGGCCTACATCAAGTACGAGATCGCGAAAAACGCCACGAAGAAAATCCAGGCTAACCGCAATATCGACCTGGCCATCCCCTACGTGTACTCCTTCAAGCGCGGCCTGGAATCCGCCGACGCGGGCGGGAAGAGCGCCGCCACGCCCGCCTTCGAGCAGGTGGAAATCGCGGCGATCGACTGCGCGCTCGTGCACGACCCGGCCTTTTTCGAGGAGAACAAGGCCGAGATCCTGGGCCTGGCGGAGAGCATCGACCACGACGGCCTGCTGCAGCCCATCATCGTCAGCCGCAACGCGGACAACAGCGGGCGCTATACGCTGCTGTTCGGGGAAAAACGCCTCAAGGCCTGCATGATCCTCGGATGGGCACGGATTCCGGCCGAGGTAAAGAATAAATACGGCATTGACATCAAGGCCATGAATAAAACCATGCAGACGGGGGATGTGAACCCCGCGGTGCTTGTATCATAACGTTTCACTCTAAAACGTTTCACTCTAAAAAGAATTGAGGTAACTATCATGAGCTGGTCCTTCTTCAACCCCGTGAAAATCCGTTTCGGCCCAGGCACAGCCGCGGAGACCGCCGGCTTCCTGCAACAGCTGGGGGCCAAGCGCGCGGCCCTGGTGGTTGACCCGGCTGCCCTGCGCTTCGGCCTGACGGACGCCGTCACCGGGCCGGTGCCCGGGCTGTTCGTCACGGACGAGATTTTCGCCCGTATGCAGCCCAACCCGACGGTTCAAAACATGATGGACTGCGCGGCCTTCCTGGCGCGCGTCAAGGCCGACGCCGTGGTTGCCATCGGCGGCGGCAGCGCCCTGGACTGCGCCAAGGCCGCGGCCGGGGGCCTGCCGGTGATCGCGCTGCCCACCACGGCGGGCACGGGCAGCGAGGCCACCTGCATCAGCGTGCTCACGGACGACGACGGGCAGAAGATGCCCCGCACCGACGCCTCGTATTTCCCCAGGGTCGCCATCGTGGATCCGGAGTTCACCCTGTCGGTGCCGCCGGGGGTCACCGCCGCCACGGGGATGGACGCGCTCTCCCATGCCGTGGAGGCCCTGTGGAGCGTGCATCACAGCCCGGCCAGCGACGCTCTGGCCCTGCGCGCCGTGCCCCGCATCATAAACAATATTGAGAAGGCCTACGCCTGCCCGGGCGATCTCTCCGCCCGGTGCGCCCTGAGCGAGGGCTCCCTGCTGGCGGCGCTGGCGTTCTCCCAGGCGAAGACCGCCGCGGCCCACGCCTGCTCGTTCCCGCTCACCATGCGCTACGGCCTGCCCCACGGCACGGCCTGCGCGTTCACCCTGCCCGCCCTGTGCCGCCTCAACGCCCCGGCGGAGGATGGCCGCCTGCACGGTATCGCCCGCGAGCTGGGCTTCGCCGGCGGCTCTGAAAGAGACGCTGCTTTGGCCTTTGCAGACGAGTTTGACAGGTTGAACGCCGCACTCGGCCTGCCGCGCACGCTGAAGGACGCGGGCATCCCCTTGTCCGACCTGTCGGCGTTGGCACAGGAGTGCATGCTGCCGCCGAACATGGGGAATAACCCTGTGGCGATGGACGCGGGGATGGTGGAGGAGATGTTTGCGGGGCTGGATTATGTTTGAAAAGCATTTCAGCCGTGATTATGAAATGCATGGATTTCCGCACTTCGTTCCGCAGGAAGAATTGGAGCGCAATTTGGCTTGGGCAAAGCATCTTGTGGACGAGCAAATCATCTTTCATCGCTGGCACGCGGATGCGGAACGCGGCGGGTGGAAGCGGCATGAAAAAGAGGCAACCAGGAATGCTTCTCATGGCGGGTTGATTTTGGAGATATGCGCCGGGCCCGGCGGCGGGTTCGTCCCGGCCACGCTGATGAAGGACTATCACGCGCATATCATGATCAGCGATCTGTGCCCCACGGTGGTCAGCGAATGGAAAAAGCATTTTGAGAACATGGGCAATCCCCCGCCGAACGTCGAATATGCCGCGTTTGACGTGTGCGATATGCCGTTTCGGGACAACAGCCTCGACGTGGTGTCGGGGAGCGCGGCGATCATCAACGTCGAAGGCGACAGAGATCAAGCGTTGAGAGAAATTGTTCGCGTATTGAAGCCGGGAGGGCTGTTCGTCTTCGACTATATTTTTGTAACAGAAGAATTCTACAACCAGATGCAGCCGCAGGTTCAAAAGGCGATCAGAGAGCGATACCCCAGGATTTTTTGGGACACGCTGCATACGTTTGACGAGCTGGGCTTTTCGAAAGTCGAAACGCTTCGCACAGGCACATGGTCGAACGAAAATGACGAGAGTACCCTGGCTGATTTGTGCCGCAGCCTGAATACATCTTTGACCTTTTCGGCATTCACAAGATTTTGTATCAAATAATCAGGGAATCACTATGGCCATTTTAACCCTGCAAGCCCTCTCCATGGGCTTTGAGGACCGACTGCTCTTCCAGAATATCAACCTTGGCCTGGAGGCCGGGGAAAAGCTCGCGTTGGTGGGCGCCAACGGCTGCGGGAAGACCACGCTGCTGCGCCTGATCACCGGCGAGCTGCGCCCGGAATCCGGGCAGGTGGTGCTGGGGAAGCATGTGCGGCTCGGCTATGCCGCGCAGGTTGCGGGAGACCGGGGGCAGGAACCAGGGGAAATCACCGTCTACGACGAGGCCCTGCGCGTGTTCGCCCCGGTGCTTGCGATGGAAGCTGAACTTGAGCAGCTGACAGAGGAGCTGCACCACAACCACAGCGAGGAGCTGCTGCACAAACAAGAGGAGCTGCGCGGGGCCTTCGAGCGCGGCGAAGGGCTCACCTGCCGGGCGAAGACGCGCTCGCTGCTGCTGGGCCTGGGCTTCGACGAGGCCACGCAGCAGATGCCCTGCTCAATTTTGAGTGGCGGGCAGAATGTCAAGCTGCGGCTGGGGCGGCTGCTGCTCAGCGGGGCCGACCTGCTGCTGCTGGACGAGCCAACCAACCATCTGGACCTGCAGGCCATGGCCTGGCTGGAGGGCTACCTCTCCGACTACCCCGGCGCGGTGGTCATGGTCTCGCACGACCGCTGGTTCCTCGACAAGGTAGCCACCAGGACCGCCGAGCTGCACCACAACCGGCTGACGCTCTACCAGGGCGGCTACTCCGCCGCGCTGAAGCAGAAGCAGGCCCAGGCCGAGCTGGACCGGCGGCACTACGAAAACCAGATGGGCGAGATCAAGCGCATCGAGGGGATCATCGAGCAGCAGCGGCAGTTCGGCCAGAAGCGCAATTTCATCACCATCGCCAGCAAGCAAAAGCAAATTGACCGTTTACAGGCGGAGGTTACGACCCCCGACGCGTATCTGAAGGAGCTGCGCTTCCGCTTCCCCGGCGTGCCCGAGACCGGCAACGAGGTGCTGCGTTTACGTGAATTGGCGATGGCTTTCGGCGAAAAAGAGCTGTTTCGCGACGTCACCGGGCTGATCGAGAAGGGCGAGCGGGCGTTCATCCTGGGCCCCAACGGCTGCGGGAAGACGACCCTGCTGAAAATTTTGCGCAGGCTGCTCAAGCCCGTGGAGGGCTGGTTTGCCTGGGGCGCGAATGTACGCTTGGGCTATTACGACCAGGCGCTGGGCAGCGTCAGCTCGTCGAAGACCGTGCTCGACGAGGTCTGGGACAGTTTTAAATTCATGTCGCACAACGAAGTGCGGTCGGCGCTGGGCATGTTTTTGTTCAGCGGCGAGGACGTGTTCATGGCCGTGGATACCCTCAGCGGCGGGGAACGGGCGCGCATCGCCCTGCTCAAGCTGCTGCTCTCCGGGGCGAACGTGCTGCTGCTGGACGAGCCCACCAACCACCTGGATATCCCCGCCCGGGAGGCCCTGGAGGAGGCCCTGTCGCAGTTCGGCGGCACGCTGATTGTTGTGTCCCACGACAGGTACTTCATCTCCAAGCTGGCCACGAAGATTTATATGCTTCGCCCTGATGGATTGGCGCTGTGCGGCGCTTCATACGAGGAATACCTGGAGCAGGCGTCCAGCGATGCGCCCAAGCCCATCGCCCCAAAAAAAGACAGACCATTGAACGAGTACCAGCAGAAGAAGCTCGACGCCGCCGAGGCCCGCCGCCAAAGGGCCGAGCTGGCCCGCTGCGAGGCCGGGATCGCCCGGCTGGAGGGAGAGGTCGAGCGCCTGCACGGGGAATTGTCTCTGCCCGAAAACGCGGCCGACTATGAAAAGGTCCTGGCGCTGAGCGCGGAATTGCGCGAATGCGAGAAGGCGCTTGAGGAGAAATATGCGGCGTGGGAGGGGATGCAGGATGCTTGATCTGTACAATCCCGTGCACCTCGCCGTCAAAAAAACGCTCGAATTGCCTGGCGGCGAATTCAAGGCCTTCACGTACAAAAACTCGCTGCGGTTCAATCTCTTGCTGCGCGATGCCCCGGACGCTGAACTGACCGACCGTCTCCTGAAGGAAATCAAGCGCCTGCGCCGCAGGCACAGAAAGAGAACGATGCTTTTTTGGTATTCGCAGACGGAGGGGTTTTCAACGCGGCTGCTGGACCGGCTGAAATACACCAACCCCAACCATTTTTTCCTGTTCCGGCTGGAACGTGACGCCATCGATATACACGTCGGCATGAAAGAGCTTGCCCCGCAAAAGTGCACGCCGGAGATGCTCGATATCTGTATAGAAATCCTGGAGAGCGCCTTCACCCCCTATCCCGACGCGCCGGGCAGCTTCCGCGATGACAGGGAACGCGTCGAGATGGAGTGCCTGAACGAGCGTGGAGGGTCAATGCTGTTCTTTAAGGGGGACGACCCGGTGGGTCTTTGCGGGCATATGGAGGGCCACATCACATCGGTTGCCGTGCGTAAAGAATACCAGGGCCGTGGCTATGGCGAGGCAATGCTGCGTACCGTATTGCGCTCCATCCGCGAGATGGGCCATGACGCCGAGCTGTGCGTCGGGCACGACAACGCGCGGGCCATCGCGCTGTATCAAAAGGTGGGCTTTAAAAAGGTGTATGAATCCATGCAAGTGACGCTTAGATAGGGGAGTATTAATGAAAGAAACCGTACAATCCTTACAGGAAAAAGGCATTTGCCCAACCTGCTACAATCGCGAGCATGGTCTCGTCTATCCCGACAACGCAGACAGGATGCTGTATGAGGATGACCTGCTGGAATGCTTTTTTGAGGCAAGGCCCCGCTCCGCCGGGCACACCATTGTTTTGCTGAAGGCGCATTATCACGACATGTCGCAGCTGCCGGACGAGGTCTGCGCGGCGGTATACATATTCGCCAAGAAGGCGATGAATGCCCTGAAAGCAGTGCTGGGCGTGGAACGGGTCTATCTGTGCACGATGTGCGACGGGGCGGTCAATCATTTTCACCTCCAGCTGATCCCAAGGCATCCCAATACCCCCATCGGCTCAAGAAACTTTGTGAAAGACCGGATGGAATATGAGGCAAATCCCGCAACCATAAACGCGATCAGAGAAGAGCTGCAGAAGGAGGCCCCCCATGCCTGAAATTTTCGCCAACCACGCCCACGTCTTCCCAGGGGCGCTGAACCCCAAGGGCACCGTGGAAAAGCTATTGGGCGTGATGGACGCCTGCGGCATCGCCCGGGCGGTGTGCTTCGCGCCCTTCCCGGAGCGGCACGCCCCGGCAGCGTCCGGCGTGCGCAACTGGAACCAGTGGCTTGCCAAGGAGATTGCCGGAAATGACCGCCTGCTGGGCTTCGGCACGGTGGATTTTTCCGTGCGCAACCCCGTGCCCACCCTCCAGGCGGCGGAGATCGCCATCCTGGGGCTGCGGGGCATCAAGATGCACCCCGCCGTGCAGGGGATCGACCTGCTGGGCACGCAGGCCCGCGAGGTCTACGCCGCCGCGGAGAAGCTGGGGCTGTTCGTCAGCTTCCACACGGGGCTGCACTGGGCCCGCCTGCGGGACCACCGGCCGCTGCTGTTCGACGAGCTCAACTGGGACTATCCCAAGCTGCGCTTCTCCATGGAGCACATCGGCGGCTACGCGTTTTTCCGCGAGGCCATGGCCGTGCTGGCCAATGGCGAGAACGGCTACGCCGGCTGGACGAGCGTCGAGCCTGGCAGCAACGGCGTCCCCGGCGTGTGGAGCCTCTCGAACATGGACCTGTGCGCCGTGGCGCACCAGCTTGGCCCGGAGCGCAGCATCTTCGGCATGGATTTCCCATACAAAAAGAAGTCCGAGATCAAGGCGGCCATCGAGCGCTTCAACGCCCTGCCGATCAGCGATGAAGCCAAGGCGGGGCTGTTCGGGGAGAATCTGAAGAGAGTGCTGAGGGTTTGACATGGCCGATTACAACGAAATCATCATCCACATAGACGCAAGCGACGCCGAACCCGCCCAGGCCGTCGCCCTCATGGCCGCGCCGTATGGCATCTATGTGGAGGACTACACCGACCTGGAACAGGCGGCGCTTGAGATCGCGCATATAGACCTGATCGACGAGGACCTGCTCGGGAGAGACCGAAGCAGGGCTGTGATTCATGTCTATCTCTCCCCGCAGGACCACCCGAACGAAGCAGCCGCCTGGCTTACCGAGCGCCTGGCCGCCGAGGGAATCACCCACGAGATCGACACCCAGGCCTGCCGTAGCGAGGACTGGGAGAACAACTGGAAGGCCTACTTCCACCCCATCCCCGTGGGTGAAAAGCTGCTCATCCAGCCCGCGTGGGAGGCCCCGATCGACCCGCGGGGCCGCGCCGTGCTCCTGCTGGAGCCGGGGCTGGCCTTCGGCTCGGGCAGCCACGCCACCACGCGGCTGTGCATGGAGGCCCTGGAGCGGGCGGTGAAGCCCGGCTGTAGTGTTCTGGACATCGGCTGCGGCTCGGGGATCCTGTCCATCGCGGCCATGCTGCTGGGAGCGGGGCGTGCGCAGGGGGTGGATATCGACCCCATGGCAGTGGAAAATGCCCGGGAGAACGCCGCGAGGAACGCATGCTCCCCCCGCACCCCCCTGCCCCACCCCAACGAATCTACGATTCGCCGGGGACCCCGGGCAAGCGAAGGGGGCTTTGCCTGCGAATTTGTGCAGGGCGATTTGGCCACCGGCGTATCAGGCGAATTCGATGTGATTGTGTCGAACATCGTGGCCGATGCGATTATCTCCCTGGCCGGCCAAGTCCGCCGCCATCTGAAGCCCGGCGGGGTGTGGGTCAGCGCGGGGATTATCGACACCCGGGAAGGGGATGTGCTGGCGGCTCTGGAGGCGAATGGGTGGAGAGTGGTTGAGCGGCAGGAGGAAGAGGGGTGGGTTTGCTTGGTGGCTGAATTCAAAAATGACTTCTACGAAGAGCTTAAGGCGAGCCTGGAGGAAGCGGTTGCCTATGTGCGCGGCGATGACAGCCGGGTGCGCATCACCGTAGCGGGATAAAGTCGCACGAGGACGTCGCTCCGCGATGCCTTCCTCAGTCGCCCGAGGCGACAGCTCCTCCCACGCGGAGGAGCTTGGGGGATTAAGCCACAAACGGCATAAATAGTCCGTGTGAGTGAACCTCCCGTTTACTAGCAAGCCCCAAAGCTCCTTCCTGTGGAAGGAGCTCCCGCCTCGGGCGGGTGAGGAAGGCATCGCGGAGCGACGTTCTTGCCAGCACACACTGCCAGTCTGCAACTGCCAGTGTGTGCTTTTTTAGATGAAATCAAGCGGACATTCTCCATTCTCCCTAAAGCATTCGCCGCAAATGTTACCACTCAGTTTGTCATCATCCTTCGTGCAGCAAATGAGATAGTCGCATTCGTCGCAGCACTCGCCGTCGTGGGACACCTCGGTTCCGAGGCAATTCGGTACATCTTCCATATACTCACCTCATGTAAAAATATAACCATCGATAGTTACGGAAATAAGTATGACATAATACCTATAATTATGTCAATCATAATTATGGGAGTGGTTATATGTTTGAAGTGGAAAAAGGCCTGAAAAGAGCAACCATGCCTGTTACAATACGCTTTACGGATGAATTGCATGAGGAACTTCACAGAGTCGCTTATAAAAACGACATTTCGTTTAACCTGCTGGTTCTGCAATGCTGTAAATATGCCCTGGATAACATGAAGGAAGAAGAATAGCGACACCTTCTGCTACTGCGATCAGTCGCACCGCGATACTCCCTCAGTCGCCCGAGGCGACAGCTCCTCCCACGGGGAGGAGCTTGGGGGATTAAGCCACGGGCAGGATATCAAACCATAAGTTTTATAATCTCCATGGCGTTTTCCGCCTAATCCCCAAGGCTCCTTCCCGTGGAAGGAGCTCCCGCCTCGGGCGGGTGAGGAAGGCATCGCGGAGCGACGTTTTTCCCCTGGCTCCCTCGTGAGGGAGCTCCGCCGCAGCGGTGAGGGAGTATCGCGGAGCGACGTATCTATTTCACAACAACCATCCCCACCGCATACACCACCCATGCCGCCCCATACGCCAACGCGCACTGCCAGGCCACAGCCGCCAGTGTGCGCTTTGTGCTGCCCAACTCGCGCCGCAGGGCGCTTACGGCGGCCACGCAGGGGGCGCTCAGTAAATTAAAAATGAGAAACGACAGCGCGGAAGCAGGCGTAAACCCCGCCGCGATGTTGCCGTTATAGAGTATCCCCAGTGTGGCCACGGCGTTCTCCTTGGCGATGAATGCCGTGAAGGTGGCCACCACGGCCTGCCACTGCCCAAATCCCAGGGGCTTGAACAGCGGCGCGAGCGCCCGCCCGAAGTCCGCCAGCAGCCCGCGCGAGAGGCTTTCGGCGAAGGCAAGCTGCCCGCCCTCCCGCTTCACCGAGGACAGGAACCACACCGCCATGGACGAGAGCAAAATCACGCTGCCGGCCTTCTTCAGGAAGGAGAACGTGCGCGTCCACACGCTGCGCAGCAGGCTGGGCAGCGAGGGCAGGCGGTAGTCGGGCAGCTCGAGCACAAAGGCCGTCTGCCGGCTTTTTTTCCTGCCGGGCCCGAGGCGCGCGGACAGCCACGCCGTCAGCACCACCGCCCCGAAGCCCGCGAAGTAGGCCAGGGGGGCCATCCACCACCCCCCGCCGAACATCACCCCGGCGATCAGGGCGATGACGGGCAGCTTGGCGCTGCACGGCATAAAGGTGCAGCTCACGGCCGTAATTTGGCGTTCACGCGGGCAGTCGATGGCGCGGCAGGCGAGGATGGCGGGCACGCCGCAGCCGGTGGCCAGCAGCATGGGCATGAAGCACTTGCCGCTGAGCCCGAAGCGCCGCAGCAGGCTGTCGAGCACGAAAGCGATGCGCGCGAGGTAGCCGCAGCCCTCGAGGAGGGACAGGCAGCCAAACAGCAGCAGCATCTGCGGCACGAAGCCCACCAGCGTGCCCACCCCGGCCCACAGGCCGTCGATCATGAGGGCGCACAGCCAGGGGGCGGCCTGCCAGCGCAGCAGCAGCGCCTCGAGGCCCCGCCCCGCCAGATCCAGCACGCCCTCCACGCCCCCGGCCGCCCACGCGCCGACGCCGGAGACCGAGACGTAATACACCAGGAACATCACCAGCACAAAGATGGGCAATGCCAGCCAGCGATTGAGCAGCACGTCGTCCAGGCGCTGAGAGAATTCTTTTTTGTTGCTTTTGACCAGGCATTGCGCTACGATGGCCTCGATGAAATCGTAGCGCTGGGCGATGATGCGCTCGTCTGTAGGGGCGGCATTCATGCCGCCCGAATTTATGTTGCATGTGCGGGCGGCATGAATGCCGCCCCTACAGATATCCTCCAGCGCTCGCAAGAGCGCCCCCAGCCCCTCCCCCCGCAGCGCCGAAATCCCCACCACAGGGCAGCCTAGGGCGCGAGAGAGCTTTTCCGGGGAAAAGCGGTCGCCACGTCGGCGCAGCACGTCGGCGCAGTTGACGGCAACGACCACCGGCAGGCGCAGCTCCAGCAGCTGCATGGTGAGGTACAGGCTGCGCTCGAGCTGCGTGCCGTCAATGATATTCAGCACGGCGTCTGGCGGCAACGGGCTTGTGAGGGCCTCCCGGGCGACGACCTCCTCAGGGGAGTAGGGCGTCAGCGAGTAGATGCCGGGCAGGTCGAGCACGCGCACGTCTTTGTGGCCCCGCAGCGTACCCTCTTTTTTCTCAACGGTAACCCCCGGCCAGTTGCCCACGAACTGGCTGGCTCCGGTCAGCGCGTTGAACAGCGTGGTTTTGCCGCAGTTCGGATTCCCGATCAGCGCGACGGTATGGCCCCTATGGTCCTTTGGGCCGATTGGCATGGGACAACACCCCCTTGTCCCATGGATATGTGGGAAAAAAAATAAAATTCCTTGCTTTTTTTTCGAAATAGTATTACAATAAATTATCTATTGAAATCGGGAGGGAATACCATGGGAAAACGCGTCAAAATTGACCGCAAAACCGCCCGCACCGAGGCGTCGGCCTCCACCATGCAGTACATGATGGACGGCGTGCGCTACGTGTGCGAGACCTTCAAGCAGCGCCTGCCGGGCTCGCAGTCCGAGCGCGACGCCCAGGCCTTCTTCAAGGGGGAGCTGGAGGGCTACGCGGACAAGGTGGCCATGGAGGACTTCACGCTGCACCCGGAGGCCTTTA
>Ga0123353_10007177_pt1 | contig 15012 bp, 14 predicted proteins | sample TergutLab28metaG_3_FD_92763 | JGI IMG/M metagenome (GOLD analysis project Ga0123353, IMG submission 92763) | Labiotermes labralis P3 segment gut microbial communities from Petit-Saut dam, French Guiana - Lab288 P3 | ecosystem: Host-associated > Arthropoda: Insects > Digestive system > Gut ... | reverse complement strand
CACACGTCTTGGTCTCCTGAAGATGGGCATAATGATGCCCGAAACATGTTGAGAAAGTGTTGATAATAAACATCTAACTGTTGCATCTTGTTGGTTTTCTCTCTCACTTCACAATTTGCTCACTATGCACGGTCACAGAAACCTAAAGATTGTGTATGTTATAAAGTAAAAAGCTGTAAATAGAGAATAATGACAGCATATTACTCCTTTAGCCCTAACCAACTGGTAAGAAAATCACATCCACGTGCTCCCACGTTTACATCATAAACACTTTCTTTGGTCCCTCAACCCTTAACACAGTTCTTCTACTTATCTTCTACACAATAAGGTATTACAATGCTAGTCTGCATGCAAAATGTCCGTTACTTTCGTTTATATTGCCCAAATCTGGATTTAGTCAACAGATTTCCGTGAAAATTCCCAAAATAAATTTTCACAAATGTCCAACCAGTTGGAGCCAAGTTGTTCCATGTTGGCGGATGGATGGGCATGACACACGTCACTTTCAGCAACTCTTTTGTGAACACATCTCAAGAATTATGAGAGAAAATTTCTTTCAAACGGAGATACTTTTTCACACCTCAATTTTTTTTTCCAAGATTAACTACATTACGTACATGCCCAAACATAACGCAAACCATACTTCTTAAAAGGTAATAACACACATTAAACTCCCAACATTTAAAGTTACACACACTTTATTAACATCCTTACTAGTGTGTAAGGATTGCACCTTGAATTTCAAAAGGAAAGAAGAAATAACTCCCTGTCAATGCCACACCAAGAATCACAAACCTTTCATACGCATACCCAAAATTTTGTCACCGAAAATTGGACAGTTGTGCACCTAGCAGTTTAATAATCATCACATATTAAATCCATGTGTATTTATTTTCTCCTCCAGGCACTGGTTATCAGATAATGAGAGCAGCATCCAATTCTTCCAGTCTGGTGCCTCACAGACAGCATTTAGTTGTCATTCATAACCAAGGATGATAAAATTTTCCAAAAATCTAACAGCCATCTTAAAATGCTAGGTGGCAGAAGTGTGACACGAAGAGATCCATAAGAGGACCCACAAATATTAGGCACCACCATACAACATTTAATGATCACAGCAAACTGGTGCCCAGCAAATGTGCACCCCAGTTCATCACTGCATGTGGAAAGAAAGTAGTATCAAGAGGCGGTAAGGGTGGGGCAGACTGCAAGTTACACAGCAAATCTGTATTTCAGCTTCTAACTCTTAATTAACTCTGATATCATTCATGTAAATTTATAAGTTACAAATGTCATTTTGTAAAACCGCATGCTATATCTGCCAGTTAACATCACATAAATGTTCAAAACAGTTTCTAAACAAACATGCAGCTAATATTTATGTAAATATGGTATAGAGTGCGTTTATGACAAGTGATCCCTTAAAAAGTTTTACAGGAACAAGAAAATCAACATATGCAGGCAGTCCCTGACTTTCAAACACAATTCATTCCTGAAAATGCGTACGAAAGTCGTAAGGTTAGGAAGCAGAGCAAGTCTTACATGTTACAACAGGGGTTCTGTTCCCATTGCTTAAAAAGTATAAATCCCCATTTATGGGTAATAAACAAAACGGTTTTTAACAACAATTATGGTAACATTCATGCATTCATTCAACCAAGGTAACTGTTAACGTTCCTGCCATCACATAAGCAAATATCCTCCATAATTCTGATGGCTAAATAATGCCCAATGAAACTCAAAAGCCTTCAGTAACCCTAACAACACTGTTTAAAAAACTTTCATACATCTGCTTTACAATGCAATGGCCATACTCCACACACACATTACGTACTGCCCCATCACGATGCCAGTCACCTTTCTTCCATTAAACTGCTTTAAAGTGTAAGTGGCCCGGATAGCCAACGATGAAGAACACAAAGCCTCATCAAAATCAGCCAACATGAAAACTCAATGGTCCACACCAACATCCAACATGTTAGTTGGGTTACAAAATATAAACAATACAAATAAACTTCCAAGAGTTACGCCTTGCCTCAAATTATACTTATCTCATATACCTCTTTGGGCCGTTTTATCATGGCTCGACAGCCCTAGTGGGCCTTGGCCTCCTCATTTTCAAGGTTACATGATAACACTCAGGTGTGGATTGTGCATTGCTACTCTACACACTAGTTGCTAGTGAGTTCACTAGCAGCTCTTAAACTCACTGACAACTAAACACGATTAAGTAAAGGTGAAGTCTGTTCAGCTTGACTTGTTACTCGCTGGCTAGTATACAACACTGCTTGTAAACTCAATGAGCGTAATTGAAATGACCAGTAAGTACCCTGTGATAAAACACTAAAATTTTTCAGTTCATCTCTGAGATGTCACATGATTAACTAATGTGCCACTATTTGACTGCCCAGCCTTTTCATTCCTACGCATAATAGGCATGGCTAATTTACTCCCTGCTCACTCATTAGCTGGCAACTAAGCTCGCTGGCGAATAGTAGCCTGTAAAGTAGCCTCACGTAATTCCTGCCTTAGACACACCACAATCGGTAGGACTCCTCTGGACGAGTGATCAGCACATCGCAGAGACCTCTACCTGATAACATACAACACTCACAACAGACAGCCATCCATGCCCCCAACAGGATTGAAACCCACAATTCCAGTAAGCGAGGTGCCACAAACCCACACCTTCGACCACACGACCACTGGGATTGGCCTTTCTGGCATTTAGTAGACTCAAAATAGAGTATGAGACTCAGTTTTACAGCGCCACTGAGCAAAAACTCAAAATTTTTTTCATCAGCTGTGTACTAAAGCCCAAATTCAGCATACAAAAGATGGTTTAGGGGTGGGTTGTATGAAAGTCATATATCTGAAAGTCAAGGACCACCTGTACTTAGAAATCAAATGGCATTTGAAAAATCTCTGTATGAACAAAATGTCTGAATTACCTATTTCATCACTCAAAACAAGTGCCCAAAGAATGAAAACTCAGCCACCAGTCATTGTATGACTCACCTGGGTAACCTTTGCATAGTTCTTCAATAGGCGTCGACATTTTCTTTTCACTGATTCGTTCATATTTCTGTCTCTTGGTAGCTGCCTTCAGTCCTTGCCAAGGCAGGGAACCTCTATTAAAGTACATCAGTACATACCCCAAGGACTCCAGGTCATCCCTACGGCTTTGTTCTGGAGAAAAAATAAATGCAAAATAAAGAGCTTAAGACCACAGGGCATTCTCCACTTAAAAGTGCAGGTCAACTTAAATTTTGGCAATGACTGAATACGAGGAATACAGTGGACAACTGTAACATGTGTATTTCACCAAAACCAAATCACACAAAGTGTTTACATCTATCTTTCCAGATTAACCTTTTGGTGCCGGATTTATTTTTTTAAATTTTAGCACACCCTGTATATAAATTGTGAACAATACAGGAACCAAATATGTTAGAATTATGAAACAAACTGCATTTTGAAGAGAAAAAAACAGAGAGTATATACTATGTTTAAAATATTCGGTACCTACATTTGCTGAATAAACATATAAAATGCAACTTTGGAGGTTAGCGGTGCGGTACGTCAACTATAGTTGACGTTAGGCGTCTAAAGGTTAATATAGCAAAATTCCATTAAACCACTCGCATGGGATAGGAGAGGTGCCAGCACATTCTTGATTATAAGACGGTACCTATACCAAGCCAAGTCCTTACAGGTGATTTTTTATTACAGCTCCTATACTTGGACTGTACATCTAAACACAGGCGCATTCCATCCTTCATCTGCTGACTCAGGGCCATCAGGGTCCTCTTCTGTGTTTCTACAAGTCTTTATAGTTGAAGAAGTTTACGGAGTAGCAGATGACGTGTCAGGCGATACTGTAAATGTTGCTGTACGCATTCTTGGAAGACTTTCTGAACATGTCCATAAAATCTGCCCCTTTCAGTGATGAAACTTTTCTCTGGTAAATGGCAAAACTTCCAGTCTTGGGCCTACTCTTCTCACATGCTGGATTAGAATTTCCAAATTATCAGACACTGGATTAAACGGATTTTGCTGTATGTACTCACAGTGCACTCTGCATGTGGAAAGCACCACAGCAAGTGTGATATAAATACAGGTGTCCCAGTGGCCAACAAACTAAGCACTAATATCCTTCATTCTTTCATATAACTGAGCACATTGTAAGTTTACGTACCTATGCCCAGATGCGTGTTAATGCTGGCATATCGTGCAGTGCCAGTCAAATTCTTGTTCTCCCGGTATGGTATATGCTGGTGTGAACGACCATCACGGTATTTCTTTGCTAAACCAAAGTCAATGATGTACACAAGGTTACCCTTCTTACCAAGGCCCATAAGAAAATTATCTGGCTTGATATCTCTGTGGATGAAGTTTCTGCTATGAATATAGTCTATTCGAGAAATCTGAAAAAAAGAGACCAAAACATATCAATTTCAAAGAATATTATATGTGTTATAATTCAAAACAATCATACAACATGAGTTCCAATTTATTTATCTCAGTATTTAACCAAATTGATGCACAAAATTTGTTTCACAATAAGTTTTATTTCATGCCTCTACATGTTTCGAGCATGTGTGCTCATCATCAGGAGGTCAAAATTGCATTACACAGCCTCTGGTATCGTCACACCTGATACCAGAGGCTGTGTAATGCAATTTTGACCTCCTGATGATGAGTACATGTGCTCGAAACATGTAGAGGCATGAAATAAAACTTAATTGTGAAACAAATTTAGTGTATCAAGTTGGTTAAATACTGAGATAAATATACTGAGATGCACGGTCAGCAGAACGTCAAAAAATGAGTTCCAATATAAATTGTATGTCCATCATTAATGCCATAACTGGCAGGTAAAAAATTTCGTTCAAATCTTGAGGTCCAGAGAAACAGGTGTAAACACTTCTTCATCATGCAGCTAGGAAAGTAACATACATTGTCAACAAAAGAATAATGAATAAACACACTGCCACAACAAAATACTTCAAAACTAACCGCCAGTATTACTACACTCAACCTTATGACAAAATGTGTGTTTGAAAAACATCAAACAGTAATGTAGCAAATATAAAATATCAATTAATTATAATGGAATTCTGAGTAATATTTTACTTAAGTCTCATTTAATTAGTCCTACTAACCCTGTAAACTACACATTAGCTTTCTTCCTCCTTTGTGCCATTATTATGGTAACATCAAAAAGACCGTCTCTGCCCATTATTTAAGAATCACCTAAGATTAAATCCTTAGGAAACATGACACTACAGCAATCTTCCTTACGTACATGACAGAATGATACATGCAAATGGGACAGGCATAATTAAAGCAGCTAAATATGATGCTGACCATTCACCTCCAACTAGTGCCAAGGTTATGAATGCCTGCAGCATTATCTTCTGCCTTGATACCCACATGCAATACCACCCACCCACCCTCAAAGTCTGACTGCTGCAACTGAAACATATTCCCACCCCCTCCAGCTGTCCCCACCTGCCAGACAGCCCTTATGAGCACACGAGTATTATTATTATTAGTAGTAGTAGTAGTAGTAGCAGTAGTAGAACACCATCAGCCAACTATCAGCCATCCAAACCCCTCTTATGGATCATGTCAATGGTACATGAATGGTAAATAATGAATTCCAGGAAGAGATACAAAAATTAACAAGCACTACATACCACTAGTAATAACATAAAACTGATTTCCGTCATCCAGCCTGCATCCTGTGCACACAAGGAATCTTCCTTGTGATTATACACAAACTCAGCGTATCACTCGTTTATAATAAACGTTCAAACTATCACCAATTACAAACAATCCAAAATCAGGGAGATTACCTATGATTACATCAGCCTATACAACACTTGTAACTGCACCCAAAGAATGGTTCTATGGGTCAAAAATAATATCCTCCAGTCACTGCACTATTATAACTATCATTTCCTTACTAGTTGGTCAGCCAATAGCAGCACAGTCTTGAGGGAAAAGCGACGTGAGCAAAAATTGAAGAGATCTTCAAGTGATGGTCCCAACAGTTCCATCACCATAACATTATAGTCACCTTCGGAACCACACCACTTGATCGTTGGTATACCAACTGAAAAATATTACACAAAGTTAACGATGCTTCGCATGCAAGTACAAGGTACGTCGGGCACAATTTTCTCAATAATGAAACACACCAAATGCAAAAAGTCTAATCCACACTATTCAATCATTAACCAAAACTCACCGCCACCCTGCATCATTTTGTAGAACTTCGACTCTATGTGAAGCTGTGGATGCCGTGTTTTTATACATTCCAACTTGATGGCCACCTCCTCGCCAGTAGATATATTTGTTCCTACAACAAATAAACCACTTACTCAAACATCATTTCTGTACTATCCCAGTCTACGAAGTTAATTCTGAATCTAAAATGCACATTCACTTTGCGGGATATTAAACCTTACGTACCCAGGTATATGTCGCCGAATGATCCGCTGCCTATTTTACGGCCTAGTCTGTATTTATTCCCCACTCGGAGCTCCATTTCTGTAAATACACCAGTATATTAGAGGACAATGGAAACATACACAGCTCCCATTGTGGTATCCATATTTGAAGTTTTCACCCAAATAGGTACAAAATAAAGACCCAAATTCAATCACTTAATATGCTTATACCTGGGGCCCAAGTCAAAAATGACGATCACAGACGAAAAGGCCGTTTCTTGTACTCTTTATAGCTTCATCAAGAAAATGACAGGTTCAACAACAAGCGAGGATTATTTGGATATTGCATAGTGTGTATCACAGTATTATTCACTGACACCCAGCCGATCCCGGATATTACTTCATGTTTTCTCCACATACGATGATGGCACTGCCATCATTACACGTGACTATCGTCATTCGTCGTGGGAAGTTTGAATGGTTTGATTATTCTCTTTGGAGGCAAAACTATTGTCTTAATCTACTTTTTAAGTTTATACGCAAAACTAACATTTGACGAATATGAGTCGTTATAAGCCAAATAACAGAACAGCATTTAGCCGCCAACCAGCTCATTATTTGCTTTTTGATGTTGGACATCCAATGACTTCAACACAAATGCGTAACACTATAATGGTATTTCTTCCATAATCAGCACAAATGAAAAGCTTAATGCAACCACTTTAAACATGAGTTTTTATACATGTTTTGTTTTTATAGGCTGTGCAAAATGTTTTGGTACTGGCTTGTTCAATTCGAGGAGGTTGTCGCATTCCTGCTTTTGGATTGGCAGTGATTAACAAGAACTTCCAAAATGTGTACAGTCTAGATACAATCCGAGGAAACTTTGCTAAGATTGTAGCTGCCTTTAATTCTCTTTCATATCAGGTAAAGTAAATTACTGTGAAATGATTATTTCTGTGATGTAAAATACAGAAATTCTATTGTTTTCCCTTGATAAAAAATTATTGCTATTTAATTCTTTATGGTTTTTTTTTTGCAGGCTAAACTCAGTGAAAGGTTATCTTTGCAGGAATTTAAAGACTATCTTTATCTGGCAATAAAAACATTACTGGAGGATTTCAAGTCTAAATCTGAAATCATGGTAAGATGGTGAGCTAATACAGTTGAAATTTATGTATGCAACTACAAAGATATTTGCAATAACATCTAAGTTTTAAAGTCCAGTTTACCTAACTACTCATATGAACAATTTTTCATAAACTCTACTTACATGACAACGTATTCAGCAGTTTAAATTTTAGCACTCTGGTGTGCCATTGAGCCTGCAATGTAGCTTTAATTTTGTTGTTTCTGCTACATTCTGTAATAAGTACTTTATTCTATTCAGGTAATTCCTGATATATAAAAAACTTTGATAGTCAATGATTATGAGTTAAGACTCTTGTATTTTTTAATAATAAAAAAAACTTCCTAATTCACACAAACATTTGCTCAAATACATCAGTTTCTTCCTCTCAAGATAATGTACTTAGTTGCATACATAACTTTACTTTTTCTTAAATAGTTATGTGTGACACCTCCTCCCCATTTCTTTTTTGACAATATGCTGTTGAGTTCCATAAAACTGCTTATACATTTTTTTAACTGTCATGTGAAATTATGTTAGGTCTAAAAGGGGCATCTAATCTACATCAATTTTTAAGTCTGATCTAGTGCAAGTCAGAGATGAAGTTCCAGCTGAAGACTGAAACTGTTATTCATAATAACACACTTCTTGGAAGTGATAAATGCACTTGGAACACAGATGGGATACTGATTTCCAGGAATAAGGAAAGTACACAAAGAAGCCTCTAACAATTATAATTTATTTGCAACAAATTCCATATAAATTTCTCTGAACAAGGCATTTTGTGGTCAACCAATCAAAGACCAAATTGTAATTTACATTACATAAACATGGAACTCAAGATTTGTGTGTCAGATACATTTGAACAACATTTAAGTGCAGTGTCAGAACAGGAGTTCATCCCTGCCTTTCTGTAAATACTAATGAGGTGCAGTATTTCGTACAATTGCACAAAGCTTGAACACAGTACAAAATTCTTCATATCAAGTCGGTTTTTCAAAATTTAATTAATGTGAAAACTTACATGGGATGATGTGAGTATGAACAGTCCTATTAGCAGTTTTATATTCCGATTCTAGTAATACCTGGAAGAAGATTGCTAGCTACAACTATCACCTCATTTTGGCTATCTTGGAATCCAGTGTTTCATTCTAAACTTTTACAATTCCACTTCCTCACAACAGTTTATTCATTATGTTTGCAGTGTAAGTAATACATAAAAATATTCACCACTCATAAAACTGTGCTGATCCTTTCGAAACTAAACCAGTATAGATAATAATTACTTTCAGACATACAGGTAATAACTATGAGCAGTATTCATTTACATTATGTAAGGTTTCATTACTTTCAGATTAATGACAAGTACATCAATGCACAAAATTAACTTTCTTTAACACTACACAGAAATGTGATGGAGTTGAGGATTTTGTTTGAATGTCAAGTTTATTTTCAACTATATAAGAGAAAATAAAGTGTAATTTATTCATCCTGAAAAAGTCTTAATTTGTGATATAATTCTTACCACCTTGTTAGCTTGACTTGAACTGAAATTTTGCTTTCTTCATCAAAACAGCAACATATTCCACACAGGATGAAAGAAGCAAATATTAATAAATTATTTCTTCTTCTTTCAGTATTGTAACAACAAATGGCAGTTTCCTCCACAACTACAGATAACAATTGTGACTGCAAAGAATGGTTCTAATGTTCAACAATGTGTGGAAGAAGCTGCGAATTCTATGAACATTTCAAAGCTTAAGAAGATTCAGGTAATTCTGACAAACAAGCAAGCATACTGTGTTTTTAAATAACATAATTTTCAGGGTGGAAAAATTCAGTATTTTCAGTACAAACAGAAAGATAAAAAACTACACACTATAGTAATAGAGTGTAATAAATTACTGATCTTAGCAATTGGTACAATCAGACAAGACTTACATCACACAAAATAACTTATTACTTTTATATTTAATCTAGGTAATGTATAGCTTAGAACACAAAAAAATTAAAGATTCCTCCTAAAATTAATATATGAAAGTGGGATCTGCGACTTACATTAACTAGTCTGATATCATCAGGAAAGAATAAATTTAAATGATGTGATAAAAAGATAACAATTCATGTTCATGTTTTAACATTACATTTTAAAAAAATATTTCTGGACATCTGAGCTTCTTATCAAACATTCACTGTCATTCACATTTCATTCAAAAATGTGTCCCAGTAATGAAAGCCAATAATATCTCAGACCACGAAATTGAGTCATTCTTGAGAAAATAATGGTTCCCCATCAAGAAATCCCCCACTCTCCAATCTTATAAAAGCAAACTTTCAACACCATGTTAACAATAGCTCAACACTGTCCTTATCCTGAGACATATTAATCCAATCCATGGCCTCACAGCCTATTTCTATATGAGTCATTTTACTACAATCTTCTATGTATGAATAGATCTTCAAAGTGAAAGCCTCAAATAACAAAGGCAGAGATCACTTGCAATCGTATTAATAGCAAAACAATTCAATTATATATATAACACTTTTACACAGACAAGTTGCAGAATATTCAATATATTCATTTAGAAAATATGTCCCCCTCAGTGATTACAACTTTGAAGAGGATTTCTGATATGAACTTCCTTCTCAGAATCATTTCCATTTATATATAAGCAGTTTCACTTTTTCAGTACATAAATTAATTTCATATACATCAGCACTAAAATTAATTTCTTCCACATGTGTTATGTATACAAACCTCAAATAAAGAAAATTATCATATAGAAACCATTCCATTACAGATAGTGCAGCTACATAATCTGTTGGGTAACCTGGATATGGAAAACAACAAGGAAGATGAACCAGAACAAAAAACCAACACAGACTTCCTAAAAGCAGTAGAGTTTGTAGTATTAACTCAAGTTGCAGGAACTGAGAAAGAGCTGGACAGTATGTTCAAGACTTGGCTGCTGGACTGTGACATTGATCATGAGCATCTCCGCATAGCTTTACCTGCAACGCTTGATCTACCGGGTTCATCATCTCCATTACTAAAATGTGACATTGGCGAATGTCTCATCAACCCATTTTCCCTTCCATTTGGTCATCGTTATCAGATTCAGATGGATTTCTGTAGTATCCAGCTGGGAGGAAGTGCACTAACAAAATCTCCAGGCATGTTACTTGGCTAGAAATTTGTATTTCACTTACATTTTTAAAGGTAAGATTGAATGCATGAAAAATATGGCATATCAAAATTATATCATACAAAACACTCAGCTAAAGCTACACCCTTACTTCCCCTCTGTGCCTTCATACCATGTCACAGGGTCACCTTTACCTCAGCAATACTGTGCTATGTTTACAACTAAGCTTGCGCACATGCTGTACACATAGACAACCTTTGAGAAAAATCACTTTATGCACTTTGTGGTTACCTTGGTCCAAGTACAGGCAGTACCTAGAAAATTATTAAAAAAAAAAAAAACTATACCTCTAGTTGCATTTTGAATCTCTTCTCACCAAAAGCAGAAGAGTGTATAGGGATGGCTGTATAATCATTCTATCTTGCAAACAAAGCACCACTGCAAAAATATGTGTTATGTTAGAGTATGGTTTGTGAAGTTTATAAGTTGTTTGATGTTTTAACACTTGTGAATAGCTATATACTAGGAAATGGTATGGAGTCAAACGCAACTGTGTCACTGAGGTGTATTTAATGATTATATGATGGAACAACTACAGGACGATGGCCAATACAGGTCGAAACATGTAGTTGTTCCATCATATAATCATTAAATACACCTCAGTGACACAGTTGTGCTTGACTACATACCATTTCCTAGTTTCACACACACAATTGGGAAGACACTCTTCCTAGAATAGCTATATAGTTAAGTTGACTTCAAACTCAGTAAACTACAACAGTTAAATATTTGCAACATGCTTTTATTGGCAGCTAATGACATGCCAGTATATGAATTAGAGGTGCTAGGTTGTTTATCATCAACCAGCATCTGTCAGTCGCAGCTATTTGGTCAGCCAGCACACATCTATCCAACCCAATGCTGGCATTTAGAGTGGGAGGAACTGCTAAACAATCAGCAGGTAATTATCAACTGAACAATGCCTTAAATAGTGCAGCACTCTATTTGATTCACAGTGCAAAATGAAACACATGAAAATTTGAAAATTACAATGTAAAACATGAAAAGAATTTTGAAGTTTTGCTGACTGTAACATGTAGAGGCATGAAATAAAAATTATTGTGAAACAAATTTTGTGCATCAAGTTGGTTAAATATTGAGATAAATGAAAAGAATATTAAAGCATGCCTTGGAGATGCAACTTAATATGTACAGCACACTTCATTTAAAATCTGTAGCTGTATTGACGATTACACAAGACTTGAATTTTTGTAAGTCTGTATTGCTGTCACTGAAATGAGATAACTGTTGCAGCTCTTCATTGCACTAAGCAAGGCACTCTACGAACGAGACCAGTACCTACTTACAAGACTAAAGGGACCCTTCCACAGTATCAGTGAATTAGCAGGCTACTTTGTTTTAGAGTCAGGTACAGTAAAACAGATGTACCTTATTTGATTAATGTTGCCAAATCCAATTATTTATTCTCAGCTATATTCCTTCACTGCTACTACAAGATGGATAGCTTACTACAGTAGCATTTGATAGAAATAAATACATAGTAATAAAAGAACACACCTGTTTTTAAGTAACTTCAAAACATGGTCCATTAAAGCATAACTTGTCCAGGATGTGCATTTTCCTATTGCAGAAAATTATGGTTCTAAATTTGTACGTGTCATTAGATTTATAGAAGAGTTGCTTGAGGCTGGATGGTTCGGGGTTTGAACTCCGGTGGGGGGGGGGCAGATTTTCCATACACATCCACACCAGCCCAGCAGCACTCCAAGCCTTCTCTGCAATGGTTATTGAGTCTCTTTTGAACAGTGAAGTGGCCAGGGCATTACATTAACCACCCTACCTCATCAAGTGTGGGCTTGGATAACTTAGTCCATACAGCAACTCGCTACAAGCTTGGAAGTCTGGGGATCGAATCCCGGTGAAAGTGAGATTTACCGCACTCGTCCAGACCGACCCTGTGCCCCACTCACCCTCCCATACAACAGGTACAGTGTCTCTTTCCCGGGGTAAAGTGGTTGAGGCATAGCGCTGAACACCAATCCCATCTAGCACCAAGGTTACAAAAAGAGCAAAGATACAACTCTACTCCCCCACAGGCCTTCATGGCCTGTTTTAGGGTGAACTTTACCTTACCTTTGCCTCCATCTTGCACTCACACCAAACCCGAGTCATAATGGAATGTTAAAAGGGCAAAATTTACCATTACCTTTTAGTTACTACTCTGTTCACACTCAATGATGAGAGACTGCAAAAATAATAAATCTTATTACAATTCCCTGTTTAGCATCAAAAGCATCATACATGATTGATTTTACAAATCCTTGGAAAATCCATTTCAATTTATGTTTATCCAAATATTAAAAAGGAGTGATCAGTCATGAAGGTGCATTATATCCTAGAGATGGGCACCTCTGGTCGGACACATCTCAGATGTTGTCCACTCAGAGCTTGGTTCCAACTTCGATACTTGAAGGAGAAAGACAGAGGAGGTGGCTCTGCAGTATAACCTCCACATACTCCAAATAGTGGTTTTACTATGTGTATATTTGGTGTCTTTGAGTTACAAGATGAGAAACTAGTTAGGTACCTCTCCTGCCGCCGGACTCGTCCAATCAGTTCTGAGCATCTCACTCATGAGACTGCTTGATTACAAGTAAAAAGCAGTGCAACATGAAACCTTAAGAAAAGTATGGAAGATTCATCATCACCTGATGAGTCCAGTGGTCATCAATGGTTCTAAGCGCATGACCCTTGGTCTTCGTACCACAGCCACGTCAGTGGTCACAGTGGGCATGTGTACTGAAACACTGAAATGTGCCCTCAGCCTGTGTGATGTAAACCCAGAATTACTGTGGTAAGTGTAAACAAGTAGAAGTAGACATATCATACACAAATTAAGGGGGTATTACAGAATAATAAAAAAATTACAACAAAACAGTGCAAGTTGGCAACAAAACAACAGGTAGTTTATATACTGCAAAAGTTTTACACTTAAAATGCAAGAACAATTCTCTTGCTTTAGATGGCAATGAGCTACTACTGAACGCAGCAGTTTCAGCAGAACTGGTTCTACCAACACGAGAGGTTGCACTGCCTTGCTTGTCTGATGAAACCACAGCACAAAAAATGTTTAACACAGTATCAAAGTGTCTGGACCAACTACCACTAATGCAAGAATTCCAGCCTTCCAACTTCCCATCTGGTCTCTACAGCACACTTGCACGTAACCTACAGCACAACACTTTGGTGAGTGAGGGTAAAACTGTTTTTCAGAGCTGTTGGGTTATTTAAAAAAATTTTATTCCTTATTAGTATGTCCCAAATATTTGGAATTTGATAAAGTACACAAAAAAAAAACCTGATGAAACAGACTGACAGTAACAGGAAAATGTAGAAAATTCATAATTTATCTTCTTCCCTAATTATTCTTAAGTAGACCAAATAATGAAAGATGCAATTGGGGGAGAAAAATATGTTGAGATGAGACTTATAAAAAGCATTTTAGTTAGAAAAACTGAAAGGAGATGTAGGCAATGGGTAAGAGTAATAATATTGTGAAGGAGTTTAAGGAATCAAGTAATAAGAATGTACAATGGATTCCTCTGGCTCAGGATAGGTTCCAGGGTGAACAGTTGTCAGCACAGTTATGAACACTCAGCTTCCATAACGATAGGCCATTTAACTAGCCCAATGACTGTTAGCCGCTCAATAGCCACCTGATGCAGGATGTCAGTTTACATTTTCCATTTTGTATCTGCTGCTGTTAATTTAATTAATTAATGTAATTAACAGCAGTGATGATGACAATAAGAATGATGACTATGATGATGATGATGATGATGATAGTGGAAAATAATTTTAACTCGAAAAAATACCACATGTTAGGTGATTTAATTATGAATTTATTTATTTTGACCCAAAAATAAAATTAAGAATAAAAATAATCTACACAATACCAAAAAATTTAGTGCAATAAGAAGCACAACTGTATATGTTTCTTCTGTGTTGTGTTGCAGCACGATAACACCTACTTCCTGAATGGAAGTTCGAATTGTGAGATGGGAAATAGTAGTCATCCAGCACTTGATGTTACACCAAGTGAACCTCGAACTCGAAGAGGAAGTAAGCGCAACCGTGGTAGTAGCAGCAGCAGCAGCAAAAAGTAGTGTGAAGTCATATCACTGAAAAATGCTGCAATGAAATCATTATATCTTATTTCATTTCAATCACAACTCAGCGTATGTAGTGTGTTATTATT
>Ga0123353_10007175_pt1 | contig 15016 bp, 15 predicted proteins | sample TergutLab28metaG_3_FD_92763 | JGI IMG/M metagenome (GOLD analysis project Ga0123353, IMG submission 92763) | Labiotermes labralis P3 segment gut microbial communities from Petit-Saut dam, French Guiana - Lab288 P3 | ecosystem: Host-associated > Arthropoda: Insects > Digestive system > Gut ... | reverse complement strand
TAGCGCCCCAGCGCGCCTCGTGCGTTCACGGGAACCCCCTCTGTCACTCACGGTGAAATCCAGTGATCTCACTGTGACAGAGGGGAATCCCCCGATGATGATCTTGAAGGCGACCCTGTGGATAACCGCGACCGCCGCGGTCGGCGCGGCCGGCGCGGCTCAGCCGTTGAAGCCGGAGTCGTCCGACGGCAGGTCGAGATCGGACTTGTTCAGCTCCTCGATGTTCACGTCCTTGAACGTGAGCACCCGGACCTGCTTGACGAAGCGGGCCGGCCGGTACATGTCCCACACCCACGCGTCGGCCATGGACACTTCGAAGAACACCTCACCCTGCACCGAGTGCACCTGCATCTCGTAGTCGTTGGTGAGGTAGAAACGCCGTTCAGTCTCGATCACGTACTTGAACAGGCCGACGACGTCCCGATACTCCCGGTAGAGCTTCAGCTCCATCTCGGTCTCGTATTTTTCGAGGTCCTCGGCGCTCATGGCATGTTCCCCTTCAGCCGTACGTGCCCCCATTGTGCGTCACACGGTCTCACGAAGGAGGTGAAGTTCGACGCGGTCACCGCCGTCGCGTCACCAGCTTCGCCACCGGCTCGTACGCCGCACCGCCCAGGATCAGGGCGGCACCGGCGATGACCATGAAGACCATCCAGCGCAGCGGGCCCTGCGGCGACTGGCCGCCACCGGCCAGCGAGTCGAAGGCCGAGGTCGTGGGAAGCATGCCCATACGGCCCGGAGGCCACGCCAGGGCGTCCACCCGGCCCTTCACGTCGCTCGCGGGCACGGAGCCGCCCTGGGCGTCGTCCAGGTGCACGCGCGAGTCCTCGGAGATCGACCGGTTGTCGCCGAGCATGAACAGCTCGCCCTTCGGCACCGTCGTGTGGAACGGGTCGAGCGAGGCCGGGCCGCCGCCGCGCACGTAGCCCTCGTCGACCGGCTTGCCGTCCACCGTCATCCGGCCCTGCTTGTCGCAGCAGACCACGACGTCGCCGCCGACCGCGACCACCCGCTTGACCAGGGGCGCGTTGCCCCACAGCTTGTCCTGGAAGACCACCACGTCGCCGCGGTGCACGTCGGAGCCGGAGACCTTCTGCGCGAGCACCTTGTCGCCGGGGTGCACGGTCGGCTGCATGGAACCGGTCGGCACGGTGTACGGGCGGTAGGTCAGGGCCGCCCAGCCGAATCCGCCGAGGAACAGCACGCAGCCGAGGGCGATGGCCAGCCCGGACACCATGCGTCCGGACCGGCCCGCGCGGTCCCTGCGTATCGCGGCGGAGCCGCTGGTCGTCGTGGCGCTCATGGAGCCGAACCCTACCGGGCGGTACGAGCCGCGGTCAGCCCTTCTCAGGCGGGTTGTCGCGCAACAGCCGCCTCCTGCGCACCAGCACCAGCGGGAGCGCGCCCGCCAGCCCCACCGCGGCCGGCACCGCGGTCCCGGCCGCGTTGATCCCCGGCTGCGAGAACGTGGACGGGATGGACAGCCAGTCCCAGCGGTTGATCGGCCAGGCGACCACGACGGCGCGGCCGACGACGTCGCTGTTCGGCACGAAGCCGTGGCCGGCCTCCTTGGTGTGGAAGCGCGAGTCCAGCGAGTCCTGGCGGTGGTCGCCCATCACCCAGATGTGGCCCTTGGGCACGGTGACCTTGAACGGCATCCCCGGGGTGCACGGCGTGTTGCCCGGGAACACGTAGGGCTCGTTGAGCGCCTTGCCGTTGACGGTGACCGGGCCGCTGCCGGTGCACGCCACGGTGTCACCGCCGACGCCGATCACCCGCTTGATCAGGTCCTTCTCGTCCGCGGACGGCATCAGGCCGATGAAGCTGAGGCCGGTCTGGATCCCGCGGACCAGCGGGTTGCTGCTGGCCGGCGGGTTCTCCGGCAGCCAGCCGCCCGGGTCGTGGAAGACGACGACCTCGCCGCGGCTGGGGGTGGAGCCGAACCACGGGGTGAGCTTGTCGACCAGCACCCGGTCCCCGCGCTGCAGGGTGTTCTGCATCGAGTCCGAGGGGATGGAGAACGCCTGGACCAGGAACGTCTTGATCAGCAGCGCCAGCACCAGGGCGATGCCGATGAGCAGCGGCAGTTCCTTCCAGAACGACCGCTGCTTGCTGCCGGAACTCGGTGCGGGGCGGTCGCCGTCGCCGTCCTTGTCGGCGCCGGGCGGGACCGCGGGGCCGCCGGTGCCGGCGCGGTGGGCGCCGGCCATGGCGAGGCCGGGCGCCGGCTCCGGGGGAAGGCCGCCGGCGTTCGGCAGTCCGTTGCCGTTCTGCAGGCCGCCGCCCGGCGCCAGCCCGTTGCCCTGGGCGACGCCGCCCGTGGGCGGCACCCCGGTGCCGTGCTGCACGCCGCCGCGCAGCGGCAGGCCGTTCCCCTGCGCCAGGCCGTTGCCGGCCGGCGGCTCGTAACCGGGAGCCGCGCCGTGCGCGGCTTCTCCTCCAGGACCGGGGACGATGCCGTCGGAATCCGCGTTGTCGACCGGGGGCACCTTGGCTTCCTCCTTCTCGGGCTCGCCGGATCCAGACCGCGCTCCGACCACCAGGTCCCCCACATCCACTCCTCACACCAGACCTCCGCCTGCCCCGTTTCCGGCGCAGGCCCACCACTCCCATAACGATCGGGAGTTCCGCAGGAGTCGGCAGCTGGTTCATCCTTTGACCGTTGTTGGTCGAGGCCACCCTAGTGGGCGTACCTGTGCCCATTGTCCTGCCCGTTGTGCCGTTGCTGCCCGGATCCGCAGGGGGTCCGGGGCCCGCGGCGGTCGTCCCGGCGGCCGTCGGGCCCGGCACCGAGGCGTACGTGCCCGGTTCCTGCAGGCGGCGCCAGTGGTCCAGCGGCCAGGCGATCACGAAGGCCCGGCCGACGACCAGGCTCTCCGGAATCGTGCCGCCGCCCGGCTCCTGCTCGTGGTAGCGCGAGTCCGCGGAGTCCGAGCGGTGGTCCCCCATCACCCACAGGCGTCCCTCGGGGATGGTGATGGAGAACTTGATCATCGACGGCGGATTCCCGTCGTAGACGTAGGGCTCCGTCAGCGGCGTGCCGTTGACGGTGAGGTGGCCGCCCTTGTCGCAGCAGGCGACGGTGTCGCCGCCGACGCCGATGACCCGCTTGATCAGGTCCTGCTCGCCGGAGGCCGGCAGCAGACCGATGAAGGTGAAGAACTGCTTCACCTGCTTGACGACCACCGGGTCGGACTTGGGCGGGGGCTCGCCGCTGAGCCAGCCGCCGGGGTCCTTGAAGACCACGACGTCGCCCCGGTGCGGATGCGCGCCGAACCACGGGGTGAACTTGTCGACGAGCACCCGGTCGCCGATCTGGATGGTCTGCTCCATCGACCCCGAGGGGATGACGAACGCCTGGAGCAGGAAGGTCTTGAGCACCAGCGCGATGACCAGGGCCACCAGCACCAGCAGCGGCACCTCCCTGGCCAGCGAGCGGCGGCGCTTGCGCTGCACCTTGCGGGCCAGCTTGCGGCGCTCGACCCGGCTGCTGCCGGTGCGCAGCGGCGGCGCCTGCGGGGCGTCGGAGTGCTCGGCGCTCCCGTCGGAGTGCTCGGCGCCCCCGGAGGGCTCGGCGCTCTCGGCGGCCGCGGCAGGGGGCACCTTGTGGTTTCCGTGGCGCGGTTTGCCGCGGTTACCCATGCCGGCCGGCCGGGGACTGGGGCGCGGGCACGGCGGCGAAGTCGGAGGGGCGGCGCAGCCGGGTCCAGTGGCCGACCGGCCAGGCGATCCAGTCGGCGCGGCCGATCACCTTGCCGACCGGAACGGTGCCGCCGCCGGGATCGCCGAGGTGGTCACGGGAGTCGCGGGAGTCGTCGCGGTGGTCACCCATCACCCACAGCCTTCCCTCCGGGACCTCGATGTCGAACGGTACCCGGGAGGGCCGGTCGCCGGGGTGGACATACGGCTCGTCGATCGGGTGACCGTTGATCATGAGCCGGCCCTGGGCGTCGCAGCAGGTGACCCGGTCGCCGCCGACGCCGATGACGCGCTTCACGTAGTCCGTCCCGCCGCTGGTCGAGAAGGAGTCCTTGCCGTCGAAGACGATGACGTCACCGCGGCGCGGGGTGCCGCCGAAGCGGTAGGCGAGCTTGTTGACCAGCACCCGGTCGCCGACCCGCAGGGTGCTCTCCATCGATCCGCTCGGCACCTCGAACGGTTCCACCACGAAGTTGCTGACCAGGAGCAGGGCCGCCGTGCAGCCGAGGGCGAGCAGGACGGTGCGCCGCCACTCCGACCACCAGCGCGCGACGTTCGCCCGACGGACGACGGAACGCGACCGCTCCTCCGATTCCGCCTCGTCGGCGGGGAGGGAGCGGTCGCGTCCCGGTGCCACTGCTTCGCTGTCCATTGCGGCGGAAGCTTATCCGGCTCGCCCCAAGGACAGGTCAAGCGCTCAGTTCTCGCGCTTCTCCTTGATCTTCGCCGCCTTGCCGCGCAGCTCGCGCAGGTAGTACAGCTTGGCGCGACGCACGTCACCGCGGGTCACGACCTCGATCTTCTCGACGATCGGGGTGTGCACCGGGAAGGTGCGCTCGACGCCGACGGAGAAGCTGACCTTGCGGACCGTGAAGGTCTCGCTGACGCCCGCGCCCTGGCGGCGGATGACGACGCCCTTGAACTGCTGCACACGGGAGCGGTTGCCCTCGATGACGCGCACGTGGACGTTGACGGTGTCGCCCGGGCGGAAGGCCGGGATGTCGGAGCGCACGGACGCGCTGTTGACGCCCTCGATCAGGTTGGTCACGGTGTTCTGCTTCCTCGCCGATGCCACAGGTCATCGGCGGAACGTCGGTCGTTCGTCGGTTGGGGTGCCGTCCGGGTGCGGCGGGCGTCGTTCCCCCTGTGGCAGGGGCGCGCGCCGCACAGGCAGCAGCCGCTCATTCTTCCACGGCGTCGGGGTTCCGCCCAAATCGGCCGTCGGGGCCGGGCATCCAGCCGAGGATGCTGAGCATCTCCCGGTCCTTCCTGTCGAACGCGGCGGGGTCGGCGCGCTCCAGCAGGTCGGGCCGGTGGGCGGCGGTGCGGCGGAGCGCCTCGTCGCGGCGCCAGCGGGCGATCTTGCCGTGGTGGCCGCTGAGCAGCACGTCGGGGATGCCGCGGCCGCGCCACTGCGGGGGCTTGGTGAACACCGGGCCCTCCAGCAGGTCGGCCATGGCACCGGGCGCGAAGGAGTCGTCGGCGTGCGACTGCGCGTTGCCCAGCACGCCCGGCAGCAGCCGGGCGACGGCCTCGGTGACGACCAGGACCGCGGCCTCGCCGCCGGCGAGCACGTAGTCGCCGATGGACACCTCGTAGACCGGCAGCCGGGCGGCGTACTCGGCGGTGACCCGGCTGTCGATGCCCTCGTAGCGGGCGGGCGCGAAGATCAGCCAGGGGCGCCCGGCGAGTTCGCCGGCCAACTCCTGGGTGAAGGGCCGGCCGCTGGGCGTGGGCACCACCAGGGCGGGCCGGGACGCGCCGGCCTCGTAGCCGTCGGCCAGGGTCTCGTCCAGCGCCTCGCCCCACGGCCCGGTCATCATGACCATGCCGGGGCCGCCGCCGTACGGGGTGTCGTCGACGGTGTTGTGCCGGTCGTGGGCCCAGCCGCGCAGGTCGTGGACGCGCACGTCGAGCCGCCCCGCGGCCCGGGCCTTGCCGACCAGCGAGACGTTCAGCGGTTCGAGGTACTCGGGGAAGATCGTGACGACGTCGATCCGCATGTCAGGCGTCCCCGGCCTCGCCGCCGGCCTCGCGGCTGCCCGCCACCTCGGCCTCGCCGTCGTCCAGCAGCCCCGGCGGCGGGTCGATCACCGCGCGCTGCTCGTCCAGGTCGATCTCCGGGACGATCTCGGAGACGAACGGGATGAGCACCTCGCCGCCCTCGGGCCGGGTCACGACCAGCAGGTCCTGGTACGGCAGGTGCGTGATCTCGGCGATCCGGCCGACCGTGCGCCCGTCGCGGGTCACCACGTCCAGGTCGATCAGCTGGTGGTCGTAGAACTCCTCGGGGTCGTCCGGCCGTTCCTCCGGGTCGACCTCCGCGATGAGCAGGGTGTTGCGCAGCGCCTCGGCGCCGTTGCGGTCGCTGACGCCCTCGAAGCGCAGCATCAGCCGGCCGCTGTGCACCCGCCCGGTGGCGATGGTGAGCGGGCCGGTGGACACCGGGTCGGTGGCGAGCACCGCACCGGGCGCGAGCCGCAGTTCCGGCTCGTCGGTGCGCACCTCGACGCTGACCTCGCCCTTGATGCCGTGGGCGCGGCCGATCCGGCCGACTACGAGCTGCACGGGAGACTCCTGCTCCTTGGGATGCTGCGGGGATCCCGCCGGCTGATCCCGGCGAAAAGCACGGGCCGGGGGCGGACTTGCCACCCCCGGCCCGTGCCGGTGTTCACATGTGCCGAGCGCCGGCCGGATCCGTCAGCGGACCTGGTCCACGTCGACGAGGTCGACGCGCACGCCTCGACCGCCCAGGGCACCCACGACGGTGCGCAGCGCACGGGCGGTGCGGCCGTTGCGGCCGATCACCTTGCCGAGGTCGTCGGGGTGCACCCGGACCTCCAGCACGCTGCCCCGGCGCAGGTTGCGCATGCCGACCTGCACATCGTCGGGGTTGTCGACGATGCCCTTCACGAGGTGCTCAAGGGCCTCCTCGAGCATGCTCAGGCCTCGGTGGACTCGGCCGGGGCGGCAGCCTCGGCGTCGTCGGCCTTCTTCTCGGCCTTGTCCGCCTTCTTCGCCTTCGGGGTGATCGCCTCACCCTTCGGCTCGTCGGCGGTGTCCTTGGCGGCGGCCTCGAACAGGACGCGCTTGTCGGCCTTCGGCTCGGCGACGAGCAGCGGGGCCGGGGCGGGCTCACCCTTGTACTTCTGCCAGTCGCCGGTCAGCTTCAGGATGGCGAGCACGGGCTCGGTCGGCTGCGCGCCGACGGAGAGCCAGTACTGCGCACGCTCCGAGTCGACCTCGATGCGCGACGGGTTCTGCACCGGGTGGTACAGGCCGATCTCCTCGATCGCCCGGCCGTCACGGCGGGTGCGGGAGTCGGCGACGACGATGCGGTAGTGAGGCGAACGGATCTTGCCCAGACGCTTCAGCTTGATCTTGACTGCCACGGGAGTGGGTTCTCCTGGTGTTGACGTGTTTGGGCGCGGCGACTTGCCACGTGGGGTGGTGGGAATCGGGCGCCCGGTGGACGCGTCAGCCGAAGGAGAGAGGGTTCCTGCACGGCTGTCGAGTTCTCAGCTGAACATTCTGCCACACCCGGCCGGGTGTCATGCACCCCGGCCGGGGATCGGCACGGCTCCACTCCCGGTCCACAGGACCGTCACGCGGCCCCCACGATCTCCGGGATGCGGAAGGGCTGCCCGCACGCGCCGCACATGATCGGCGCCTGGGCCAGCACGGAGGGAACGACCCGGACGTTGCGCCCGCAGTCGCAGACCGCCTTGACGCGCACGCCTCCACCGGAGGAACCGTGGCGGGCGGCCGGCCCGCGGAAGGCGCGGGTGGTGTCGGCGGTGGTGGCCACGGTGTGCGCCTTCAGGGCGCGCTGCAGCCGTTCGATGGTCACCCGATATCGCTTACGGGTGTCGGGGCGCATGACCACCAGGGAGAACCCGCTGCTGGGGTGCGGCTCCTCGGCGTGGTCGAGGCCCATCTCGTCGGCGATCGCGAGGAAGCGGCGGTTGTGGTAGCGGCCGGCGCGCGAGGTGTCACGGATGCCGCGGGCGGCGGCGATGCCGTGCACGGCCTCGTGCAGCAGCCTTTCGAAGGAGAGCTCCGTGCCGCAGGCGGACGACGACTCTCCGATCAGGGACTCGGGGGCGGCCAGATCCGGCAGTTCGGGGTGGTGCCGTTGAATGTCGGCCCAGGCGACTGCCAGCTCGGCGGCAAGGACAGGTGGTGTCGTGCTCACGCCGTATCAACGAGCCGGACCGCCCTGGTGTTCCGATTCCGGGCCAGTCCAATTAATTTGCACTGATCGGTCAGTTCCGGATGATGGTGCATGACCGAGGGCGGGTGCGGAGGACCCCGGAGAAGCCGGAGAAGACCGGCGGATCCGGAGAAGCCTGCAGCACCCGCCCCAAGGCAGGATGTCCCGTGTTTTTTCCGGACGTCACCGCGCCCGGCCGGACGATGTGCGGATCGTCAGTACGCCCGGGCGACGATCGCCACGGTGCCCGGCTCGTCGTCCGCGGTGGGCACGGAGCCGTCCGCCGCGACCAGGCAGCGCACCGACACGCCCTGCTCGGCGAGCTTGGCCTCGCCCTCGGGGCCGAGGTCGGCCCACGGGATGCGGGCCCAGCCGGTGGCCGCGGCCTCGGCCGCCTCGTCGATCGTGGCGACGTCCACGGTCCTGGCGATCCTGCGCTCCCGGGACTCCTGAAGCAGCCGCGCCTGGTCCTCCTCCAGCACCTTCGGCAGCAGGGTGTCCAGGCTGTCCAGCGCCACCGGCTCCTTGCCGCCGGGGATACGGCGGGCCAGCATCGCGGTGCCGGCCTCCAGGTCGCGCGGGCCCACCTCGACGCGCAGCGGCACGCCCTTGAGCTCCCAGTCCACCGCGCGGCGGCCGAACGGGGTGTCGGTGCGGTCGTCCACGACGACCCGCAGCCCGGCCGCGCCGAGCTTGGCGCCGATCTCGCGGACCTTCGCCACGACCGCCTCGTCGTCCTTGATCGCCAGCACCACGACCTGGACGTGCGCCAGGCGCGGCGGGACGCGCAGGCCGTTGTCGTCGCCGTGCATCATCACCAGGGCGCCGATCATGCGGGTGGTGCTGCCCCAGGAGGTCTGCCAGACGAGCTCCTGGTTGCCGTCCTTGGACAGGTACTGGGTCTGGAACGCCTTGGCGAAGTTCTGGCCCAGCTCGTGGCTGGTGCCCAGCTGCAGCGCCTTGCCGTCACCCATCATCCCTTCCAGGGTGAGGGTGTTGATCGCGCCGGCGAAGCGCTCCTTGACCGTCTTGCGGCCCAGGACCACGTCCATCGCCAGGACGTTCTCCATGAAGTCGGCGTAGACGTCGCGCTGGATGCGGGAGGCGAACTCGTGGGCGTCGGCCTGGGTGGCGTGGGCGGTGTGCCCCTCCTGCCACAGGAACTCGGTGGTGCGCAGGAACAGCCGCGGGCGCAGCTCCCAACGCACCACGTTCGCCCACTGGTTGATCAGCAGGGGCAGGTCGCGGTAGCTCTGCACCCACTTGGAGAAGTACTCGTTGATGATCGTCTCGGAGGTGGGGCGGACGACGATCGGCTCGTCGAGGTCCTTGCCACCCGCGTGCGTGACGACCGCCAGCTCGGGGGCGAAGCCCTCGACGTGCTCGGCCTCCCTGGTCAGGTAGGACTGCGGGATGAAGAGCGGGAAGTAGGCGTTCTGCACGCCGGCCGCCTTGATCCGCGCGTCCATGTCCTGCTGCATCCGCTCCCACAGGCCGTAGCCGTACGGCCGGATGACCATGGTGCCGCGCACCGGGCCGTTGTCGGCCAGTTCGGCCTTGTTGATCAGGTCCTGGTACCAGCGCGGGAAGTCGTCCGCCTGGGGGGTGAGAACGGGAGCCTTTGCCATGGAGGCGATGGTACGGCCCGGCGCCGCCGGAGCGTGAATCGGCCGGTGGTACCTGTCGGTAGCCGGAAGTTAACAAGAACGCCCCATCCAGACCCTGGACGCGGCGCCGAATCGGCAGTTGTCTGGCTTTCGGGGACACCGGCAGCACTTCGCCGGAAAGTCCCCGAAAAGGATCACGGGGGGCACGGCGCACGGCGAGACGCTCGATCGCGGCTGATTGGGGCTTCGATGGCACCTACGCTCTATCGCGGATCCAGGCCCGGTGCGGAGGGCAGGGCGCGGGACTGGGCGGAAATCCAGGAACGGATGCTCGTTCCCCTCTACGAGACCGTGTACGACCGCCTCGAGGTCGGCACGGGAACCCGGCTGCTGGGCCTCGGTTGCGGCTCGGGGCTGGCGCTGCTGCTGGCGGCGGCGCGCGGCGCGGCCGTCACGGGGTGCGAGTCCGACGAGCACCGGCTGGCGCTGGCCCGCCGCCGGTTCCGGCCGGAACCGGCGTGGGGACGCCGGGCGAGGCCGGCGCCCGGGACGAGCCTGCTGGCCCGCTTTCCGGGAGGGAGTACGGCAACGGCCGCTGGTGGCGGCGGCGGAGGTGACGGCGGGACCCGCGCCGGCGACGACGGAATCGACGGCCACGAGGGATTCGACGGCTACGAGGGATTCGACGGCTACGACGTGGTCACCGCGTTCGACCCGGCGGAGCCGGCCGCCGAACTGCGGCCCGCGCTGGCCGCGGTGGTCGCCGGTGCGCGGCGCGGCAGCGCGGTGGTGCTGGCGGGCTGGGGTCCGCCGGAGCGCTGTTCGGCCTCGCGGGTGCTGCGGGTCGCGGAGCGCCTCGCCGAGCCGCGCGGCCCGGCGTCGTTCGGCTACGGGATGCGGCTCAGCGGCCGTGACGACCTGGAGGACCTGGCCCGTGAGGCGGGCCTGAGGCCGGACGGTTCGGGGCGGGTGGCGTGCCCGTTCGGCTACCCGGATCTGGACAGCGCGGTCCGCGGGCTGTTGTCGACCGGGCTGTTCGACGCGGCGGTGGCGGCCACCGACCAGCAGCAGGTGGACAAGGAGATCGCCGAGGCCCTGCACCCCTATCGCCGGGCGGACGGCTCGGTCCGGATGGAGAACGTCTTCCGCTACGTGGTGGCCCGGGTCTGAGGACCGCCGAAACCCGGTGGCCGCAGGGCAGGGGGTGCGCGAGGCTGGCTCCATGCCCGAGTCCTCTTCGCCGTCCCGTTCCGCTTCCGGCTCCCCCATCGATGCGCCGTCCGGGCCGGGCTCCGCGTCCGGTCCCGCGGCCACGGTCCTGTCCCCCGGCGCCGTCACGTCCGTGCGGCTGGTCAAGGCCGGCCGCGAGAAGGTCCGTTACGACGCGACGGTGCTGCGCGACGACGGGGTGCGGATCACCGTCCGCGCCCCGTGGTCGCTGCCCACGACACGGGACTTCGGGTTCGTGCGGTTCGAGCCCGGCGACGTGTTCACCGAGCACTACTGGCGCGACCGCTGGTTCGCGGTGAAGGAGGTGCGGGACGCGCACGGCGGCCTGAAGGGCTGGTACTGCGACATCACGCGCCCGGTCCTGGCGACCGAGGACGGTGCGCTCGTCTCGGAGGACCTGGATCTGGACCTGTGGCTGTCGGCGGACGGCAGCGCCGTACTGCGGCTGGACGAGGACGAGTTCGCCGCGAGCGGCCTCGCCGAGCGCGATCCGCAGGCGGCCGGCCGGGCCGCCCGGGCCCTGGACGAGCTGGAGGCGCTGGCGCACCGCGGCGGCTTCCCGGCGCTGCTGGCCGCCCCGCAGTGACCCGCCCGGCGCTGTCGGCCGCCCGGGACCGACCCGGGCGGCCACCGTGCCGTCGCCGCCTTACAGGCCCGGCCACTCCTCGGCGGTGAGCGCGAACCGCTCGTGGTCGCGCCAAGCGTCGTTGATGTAGAGCATCCGCGGCGAGAAGCCCTCGTGGCGGAAGCCCAGGCGCTTGGCCATGGCTATGGAACGGCTGTTGTCCGGCTGGACGTTGATCTCCAGCCGGTGCAGCCCGAGCCCGTCCGGCCAGCTGCTGAAGCAGCGGTCCACCACCTGCCGCATGCCCTCGGACATCCGGCCGGTGCCGTTGTACGGCAGGTAACTGTCGTACCCCAGCGCGGCGTTGCGGAAGCGGGCGCGCACGATGTTGGCCACGTTGCACTTGCCGACCAGGCCGCCGTCCTCCTCGTTGAAGATGAGGAAGGTCTGCAGGTCGGGGCCCTGGCGGCGCAGCAGCTCGTGGAACCCGTCGGGGTCGACGGGGTTCCACGGGCTGAGGTGGTCCACGGAGCGCAGGATCGCGGCGCGGTGGGCGGCGTCGTCCTCGGGCCTGGGTGCCCGGATCGAGACCCGCATCAGCCCATGAACTTCTTGAACTCGTCAGGCAGTTCGAAGTCCTCGCCGGGCATGCCGAACGCGTTGCCGTCCTCCCCCGCGCCCTGCGCCTGCTGCTCGCGGCGGGCGGCCGCGGCCGCGGCGTCGGCCTTGCGCTTCATCGGGTTGCCGGACTGGCGCTTGCCCTTGGCCTGCTTCTGCTGCTTCTTCTGCCGGCCGGGGCCGCCGCCCATGCCGGGCATGCCCGGCATCCCGGGCATGCCGCCGCCCTGGGCCATCCGCGACATCATCTTGCGGGCGTCGAAGAACCGCTCGACCAGGCTCTTGACGGCGCTGACCTCGACGCCCGAGCCCTTGGCGATGCGGGCCCGGCGCGAGCCGTTGATGATGTGCGGGTCGGCGCGCTCACCGGGCGTCATCGACTTGATGATGGCCGCGGTGCGGTCGACGTCCCGCTCGTCCAGGTTGTTGATCTGGTCCTTGATCTGGCCCATGCCCGGCAGCATGCCGAGCAGCTTGGACAGCGAGCCCATCTTCCTGACCTGCTCCATCTGCTGGAGGAAGTCGTCGAGGGTGAACTCCTTGGGGCCCTTGGCCAGCTTGGCGGCCATCTTCTCGGCCTCGGCCTGGCTGAAGGTCTGCTCGGCCTTCTCGATGAGCGAGAGCATGTCGCCCATGCCGAGGATCCGGGACGCCATCCGGTCCGGGTGGAACGCGTCGAAGTCGTCGAGCTTCTCGCCGTTCGACGCGAACATGATCTGCTTGCCGGTGACGTGCGCGATGGACAGCGCGGCACCGCCGCGGGCGTCGCCGTCGAGCTTGGAGAGCACCACGCCGTCGAAGCCGACGCCGTCGCGGAAGGCCTCCGCGGTGTTCACCGCGTCCTGGCCGATCATCGCGTCGACGACGAACAGGATCTCGTCGGGGTGGACCGCGTCGCGGATGTCCGCGGCCTGCTGCATCATCTCCTGGTCGATGCCCAGGCGGCCGGCGGTGTCGACGACGACGATGTCGTACTGCTGGGACTTGGCGTACTCCAGCGAGTCCTGCGCGACCTTGACCGGGTCGCCCACGCCGTTGCCCGGCTCGGGGGCGAAGACCGCGACGCCGGCCCGCTCGGCCACGACGCTCAGCTGGTTGACGGCGTTGGGGCGCTGCAGGTCGCAGGCGACGAGCAGCGGGGTGTGGCCCTGCTTCTGCAGCCACTGGCCGAGCTTGCCCGCGAGGGTGGTCTTACCGGCGCCCTGGAGGCCGGCGAGCATGATCACCGTGGGCGGCTGCTTGGCGAACCGCAGCCGGCGGGTGTCGCCGCCGAGGATGGTGACCAGTTCCTCGTTGACGATCTTGATGACCTGCTGCGCCGGGTTCAGCGCCTGCGACACCTCGGCGCCGAGCGCGCGTTCCTTGACCTGCTTGATGAACGCGCGGACCGCGGGCAGCGCGACGTCGGCTTCCAGCAGCGCGATACGGATGTCGCGCGCGGTGGCGTCGATGTCCGCCTCGGAGAGACGGCCCTTGCCCCGGAGGTTCTTGAAGGTGGCTGCAAGGCGGTCGGAGAGGGTGTCGAACACGTCGGTCGCGGATCCTCGCGTCGGGAGTGGGAAGTATCGGCTCCCAGGGTACTGGGCCGGTCCCGGTGCGGTCTGCACCCAGGGTTCACCTCAGTGCCGCCTCCACCTGCCGTGCCACCTCCGCCGCCCGCGCCGCCGGCAGCGCGCCGCCGTCCTTGCCGACGACGTAGAAGGCGTCCACCGCATCCGCGCCCAGTGTGGAGATGCGGGCGGAGCGCACGGTGACGCCGGTCGCGGCCAGCGCCAGGCCGATGCGGTGCAGCAGGCCGGGGGCGTCGTGCGCCCTGACCTCCAGCACCGTCGCGCTCTGCGAGGTGTGGCCGGGGGCGACCGTCACCCGGGGCGGCGGGGCGGTGATGCCGCGGCGCCGCGGGTAGGCCGCCTCCCGCTCGGCCAGCCGCGCCTCGATGTCCAGGGTGCCGTCGAAGGCCCTGGCCAGGTCGGCGCGCAGCCGGGCGGTCTCGGGCAGGGCCCCGTACTCCGCGGAGACCTGCCAGCCCAGCAGCGCCACCTGGCCCTCCCCGATCGGGTCGAAGGAGGTCAGGTCGGCGGCGCGGACGGTCAGCCGGTGCAGGGCCAGCACGCCGGCCGCCTGGGCGACCAGCCCTGGCCGGTCGGGCACCGCGAGCAGCAGTTCCACGCCGAGCGCCGGGGCCGGCTCGTCGCCCTCGGCGTCGGGCTCGGTGCGGGCGTGCAGCGCCAGGACCGGGCCGCGGGTGCGGGCGGCCTCGACGGCCAGCCGCTCCTCCTCGGCGGTGGGGTCGCGGTCGGTGCTTCCGGGCAGCTCGCCGGTGTCCAGGGCGCCGGCGACCCGGTCGACGAGGTCGGCGATCAGCGAGGCCCGCCAGGTGCTCCAGGCGGCCGGTCCGGTGGCCAGCGCGTCGGCCTCGGTGAGGGCGGCGAGCAGTTCCAGCGTGGCGGTGTCGCGGACGGCGGCGGCGACGGTGCGGATGGTCTCCGGGTCGTCCAGGTCCCGCCGGGTGGCGGTGTCGATGAGCAGCAGGTGGTGGCGGACCAGGACCGCCAGGGTGTCGGTGTCGGCGCGGCCGAAGCCGATCCGGGCGGCGACGTCGCGGACGATGACCTCGCCGGCCTGGCTGTGGTCGCCCGGCCAGCCCTTGCCGATGTCGTGCAGCAGCGCGGCGGTCAGCAGCAGGTCGGGCCGGCCGACGCGGCGGGTGAGCGAGGCGGCCCGCACCGCGGTCTCGACCAGGTGCCGGTCGACGGTGAAGCGGTGCACGGCGTTGCGCTGCGGGCGGCAGCGGACCCGTTCCCAGTCCGGCAGCAGCCGGGTGACCAGCCCCTCGGCCTCCAACGCCTCCCACACGGGCACGGTGGCCTCGCCGGAGCCGAGCAGCGCCAGCAGGCGCTCGCGGGCCTCGGCGGGCCACGGCACGGGCAGCGGTGCGGCGGCCGCGGCGAGCCGCCGTACCGCGTGCAGCGACAGCGGCAGCCCGGCCTGAGCGGCCGCGGCGGCGGCGCGCAGCGGCAGCACCGGGTCGCGTTCGGGCCGGGCGGTCAGCGCGAGCACCGCCTCGCCCTCCTGCTCGACGAC
>Ga0123353_10007174_pt1 | contig 15017 bp, 11 predicted proteins | sample TergutLab28metaG_3_FD_92763 | JGI IMG/M metagenome (GOLD analysis project Ga0123353, IMG submission 92763) | Labiotermes labralis P3 segment gut microbial communities from Petit-Saut dam, French Guiana - Lab288 P3 | ecosystem: Host-associated > Arthropoda: Insects > Digestive system > Gut ... | reverse complement strand
CAAAACATGAATGTCACAAGGCCAGAATCCTACCGCTTCCGACGCAGCAGCGCCAGACCGCCCAGCGCCAGCAGGCTCATCGTGGCCGGTTCGGGAACGCCCGTCAGGTCCGCATAGTGGGCCTTGACGTCTTCCAGCGACAGCAGCCCGTCGTACACGGCCATGTAGCTCACGCCCATGCCCTGGATGCGGCGGCCACCGGAACCGCAAGCGCCGTACTCCTCGCCGCGACTTTCGAACGAGTAGAAACCATCAATCGGGACACCGAATTTCGAGGTCAGCACCAGTTCGTCGTTGATGTAGTAGAAAATGTCGCCCGTCACGGTGTCGAACACTTTTGTGAACATCACCCACTCGTCGCGGGGAATCAGGTCGTCGATGTAATCAACCTTCTTGTACCGGCCGTCGCTCTCGCAATTTTCGCCGTTCCTGTCGTGACTGATCATCTGTGTCCAGGACTGGAAGGACACGTTGTTGCGATTGCTGTACAGGAGTACGCACTGCATGGACGGATCGTGCGAGGTTCCAATCCCCGTGTTGTCCTCGGCCCACATGTCTTTCGAGAAATAAAAGTACCCCACCACCGAAAAACCCGTGCTGTTCCTCTCCGCGAACATCCAGTTGTCCCGTCCCGATCCGGCGACGTACGACCACGGGGTCGCGTCGTCCGTGGGGAGGGGAAGATCAATATACGCGCGATCCAGCGGGCCGGCGCCGACACCGCCGGTTCCGCCGCTGCTGCCGTCACCGGGCACGAACACGCTGTCGCCCATGGGCCTCATCGTGTTCGCGTTGAGGATGCCCGTGTTGGCCACCGAACTCGTCTCGTCGTTCCACTGGTTCACATCGTATTCCAGCAACAACGTCGCCGCCGAAACCGACCCAGCCAACGCACACACCAGACTCACCGCCATAACAGATCGAAAACGGAACATCTCCACTCCTTTCGTGAGATTAAGAAAATCAAAACAAGAATGTCACAAGGCCAGAATCCTATCGCTTCCGACGCAGCAGCGCCAGACCGCCCAGCGCCAGCAGGCTCATCGTGGCCGGTTCGGGAACGCCCGTCAGGTCCGCGTACGACCCCTTGATCTGCTCATCCGACAGCACGCCGGCGTACCCGGCGAAGTAGCTGAACCCCACACCGCGCACCACCCGGTCGTCGCCACGCCCGATCGCGCCCATACCGTCGTCGTTCCCCACGAATTGGTATCCCTCGGCGGCAAGATCGAGAATCTTTCCGTCCTTGGTGGGGTACGTGGTCAAGGCCAGCTCGCCGTTCACGTAGTAGCGGAACTCGTTAGCCTGGATATCCACCACCTTGACGAACTGGAACCACTCATCGCGCGGGATGATGCTCTGGCCCTGGTCGTCCAACAGCAGGTCATGCTGTTCCCACCACGAGTCCCCCGGAGTGCGCATCGCCGTCCAGGACGACACCGAACCGCGGCCGCCCTGCTCAATCCCGATCGAATACAGGAACTCATTCTGCCAGTTCGTGTAATGGTTTCCGCCGATCCCCGCGTTCACCTGCGCCCGCATGTTCGTCTCGATGTAGTAGTACGCAACCTGCGTGTACCCGACCGCGGAGGCGGAGTTGAAAATCCCGGAACCCGCCGGACCGGTCGCCGCCACCCACGAGAACTTCTCCAGCGCAATATAAGGCCGCTCGCCACCGTACACGCCGCCGTCGGTGTAATACGTCGGCATGCCGACCATCTCCTCCGTCAGTTGGCCTTCCCTGGGCACTCCTGACCTCATCTCCAGCGGACCCGCGCTATGGCTTCCCGAATTGGCGATGCTTCCCGCCGTGGAGTCCCACAAATCGGTCTTGGACAAATCCCACTCCACCAGCGGCTGCGGTAGCGTCGCCGCCATCGCCGTCGCCGCCACCACGCACGCCAGACCCGCCGTCAGCAGTCGAAGGCTGAACATAGACTCTCCTTTTCGTGTGAAATATCCTATGAAAACAAACAATCCAGCGCGGACCAGCCCGCCCCGCGCAGCCTTGGCGAAGCGGGGCCGCCCGCGTCACGTTATCGCTTTCGCCGCAACAGCGCCAGGCCGCCCAGCGCCAGCAGGCTCATCGTGGCCGGTTCGGGAACGCCCGTCAGGTACGCGTAGGATTCCTTGATTTCACCATCCGTCAACACGCCGTTGTACGCGGCGAAATAGCTGAACCCCACGCCGTTCGTGAAGCGGTTGGAGGTTTCCACAGCACCAATGACGCCCAGCACGTCCGCGGCGTTCCAGTAGTAGTAGTTGTCTCCGAGAAGGTCAACGGCGTTGGGGACGGCCAGTTTCAACTCGCCGTCGACGTAGTACCGCACCTCGTTGGCCTGGAGATCGAGAATCTTCACGAACTGGAACCACTGATCGACCGGAATGAAACTCTCGCCAGCCTCCACCTGCTTGCCGTCGCCCACCAGCATGTCTTCCCGGACAAATCCCCATGTGGCGCCGGGGTTGTTCCACACCATCCCCGTTCGGGAGGCGAAAATACCGTTCTTGCGGTATAGAAACACGTTTTGCGAATCCGAATGGTAGTATGTGCCGATCCCCGCCGGCTGCGTCCACGCCCATTCCGACGCCAGGTTGTAATACCCGATGATCGTGTATCCGCCGCCAGCCACCGAGAACGCCCCACCGTAATCAATTCGCACGTCCTCCACGTCCAGGTACGAGAACTTCTCCATCGAGATATAAGGCCGGTCGCCGGGACCGGCGCCCGACGCGTAATACACCGGCATGCCAAACTTGTCGGCGCTGATCTCGGGGAACATACTGGCCACTCCGGCCTTGGGCACCATCGGACCGCCCTGCGCCCCCGTGGGGCGGAACCCCGTGTTCTCGATCTTGCCTTCTTTGCCGTCCCACGACGTGAGCACGTCCCACTCCACCACGGGAACCAGCGACGCCGCCGTCGCCGACAGGGCCACCACACACACCACACCCGCCAGAATCATTCGAAGTCCACGCATCACAAGCTCCTTATGCTCGAATCCTGAAAAACAAGACAATGATAGCAAAATCAACCGTTCCGCCGCCGCAGCAGCGCCAGGCCGCCCAACGCCAGCAGACTCATCGTAGCCGGTTCGGGAACATTCCACGACGCGTAGTGCGCCATGATCTGTTCATCCGTCAGCACACCGTCGTACGCGGCGTAGTAACTATACTCCAGGCCTCGAATCGCTCGGGCGCCGCTGTTTCCACCGTCGTTTCCGATCGTGCCGAGGTACTCGTCACGCCCCCAAAACACGTAGCCCGCGGGCGGATCGAACGGGGTGGTCATGGCCAGTTCGCCGTTGATGTAGTACCGAATCTCCCGCGCCTCCGGGCTCATGTCCACAACCTTGGCCAACTGGAACCACTCGCCGCGGGCAGGAAGAATCGACGTGATGGTGTCATTCACGACTATCGGGTTCGCGCCGGTCGAATCGTGCATGCAGGTCCAGGAGCTAAACCCCGTCGCCGGGCCGCTGCCGCCCATGACAAGAAACTGGTTCTGGCTGCTCGTAGCCTGCTGCCCGCTGATGCCGGTATTGTTCGCCTTCCACAGGTCCGGCGTGAAGTTGTAATACCCGATCATCGTATACCCGACACCGGCGGAGAAAATACTGGCGTTGGGCGTGCCCCCGTGGAGATACCCCAGCAGGTCGAAGGACAGGTACGGCTTGTCGCCGTCGCCCGCGCCGCCGGCATGGTACACCGGAAGCCCGTAGCTTTCCTCGGGGATGTTGTTCCAGTTCGACGTCGCGGTGCCGGGCACCAGCCGCGTTCCCGTCGATTCCGTGTTGCGGGAACCCGTGTTGGGGAGGAACCCGCCCGCGGCATCCCAGTTCTGCATGTCCCATTCCACAAGCGGCTGCGGCAAGGTCGCCGCCGTCGTCGACACGGCCAGGACGCACACCGCGCACGCTGTTAGATTTCGTAGGCCAATCATCACACACTCCCTTCCTTTCAAAATGAAAATGAACGGAAAAATGCCATCAACCACGCCGCCGCAACAGCGCCAGGCCGCCCAGCGCCAGCAGGCTCATCGTGGCCGGTTCGGGAATACCCGTCAGATTCTGGAACGACTCCATGATCTGCGCCTCCGTCAACACGCAGTCGTACGCGGCAAGGTAGCTGAAGCCCAGACCACTCAAACAGCGTTGCCCCGTGCCAATCATCCCGATCAGGTCGCCGTTCGAGCCGAAAGTGTAGCCGGTCAGGTCGTCCGTATACGCCGTGGTCTTGACCAACTCGCCATCGACGTAGTAACGAATCTGGTTGTTGGCGAGGTCGTTCACCTTCACGAACTGGACCCACGCGTCATGCGGAATCACCATGACGCCGTCCACCGTCAAGTCCTCCTGCTTCTGCCACCAGTGATCGGTGCTCGGGTTATACATCACCGTGGAGGACTGCAACACGGGCCCCGGACTGGGCGGCGAATTGCCGGGAGAAAACAGAAACATGTCCATATTGCCCCATCCATGGTTCGCGCCGATGCCCGCGTTCATCAACACCGCCATGCCCGACGAGAAGTAGAAATACCCGATTTCCGTGTAGCCAGCCGCTTCACCAAAAGCGGCCTTGGGGGTGTACGACGCCCCCTCAATACTGATCCACGAATACGTTTCCATGTCGATGTACGCCCGGTCGCTTCCGCCCGCGCCGCCGGACACGTACTGCGGCTCGCCGAACAGGTCGGGATCCACTGGAGAACCGGCCCAGCCGGGCGGGTCGGCCCAGTAGCCGGCATCACCGACCTGGGGCTTCAATGACCCCGCGGGCAGACTGCCCGAATTGAGAATCGTCCCCGTCTCGGAGTCCCACGACGCATTCACGTCCCACTCCAGCACCGGCGTCGGCATGGCCGCCATCGCCGACGCGGCCAGTACGCACACCGCGCACGCCGTCACCACACGAAGTCCACGCATCGCTGCCTCTCCTTCCTCATATGACGAAGTACCACAACCAAATAAGAACTGCGTCCACGGCTGCCCGGCCGCGACGTTACGTGTATCGTACCGGGATTTCCCAATTTGACAAGGGAAAACTCGGACGTGGCGCGGGCGTTTCGCCCGCGCCACGTTATCCGATACGCAGCGGTTTGCGGAAGACCCGCTCGAAGAATTTCGCGTTGTTTTGCGCGCCCCAGAGTTCGAGGGTCGCGTCGGCGCGCGTCGTGGGACGCAGGCGGACCTGTCCATTGGCGGTGGCGACGAACTGGGCGGCGTCCACCAGTCCCGCGTGGCTGCGGTCCAGCGCCTCGGCCAACCGGAGCAACGCGCACAACTGCCGCACGCCCCGGAGCGTGGGTTTGTCGAAGGCCGACACCTCCGCTTCTCCGCCGCCGGGGAACCCCTTGCGGTGAAACCGCGCGACGGCGGCGATGACCGCGATTTCCGTCTGGTCGAACCCCAGCAGTTCGCTGTGACGGATGATGTAATATGTGTGCTCCTGGTGATTGACGAACGACAAAAACGTTCCCACGTCGTGCAGCCAGGAGGCGTAGAGCAGCCATTCCCGCCACGCGGAGTCGAGTTTGTGCAGCCCCAGGCGGGCGGCGGAATCGAAGAGCTGCCCGGCCAATTCCCCGACTTTTCGCCCGTGCGGTTCGTCGAATCCGCACGACCGCCCCAGCAGCATCACGCTCCGCTCGCGCACGGGCATGCGGTCCAGCCAGGCGGCCGCGTCGTCGCGCGCGAGGTAGTTTTCCAGCAGCCCGTCGCGCATCGCGCGATCGGCGATGGTGATCTCCGTAAGCCCCAGGTCCTCCATGAGCGTCTCGAGGATCGCCCCTCCGGGCACGATGATGTCCGCGCGTTCCGGGTTGATTCCGGGAACGACCCGCCGCTGGGCGAGCGTGGCGGCGCACAGCCGTTCCAGCACGGCGCGCAGGCGCGCGCGGGTGAGCGTTCCACCGGAGCGCTCGAGCGGACGTCCCGTGAACTGGCGGGAGGCGATTTCCGCCAGGTTGATCGCCGTTCCGCTGGAGGCGAAGGCAGTGTCGATGCGGTATTTTCGCACATGCGTGAGCGTGACGGCGGAGGCGTTTCGCACGGTCTGCTGGAGTTGCGTGTACGTCGCCCGACTGATTCGTCCGGTGTCTCCGGGACGGAAAAAATCCGCCGCCAGCCGGATCGAACCGACCTTGAGGCTGTCAAGATAATGATGATGCGTCGCGTCTCCGACGATGAGTTCCGTGCTTCCGCCGCCGATGTCGATGAACACCGCCTGCCGGTCGCCCAGGCTCACGCCGCGCGACACACCGAGGTAAATCAGCCTCGCCTCCTCCAGCCCGCTGATGACGCGGACGTCCAGTTTCGCCTCGGTGTGGAGGCGGCGGAGGAACTCGGCCTGGTTGGCGGCTTCGCGGCTGGCGGAGGTCGCGACGGCGACGATCTCGGCCGCCCCGTAGGCGTGGGCCATGTCGGCGAATTTCGCGCAGACCAGCACGGCCCGGTTCATGGCGGCCGGTCGCAGCCGCCGCGCGGGAAACTCGCCCCATCCCAGCCGGACCGTCTCCTTCTGCTGCGTCAGCACCGTGTACGAATGGTTCGCGTTGACCCGCACCAGCAACAGCCGGATCGAGTTGGTTCCCACGTCCATAAACGCGACGACGCGGGGAACGGTGCGGGCGCCCCGGCTGATTTTGTTGGTTTTTTTCTTCATGCCGCACGCCACCCATCGAACCTCGCCGCGACGGTGTTCGTATGTAGCATAATGGTTGTGGTTGTCACAACCTTCATCCGCCGCACCGCGGCACACTCCACGTACCTCAGGAGGTACACGCAACATGACCTGGTCAAGACGTCTCTCACTTTCCATGGTCGCCGGTATGGTCGTAGTCACCATGCCGACGACGTTCGCACAAGACTACACCGTGCTTAACAAGGACTATAGCACACTTCGGATCAACGATGCCGGACAATTCACCGACGACACCGTCAATCCCCCGCTGTTTCGGATGTTCAACAAGCATTTTGAAGCGGAAATCGCCGAATTGGGCATCACCCCCTACACCTCCTCCGACCAGATGTTCCGCGAACGCGGTGTGGACATGGATAGCTGCTGGACAACGCGGAACGCGACCTTGTACGCGGCGTTCAAGGCGGCCTTGTTCGAGCACGACTTGTATCTCGAACACCCCGACGGCACCGAAGAGCACATTTACCATTTTCCCAGCGGAACGTTCGCGTGCCTGGACGGCTCGATCCTGGGCGCCTTGAACTGGCCGATCGCGGACATGACCGGTTTCGACTGGAAACTGGGGTATCTGCACCCGACGATCCCGTCGGTGAACGGCTGGTACAGTTCGCATTCGGAGCTGAATTACGACGGGATCATCCACATGGTCGCCTTCGACGTGACGGACGTCATGCAGCAGCGGTACGGCGACGTCGCGATCCAGTCGGCCTATCTCATGGGCTGGGAGGACATGTGGTGCCCGGACTCGCGAACGGACTACGATTACCAGGATCTCGCGATGATCCTGACCAACGTCTTCCCCGGATCGGGGCCGGACATTCCCGAACCGATCACCATGCTTCTGCTGGCCGCCGGCGCCCCGCTGGTGCTGCTGCGCCGACGACGGAACCGGATGGCGAAATAACGGGCTTCCCGCCACACGATCCACTCGCGCGTCACCGGCAAAAGCATCCTCTATCACGATTGCGGTTATCACAGGGTCTGAATAGTACAGCGCCGCGAATGGTTTCGCATTCGTGGCGCTGTAATATTAGCGCAGCCTTAGCGCCACATCACGCGGGGTTCGGTACATTCGATGACGTTCCCGCCGCGAGACGGTGACGAGGTGACTACACTACTGCATCGACATGGCACGCAAAACGAGACATCACGAATCGGCCGCCTCCTGCACACCACAGGCCCACACCGCCTCACCGATCGTGGCGTTGGCCCACCTGGCCGACCCGGACAGGCTGGCGCCGAACGAATCGGGACCGATCACCCCGCGCGAGTTTTTCAACCGCGAGCTCTCCTGGCTGGAGTTCAACCGCCGCGTGCTGCACGAGGCCGTCGACTCCCGCACCCCCCTGCTGGAACGCGTGAAATTCCTTTCCATTTTCACCTCCAACCTCGACGAGTTTTTCATGAAGCGCGTCGGCGGGCTCAAACGACAGATCGCCGAGGGCGTCGTCGCCTGCTCCGCCGACGGCCTGACACCGCAACAGCAACTCGCCGCCATCCGGCAGGCGGTCGGACCCATGCTCCAGGAACAGGCCCGCGTCTGGAGGGACGATATCCTGCCCGCCTTGACCGACCAACGCGTCATCCTCCACGCCTGGTCCGAACTCTCCCCGGACCAGAAAACACAGGCCAACACCTACTTTCGCACCTGCGTGTTTCCGATCCTCACACCGCTGGCCGTGGACCCGGGGCACCCGTTTCCGTTCATGTCGAACCTCTCAACGTCGCTGGGCGTCGTGCTGCGACACCCACGTCACGAGGAAAAACTGTTCGCCCGAGTCAAAGTGCCCGACGAGGTCCTGCCGCCGTGGATTCCGCTGGCCTCGCCGCCCGGAACGCACGAGTTCGTCAGCCTGATCGACCTCATCCGGCACAACCTCGACGACCTCTTCCCGGACATGATCCTCCTGGACGTCATGCCTTTCCGCATCACGCGAAACGCCGACGTCGAACGCGACGAGGAAGACGCTGACGACCTCCTCGAACTCATCGAACAGGAAGTCCGGCAGCGGCGGTTCGAAAAGGCCGTCCGGCTGGAACACGCGCCGAAACCCAACAAGTGGATGCTCCATTTTCTCGTGCGCGAACTGGGGCTCGCCGACGAGGACGTCTACGAAATGCCCGCCGAACTGGACTACACCGCCTTGAAGCCCATCGGCGAACTCAATCTGCCGCACCTGCGCGACGAACCGTGGGTCCCCGTCACACCGCCCGTATTGGCCGACGAGGACACCGATCTCTTCAGCGTCATTCGAACCCGCGACATTCTCGTGCACCACCCGTACGAGAGTTTCACCGCGTCGGTGGAACGGTTCATCGCGGCCGCCGCTGTCGATCCCCGTGTGCTCGCCATCAAAATGACGCTGTATCGCACCGGCGCCGACAGCATCTTCATCCCCACGCTCATCCGGGCCGCCGAGGCCGGCAAACAGGTCGTCTGCATGGTCGAACTCAAGGCCCGTTTTGACGAGGAACGGAATATTTTCTGGGCCCAGGCGCTGGAAAAGGCCGGCGTGCATGTGGTGTACGGAATCGTCGGGCTCAAGACGCACACGAAAACCACACTCGTCGTCCGCCAGGACGCCGACGGACTGCGCTGCTACGCCCATATCGGAACGGGCAACTACCACAGCGTCACGGCCAGGCTTTATACCGACCTGAGCCTGCTGACCTGCAAACCCACGTTCACCGGCGACATCGTGGAGCTGTTTCACTATATCACAGGCCGCTCGCTCAAGCGGGAATACCGAAAACTGCTGGTGGCGCCCGTGAACATGAAGGAACGCTTCCTGGCCATGATCGAGCGGGAAATCGCCCACCAGTCCGCCGGGACGCCGGGGCAGGTCATCGCCAAAATGAACAGCCTGGAGGATGTGGACATCTGCCGCGCGCTCTGTCGGGCCAGCCAGGCCGGCGTGGAGATCGACCTGATCGTGCGCGGGTTCTGCTGCCTCGTTCCCGGCGTTCCGGGACGTAGCGAACGCATCCGCGTGATGTCGGTCATCGGACGGTTTCTGGAACACAGCCGCATCTTCTATTTTCGCAACGGCGCGGCCGAACCCGCCGACGGCGAGTTTTATATCGGGTCGGCCGACTGGATGTACCGCAACCTCCAGTCCCGTGTCGAAGTCGTCGCGCCCATCGACTCCTCCTCGCTCAAGGCCCGCTGCTGGGAAATCCTCCGCCTCCTGCTGGCCGACCGGCGACAGGCCTGGGACCTCCACGCCGACGGAACCTACACCCAACGCCCCCCCGCCGCCGACGCGACCGGCGTCGAGGCGGTCGGCACACATCAACATCTTATGAATCTCACGCGAACGCGGGAAACGTAGATTCGACAGAAAATACGAAATACGAAATACGAAACAAATTCCAAAACAGAAAATCACAAATCCCAAACGGCGACATGGCACGTCGTGACGCAAATATGGCTCTGCCTTTTTACGTTGTAGAATGTTGTGTACAATAAAATGTTCCATCGCACCGTTTGGAATTTTCCTTTTTGGGATTTGGAATTTGTTTCGGATTTCGGGTTTCGGATTTCGAATTTGAAATATTCCACGGCACAACATTGCCTTTTCCGCAAATTCCTGTTACGGTACTGCTCATGAAAGCGACAAAACTACTGAAAACGTCCCTCGCGATCCTGTCCGTCGCGTGTTGTTTACTTGCCCAGGACCAGAAAGCAGAACCGATGACCACAACATCACAACCCTCCACAACATCCGCTCCCGCCCCGGTGCGCATCCTGTTTTTCGGCGATTCCATCACGCAGATGGGCCAGGAACTGGAGGATGGCTACGTCAACCTTCTCGGCCGCGCGCTAGCCGGCGACAACATCGAGGTGATCGGCGCCGGTATCGGCAGCGAACGCATCATGAATCTGGAGGAACGATTCGACGCCGGCGTGCTGCGGAAAAATCCGAACGTCGTCGTCATTTTCATCGGCATCAACGACATCTATTATGCCCAGAACCACCTGGACTGGGCGATGGGCCGATATGTTGAAGGTATGACTCGCATGATCGCGACGATGAAGAACCGAAATATACTTCCAGTCATCGTCATCCCGTCGGTCATCGGCGAAAAAAAGGCCGGCGACAATGTATTGGATAAGGAACTCGACCGCCTGGGAACGCGGGCGACGGAACTGGGGAAGAAACATAACATTCCCGTCATCAATGTATTGAAAGCGTTCCGGGAACACCTGGCCAAAAACAACCCCGACAACGCGCACGCGGGCATCCTGACGCTCGACGGCATTCACCTGAACAAGGCCGGCAACGCGCTGGTCGCCGCCGTCATGGAACCCGAACTCCGCGCCCTGCTGCGGGCCAACCCGAATCATCTGACAATCTCCATTTCACCCAACGAATACGGCAACCTGTTCTTCCCCGACACGCGCGCGACGATCACCAGCACGAGCATCCCAGCCGGCGGCGTGATTCGATATACAACAGATGGTAAAGAACCGACCCACGGCAGCGCGGAATACAAATCCCCCATAAAACTCGACAAAACGACCACCGTAAAAACGGCGCTGTTTGTCCAGGACAAAAAAACCGAGGAAACGGTCAGCAGCATATTTACACTTGTGAAACAGGATATACATCCCGCCGTCGTCGACGCGAAAACTCTCCAAGCCGGCGGACTGGAGTATGGAATACTCGGTCCAGCCAACGATCGGTTTAACAGGAACACAGTTATCGATTCCGGAAAGACTGTCACGATCAATTTCGACAAGATGAAGGACACGGCGAAAGACGCCGCCAATTGCATTTTGTTCCACGGATATCTATATATTGAAAAAGAAGGAATCTACATATTCCGGCTGATTTCCGATTACGGCGGTTCTTTGACGTTATCAGAGCCCGACCCCGTCGGCGAAACGAAAGAAAAGGCGTGGACCCTCGGCAACCGTGACGAAAAATCGCCGGATCGGGTCGACGACGCCATCGGCCACGTCGCGCTGAAACCGGGATACTACCGCATCGAGGTGAGGTATCAGCCGAAACACCGCGTGCAACCGATATTCCTGCTCGACTGGAAAACCCCCGGCGACGCCCGGTTCAAACCGATTCCCGCCGAACAACTGTTTACCGAGGCGGACAAACCGGCGGAAAAATAACCGTCCCCGTGGCGCGGGCGTTTCGCCCGCGCCACGGGAAACGGGTACACGTCGCGCTTGTACGCGCCTAACTTGGCCACCGGCCCCTGGCAGTTTGCGTTGTAAGATGCGGTATCGCGCGAAACGTTTGTGTTACACAACAATCCACAACGCAAACTGCCAGGGGCCGGTGGCCAAGTTAGGCGCGTACAAGCGCGTGCACACATGGGAAAACGCCCCGGAAAAATCCCCTTGCCGTTTGGCCGTTTGATGGTACGATGGCTTCATCATCTGTCAAATAACGATAAGGAGTAAACAATGTCCAGAACGCATTGGACTGCCGCGGCGATCGCGTTGTGTTTCGTCTGGTCCGCCGGGGCGGCGAATATGCCGGCCGAGTGGGGCTCAAACGTCAACGGGTTCCAGGATGACTTTTCCAACGGGTTCGACGCGAGCGTCTGGAAATGGCAGTCCAACGTCAGCACCGGCCCGGCCCCCTGCACCGTCTCCAACGGTGTGCTCGTCTTCGGAGCTGTCGGGGGCGATCCCAACCATCTGCTCTACGTCCCATCCGACGTGGACTACAGTAAAGACAGCCAGGAAGTGCTGATGCGCATTCGAGTTACGGACATGCTCCCCGGCGGCAACTCCGACATGCCCCGTTGCGGGGCGGCCGTGGGAATCAATCTGAGCGACTCGAAAGGGTACAATTTGCATTTCCGCGTAAAGGACGGCCTCGACAAACCGTATTTCGAGATGCTTGATGACGGTGCGGCCTGGGGCACGTCGTACCGGCAACTCCCGTGGCAGACCGGTGAGTGGTACTGGTTGCGGCTGACGTACGACAACACCGGCGTATACGGAAAGGCCTGGCAGGCCGACGGTGTGACAGCGGAACCGGACGAATGGATCGCGTGGGGCCGCGGAAACGACCGGACCGGATGGGCGGGCATCGCGGCCACCAGCAACGAGGGTCGCGCGGAGTTCGAGGTGGATTACTTCCTCGTCAAGGCGGCCAGTCTGCCGGAAATCACGGTGGGCGGAACCCTGACCCCCGGCGTTCCCGAACCGGCCACCCTGACCCTTCTGGCCCTGGGCGGTCTGGCGATGCTGCGGAGACGTTTCCGCTAAAACTCCGTGAAACTCCCGTAAACCCCCATAAAACCCCTTGCCTTTTTTCAATGTCGGGGTATGATGCGTTCCGCCCGCGTGGAGTATGTTGTGACCACGCCGAAAAGGAGACCTTGCATCATGTCCCGATACATGGCTGTTCTTGCGCTCGCATTGTATTCCGCCGTGGCGGCACGGGCGGACGTTTCCGGAAGTTTCCTTTCCAGTCTGGGCCCGGTTCTTCCCAAGGATTTCCTCACGGAGGTCAGCGGGTATCAGGATGACTTTTCCGGTGGAGTAAGCTCGGTCTGGACGTGGGTCGGCGGAAGCACACCGACGTACAGCCTGTCGGACGACGGGCGAAATGTATTGGTGGTCGGTTCCACCACCGTGATGGACGGTACCGCCGGCACGGCCAACTATCTGCTCTACGCCCCACAGGACGCCAACTACACCCAGAGCAACACGCAGGAAGTGCTGATGCGCGTCCGCATGACGAGCATCGGGGTGAGTTCCAGCAGCACCGGATCGGGTCGAAGCGTCGCCGGGGCGGCGGTGGGGGTTCAGCCCGACGCCACGCAGGGCGTGCGGGGGTTCTTCTACAAATTTACCGGGACCGCCGGATCGCAACAGGTTCGGCTTCGCAGTCAGAGCGCGACGGCCGGCGGCAGCCTCAACGGCGGAACCTGGGATGCCACGAACGACCGGTACTGGGAGGTCGACACCTGGTACTGGTTGCGGCTGGAGTATAACATCACCAGCCACATCGCCACGGCTTCCTATTGGCCCGCGGACGGTTTGACGAGCGAGGACACGGCGGCGACGGCATCGTGGAACATCAGCAGTTCCCGGCCGGGACTGGGCGGTCTGGCGGGAATCGCGGCCCCGTACGGTGGCGGAATCGCCCAGTGCGAGGTGGATTACATCCTCATCAAGGCCAACGGTCTCGAGACGATCACGGTGGGTATTCCCGAACCGGCCACCATGGGACTTCTGGTCCTTGGCGGCCTGGGATTGCTGCGGCGGCGCGATCGCTACCCCGTTGCATAGACGAACAATTGCCTGTATAAAGAACTCGTTCATTTCATCGGCACGTACAAGCGGCAAACAAGGAGAATCTCATGCGTAGTGTTGCGACATTGGTGGCGGCCTTGGCGATCCTGTCGGCGTTGTCCGCGTTGGCGGGAACCACGGTGGTACACTTTACCGACGCCTCGCAGGTCAATCTGCTGGAGCGGTGGAACTCCGACGGGACGTATTATTACGAACAGTCCCGAACCCCCACGAACGTGCGGTTGTTGTCGGACGCGACGGCGTTTCGGGCCGCCCTGGGCGGGTTGTATACCGCCAGTTTGCCCTCATTGACGAGTGCCCCCACCGGGATCATCACGTTCGACGCCCCCGTGTCGCTGGACCGGCTGATGCTCCAGTGGCGCGATTTCAACCACACGCCCACATGGTGGGAGGTGTATGATCAGAACGACAACCTCATCGCCGCGGGCACGCGCGATCTGTATTCCGACGACGACGGTTCCCTGCTGCCGTTCCTGGGGACGCGAAACTACACGGTCGGCGACGGCACGCTGGATACCGCAAACACCAACGGGATCATCACCTCCCTGAAGGTCGTGACCTCGCAGGTATCCGGCAACAACTGCATGGATCTGTCGCGTCTGGGTGCGTACCTGGCGCCGGGCAGCAACATTGCGATGGACGGGACATTCGATGTTTTCCGCGAGGAAGTACCCAAAAACGCGGCCGCGATCGCCGACGGAAACGCGCCGACGATGGTCGTCACGGCCAGCCGCAAGGACTCCGAGAAGGGCACAATCGACATCAATCAGGTTGGGCGGATCACCAACGGCCTGCTGGACGGAAACCGTTTCACCTGCGGCTGGGCGGGCGAGATCGTGTGGACGCTCTCGCAGCCGTACCGGTTCACCGGCGCGTACCTGTCGGAACTGGAAGACAACAACAACGCGGTGGTCGACGTGACCATCGACGTGTTCAACGGCACCAAGTGGGTCACCGTGTTCGGTCCGGCCAATGTGTCTCGAACCAGCTATCTCGTCTTCGACAAGGAGGTGGTTGGCAGCGAGAT
>Ga0123353_10007173_pt1 | contig 15017 bp, 7 predicted proteins | sample TergutLab28metaG_3_FD_92763 | JGI IMG/M metagenome (GOLD analysis project Ga0123353, IMG submission 92763) | Labiotermes labralis P3 segment gut microbial communities from Petit-Saut dam, French Guiana - Lab288 P3 | ecosystem: Host-associated > Arthropoda: Insects > Digestive system > Gut ... | reverse complement strand
TTTAAAAATTCCAAATTTTTTTTTAATTTTTTGAAAAAAAAAAATTTTTTTTAAAATTTTTTTTTTTATGGGATTAAATTTTTTCCCAGAAGAAAAAAAACCCCCCCCCCCCCCCAGAAAAAATCGACATTTCCTGACAATATGCATTCTATGCCTAGATGTTTCTTAATACAGAAGAACCTCCTGTACAATGCTTCGAAACGCATGTCGAAATGTGCTGACTGTACTCTGCGTACAGTTATGCTAAGTTATTTAAAACAACGGCGAATTACTCAGACAAGATTGGGTAAAACATGACATGGAGATAAAAAATTAGAAAACCTGACCATTTGACAGACTTAACCTTGGGTGATAGGATGATATTAAAATGTGGTTTGAAGCAATAGCAATTAAAAATGTAGTCTAGATGTACCTACCTGTGGATAGGGTTCATTTGAGGGACGTTGTGAACACAATAATGAACTGCTGCAATTCCATGAAATTTGGGCTATTTTGTGGTTAGCTGAACCGTAATTATTTCTGCTAGTTCCCTGAAAATCGTTAAATCCAAAATTATATTTAATGTCACGCCTACAACTTTTGGTGTCTGCCACAGCATGCCATAGAATTTTACACAAAACGCATTGCCAAACGCGGTACTCAAATCCAAAATATTCTTGTTCACATAAACACAAACACAAAACTATTATTGCATAGATATTCATTTTTTCGATAAAATCTTTATCTTCATGTCTATTGTAATAACGGTATCAATAACATAACGGAATGTCCCCTCTAAAATTACGAATATTAAAAAAATATTAAATAAATCTAATTATTACAAACTACTGTCACACAGGGGACCGCGGTAGCACAGTGGATAAGGTGCTGTGCTACAAATCGGAAGGTCGCTGGTTCGATCCCAGCTGGTGTCATTGGAATTTTTCATTGACATAAAATCCTCCCAATCACACTATGGACCTGGGGTCGACTCAGCCTCTAACAGAAATGAGAACCAGGAACACTTCGTTAGGGGTAAAGGCGGCCGGTGCGTAAGGCTGACAACCTTACCACCATCCTGTGCCGTTGTCACGAAATCTGGGAACATTAACTTCCTGGAACCCTCAGGGCCACTCCAGGCCTGTAACGGGAATGATTTACCTTTACCTTTTACTGTCAAGCTCCGTCAATTTTCTTTGCAAATATTATTTAAAGTATATATATATATATAACATTCACACCTATCAAGTGAGCAATACTTGTATTGCTTAGCAGCTTTCAGTGCTACGCCTTTCCATTTACAAAAGTAATTCTGTTGGAAACGTAATATCAAGTGACAGTACATTACACAAGGTTCCTGACCAAGTATAGTGCCTATGGTTTTGTCACGATATTATCAAATTCTTATTAGGTTAAGGCAAACTCACTTAGTTCGCCTTCATTTAATGCTCCTAAATAAAACGAGTAGATGCATTAGTGACAATTTTCAGTCACGTGACACTACGACGTACACGTCATTTCACAGGTCAAAAATAATGTGTCTCTGGTTTATGCACGACCCAACAGAAATATCTGTAAGTTAACATTTACACAATTTATTATTTTATTTGGTGTAAAATAGTAGAAAATAAAGCACATGTACAGCCACGTTAAAATTTGTGACATCTAATTTTTTTATGGTTATGAATCACAATGTGATATGAGTTATGGCGTCTAAATGTCTACCCTGAAAGTGGAGGCAGTATTCTCTTCCGAAACATTGGTGCCCAATTACCAGACGATGCAGCATAACTCGTAATCCACATTAAGAGCAACAGAATGTGTCTGTGAGTAATAGTTTGGCTGAAAACTATTAATTCCAAGAAAAAATAATAACTAATGAATTAGACAATTCTGCGTTGAGCTCGACCGAATTAAACACAAGGCACATACTGTTAATTAATTATAATTACTTGGATATGCTACTCAAATAACTCATAAGAATTTCTTCTTGAGAATTCAGTAATCGTTATGCTGGCCAAGAAATTCAACATTAATTTTTCAAACCAAAATCATCATTATCGTGTTCACAATACGCTAGATTGGTTCCTGTCTCGAGTCATACGAGTTTAATCCACACACTCATGAACTGTTTCTCTAAGATTCTGGGCAGAGTCACAAAGATAGGTGATTCACCTTAGACCAGATTGTCCCAAACTATGTGCTGCCGAGTTACTCGGAGTGGGTTTCCAAGCAACTTCATGAAACTACAGGTTACAGCCACTATCTTGACAAGCTGATCAGATTCAATGTTTTTTGGTAAACGTACTCACTCACAGTGCCACTGTAACAACGTCGGCTTACATTTATCATTATAAGAACAAATTTATAGATCATTTTGTATCAGGGTTACAAACTTTGCAACGAGAATCTGAAGTACCAGCGAAGCAAAATCACGTTTTTCACCTAAGTTATTTTAGGACTGGCAGAGGTTTCTCAATTTGAAGAATTTCTCGAAGAACATGGTGAAATTCAAATTTCCAAGGCAATGAAGACTGACTATATACAAAAAAGCCATAAGAGGAGTCACAGGATTAAACACAGGCTCATGCAGAAATACATAAATGCACATAAGTTCTGAAGAATAAGAACGAACTTGATGCCACTTATTATTGTACTTCTTATAGGCTCAACATGTTTCGGGCATTACTATGCCCATCGTAAGGAGCTCGCGACTATAATCTTGATTACCACATCGGTCGTTTCGTTCTTGGTTTGCTGTAGGTTGGAAGTTAGGTGAAGTTAGGTTGGAGTAGTGTCCGGTCTGCAGGCTAAAGCACGATTCAACCTACAACAAACAAAGAACGAAAAGACCAATGTGGTAATCAACATCATAGTCGCGAGCTCATGATGATTGGCACAGTAGTGCCCGAAACATGTTGAGCCTATAAGATGTACAATAAAATAATAAGTAGCATCTAGTTGGATTTTATTCTTCAGTTATCACAACGATGCACGGTCCGACACACATCAAATACGTTCATATTCCGTGCATCCATTTATAAAAATGTCACATTCTCCACACTGACACAGTTTTCTCTATCACAACTGTATTCAATTCTGACCTCTGAGGTCGTGAGACAGACAGTCATTGGCCTAATGTGGGTCGCGAATCAGGAAGGCAGAGGACGCTGTCTGAGACGAATGACGCGCAGGGCGGTGAAGAAATTTGTTTATCGTTCGACTCTGTGTAAACCAAATCATCTCGTAACTTGGTGTTCAAAACCCGTACAGCCCGCGTCTCGCACGTTATTCTGGCGTAAGAGCTACTTCCTGCTGCCACGTCGCATGGCAACAAGAAAAATACGAAATGTGACGTAAATTCAACGAACTTCCGAAACTCAACTGGTTAGATATTATCTCGTGCTTCCACAGAAATTTTCTTTTAGGTGTGGATCTTTTACATTTGGGGGAGGGGGGGGGGTGGAGACGCTAAAGAAAATTTTCTGGCGACGTTAAAAAAATGTATCAATTTCGATACCATTATAAATGTAACAGTCGCATGACATGCCTACGCATGCCCAGAAGGGAGGCGTGGAGTATAGCTCCTGCTATTCGTTGCCTGACAATAGAAGGAGGTGGGTATTCAACACCAGGCTCCGGCCCTTTTACTCATATGAATGGAGCGGTAAACACTGTAGAGTGAACTGGGTAGACGTCGGGTCGGTATGGACGGCATGGAAAATCTCGCTCCCACAGGGATTCGATCTACGGACCGTCCAGCTCGTAGCGGGTCTCTATAATGGAAACTGTATTAAAATTGTCAAAATTAATAAATAACACATACACTTCTTCTTCTTTCTCTTCTTCTTCTTCTCCTTACAAAGCGCTACAACCTATATAAGGTTCCGGCTTGCTCAACCACTTTCTTCCAACTTCTGTGCTACTTTCTTCTAATTGCTTATGTTTATACTCTTTATATCTTCCAAAACGTCATCTTCCCAACGTGTTTTAGGTCTTCCAATTGGTCTTTTACACACGGGTTTCCATCTCTTAATCTTCTGCACAATATTATCCCCAGCCATGCGTTCAGCATGGCCTAACCAGTTTAATCTTTGTTTTTTAATAAACCCAGTTACATTTTGTCCTTTTAATATATCATTTATTTCTAGATTAGTTTTAATTCTCCAGTAACCATCATCTGTTCTTGTAAGACCAAACATTTTCCTCATGATCTTTCTTTCAAAAATCATCAGTTTACTTTTCCATATTTTCCTCAAGCACTCACGTTTCGGAAGCGTAAATAAGACACACACCGGCACTGGAAAAGAAATTCATTCGCTGTTTTCGAGGCTGTTTGTAAAAGGGGGTGGGGGCAGAAAAAGGGGAAACACTGCCCCCCCCCCCTCGCGACCCCGCTCTATAACACTCAAGAGTATTTCTGTCTGCAGCTAGTAGTAATGGTTTGCATTTGAGGGGAGCCGACAGCAACTCTAAAACCAAACGCCTGTTGTGCCGTAATGGCGTGTAGTAATTCTGTTGATAGCTCTACTGGCAAGCTACAGGCTCCATGAACAATACTAAATTCCAGAAAAAGTCAGTAAGTTTGCTCTTCACTGTCATTTGTAGACCGGCTACGGGATCCACAGCTTTCCTGCCGGAAACAGTGCGAACGTTTCGTGGAACTGGACGCTCACTTCAGTCCATCATTAACCTTATCCTGCTAACGTGGAGAATATGGTGAGCTCCTAATAATGCCAGCAAATGGCAGGTGGAATTTAACTGGGCGTTTAAAGGGTTAAAGTCAAGAATGTATGGAGCTGTTAATCCACGCCACCCTACTTCCACAAAGAATGATGCTTTGATTGCAGGACAAATAAACTTTATTTGTTAATTAAATTCTGATATTTACTCTTGCGACTGCCACATGCTGATGTTTTCATGATACGTTTTTCTTAATGCTTGGGTTACGTGATAATCGTTTACAAAATTACGAGTGGGAGAATTGTAAATAAAATGACATCCATCTACATTCATGAAAATATTTCTAAAAAATATTTGTATAATAAATCCTATTGCGGCTTATAAGCAATATAATGCAGCGCCTGAACCAAAGTGTCTCCTTCTACGTCACACCCTTTAAGATGGAGTAGAACGCAATGTTCGTAATTTATTTATATGAAATAAAATGGCTTCTTCTTCTTTTCCCATTGGCACTACAGCCCACTATGTGCTTTGGCCTGTCGAAAAATGTCCTTCCCATTTTTTCCTATCTGCCTCCAACTCTCTCCATCTTCTCACTTCCAGCACTTGAAGATCTCTTTCTACTTCCTCTTTCCATCTTTTCCTGGGTCTTCCCCTTTTTCTCGTCCCTTCCAGTTCTTGAGTGAAGATCTTTTTGGGCACCCTATCCTCCTCCATTCTCTCCAGGTGACCTAACCAGCTTATACTTTGCCCTTTTACCCATTTTACTATATTTTCTCCTGAGCTCATCTGTTCTAGTTCTCGTTTCGTCCGACTTTTCCATTCCCCGTTTTTCATATTTAGAGCCATATATTCTTCTAAATATTTTCCTCTCAAGAAATTAGCAGAGCTTGTTCTTCTTTTTTCGTCAACGGAAATAAAATGACCCGTGCTAATAAACATTTTATTCGGAAGTAATCTGTATGTTAATAGCCCAGGTTCCTTAATACAAAACCAAATTAATGACAAGATTAGGGGCAGCTAACTGTACGGAGACAGACACGGAATGTCAAGGCATCTCTAACGCGAGACTGTCTGTGCACAGTACTTTTAGGTGGTTCTCATGACTTGTTACATCATTAAAACTGGCTGTGATATGCAGACATCTAGCATTGTATACAAAGGACGATTATGCACAGAATTATCACCACAAAAATTATCACAATATTATTCGTCCTGGGAAGCAGGCTTGAGAAGAATGCACCAAATGGCTATACAGTTTATGCATCCGCTATTAAATGTACGTTTTCAAAATTATGACCTAATTTTACATTCTATGCAAATTCCTTCCTGTCTAGCCTAAACACACATTCTGTACTGTTTTAAAAAAAATTCTATAGGGGAATTTGTTTGAAATTAATTGTCAAGAAAAGGCAACTTAATTTGTTTATTATATTCCTGTGCAATCTAGAAAGAAGTTAGTTTTTCAGTACAAGATCTGTAGAATCGAGAGCCCCTTACTTTAATCAAAACAATAAAGCGCTTAAGAACCGGTGTTTGATAACTTAAAATTAAAAAAAAAGAAGAAAATTCAATCAACAAGGTGCCCAATAAACAAATACCCACATTATTTATGTAATTACGCTAGACTGTTTAAACAATAATTTTGTTTACTCTAAGAGGCATAACTTGTTGGATTATTGTTTTATTCCTAAAATTTCGTAAGGCATTCTCGCGATATTCCACTCAATAATGTCTGCATACTACAACGTTACATTTCACTTGCTGTGTACATTAAAAGTCTGTTTGGCTTATGATTACATAAGGCTATATTGTGATTTCTTTCTGAGTAGACTGTACACTGTAACTTGTATTTGTGATGTAAGAAGTGGGAATAATTTTAAATTCGAAAATATGAAGTAAAGTTATTAAAAAACTGTAACACTTCACTTTAATGAAGACACCAGTTTCTTCTAGACGAAATAATTAAGTTTTTCGTACGTAATAATGAGGAAATTTAGTCATCCACATAACAGAATAACATTATTAAAGTAGGCCTATTCATTCCGAAATAAAAAAAAAGAAGAAAATAGTAAAATTAAATATATGAATTAAGTCTATCCTTATATCGCTGTTCATTATCGCTATATAATGTGATTAATAAATTAATACTGCGTAGCGTTGGCACATCTCTAAATTAATAAGTAATTCTTGGAATTGTGTAAACTTCTTTACATTCACTTAACTTAATAATTTTGTATCTATTTTCTAAAACTCTATTTCCGACGAATACTTTATTGGAGGAATTTAAAACGCAAAATATTCTACAATTAACACGAGCTGCCAAATTCCCAGCGTATTGGTGTTGTTTGGAAATGTATATATTTCTGTCGACCGCAGCAAGTTCAAGTATAAGCCGTACGTAAGCTATTTTTTGATTGGGCAAAACATTCCGCCTCAAAATCAAAGTGTTATAAATCGCTGTAACTGCCTCCCTATATGACTACCACTAAAATCTCCTAGGACACTAAATATTTAAATATGGGTCCGATATATTCCCCTCTTTTTCGCTTCTCCAATTTGCCCAGACCAATTCTAGGTTTTACCCAGTCTCCCATTCAGTGGTTATCAGGGCATGTGATGATGTTGATAGCTCACCTCCATCTAGGGTCAAGGTTAAGAATGGGTGGAATTATCCACCTGCTCCCCGCATGCACCTTCATTGTGTGGACTGGGAAAGCTTTACGTTTATTTTATTCACCTTAATTAAGCATAGTCTAAAATTAGATTTATTACCACTGATTCTTGGCTTCTATTTTGGATACGTCACCATACATTTCTAGGAATATCTGGAGAGATTTGAACTCAACAAATTCAGTGGGCTACTGCTTTGTAGTGACGTCAGCTTGACATGTCAAAATATGAAGACGCATAACATACAGGTCTTTAAAAATTTGCAAAATTTAAATACCGAATTGGTACAAGCAGGATGCATATAAACATTAAATAATCCTGTTTCTTCATGTACGGTGACATAACGTGTGACAAACAGGTTTTGCAAACTGTCGCACACAAAACTAATTACTGCCGGATATAATCACTAATACTCTGTAACGTCAATCAATTCTTAGGCGTTTGTAACTTATCAATGACATATATTGTGTCATGGGGGTTGATCTACAGACTAACCCCAGCGGGACCACAAACAACCCTCGGTAGGAGCAGTTAAACGCGTTTCCCCGAAAGGGGAGTGTCAAATCATACTATGAAATGCAAATTGGCTTGTTAAAATACAAATATTATATGTATAGAGAAACCCATTAATGTACGGCGAATTTCACACAATTAAAGCAACAAAAAGACACACTAATTGCAACTAACAGTTTTCTGACTGGCATATCGAAGAGCAGAACACCTGGAGACAGACAGGCCACGAACAAATACATTTAAAGTTGTATCAACCAAGCAGACGTTACTCACACAACCCGTTGACTATGAAGCAAGATGGCGTCACGGAGATGGTGTCCATTTGCATGGAATTCACTAGCAGCAACTCCTTCCACATAAATCACACACACACACACACACGATATTGTGTATTGCAGCTCAGTCAAACTGATCGCTGTACCTATCACAGTACGTTACCACAAACAGACCCTTGAAGCTGACTTCCCCCTTGTCAAACGACGGTACGTTTCCGTTAACATTCCAACCTGAACTGAATGTTCTCCTTTCGTGTCATATCTGCAATCAGACAAGTTTCCTTACTTGGTCACCAGCGGTCGGCCGGTGCTTATCGACAGCAAGGAACAGCAGCAGCCAGCTGTGTGCAGACTGAGTTCTGAAAATAACCGTGGCCAATTTTGACTACTATGTTTCACCAACAAATGTAATAATTCCAAATTCTAAATTTTATTGACAGTGCATCTCGATATAATTGTGTAAAGGAAAACCAACTTGATGCACAACTTCTTCCTAGTAAATTTCGTCAGCCTGTAAATGTTACAATCCAACCAGCACAACAGACAGTCGTCTAATAAGAATAATAAATACCAACTGCTGTATACATACGGTTGTACCTCCTGATGATTGGCCTAGATAAGACCGAAACATGTAGAGGTTGACGAAATATGTTGAGAATAATTTGTGACAATTAAGTTAATTTTTTTTACTTGCATTAATTCCAATTTGAAATTTGACAGTCTTGTGTACAGTCTGCATTATTTTAAATTCGAACTGAAGCTAACTGACTGTCCACAATGGACACGCGGTCCTCACAATGGAGTTGCCTCAGCGGGTCACACAGCTGCAGGGTACAATAACAATGCTCGAATATGAATTTGTTACATTTGTCACGTCACATGTGAATTTGCACAGATGAAAGCTACAGTACTTTGTTTAATGTTTAACGTTTTCCATCCCGAAGTGTCATAACAAATAATTACAACGTGTCAGTCAATAACACATTTTGTTTCATATACAATAAAAGTAGTATATTGTCAGGGCGACATGTTTCGACCTTTGGTAGGTCATCTTCTGGCCCTCTAAGCTCTTGGATCTGTTTTCTTAGAGGGCCTGAAGATGACCTAATAAAGGTCGAAACATGTCGCCCTGACAATACACTATTTTATTGTACATGAAACAAATTGTTGTGTTATTGACTGACACGTTGTATTTACTGCAGTTTAACAATTATTAAAACTGAACATCAGTAATTATGTACTGGTGAGGGGGACTTTTCCCTCGGTAAAGAGGTTGGGGCGCTAATTTGACCACACACTTCCTACTAGTGCAGATTTGAAGAATGTAAGGATATGTATCTCCACTCCCCCTATACAGTACACTATAATGGCGTGGACAAGGACAACTTCAGGTTTTTGCCATTACTAATCAGGTAAAAACTTCTTAATTTTACAACAGGCTGTAAACAGTGAACATATGATACAATTTTCAGCTCAAAGATTAACGGTTCATAGTTTGGTGTGTCTGCTAATTACGTAACGGTAAAGGTAAAGGTCGCCGCACAACATGTGAGATGAGGCACAAAGGGGAAGTAGAAGCATGGCTCCATTCATTTTACGCTCGGTGCCGGAACGGAGTGGGTGATCAAAGCCACTCTGCAGCCGCTTTAGCCGTGGGGAAAGGAGCATTGCAGAGGATGCTGGGTGAACCACATGGCTTCTTTGAACGGGTATGGGGAACAGAATTATCTCCTGACCCCAGCAAGGTTCGATCCCGGACCCTCCAGCCCATAGCTTCCGCTACTAAGTGTACGAAATCTGCTTTCTTCTGGGATGTTATGTAGAGTAGATCGGTAGTGTTTCTACCGACGTTGCGAGACAAACTTCCGGTTCCATATTCAAGGGTCAAGGGATCCACTCTTTGGGTTTCTTGACCCTTAAAAATGGGACCAATATGTCGTCTCGAAATGTCTGTCAAAAACTACCAGTCTACGCCGCGTAATATCTCAGAAGACAGCAGATCTTATCCCGGACCTGTCAATTATATTAATTTTCCTAACCATTGATTTTATCTTGTTACGTTAATAATTTAAATTTTGTTAGTTTGTGTAGTAGACCGTCATATTATTATTATTATTATTATTATTATTATTACGTTGGTATACGCTGCTTCATAACATGCTTCTTCCACAGTTTCATTGTCTCTTGTAATTTTCTTATTCCAATGACGCTCACAATTTCCAACATGGCTGCCAAGTGCTTCACCCTGCAGGCGGTACCAGGCTGCACGAAGTAATACGTACTGAGCCCTGTACTGGAGCAGTCTTTATGTGCGACCAGAACGTAGCGCTTCGAAGAAAACGCAAGAAGAAGAAAGACGTTGTTAAATAGTAAAAAATTAGAGGAGGTTTTTAAGGCGTGGTCCGTGGAACCCCCCCCCCCCCCCGTGGTTGACGATGTCGCCAAGCGTTATCCTTTCTTTGACATCTGGAACCTGAAACATCGACCGCGCTATGACGTTGGAGCCCCGGAGGCGTGCGGCCGGCATTGGACTGGTGGTGTGATTGAGTCGTGTGACTAGGAGTTCACCCCCCTCCGGACTTGGCTGGCGTCGTGCATCGTCCATGAACTGTTATGCTGTCGCGTTGCAGTGGCCACCATAGAAATTCTAAGACACCAGCGTATGGGGCAGGAACTGTGATGTCCCGGCTGGTCGGTAGTGTTGGTGTGGGATTGGACCGACACGTGACGGCGTTAAGTGGCCAGTGTCTACAAATGGGAACTGTTGATGTCCTAACAGGCGGATCGTGTCCGTGTGTCTTTCGGCGGTTGAACCCTCGGCATGTAATGAAGACGGAATTGTCTGTGTAAGCGGGAACAGTGAAGTGTCCCGGCTGTCTTGTGGCGTGGGTGTGGTGTAATAACTCGTTACGCCTGACGATAGTGTGATGGGATGGAATAGACTACGGTGACGTCGATATTGACGTACTTGTGGAGCACTGGAGACAGTGTGGGAATAACTGACAAGCAAGTCAAGTTCAATCCATAATTTCAATGTCAAATAAAGTCAAGAACTTTGAATTCTAAAAGGGGGGATAATGAGCCAACCTGCTTTATGCTGGATCAAGGTCTGTTACGTAGACAAACACGTTTTTCTTCCTTTCTTAGCCAGCTATAGGCTGGCGATTTGTTACTCCCCGGTGGTGAACGAGAGGGGGGGGGGGTTTGAGGGATATAAGTATCGTTTTAAGTTTGGGGATCACAGTCTGTTACTCTGTTTTGGGGTTTCTCTACGAGAAATCGTCTTTAAGTTGGTTGGCCGGCCAGTGGGGAAGACTGCAACCTCGATCCCCCGTGGAGCTACGCAGATACCCCGGTAAGTAAACGAGCTAAAATTGGTTTGTTTTGGGGACTTTAAAATTCAGTTTGGATTCTCTTATTTTGGCATACCGGGCCGCCTGTCTAGCAAGTGTCTTTTTGTTACATCGATGGTCCGATGTGGGGATAGGAGAACGGGGAGAGGCTGTCTGCTTTCGGTTATTTAGGTTCGTTTTTTGTTTGTTAACTTGTGACGGGTCAGGTTGTACGTTTCTGTCATGTTAAGAGCTATTGAAGTAAATAACTTATGACCGTAATTATTTTGTCATCGCTGTTTAAGCACTGGTTGTATTGCCTGTAATTGTTCACGATTGTTTTAGCCTTTTTTCTTTGTTATTATTTATACATTGTGGTTTTATTTAAATAATCACACAGATACAAATTTATGACTGTTGTAATGACCTGTATGCTCACTGTTCCCCACAAGAATCAATGGTACGGGGGCTCAGCAGCTCAAATAGTCGATGGCAAATTAAGAGTGCGAGCACCCAGTTTCCGATCTAGTGCTTTCCCTTAATTGGCGCGACCCTGAGGGCTCACTGAGAAAAGGAGCGTCTGCATTGTACAAGATGGACGTTTCGGAATTTCGGAAATGTGCCAGGGCTGCTGTTGACTACGTCGCAGACTACCTGGAGAATATTCGTGACAGGTGAGTTCCAATTCAGGCTGCTGGAGAATATTTGTGACAGGTGATGTATAACCTAGGCTGCTGGAGAATATTCATGGCAGGGAATTTCCTACTCAGACTACTGAAGAATATTTTTGAGTTCCAACCCATGCTGCTGAAGAATATATGTGACAGGTGAGTTCCAACCCATTAAGCTGAAGAATATTTCTGACAGGTGAGTTCCAACCCCATGTTTCTGGAGAATATATGTGACAGGTGCGATCAAAACCAGAGTGCCGGAATAGTAACCAAGTCTGGTGCAATTGATTACAGTCCCAATAGACTCATTAAGATGCTGCTAAGGCAGACCAAATGTACAGAATTCTGGTATACCTCAGTCACACAGCGTTCGTCGAGTCGCGTTAAACTGAGATTATGTCATTGCAGAATCCCATTTACTTCTTGTTCTGGATTTAAGAGAATATTTCCATGTGAAACTGCGATATGTCACCTGAATAGACGAAAGGATTTGGAATATTTTTGGGATGTTTTTAAAAGGGGAATACCGAAGTATTCGGAGAAACTGCTGTCCCGATTCAACGCTGACCACCATAAATCCCACAGTATTATGGGACTTACATGGGCACTGTGATGTACTTGTCAGCGAGTCAGCCTCGATTCGCCTAAACGTATTCGACTCCCTTAGTGTACGAACATCCTTAAGCATTTCAATACTCTTAATCATCGGAAGAGTCACGAATTTTACACACAGATAACGAAATTGGTTATATTAAAGCTGGTGGCACATAACCACAAATTAAACGGGGTGTTGTAAAAGCATTCTACTGACGGGATAGATCAATGTTAACGAAAATCATCAACCAGGTTAACCTACAAACAAATCTAGATTTTTTGATTCTCGGCCCCTGAGGATGAGGCGTCCGTAAGAAATCGCCATTACACGGTGCGTAATAACCCAGAAGAACGTAGTTCTCATCTACCCAAGGCGAAAGCCTGAAATCACGCAAAGTCCGGATCCGCAAGAGATAGTTCTCAGGCGTGCCACTAGTTCATAAGTGGTATGCAACATTTTTTAACCGCCGAATACTCAGACACCAGTCGCTTGGCGAAGTACCACAAAAACGTTTTTAAAAATAATACTAATATATCCAAAGTACTAATATTAAGCCTTGCCACCGGCTCCAGAGTGTGCAGAATAAAGGGTCGAGGGTAACAAGTATTGGAAAAGTGGATTTCCAATAACATTTCAGACATAAGTGTCCATATTTTGAGCCAGTTGGCTCAGGATATAGACAGCTGGCGGGCACCTGTGAATGCGGTAATGAACCTTCGGGTTCCATAAAATGAGGGGGAATTTCTTGACTAGCTGAGAAGCGGTTAGGCTCGCAAGAAGGACTCTGCCCCATGGAATAATTAAGTAAGTAATAAGAAAGTGTCCATTTTCTTCCTTTGCCAAATATAATTAGGTACATCATCAAATCACGAAAGCTTGGCTGATCAGGCACGTAAGATGCATAGAGATATGCAGAACATGCCTTTCATTCTGGATGTAGGGGACGAATTGAACTCCACGTGAGGTAGCTTATCTCAGTCAAGTTAGCTAATCTTGGGGCAAATATTTGAACGTGGGAACAGGGACCAGCATTACAAACCACTACGCCCCGATATCGGTAAAGAGATCCCCACCACCCCTCTCAACTTAACCTGGGTAGTGTCGGAATCAGTTATAATGATATGATAACACATGACATTTATTTAATGCAATTGAGTTTCCATCCGGTGGCAGTGGTCGGTAGACTTGTATAAAAATAGGACACAGACAGCACAAAACGAGAAACAATACACAACACAATACAAAAAAAAAACATGGAATACGCGAGATAGAAAACAAAAATACATGAAAAACAAACATAAAAATATCATAAAACATAAGTCGAGTAATTAGAAAATAACAAAGAGAATTGGAAAATAACAATGAGCCAGTACAATAATAATTATCGATGTCAGAGCATTCAGATTGTTCAGTGATAAGGCGCTTATGTGAACTTTAAGTTTAGATCTGAGCTCAATCCGTTACTCCCTGTGTTCACTACATATATTCAGGTATGTGAGTAAAGTACTTCAGAACATCCTGTATAACGTTTCAGACCCGTGTTGCCCTCCGTGGAGCCGGGCTACCTGCAAGAACTGATCCCGAGGGAGGCACCGCAGGAACCGGAAAAGTGGCAGGACGTTCTCGCTGACATCGAACGGGTCATAATGCCTGGGGTAAGGGGGCCTATCTTGAGCAGTATATGATTTTTTCTGTACTTTGTTTGCTATGCATATGCATATATATCACTGATTCGACTATGAATACTATTGTACTATCCGATGTGATGCCGTGTAGTCTGGTAGAAATAGTTTTGTAGAAACGCGCTGTTCTTATTTTCAGCATACAGGCCTAATATTACCAAACTCTACAAGGCGTCACAACATAAAACCAGTGATCTTCACTGTCAACGCCTTGAGTACCCCAAATCTTACGAAAAATCAAATATTTAATAGTAATTATAACAAATTAAACGTAGCTCATTAAAAGAACAGTGTAACGCGTACTTGTAAATGCTGATTTTCGAAGCATGCTCTTTCCGAATATACGTAACAAATCTGCCCTTATTTTATTTTATTATAGAGGAAACATAAAGTAATAAAACTTCTCACCATACGTAGATATATATATATATACCGCTGCACTGCACATTATGCATGAATTTTAATCAGTGTGTTCCAGTGGGGGACCGCCACTGTGGTCTAGTGGTCAGAGTTTCTGGCTACAGATACAGAGGTCCCGGGTTCGATCCCCGGCGCTACCAGATTTTCTGAGTATTAGTGGGTCTGGAACGGGGTCCACTCAGCCTCGTGAGGTC
>Ga0123353_10007169_pt1 | contig 15020 bp, 6 predicted proteins | sample TergutLab28metaG_3_FD_92763 | JGI IMG/M metagenome (GOLD analysis project Ga0123353, IMG submission 92763) | Labiotermes labralis P3 segment gut microbial communities from Petit-Saut dam, French Guiana - Lab288 P3 | ecosystem: Host-associated > Arthropoda: Insects > Digestive system > Gut ... | reverse complement strand
GAAACAGCTCACAGTAATGAATGAGCCTCAGAGACAGGTACAACATGGTGATGAGAGGATGTCCCCTTTTGGCAATAAGTACATGGAACTGGGGGGAAAATAAGTCACTTACTGTATATGGATTACTTGAAACTGTGATGTAGAAGTGAGGATGATTTGGAGAACAAAATAAAAATTGTGGAAGTAATTAGTAAAGACATTAATATGAATTTTGTATTAGAAAACTGTGGAAGAATATGTTTAAAAAAAAAAGTTAGGGTCCAAAGCAAAATATTGTAGGAAACATATTTGAGATGTTTATTAAAGAACAGGAACCGAGAGAAGCAAAAGGCCAGATATAATAATTAAAAACAAAAGAGAAAACATGCATACTCATAGAACTGGCAATATGCACAGACAGAAATGTCTTGTACAAGGAAGGGGAAAAGAAGCTAAAAGACAAGATTTCATGTAAAGAGATACAACAAACGGGTGACCTGAAATGTAAGATTACACCAAGCACTGGAATATTAACCAAAGTTTTAAGGAAGCCATACCAAGAAAACATTCAATATATTCACTACAATAGAGAGCTATATTTGGAACATCACATATAATACACAAAGTACAATGTTCTGAAACCTGAAGCCCGAGTGGTGGGGATCACAATTAGTACACAAGAAGTACCAGGAAGTAAAGGCCTGTAGCAAGAGACAACAACACCAAGATGATGATAATAATATTGATGAGACGGACACAACACTGATATATCACAATCACAGGACAGATAACTGAGGCTTTGAATGCTGCTGATCATCTCACAGGGGAATTTGGGGCTTACTCCCATTGCTTCTCCAATGCCTGCCAAAAATGGAGTTCAGAAAATCTTGATGAATGACCTTGCAAATGAACATGTCATGACACTTTCTTCACATACTGCTACATTAAATCCTAAGGACAACAGATAGTCACCACAAAGTACTAGCCACAGAATGGGATACTGGGTTGTCATTCTAGTTAAACTAACAAGAATCCACCTCAGCTACAAATTTAATTATGAACCCTACCCTACGCCTTTTGGCTATGTTCTAGTCTGAAGAGTAACCTAACCCCTCCAACAAGGGTCCATTTCAGTTTATACAGAGCCCTACCCATTGCTTTATGCCTAAGATCCATCTGTTCAACTTGAATGCTGGATGTATCTTAGCAAACTATAAGCAGTATCCAAAGTAACACACCTTGATACAGGCACTCCTAGTGGATGGTGCAAAGCTTAAGACCCACACTGCAAGGTTGGTGATGCTGAATTGAACCTCCTTCAAAAGCCCAGGCAGACAGCTTCCCATTCACAATGTCACCCCAGGAGTGCCACGAAAGAAAAATTACATGACATCATAGAGTAAACTTTAACACACTATATATCTTTATTACTTGTCATAAGTTACTTGTTTCAGTGATATGAATAAATGTATAAATACAAATAAAAAAAATGATACTGTGAAATTAAATTCAGCACTGAAAAACACATACACTCACCCTAGATTGGTACACAGACACGTCAGTCTCATTGCACTCTAACTGGGATAGAAAGATCATTGTGGTGGCCCTCAATCTGGAGTCAAATGTCTCGGCATCGATGTGAAACAGAGGAATGTCATGGATACTTGGCAAGCACCACATCCAAATAGTAATGATTACTGATGTTTTACCTACAGCCAGAAAAGATCTGCAGGAACTTCCCTCTGACGTCAGTAATCTTTACTGTTTCAACACAGTGCTACACCAAAGGATCTCACAACAAAAGAGAACCTTAGACAAATCTGCAGTGCTGCTTCCACACCCCTGTAATTCTGCATCCTTTCTTAGAAGGATAATCACATCCTTCATGGTTGTGTCTTCAAACCTGTTAAGAGAGAGTAACAAATTCCTGCATTACTACATATTATACCACGTGTCACCATGACCAGGTTCACTCTCTGTCACACCCCTATATACAGGACCAAAGACAAATTGTATACCAGCTGCCTAAAACAGCAATGAACAATACAATACAATTTTCATATAGATGTGGCCCTACATATGCCACAAATGCTTTATCAACTCCCTTATATTCCAAACGGAGAAAAATACAAAAAAGTATGCAAAATGTGCCAAGTAATACTGCCACTTGTTAGTGGGGTTTTGGGCCTCTCTGCCTCAATCAGATATTTCACTGCTTTCAAATGCTGGCCATGGCTACTGCAAAATGGCACAATGATATACCACTCACAATCAGCACAGCCCTCCTGATCTACAAGCCCGTCTTCAACCCTTTACTTAGAGTCCCTGCTCAGACCCATGTACTATAGTTCAACTGCTTTCCACTTTCATATATTGAGATACAATTTCTTAAGATTTCCACTTCTCAAACCACGGTAATTCCCTTCTCTGCAACATTTCTTCCTCTACCTTGCAACACCATATCACACCACTACCAATGCTAAGCCCACTAATTTCAACCCACTCCCTACAGCACTGTACATATGCTGTTACAGGGGTTCAGAATATCATGGCTCACTGGCATATGATCACATCAATGGCAGCTTCTTCATACTCTCTTATACAAAAACTACAATAATGGGCTCGATGCAGGGCCACCCTGAAAGGTACCCTGAGACCCAACTAGTAAAAACTTCTCACAGCGGTGTTGCTGCACATTCATGTCTTGCCATAAATGTGTTCTCAAAACTCTCTTCTTCTGGACATTTGTGCACTGCATCCAATGCTTACAACTCCTTACTGTAGCTAAAAACTCAAATGAGACTTTCCTTCCTCAATGAAGGATCTTGCTACTCTGCCTGTGTGAAATGAAGAGCCATGTCGCATAACATTATGTCTGTAAGCCACACAAGGAACATTAATGTTAAAACAGATACCCAACCAGAGAACGGGGCATTCTGGGAACAATAAAGTTGTTGAATCTTCAACTGTGACCACCTGCCTCACCCACTTTGCCTGCCTTCTAGTAAGAATAACCTAACCCCTCTACCAAGGGTCCATTTCTGTTGATACAGAGCCCTAACCAATACCTTATGCATAAGATCCCTCTGTTCAACTAGAATGCTGGCTCTATCTCAGCAAGCCATGAGCAGCATCTAAAGTAACGCACCTTCACTACAGGCACTCCTGGTGGATGGTCCACATTACACAACTCACATCCACATGGTTGGAGACCCTATGGCTTGACATCCTTCAAAATCCTGGACAGACAGCTTCCTATTCTCTAATGCCACCCCAGGACTGACAAACTGCCAAAAGAAGAACAATAACGTGACATCAAAATGAAAACTTTAATAAACCATATATCACCTTATTATGTCATAAATTCCTTTTTTCAGTGATATGAATTAATGTATAAATACAAATAAAAAATGATACTGTGAAGTTAAATTCAGCACTGAACAATACAAACACTCACCCTAGGTTGGAACACAGACACATCATACTTCATGTGCAACTTGGCAAGCACCATCTCAAAACAGTAATGATTACTTATGTTTTACCTACTGCCAGAAAAGATCTGACAGGAACTTCCTTCTGACATCAGTAATCTTTACTGCTTTAACACAGTGCTACACCAAAGGATCTTGCAACAAAGGAAAACCTCAGACATATTTGTGGTGCTGCCTCCACACCCTAGTAATTCCTTTCTTAGGTGGATAATCAGACCCTTCACTGTTAAGTCTTCAAACCTGTCAAGAGACAGTAACAATTTCCTACATTACTACATATTGTACCATGTGTCACCAAGACTCGGTTCCTTCTCTGTCACTGCCCTCTCCACAGGACCAAAGAAAAATTCTGTAACAGCTGCATAAAACAGCACTGAACACTTCAACAACATTTTCATACAGATGTGGAGTTACACAAATGTCTTATCAACTTCGTTACATTCCAAACAAATAAAAATACTACAAATACATTCCAAACAAATAAAAATACTACAAACTATGCAATGTGTGCCAAGTCACACTGCCAGTTGTTGGTGTGGCCTCTCTGTCTCATTCAGGTACTTTATTGGTATGTCTACAGTTTCAAATTCTGTGGCCATGGCTACTGTGACATGGCAAACTGATATACCACTTACAAGCAGCACAACCACCCTGACCTACAAGTCTGTCTTCAACCCTCTACTTAGAAGCCCTGCTCAAACCCATGTACTTTAACTGCCTTCTACTTTTATACAGGGTGTTCCAGGAGGAATAGTAAATATTTTAGGAGGTGGAAGTATGGACTATTCTGAGTAAATAAGTTCATTTAAACATGTGTCCAATTTTCAATGCATGTGGAGATACAGCCATTTTAATGTTACGCATATAAAGCCTTACAAAAGGTATGAAAGAAAGACAAATGAAGTATTGATGGCATTTATTGGTTATGTAAATGATCTCAATAAATTGCAACAGTTCAAAGTAAGTGTTCAAAAATCCCACCATCGACTTCAATGCACTTTTCAACCCTCTTGACAACAGTACGTGTAGCTCTCCTGCACTCGTCTTAGCATTCTTGCTTTATGAGGGCAGCACTATTCATAATGTGAGCGACCAATTCGTCTCTTGTGTTTAAATTTTCTTTGTAGACTTCGCTTTTCATCCATCCCCACAGACAAATTCTAATCTGTACGTGCCAACTTCAAACAGCTGTATCTTCCTACCCATTGAAAAATGGACAAATGTTTGTACGAGCTTATTTACTCAGAATAGTCCATACTACCACCTCCTAAAATATTTACTATTCCTCCTGAAACACCCTGTGTAGTAAGTTACAATTTCTTAAGATTTACATTTTTCAAACCACAGTAATTCCCTTCTCTGCAACATTTCTTCCTCTGCCTTGCAACACCATGTCACACCACTGCCAATGCTAAACCCACTAATTTCAACCCACTCCCTACAGCACTGTACATATGCTGTTTCAGGGGTTCAGAATATCATGACTCACTTGGTACACGATCACATCAATTACAGTTTCTTCATACACCCTTATTCCCAAACTGAAGCAATCGGCTTGATTCAGGGCCACCTGGACCAACACCCTAAGAATCAACTTGTAAAAACTTCTCACAGCCTGTTGCTGCACATTCAAGTCTTGTAATATATGTGTTCTCAAAACAGTTTGCTTCTTGACATTTCTATATTGCATCTGATGCCTAGGAAGTCATCCTCTAGCTAGAACACCCACACAATACTTTCCAACAAAAGTCCCTGCCCAATCAAGGACCTTGCTACTATGCTAACATCCTGTGGTATGGAAGCCAGAGCCATGTCCCACAACATCATGCCAGTAACCCCTACATTAGCCAGTAAAGAAGGACCATTAATGTTAAGCCCAGAGATCTATCCACAGAAATGTGCTATCATTTATTTGATCGCGACCCCTGCATCACCCACACTGCCTGCATTCTAGTTAGAAAAGTAACCTAACCCCTACACCAAGGGTCTATTTCTGTTAATGCCCAGCCCTAACCAACAACTTATGTCAGAGATTCTACTGTTCAACTTGAAACGTTATCTACCTCAGCAAACCACAAGCAGTATCTAAAGTAACACACCTTTAACACAGGCATTCCTGGTGGATGGTCCACATTTGAAGACCCTCACTGCATGTATGGTGACCCCAAAGCTTGACATCCATCAAAAGCCTGGACAGACAGCTTCTCTTTCACAAATGCCACCCCAGGACTCCCAACAGAAGAACAGTAATGCGACATCAAACTGTAGACCTTAATACATTATATATTTCTTTATTACTGTTCATAAGTTCATTGTTCCAGTAATATGCATTCATGTATTGATACAAATCAAAAAATGATACTGTGAAATTAAATTCAGCACTGAAAAATAGAGACACTCACCCTAGATCGGAACATAGACACATAATACTTCTTGTGCAATAAATGGGAAAGAAGGAACTTCCTAGTCGCCCACAATCCGCAGTCAAATGCATCGATGTACAAAAGAGAAGACTGTCATGGATCCTTGGCAAGCACCGTATCAAAATAATAATAATTACTGATGTTTTACCTATGCCAGAAACATTCTGGCTGCAACTTCCTTCTGACATCAGTAATCTTTACTGTTTCAACACAGTGTTACACTAAAGGATCTCACACAGAAGGAGAACGTCAGACAAATCTGTGGTGCTGTGTCCACTCCCCAGTAATTCCACATCCTTTCCTAGGTGGAGAACAGACACTTCAGTGATATGTCTTCAAAAATGTTAAGGGATAGCAACAAATCCCCACATTACTACATATTACAATACATGTCACCAAGACTGGGTTCACCCTCTGTCATTCCCCTGACTACAGGAGAAAAGACAAATTCTATAATAGCTGCATAAAAACCACACAGAACTGTACAACACAATTTCCATCTAGAAGTTGAGTTATATGTTCCCCAAACGTTTTATCAACTATCTGACATTCCAAACAGAGATAAATACAACAAACTATGCAAGTAATACTGCCACTTGTTAGTGGGGCGGTGGTCCTTTCTGCCTCAGTCAGATATCTCACTGCTATGTCTAAAGTTCCAAATGTCGTAGGAATGGTTACTGCGACATGGCACACTGACACATCTCTTACAACAACCAGCACAGCCATCATGAACTACACATCTGTCTTCAACCTTCTACTTAGAAGCCCACTCAGACCCAACTACTTGAGTTTAACTGCCTTCCTCTTTTACATTTTATGTTAAAGTTTCCTAAGATCTACAATTCTCAAACATAGTAATTGCCTTTCTCTGCACCACTACTTCCTCTGCCTCGGAACACTATGTCACCACACTGCCAAACGTTAATCTTGAGGCAGTTCAAAGAGTATTGGGGAAAAATTATTTTCATGGAAGAGTGGCCAGAGTGGTCAAACATGGTGGTGGTAGTATGATGGTGTGGGGATGCATGGTAACATCAGGAGTGGACATCATTTTATTGAAGGCATCATAAACAAACATGTTTATGTAAATAGTCTTCAAGAACCTCTGAAAGCCATTGCTAAAAACATGTGATTTTACCATAACCATGACCCAAAACATTTTTCACATATGATTTGCGAGTGGTGCTTGTACAATCCCCCCAAAGTAATTAAAAACTCCGCCTCAATCACCACACTTAAATGTGATTAAAAGTCTTTGGACTAAATTGGAAACAGAAATCATTCAATTCCAAATAAAGAAGGTCTAAAGAATACTTTGAGGAAATGGAAAGAATCAGGACTGAGCACATTAAAAAAAAACTAGCAGAAATCTTTCCAGGTCTAAAAGAAGACACTGTAATCAGAGGATTGCAAACACGGTATTGAAAGAATTTGGAGGTATAAGAGATTATTTTCTTATTTATAATTTCGCGACTATAATTTTTACTGTGATATGGGAATTATTTCACTTTTTATTCATGTCAGTGCAACCACCGATTTTTTGGGCTGTGTAATAATTCGACAGAACGTATATAATTAATATCTCCAAGAACGACCAATTTGCTTGATTTTAATTTGCCCCCATTTTGCCTTCGGGCCTGGGCTTCTGTCACGCACATGCCTCAAGATTCCAATCCTTCGGCATCCTCTAGTAACAAGCGAAATTCACTATTATCTGCAAAATTCTAAGTCCACATTCTTCCTAATCTATTATCATCATTACAGACAACGCACAACGTCCCCAGTTTTACTACACCAAACTCTAAAACAACACAACCCTTACTCGCCTCGCACCATATATTTTTTTTGTTACAGATAAACGACGAGCATGGATGTATAATACCATTGGTCATAGTGTAATCCATGGGTCATGCAATACCATCTCCGTAACCAGCACGGATTAGAGATCGGCTTATGGTTACGCAACTCACCTCGATGCCGTGGTAATGTAAATGACACGTTTTTCGGCTATCTATACACTACATGCTAGAGGATCAGTGCACAGATTATTACTTAGTGATTACATCGCCGACGCCAAGTAGATGAAGGGCAGTAATGGCACATAAGCATTAAATAAGGTTATGCACCTCACAACTACTTTATGTGCATAACTCGTGAGCTCAACACAGGGACGAATCACAACATAGACACAGGAAACAAATCCTTCAAAAGAGTGGCAGGGTTCAAATGCTTAGGAACAATGCAAACAAACCAAAAATGCATTCATGCAAACATTCCAAACAAACTTATCTCCAATAATCCCAGCTAGCATTTGGTTCACTACCTTTCTGGCCATTGTTGGCAGCAGACGGTTTGGTACTCCCATATCATGAAAGTCCTTTGTATGTCCAATATATTCATGGCTGCATTTTAAGGACGGTGAATAAATTATTAATCTTGTGCTACAAGATTACAACTGCAAATCAATGTAAAATAATGTCAACAATGTAAATAAAATTGTAAAGACTACGTGTGGAAATAAGCGAACTTAAAATTCTTGCAACTAACATAACAAGTAGGAGTATCAAAATCATTACGTAGTTTGCAACTTTTAATGGAACCTGCATCTGAAATAGTACTATGAACCTCACTCAGTGTAATGCTATGATCTAACTTGTGGACTGTGTGTGGGATTTGTAGGGCAAAGTACTGAAAAGAGTGAGACTTCAAACTTCACACTCAATTAAGGCAGCTTGCTGTCCTTTGCCAGCATAACTAGATCTGACCCTGAGGTAATGTTTATTTGATATCAAAAATTATGTTATAAAAATAATGTAAGTATAACTGCAACATAAAACTTTTTGCAGCTGCATTTGTAACTACATGTTCCATTACTCAATCACAGTGTCCCATCTTCCTGTTTTTTTAAATTTGAATGTAGACCTACTAGTAATCAGCCGATTTCAGTGGCTAATTTTGGCTGAAGGGTAAACCATGTAAACATTTTGATACTGTGTCTACCAAAATCTGTTTTTTTTTATATTTCTGTTTTGGGTGGTTTGGAGCCAGGAAGAACCCCCCCCCCCCCCAACCTTGGGGGTGTCCTTTTTCCAAGAGAACTGGGGTTTTCCAACCGTGAAAAAACCCCAAATTCCTCACCTACCATATGCAAGAATTGGGGATGCAGCACTGTTTTTTGCATGTATTCAGCCCACCTATTCCAGCTTTGATCCCAGAAACTGGCACCCTTGAGGTGTAGAGGTTTTGTTTTAAACCTTTTATGGAGATTCTTTCTTAATATATATTCATCTTGGCAAATTAACATCCTCTTTGCTTACTCTGCAATTTCTCCTCAGGCCATCAGAACAGTAGTGTGCTTTCTTGGAGGTGTGTGATGAAGTGCTTAAGATCATGTGACAGAGACGGATTTCAGCTGGTCAATGGAAACGTATGCACAAGACACATGGCAAATTTTAGTCAGTTGAATTCCTTGAGTGTATGAGGTGATGATCAGATTGTACGAGTCTGAGCTAGAATTTTGTCATGTGTAATTTATAAGATTCTTTTAAATTTGAATATGGTCACCCATGTGATTGGCAATATCAAAGAGTGTGGACTTGACGTCTAATGTGTGCTGTCTTAAAAAACTGTGACAGGTAAACAAGGCCTATGTCACTATGTTGTTTTGTTTTCTGCTTTAAGAGTGTGTGGTTGATGTATTAGTACTAAGAAAATAAAGTATTTCCATAACATTGATGTGAAACATAACTTCCTACAATGATCTAGTTAATTTATTCTGTATCTAGGGCTACCATACATCCTCTGTACCCCAGACATATCCTCTTATTTTGACCCAATTATTGTAATTAAAAATATATATATATATATGAATGTCAATAAATTCACATGGGAGGAAATTCATTTTGTTATTGAGTATAACACACTTCAGTAATTTTCATGTACCTGACCACTGCTGGTTGTTGTACATGTGCCCACAACACAAAAATGTGGTTTACACCATTTTGTTTCTTTCCAAAACTGTAAAACTTATGGGAAAAGTGTATCTCTCAAATAAATTGTGCGTCATTCTTCTTTAAAACTCTTGTTCAAAAAGTTGTTTGTTGTGATAGAGAATAACACTTAAGATGGGTGATGAAATGATTGTCGGTCTTCACAAGCAGTTCCCATTATTTTAGTCCAAGTTGAATCAAAATTGGAATGTGTTAACAAAATTTAGTAAGATTTGCGTATGTCACACCTTATGAAAAATCCAATAAGTGGTTCTTAAATTGTTTCTTTGGACAGACAGGCGGGTATGTTGAAGCTAGTGCATGCATTTTGGAAATTCTTGTCTTGAAAGGCCCAAAAATGAGCATAAAGGGATGTCAGAAAGTAAGTATTCCTCTTTCATTAACCCATGTGTCACTACTTTACACAGAAGAATTTGTAGGTCTCCTTATACATACATCATTTGATTATGCTCAACACAACCAGCATTCAAGTTGAGTAACTTACTGTATGAGCAGATAAAGTTATTCATCCATTACAGTAGAAAGATAGGTACTGGAGATGTAACCATTCCCTCATGACCTTCTGGATAACCAAATGCACTCCAAAATGTCATCCTTGGAGATGAGGCTTAATGTGTTTGAAACCACTAAAATCTGATGCTTGTGCAGAACACCCCAACCTCACATATTCATTAGTTGTTTTGTTGAGTTGGTAGTGCACAAATATGCACCAGTAGGAAGCAGTAGCTGAATGCCCAGCTGCTTGTGGCCAACTGCTATTTCAATCAAGTCAGGGCTTCCAGATGCACAGCTACATTCATGGCACTGCCATGTGGGGTGAGTACAATCAGGACTGTGCTGTGCATATTCCAGATTACTGTCTCAAGAACTGGACATCATCCCAATTTCTTGTTTGGAGGCACAATACAGACTCACTCTAAGACTCTGGACAATGATGCAGTGTCCACACCTTGTTACCTGTTGGAATGCATCAAAACCTCATCAACTTGTATGCGTAAAGCAGATGTATGGAATTTACTTCTTTCATGTTGCTCAGATGTCTATTGCAACATTATTGGAAACTCACTTTTTGGAAGCCAAGGTGTCTGTAGACAGCCACGCACAGGACACCATAACAGACACAACATTCTATCATTTGTGGCTGTGTAACACTTCTGTCTGTGTAAGCTGACTCACTGACAATGGGAAAACATCACCTGATATGGGAGGTCAACCACTTTATCAAATCCACAAAATGTACTAACTCTGAGAACTTGTGGGATGATTATTCACTATCTGGATACATGATGTATCATTGTACATGTCCAAATATTCAAGTGCAGTTTGCTTGGCCAATCAAAGCTGAATAACGGTTAAGACCCATTCTTTTTGTTCACATTTGTGGTACAGTCACTATTTTGAAGTTGATCCTGTTCATGCATACATGCTGCTACACCTGTACAAACCCCTTGTGATGTATTGTGACAGCTCAAATGATTTATATTGTTTCTTGTAATTCTTCTCTAAGCAAAGCTGAAAAATTGACACTATGACTTTCACTTGTACAAATGGTGTCCTGTGTACATAATATTTCAATTCAACACTTAGCCCAATACACAATCAGGATTACAAATTGTTTTATTTATATTGAAGACATTAGGCATACAATGAAGTTAAATGTTAAACAGTAAGCAGATTCATTACTGACTGCTATGAGTTTGACCCCACAGGCTGGTTGAGCTGTGTGGTCAAATTGGGTGTGCAGAATAGAATGTGGACCTGTTTGCTGAACTGTGTGCACAATAATATTAAAATTTTTGTAACATGTATAAGAAGTGAATCAAATACACTGTGTTAATGAGACACTGAGGGGACTTTTTTGAAATGTGTGTGTTATCTGTGTGTGTGTGTGGTCACTTCACTTTGTTACTGAGTATCCATGAGTGAGTTATGTTTTGTTACAGTGGCAACAGCCTCAATGAGAACGCATCTACTTAGTGAGACAGTAGTTGCAAACATACTCATTAACATTACGTTAACTGACATTAATATGTACACATACACATAATGTTTTCATTCTGGTACCATACATTTCAAGAGTCTACAGACAGCATAATTAAATGTCTACGTTGCAGTATTGGATGACTGTGCTGCTGTAGTCATCCCTGACTATGTCATATGAGTGCCATGTTATTTGGTTCTTATGTAGAATGTTAACACCACATTCAGCACTTACAGATATACATAACACAGATGCCAGTAAGGCATGTTGAGCACTCTTGTCTGTGTTAATGCTAGCGTTATCAGTTTTCATAAAAGCCAAGTGGAATTTTGAAGACATGCCTTCACAAACTGTTATTCAATCATCGTGTCATATGTACGTCTACTAACAGATATGTCAACACACTTGCACATCACATGTAGTGTACATAGATCATCAATAGAAACACTAACACACTAATGTCATATTGCATGCAACAGCACTTTCAAACCATAGTTACCTGATTCAGAGGAAGTGCTGCTGTTATTCTGCAATAGCAACTGACATATGGATATGGACAATCTTTCTTATGTAGTATTCCTTCTAAAACAACATCAAACAATTTACCATTGTAGAGGATGATTTCTGTTTTTCTTTCCAGACTAGACTTGGCAATATTCAAGATAAGGTTCGTATGGTAACAGTGGTATAACTAAGTCTACACTCTAAGCTTAGCTATGGGTCTGGCAAGAACTGCTACTGCTAATGCCAGCAGATTCTGAAACAGTACTGAAAGGATACAGATTACCATGCCATTTATAAGGTGTCCTTGACAGGACGTTAAAAAAAATCACAAAAAGGAAACTTCTACTACAGTTATTTTTTCATATGTATATAAATTTGGTACAGAATTTTTTTATATAAAATGTGTAACAATGTCATGGTGCATACAGTATGAATTATTATATTTACAAAATCGTACAACAAAAAATTTACAAGGGAAAACGGCAATAAATATCTAAAATTTAGCTACATAAACAAAAAAAAGTGACCATTTCCATAATAAAACTATGGAAAGGGTTGTTTATAAAATAGTTAAGTTCAAATTAAAGAAAAGTGATATGATGCAGCACAACTTATGTCATATTCCCATGAAAAGACAGACCACAGAAGAGCATCCTTGATTTCTGTACCAGGTAGCCAACTGAATGATTTCTCTCCTTCCTTCTGTCTTTCTTTCATTCATTCTTTCTTTCTTTCTTTCTTCCTTCCTGTCTGTTTATAATTGCAAGTACTCAGGTGGGAAAATAGGAACAACAAACATTCTATCATAACTGTACATTTGTGATTGGTCATGTTTGACAACCACAGTACCTTATACTCTGAAATCCATTAAAGATACTAAGTTTTCCATACTTTGACAGATGACTGTTTGATATGATGCAATAATAGTAACACCTATCAAGTCAAAGCATATTTATGTACAATGAAAACAAATTATGCTTAATTTACTCTGTAAATGAGGAATGTATCATGATTGATATTAAAGCTATATGATGAACTTAAATGAGTTGTAATGATCACATATGATATAGTCAACTTCTTCATGATTTGATTGTTGGATTTATTTAGTACCCAACTGATGTGTGGCAGCCAGAGTACAAAATTATATGGCACATGAAGATAAGTGGAGTTTTCAGGATGGTTGGTTAGTGCATGTAGTTTTACTGTGAGAGAAAGTCTTACTTCTGAGTTCATGAAACTTCACAGTGCTTCTGTTTAAATTTTATGTTTTGTTGACCGTGCATCTTGATATAATCACATAAAGAAAAACCAACTTGATGCACAACTTAAATATTTTGTCAACCTCTACATGTTTCGGGCGTATCTAGGCCCATCATCAGGAGGTACAACCATATGTATACAACGTTTGGTACTTATTATTCTTTTTAGATGACTGTCTGTTGTCCTGGATGTTTTGGAACTCAATCTATCCAGGACAACAGACAGTCATATAAAAAGAATAATAAGTACTAAATGTTGTATACATACAGTTGTACCTCCTGATGATGGGCCTAGATACGCCCGAAACATGTAGAAGCTGACGAAATATACTAAGAATAAGTTGTGCATCAAGTTGGTTTTTCTTTACACAACTTCTGTTTAAATCAGTATGAACAATTTTTGACTAGAGTAGAATGAATTTTATCACTTTTGAAAAAACAATCAATAAAATCACTTCCAGTCCACACCCTTAAATGGATGCTGCATTTGTATTTTTCCTTCAGTAAAAACATGTGTATCATCCCAGCTGCAGCTAATATTGCATGCAGCAAATATGGGATTGAATTCAAGCATTTGATTCCTTCAGATTATCAAAATACTCCATAATTTGGTCATAGTCCATACCAAGATTGAGGTCCTCCAGACCAAGAAGTTCCTCTCGCACCCTGAAATCTTCTTCACCATCATATTCCGTAGCAGAGAACATAGGGTTTCCCACTATTGTTGCTCGCTTAACTTCTGGACTGCTGCCTGTATGCTGGATTCCAGCACAACCCTTGACACCTTCAGTTGGAAACTCTACAAATGTTGGAGCAGGAAGGGCATCTTCATCATCATCTCCATCTTCCCGCGATGTAATATATGGCCCTTCTTTGGACTGTTTTTTGGGTTGCTGATTTTTTGCAGCATCATCTTTGGAGTGATGGTACCTCAGCTGCTGGAGATTATTTAATTCTTGGTTGTAATTCTTCTGCCTACTGTTGGCCTCCTCTGGTAGGTGGTCTGGAGCTTTAGGTGTAACGATTGATTCTGCTGCATGGTGGTGCCCGGAAGAGCTGGATTTGCCATTACGGTGATTATTGTTGTTGATGTTTCTATGATGGTGGTGGTGATGGTGATGTCGTCGTGTTGGGGCTGAAGCTGGGGCAACCACAGCTGCATTGAGCCTCTGCTTTGCAGTTTCTTGGACAATGCCATTGTCTGGGAACTCTTGCTGAGATGGTAGTGGTGGTGGTGGTGGTGGTGGCGGTGGTGGAGGTGGTGGTGGTGGTGGTGGAGGAGGGGGAGGAGGAGGGGGAGGAGGAGGTGGCTGTTGGTGTTGTAGTAAGAATCCAGGTAGTGGACCTGGCTGTGTGGGAGGACCAATGCG
>Ga0123353_10007166_pt1 | contig 15022 bp, 11 predicted proteins | sample TergutLab28metaG_3_FD_92763 | JGI IMG/M metagenome (GOLD analysis project Ga0123353, IMG submission 92763) | Labiotermes labralis P3 segment gut microbial communities from Petit-Saut dam, French Guiana - Lab288 P3 | ecosystem: Host-associated > Arthropoda: Insects > Digestive system > Gut ... | reverse complement strand
GGCTTCCAACAATTCTGCTTATATGGCGGGGCAGCCTTTGCGGTGATAGGATTAATCGCGCTGATTAGTGGTGGTGTATTCTGGGGTTTACTATTTGGCGGCTTAGGTATCGGTTGGGTAATAAACCATTTCTCAAAGAAAAAAGCTATTAAAGCGCGTACAGAGGCGATAAATACTGAGTACGACAGTAAGTTATCAAAAGGAATTGAGATTATTAAATCCACTATCGCAGAGATCGTTGATATCTTAAATGAATTTAGTACTAAAGATTCCGATAGTGCTAAAGTTATGGATTTTATTGATCAAATTAAACCGGGAGAAGTGCTGCAAGAACTCAAAGAGGATTCTGCTCTTTCTGCCGCTCTACCTATTTGGAATATCGAACCGCCTGTTGTTGCGGTAAGACGTAAGGCGGCAGTTGTGGTATGAGCGCATTAATTATTGCTCCGTCTGCTTACGCGGAGTGGTGTGATTTGTTTAAAGAACTCAAACAAAAAACACGTGATGCGGAGGTATATAATGCTCTTAAACAGGGTAAATTTGAGTGGCAGAAAGATATTTCTGTGCGCTTTATGCAGCAATTGCTTGATGTAGTTAATTATCGGTTCTCTATTGCCAAAAATCAACTCCAAAATGATTTGACAACGGTTTTGGGGCAAGATAATTTGCTTATTCAAGCTTTGAATACATTTCGGCGAGAGTCGGAATTCCTGCACGAAGTGTTGAATTTACCCGTGATTCCCCAAAAAGAAAGGGAGCGGTACCGCTCCTTTTTTCGGGAACAGGTTGATAAAGTTCAGTCGGTGTTGGAAAATATTGGCAATACCGACAGGAACGGTAAATTACTAATGGTAATACGAAGCAATGCTGTAAACAGGACAAACTAACGATGAGTAACATTTCTGAAAGCAAAGAGCTGTTGAGGCGCTACGCTATCGCACGCATCCCTTTTATCGCAATAAATACGATTGAAAGAGGGCGAACTTTAGAACTAATAAAAAAGGTTGCATCAGAGGTCGCGATGACGTTTTATACTCATACCCTATCAAAAGGTGTTTATGACATTAACACTAAGAAAATGGTGTGTGAGAACAAAACGCTTTACGGTGCGTTAGATTTCATGAGCGAGCAAATGAGGCGGCTTAGGCAGCTGACACTCGTTTTAACAGAAACGCCCGATATTAGTTCTGAGAATAACGACTCGCGGCATTTACTCGATTTGGTTACATTAGCCGAAGAACAAGGCGGATCGGTTATCGTTATTACAAATAGTCCCGTTTGGACTCAATTACAAAGACACGGTATGATCTTAAGCATTGATTTGCCGAGCGAATCGGAAATGTATGAAATCATCAGTACTATTTTAAATGATTATAGAAATGAAATACCTATTGAATGGACTCATGAAGATGTACACGAAGCCGCTATGATGCTTACCGGTGTAACAAGATTGGAAGCGCAAAACATAATTGTCACTTTAATTGCAAATCAAAAAATAACTAAATCGGATTTAGACATCGTAAGGTTTGCAAAGGACAGAATGTTTTCGGACATTAGCGGTTTAGAAAGGATAGAGGTAGATAAAAGCGTTGCAGATGTAGGAGGGTTAGCAGGGCTGCGCAATTGGTTAGACGAAAAGCGGGCGCTATTAAGTGTAGAAAAAAGAGAAGAGATGCAATCGCGTGGGTTGCACCCGCCAAGGGGTATCTTGCTGGTAGGGGTTCCGGGGTGCGGTAAATCTTTGTCTGCAAAAGCAATTGCACTAAATTGGAAACTCCCGCTTTATAGGTTAGACTTCGCGACGGTGCAGGGAAGTTATGTTGGGCAGTCGGAGCAGCAGTTAAAGGATGCTTTGCATACAGCAGAAAGAGTTTCTCCCTGCATATTATGGATTGACGAGATAGAAAAAGGACTTTCAGGAGCAATAAGCGGTGGCAGAGACGGCGGTGTTTCTACGCGCATGGTGGGGCAATTCTTGTTTTGGTTACAAGAGTGTAAAAAGCATGTTTTCGTCGTGGCCACCGCGAACGATGTTACACTTTTGCCGAGTGAACTTTTGCGTCGCGGGCGATTTGATGAGATGTTCTTTATTGACTTGCCGACATCAAAAGAACGAGGAAAAATAATATCAATTTATGCCCAAAAATATCTCAAGACAATTCTATCCATTAATTTAATGGAGAAATTGGTACAGATTAGTGATGGCTTTACAAGCGCCGATTTAGAGTCTACTCTGCGTGACATTGCATATACCGTTATCGCAAACGATAATTTTGTATTAAATGAAGAGAGCATAGTCACTATTTTTAATAAGGTTGTACCTTTATCAAAAACAGCTCCCGAAAAAATTGAGGCCGTGAGAGAATGGGGCAGCAAGCGGGCAATACCGGCATCCGGGAGGATTATTCCGTGACGTAGTTGCGTTTTCACTTGGAGACGTAATTACGTTTTTACTTAAAAGAATGAGGTATAAAATGAGTAACGAAGTTCGTACCAAAAGTGCAGATGAGGCTTTTTGTAAATCCTGCGGTGAGATAATAAAAGCAGCCGCGGAAATTTGTGTCAAATGCGGTGTCAGGCAGAAGATGTCCACAAATAATTCCGTAACTTTCGGGACGGCCTTGCTTTTATTCCACAAACTGCCAAATGTCAATAATCTCGGGGACGGTATTGCATTATAGATTAATGAATACAGTCGCAACAATCCTCCAAAACACCGCCTATCAGCTCATTTTTACAATCGGGCTGATAGCCGCATTCGGCCTTATCGTTGGATTGATGAACCGCGCTTTCTACAAATTCGTAGGCTACAAATTCGGACGCATCATCTGCATAGCAACAGGCTTTATAGGAAGCGGTAAAAATTCATAAGGTAGATGATAGGTTATCGGCAGAATAGTCTGACGATGCAGTTTATTCAAGCCCGTCCCCGCCCGTTGTAAAAAATTACAAATTGCAAAAAAATAAGGCACATTGTTTAATTATATTGTATAATAAAAATGACAGGTAATTTTCTCTATGGGCAGAGGAAGAGGCGGGGCATGCCCTGTCTGTACTCATAAGATCACGGAGTATTAATGCGTACAATTGCAATCCTCAATTACAAAGGCGGGGTTGGAAAGACTACATTTACAATAAGCGCATCTCAGGCGCTTGCTATGGCAGGGTTTCGGGTTCTCGCCATTGACAACGACAGCCAGCATCATCTGTCGCTTTTGCTTGATGAAAATGGTCAGCGTTCTTTAAGCATCCGCGATATTTACCGCTCCTCTGTGGGGGTTGCGGGCAAGAAGCTCATGGATGCGATAGTTGAAACAAAGCTGCGCAATTTCCATATCATCCCCTCACACGCGGAGCTCAGCGGCAATGATATTAAGGATCCGCACATCTTGGACAAAGCGTTTAAGTACTGCAGCCTTGGCCGGTTTTATGATTTCATTTTAATTGACAACTCTCCGGGCATCGACATACTTCAGGAGACTTCGCTTCACGCCGCGGATGAGATATTTGTTCCGACAGAGCTCTCATATTTCGCGATGAACGGCATAATAGAGCTCCACCGCATATTAGAAAAACGATTTAATGATTGCTGCGGGATTACAAAAATCATACCCAACGGTTACCGCGGCACCAATAAGCAAAAAGAGTATTTAGACGCTTTAACAAACCTCTATCCGGAAAAAGTAACGCAAACCTATATCCCTTATGATACGGTATTTGACACTTGCATGAGAGAGCAGAAAACGCTCTTTGTCCACAAGCTCTTCTCAAAAGCGGCTGCGCATTATCTTAAGCTAATCCACGAACTTTTTAATCTTGACGAGAAAAAGGTTTGGGAGCAGGTATCTGATGTAAAGCAGAATCAGCTTAAAAACGAGGCGCGTCAGAGGTATTTTGATCAGCATAAAAATACTTACGAGTATGATACGGAAATAGAGGAAAGTTCAAAAGTTGAACAGCACTTCCAAAGACACGGCGACAATGATTATACACCTTTTCAAAACAATAACCGTCACTGAAAACACTATCACAAATTGAAGAATTAATATGAAAACAGACTACCGGTCAATACTTAAAAACCTGCGTATAAATTCATTTGAAGGCGAAGAGATTACGCGTGTAAAAGTTGACGTTGAGGGCGCGCTTGAGGGGCAGAACTATTTTCTCCATATTCCGCCCGGATATGAGCTTGAGAGCCTCATAACAACTAAAGATAAGAAAATTAAAAACCCAAATATTACAGGCGTTGGGAAAAATCTTGAGACAGGCGTTGAGTGTATAATTAAGAGTCCAAGATACATGGCCCGCAACCGTTTCATGAGCGCTGAGATACACGGAAATAATATCCCGGGAGAGAGCGGACTCGACTGGATTGACAATAATTATCTGCTCTCCACGATATTCTCAGCGCTTTACCTTTGCGATTATGACGGAGCGGCAAAAATAGCGTCTGTAGAATACGCCAGTAAAGACGCGATAATAACAAAACGCGCACGATCTTTAAAGCCTACCGCATGGCAAAGCCTTATCAAAGTAGGCGGTATTGACATTAGAGAAGTTGTCGCAAAAAGATTTGGCACAGAAGTACTCAAAGATCAGGGGCCGATTCTAAGTCCTACGGAAAAAATTAATATACTTTGCCGTCAAATCGCGGAGTTCATGTGCTTTATGCACTTCCCGGCTTCAGACAAAACAGAACTCATTCATCTATACACCGCCGCGATGAACAACTTCACGCCCGTGCACAGCGCGTCATCGGAGGATATTGAAAACTGCAAATTACCCAATATTTCAGATGAACTCAAAAAGCAGCTTCTTGACATACTGAACGCTGAAAAAAGCAAGCCGGGCATTATTTACAACTACTGGTGGGATCAAAGCCCCGGCACCGGTATTGACAACGATGGAAATCTTACAATATTTGACTGCGGATTTGTTAAGCCCGCGCCAAGACATAATGGGATTTCGACATTTTGTGTTAACAACGGGCAGATCGCTCAGAATGTGATTACGCATTATATAGATATATATAAGGTGAAGTACGCAAACAGGAAGTAATTTAGGATTTTCGCAGCTATGATGCTTGCATCAAGCGCCTATTTTTTGATTTGTTTCTATCATTATTGTATTTTCGTAATGAAGCCATATTTTGCGGACGATTCCCGCGGGCTTTAATTGTACTGAACCACGGCATAAATTGACATTGTGCCGCTAAGCAGCAGAGTCGGCCCTACGTGCAGTTGCGTGCGGTGCAGTGTCAATTTATGCCGTTCACCAGTATATCATACACTCAAAAATGGAAAATTAATACTACAATGTCTAGTATATTCACTTCCCCGCTGTTGTTTGAACCTATCTTCAAAGAAAAAATTTGGGGCGGCAGCGCGTTGCGCGAAAAATTGGGTAAAAACGCGCCGCCGGATCTGCCCGTCGGCGAATCTTGGGAGATAAGCGGCTGGGGTAACAGCCAGACTAAGGTTGCTAAGGGCGAATTTGCGGGCGCAACTTTAGGCGAACTCTTTGCCCGTGATCCGGAGGGTTTGGCAGGTTCAAGCATCGGCTTAATAAATAAAAAAAGTTTCCCGCTGCTCTTCAAGTTTATTGACGCGCAAGAGAACCTTTCGATCCAAGTTCACCCAAACAGCAAACAGGCCCGCGCCCACGGATGGGGTGAAAGAGGCAAGACAGAGGCATGGTATGTAGTTGATGCCGAACCGGAAGCGCAGATCGCTCTTGGCTTCAACCGTAATGATATAACGGAAGAAGAGGCGATGGCAGCCGTTAACGGCGGATATTTTGAAAAACTTCTCAATTTTGTTCCCGCAAAAAAAGGCGATACGTTCTTTGTTCCCGCCGGAACCGTACACGCTATTTTGGGCGGCGTATTAATCTATGAAATACAGGAAGAATCAGACACAACGCTGCGTTTGTATGACTGGAACCGTGAGTCCCAAAGCGGAGTTACCCGGGAACTTCACATAGAAGAATCACTTGACATCATCAACTTCACCGAAAACAGGCCGTTAAAACCTGAACCTGTGATCATCGAAAAAAGTGAAAACTATGAGTATGAGCTGCTTTGCCACAATTCTAAATTCATTTTGAGCCGCTATAGTTTCTCAAAACCCGGCAGCGCGGCACTTGATCCGATAGACACATTCAGAGTTATAACTGTAGTTGACGGAAGCGCAGCTGTATGTATCGAAAAAAAATGTATATCTGTTAATAAAGGCCAAACCGTTTTGATACCGTCCCAATTGCGGGGCGTAACGCTTGAGGGAGAGGCCGGAACCTGTGTATTGGAGACTAAAGAGAGAATGAAAAAGGCATTGATCACCGGTATTACCGGTCAGGACGGCAGCTTTTTGGCTGAATTCCTTTTCGAAAAAGGCTATGAGGTACATGGTATAATGCGCCGTTCCTCATCATTCAACACGGAGCGTATTGAGCATTTGTATCTCAACGAATGGGTACGCGACATGCACCACAAGCGCGCGGTCAATCTTCACTACGGCGACATGACCGATTCCAGTTCGTTAATCCGTATATTGCAATTGATTCAGCCGGATGAGATTTACAATCTGGCCGCTCAAAGCCACGTGAAAGTATCCTTTGACGTCCCGGAATACACAGCGGAAGCCGACGCCATAGGAACGTTACGTTTGCTTGAAGCAGTGAGGATATTGGGCTTTGAAAAGAAGACAAGAATATATCAAGCCTCTACATCGGAGCTTTACGGTAAAGTTCAGGAAGTACCGCAAAAGGAGACAACCCCATTTTATCCGCGCTCTCCTTATGGTGTAGCTAAACAGTATGGTTTTTGGATTACTAAAAACTACCGTGAAAGTTACGGTATGTATGCCGTCAACGGGATACTTTTCAACCACGAATCAGAGCGGCGCGGCGAGACTTTTGTAACGCGCAAAATTACTCTCGCGGCGGCGCGTATTGCGCAAGGTATGCAGGATAAATTGTACCTTGGTAACCTGGACGCTCTGCGTGACTGGGGATACGCGAAAGACTACGTAGAGTGCATGTGGCTCATGCTGCAGCATAAGGATCCTGAAGATTTTGTAATAGCTACCGGTGAATATCATTCGGTAAGAAAATTTGCAACATTGGCGTTTGCGAACGCAGGGATAAAAATAAAGTGGGATGGCGAGGGCGTCAACGAAAAAGGTATTGATGAAAATAACGGAAGAGTTCTTATTGAGGTAGATCCAAAATATTTTCGTCCGGCAGAGGTAGAAGAGCTGCTGGGTGATCCTTCCAAAGCCAAAGAGCTTTTAGGATGGAATCCGCGTAAAACCTCTTTTGAAGAGCTTGTAAAAATTATGGTCGAACATGATATGCGGTATGTAACACGACTGTCGAAGCCGGAAATGCGTAATGATGGATAAAAACGCAAAAATATACATCGCCGGTCATTTGGGGCTTGTCGGCACGGCGATATGGAATAACCTTTTGTCAAAAGGTTATAAAAATCTTATAGGAAAGAGTCTGCAGGAATTAGACCTGCTTGACCGCGCCGCCGCGCAAAAATTTTTTGATGATGAGCGCCCCGACTACGTAGTGCTTGCCGCGGCCAAAGTAGGCGGCATTGTTGCGAATAATACATATCGTGCTGATTTTATCTATGAAAATTTGCAAATCCAACAAAACGTCATCCACGAATCATTTAAGCATGACGTAAAAAAATTACTCTTTTTGGGCAGTACATGTATCTATCCCAAAAACGCACCCCAGCCAATGTCTGAAGACGCTTTGCTTAGCGGCGAATTGGAGTATACAAATGAGCCCTACGCAATAGCGAAAATCGCCGGCCTCAAGATGTGCGAAAGTTTTAATTTACAATACGGAACTAACTATATAGCCGTAATGCCTACTAATCTGTATGGGCCGAGGGATAACTTTCACTTGGAGAACAGTCATGTAATACCCGGAGTGATGAGAAAGATATCTTTGGCGAAATGGCTGATGGATAAAGACATCGCCGCTATCCGCAAAGATCTTTCCGCCCGTCCTGTTAAAGGCGTTACCGGTGACGCTTCCGAGGATGAGTTGATTTCGGTCTTGTCAACTTACGGTGTCTATGCTGACAGAGTAGAATTGTGGGGAACCGGCATGGCCCTGCGTGAGTTTCTTTGGAGTGAGGATATGGCCGACGCCTGCATCCACATCTTGGAGCGAGTAGATTTCAAGGACATAGTAGCGGCAATGCAAGACGGCAGCAACAATGAAATCCGCAACTGTCACATAAATATTGGAACCGGCAAAGAGGTAACAATCAAAGAAATGGCGCAAGCAGTATCGCGTATTGTTGGATATCAAGGCAAAATAAACTTCGATTCGTCAAAGCCGGATGGGACAATGCGTAAACTTACAAACGTAAGCAAACTGCATAAATTAGGCTGGCGTCACAGCGTGGAAATTGAAGATGGTTTGACGCGGCTGTATAGATGGTATACTGCATAACGGCACGGGTCTGCACTGTGCCGCTAAGCAACCTCAAAAACAAACCTGTCCGCCTATCTGCTCCATCTTCGCGCTGCCGATTCCTTTCACTCCGAGCAGATCTTCTTTCTTGCGGAAAATACCTTTTTCCTGACGATGACGGATTATACTTGCGGCAAGAACAGGTCCAACACCTTTTATGGAAATAAGCTGTGCTTCTGTCGCGCTATTGATATTCAGACATTTAGTTTTTGACGTTGATTGTTTTTTTGAGGATGACGGTGAAGGCGTTGAAATAGCATTATGTAAAGTGTCACTGAATTTAGCAGACTGAAGTGATTCTAGTGATTGAGATGACTGAAGATCGGCGGCAGGTAAAGTACTTTCGCCTACAACAAGCCCAATCTGCCCCCCGGCAAGCAGCGTATCAAGAAGAATTTTCTCGCCATTTGACCCTATAGCTATAACTTCACCTGAACCGGAATCCTGCGCTGAACTCACATGAGAATAAATAAAGAATACGGCGCTAAGCGACCATAAGAGAATAGAGAGTCCGTTTGCCCATCTCACACTCCCGCCTTCATAACTTCTAAAAACGCGTCAACTACTACAGGATCAAACTGAGCTCCGCGCTCTTCGCGCAGGATTTTAAACGCTTTCTCCTGAGGCATCGCTTTGCGGTAGGGACGGTCGGAGGTCATCGCTTCATAAGTGTCTGAGACGCTTAAAAGTCTTGACCCCAGCGGGATTTCATCGCCCGCTAAACCAAAGGGGTAGCCTTTGCCGTTATAGAATTCGTGATGGTGCTGGACTAACACAACGAGCTGAGATAAAAATGGAATATTTGAGATAATTCTTGAACCAAGTTCCGGATGTCTTTTTATTTGATCATACTCTTCGTCGGTGAGCTTGCCGGGTTTATTTAAAATAGCTTCGCTTATACCGATTTTACCGATATCATGGAGAAGCCCCGCGTATTTTATATGCTCAAGCTCCTGACCGCTGATGTCCATATGCTTGCCAAGCGCAACAGTATACTTCATTACATTTTCGCTGTGCCCGTGGGTGTATTTATCTTTGGCCTCTACTGCCTGGGCGAAAGCGCGGACTGTGGAGAGATAGTTATTGCGCAGATTCTCGTAGAGTTTCACATTTTCTATAAAAATACTTGTCTGCATGGAGAGGGCGTTTATGATTTGTAAATCAAGATTTGACAGCGGATCATGACCTATTTTCCGCGCAAGCATCAAAACGCCCAAAAATTTATCTTTGGCGCAGAGCGGGAGCGCCATCACACTGCGCAGTCCATCAGGAATTTTATCTACGCCCGGCACCTGCTCCGTATGTTCGGAGCCTGTAATTATTGCTCTATTGTTGAACTGAACCCAGCTGCACAAGGAGGTAAAGGATTTTACGCGCCAAAATTCATACTTGGAAAATACCCCCGCTGTTTTAGATACTGTAAAGCGGGATTTACCATCAGACAAAAAAACCGCGCCGCTGTCCGCCTTAACCATACTCAGCGAAAACTCAAGAAAACTTTTGATAAGCTCCGAGGCGTTATCTGTTGAAGCAAGTATTTTTGTAACATCATGAAGCGAAGCGAGTCTTGAGAGAGCATAATTTTCCTCTTCAAGACGCTTTTTTGTAAACGCGCGGGAGACTTTTTCCGCAACCTCTTCAAGGTGAAACGGCTTTGTAAAGTAATCGGCGGCGCCGCACTTGAGCGCCTCTATTGCGGTGTCAAGCGTGGGGTGGCCGGTATTTATAAGAACCGGGATTTTGTAATTTGACTCCTGCATCCATTTTAAAAGCTCAACGCCTGAAATGCCCTGCATTTCAATATCAGAAATTACAAGATCTATGGGCTGAGACTGCAAAACTTCTTTAGCCTGCTCGCCGCAGAACGCCTGAGACACCTTATATCCAAGCGTACTCAAATATCTGCCGAGCAGACCGCAGAGCGTCTGTTCGTCGTCTACTATTAATAATTTTCTTTTTTCCATAACTTATTTGCCTGATTTTTTTATTATACAATTGATTGCATTGATTTATCAACTAAATAATTAATAGTTTTCATTATTCTAACTTGGCAAACTTGGCCATGAGTTTGCGCCTCGCGCCGTCGTTAAAAAGCACCGTAAGTTTTGTATCATCACCAATTCCGCTGATATTTACGATCTTGCCTTTTCCGTAAGTTTTATGAGTTACCTGCTGACCCATGCGGTACTGCACGCTCTCCGCCTGTGAGAACTCATCGTAAACGGCCCGCTGGGGCATTGACTCCTGCGCTCGTCCGCGTTCGCGGTATTGGTCACTGCTAACGGACTGATCTTCCCAATTATCACGAAAAAACTCCCGTCCGCGTTTGGCAGCCGCAAACGTCCCTCTATTTTTTGATGGGAAAGAGCGCGGAGACAACGCGCTGCCGCCTGTAAGCGCGCCGCCAAAAAAGACCGTACCGTTGGAAAATGTGTAGCGATCCGCGGGGATCTCTGCGATAAAGCGTGAACGCTCGCTTGGCTGAATATTCCCAAAACGAAAGCGCTGATCGGCATACGAACACTCAAGCGCGTCCATAGCGCGGGTTGCTCCTACGTAAAACAGCCGGCGCTCCTCCTCTACCTTTTCCTCATCATCGATATTTTGACGGGAGGGGATTATCCCATCCTCCACGCCGACTAAAAATACGCTCTTGAACTCAAGCCCCTTGGCGCAGTGGAGAGTCATAAAATTTACCGCGTTATCTTTACGGTTCCATCCGTCAATATCACTTGCCAATGAAACCTCTTCGATAAAATCGGAGATCGTCTTCCCCTTATTCTCTTCTTGCCAGGCATTAATAGCGTTCATCAATTCGTTTACGTTTTCTATTCTTGAAGCGTCCTCTTCAGAGACCGCCGCCCGCTCCCTGAGCATCTCCATATAGCCGCTTGTCTGCAAAATATCGTTAAGGATGTCTGAGGGCGGCTGTTTTCTCTCTACGGATGAGAGCAGGAGCTCAAATGTCTCTTTAAGATCTGTAAATCCTTTTTGTGAACGTCCGCCGACAGTATCGCAATGTCCGCCGAGCACCGTTTGAAGCATCGACAAACCTCTCTCTTTTGCCAATACGGCGAGCGACTCTCTCGCCTTATCGCCAAGACCGCGCGCCGGTACGTTCATAATGCGCTCAAAACTTACGTCATCCTTTACGTTGACAAGTAAACGCAGATAAGCCATGCAGTCTTTTATCTCTGCCCGTTCATAGAAACTCATTCCGCCGACAAGTACGTATGATATCCGTTTTTTGCGGAATGTCTCCTCAAAAATGCGCGACTGCGCATTCGTCCTGAATAATACGGCTATAGCGGTCCCCTGCATTTTTTGCAAGAGCTTTTCGCACTCAGACGCAACATATTCAGCTTCCTGCCTGTCATCTCTGAAGCGGTTTACTTTTACAGGCACGCCCTGCGCTCTGCCTGTCCAAAGTTCTTTGGGACTGCGTTTTTTGTTTTCGATGATCGCGGCGTTGGCAAAACTCAGTATAGCCGTAGTTGAACGGTAATTCTCTTCTAACTTGAAGATTTTCGTTTGCGGGAACTCTTTTTCAAATGATAAGATATTTTCAATCTGCGCGCCGCGCCATCCATAAATACTTTGATCATCATCACCAACCGCAAAAATCTTGTTATGACTTTTGGATAAAAGATGCACTAAGAGAAACTGCGCTCTGTTTGTGTCTTGATATTCGTCAACAAGCACGTATCTGAATTTGTCCTGATATTTTTCAAGAATCTCCTTATTGCCGCGCAATAGATACACGGTATTACTTATAAGATCATCAAAATCCATAGCCTGCTGCTCTTTGAGCGATTTATCATAAGCTTTGTAAAGTTTAGCGATTTCACGGTCTCTAAAGCTGCTTGCCGTCTCCTCAAACTGCGCCGGAGTGATACAGGATGATTTTTTTGAGGATATTATTGACTGCAAATATTTAGGAGGCATTGTCCTGTCGTCAATATCAAACTCTTTTAGCAGTTTTTTAATCACCGAGAGCTGATCGGCACTGTCATAAATTGTAAACGACTGCACATAACCGACAGCGCTTGCCTCAATTCTTAAAATCCTTGCGCATAGTGAGTGAAAGGTTCCAATCCATAAACCGCTCACAGGCGCGTTCACAAATTTCTCTACCCTCTCGCGCATTTCAGCGGCGGCTTTGTTTGTAAATGTAGCGGCAAAAATTTTTGACGGGTTATAACCTTGACTGATAAGATAAGCGATTTTAGCCGTGAGCACTCTTGTTTTGCCTGTACCCGCCCCGGCAAACACAAGCTCCGGCCCGTCAATGTATGCTACGGCGTCTCTTTGAATTTTGTTTAAAACCATGCTGTCAAGTACAGAGCCGCTTCTGCCGTCAGTCATCCTGAGTCGCCCCGATTACCTGCTCTATTGTTGTTGTGCCGGCGATCACTTTTTTGAGACCGTCGCGCCTCAAAGTGTCATAGTCGCCCCGTTTCATGCAGTACTGTTTTATCTGTTCCGCGGGCAAACGCTGTATCACCATATTGTTTATAGCCTCATCGGGCGTTAAAAATTCATAGAGACCCACGCGGCCTTTATACCCGGTACCGTTACACGTTTTGCAGCCCTTGGTTTTATAAAACTTCAGCCCCGCGCGCAGCCCCAGCTTTTGTAAAAGCGCCGGATCGGGATCGTACGGTTCCTTGCACTTGCACAACCTTCTCACAAGACGCTGCGCCAAAATTCCGATAACTGCCGACGTCACAAGAAACGGCTCTATCCCCATGTCAAGCAGACGCGTATACGCGCTGGGCGAATCGTTCGTGTGCAAAGTGGATAATACCAAGTGGCCGGTGAGCGCAGCCTGAATCGCCATTTGAGCAGTTTCAAAGTCACGCATTTCACCGATCATCACGATGTCGGGGTCTAAACGGAGAATGGAGCGCATACCGGCCGCGAATGTAAATCCTGCCGCCGCGTTTATCTGCCCCTGCGCCACGCCGTCAAGGTTAAATTCCACAGGGTCTTCCATTGTCACGATTTTCACGTCAACATTATTTATGCGTTTTAGACCGGCGTATAAAGAGGAGCTCTTGCCGCTTCCTGTAGGACCGGTCACAAGCAGTATCCCGTCGGGTCTCTCGATAACTTCTTCAAATTTTTTCTGAACATCGGGCAAAAATCCAAGCATGTCAATCGTGATATTCATAGACTCGGGGTCTAAGATACGCATAACTATATTTTCGCAAACACCGTGGCGCCTTGTCATAACGGGAAACGCGGCAACGCGCAAATCGATCTCACGTCCGTCGTGCCGTATTCTGAAGCGGCCGTCCTGCGGCTTGCGCTTTTCGGCGATGTCCATGCCGGCCATAATTTTCAAGCGTGAAGTAATCTGCGCGCGCAGTTGAAGCGGAATAGGATTCTGTTCAACAAGATCGCCGTCTATTCTATAGCGCAGCCGCGTATAGGTATCAAGCGGTTCAAGGTGAATATCCGACGCTTTCTTGCTTATCGCCTGACTTACAAGAAGGTTTACAAGTTTAACAACCTGCGCCCCCTCCTCATCGGTAAGCGCGTCGTTTTCTTCCTCATGCTTTACAACATCAAGCGACTGAGCTTCCACCGCGCTGCCCAAAAGCTGAGCCATATCCTCATTAGCGGTAGAGTAACTCTTCTGTATCACCGCCATTATGCTTTTTTCGGAAGCGATAACGGGTTCAATCTCTTTGCCGGTTTTAAACTTGATATGGTCTATAGTGCGCAGGTTTGTGGGGTCGGTCATAGCCACAGTGACAATCCCGTTCTGTTCATACATAGGGATCACTTTGTGCTTGCGCGCCATCTCTTCGGGAATAAGCTTAATAAGCTCTTTAGAAAAATTAAACTGCTCAAGCACAACATGCTGAATATCAAGCTGAGCGCTGAGTATGTCAATAAGTTTAGACTCTGTAATGAACTCAAGTTTTACAAGACACTTACCGAGAAGCTCTTTGGTTTTCTTCTGCTCCTCAAGCCCTTGATCTAACTGCTCCTGAGTAATAAGCCCTTGATCAACGAGTATTTCGCCGATACGTTTTTTCTGTTTGAGCTGAATCTGCTCACCGAGGATAGCGGTCAGATCTTCCTGGCTTATGTATTTTAAGTTGACTAATGTAGAGCCAAGATTAGAGCTTGTGCGCCGACACTCCCGAAGCGCTGTTAAAAGCTGCATCTCATTAATGAGTTTTTGAGCTAAAAGCACCTCGCCAAGTTTTTTATAACGTTTGTCCACTACCATAATAAGAGGTCAAATCCTTGAAAAATTACGTAAGGGCATACCTATAATTATACAATATAATATAAATATAGGCAAGGGGTAGAGATAGTAATTAATATTATGCGACGGAGCGCGCTTTCTGCACGCGGAAAAAACAGAGAGGGGGAATCCATATCTTTTCACCCCGCCCCGGATTAAAACCCGGGGCTATCAATCTTGCACCATTTCAGGGTGCGGAAATTACATCTTCGCATTAGACTCAACCTCAACACTCTCAGCCTGCATCTGCTCCTCAAGCACTGT
>Ga0123353_10007164_pt1 | contig 15023 bp, 12 predicted proteins | sample TergutLab28metaG_3_FD_92763 | JGI IMG/M metagenome (GOLD analysis project Ga0123353, IMG submission 92763) | Labiotermes labralis P3 segment gut microbial communities from Petit-Saut dam, French Guiana - Lab288 P3 | ecosystem: Host-associated > Arthropoda: Insects > Digestive system > Gut ... | reverse complement strand
AGCCAGGTAGCGGCTGGTGGAACTCTTGCCGTTTGTTCCGCCCACCTGTATGCAGCGGTAGTTTTGTTGGGGGTTACCCAGCTCTGTGCAAATAGCTTTCATAGGTTCCAGTGAGGGGTTGATGCCAAAGGTGAGAGAAGCCTTGATTATTTCTAAGGCCTTCTGAAAAGACTCTGATTTTGCTCGGGCGTTTATTGTCTTACTCCTGAGGTAGTGCTTCCAGTTGGGCGGCGAGGCGGGTGAGGGCGTCGGAGGTGTCGGCTACGTCTGTGCGGGTTTTTTCGATGATCTCGGGTTGAGCCTTGGCGATGAAGCCTTCGTTGGAGAGTTTCTTCTGGAGCTTGGTCAGGTCCTCGTTTAGTTTGGCTTGCTCTTTTGTTAAGCGCTCGCGTTCAGCAGCAAAGTCGACTAAACCCTCAAGTACTACGAATATCTCTAACTCGTCAACCACTGAAACAGATGACTGCTGGGGTTTATCGGCATCAGGGGACGCTGCGAAATTGCTCACATTGCCCAGGGTTGCGATTGACTCGGTCATGGCGGCCAGGCTCTCAGCGCTGGCTGCTGCTTGACTGCCGGATGTGCGCACCACCACTGAAAGCAGCTCACGCGGCGATATTCCGTAGCGGGCGCGCACGCTCCTTACGGTGCCTACTACGGCAATCAGTAGCTCGAGATTTTGCTCGGCAGGTTCGTCGATTAAGGCGGAGAGCTCGGCGGCGTCAGGCATCTCGGCGATCATGAGTGAGGGGCGGGTGCTGCCATGCGGGAGAGAGAGCCAGATCTTTTCGGTGATGAAAGGCATGTAGGGGTGCAGGAGCCTGAGAGCATTATCGAGTACAAATACGAGGTTTTGTGCAGTGGAGTCTTTCAGGGCTGGGTCTGCCATTTGGCTCTTGCTGATTTCGATGTACCAGTCGCAGAACTCGTTCCAGAAGAAGCGTTGGAGCAGGCGTGCGCGTGCGCCAAAGTCGTAGATTGTTTCAGGGTCGCTGAGTGCTTCGGTGAGGCGGGCGAGTTTTGAGAGTATCCAGCGGTCAGCTTGGGTGTGAGGGGTGGGTGTGGTACAGAGGGACGGGGTTGGTGTCCCATTTTCTGAAGAGAGTGCCAAGCTAGTATCTCTGCGTGAAAATGGTACACCAACCCCGTCCCTCTGTACCACTGTCTCGTTTTCTGTGCTTGTAAGTGATTTGACTGGGTCCTTCGGCTCAGCGCTTTGCGCTTCGCTCAGGATGACAGAGTTAAGGTTCATTAGCACAAATCTTGAGGCGTTCCATATTTTGGTGGCGAAGTTGCGGGAGCCCAGGAGTTTTTCTTCGTTGAATTTGAGGTCTTGGTTGCCGGTGACCTGGAGGGCCAGGCCAAAGCGCATGCCGTCGGCGCCGTAGTTGTTGATGAGGTCAACGGGGTCTATGCCGTTGCCTCGGCTTTTGGACATGATGTTGCCAAAGCGGTCAAGCACCGTGGGGTGGATGAGTACGTCATTGAAGGGCACCGCGTCAATAAAATCGAGTGAGGAGAGTATCATGCGCGCTACCCAGAGGAAGATGATGTCGCGGGCCGTTGAGAGCACCTGCGTTGGGTAATAAGCGGCGAGCTCCTCTTCGTGTCCAGCAACACCGGGCCAGCCTTGTGTAGCAAAGGGCCAGAGCTGCGAAGAGAACCAGGTGTCTAAAACATCCTCGTCTTGTTTCAACTTACCCTTACATTCAGGGCATATCTCAAGGTCTTGATAAAGAGCGCGCGACCAATCGCACTCAGTGCAGTAAAAGACGGGAATACGATGCCCCCACCAAAGCTGGCGCGAGATACACCAGTCACGGATATTCTCCATCCAGTGAAAGTAAGTGTTCTCCCAGCGCTTGGGGTAAAAGCGTACCTCGCCGGTGCGTACCACGTCTATAGCAGGATCAGCGAGCTTTTTCATTGCTACAAACCACTGCTCGGAGAGCCACGGCTCTAGGGTAGTGTCGCAGCGATAGCAGTGCCCTACGGCGTGTTGATGCTCCTCAACCTTCTCAAGAAGGTCTAACTCCTCCAAAGCGGCAACCACGGCCTCGCGGGCCTGCTCGCGGGTCATGCCCTCAAAGCGACCGCCCAGCTTGTTGACCACCGCATGCTCGTCAAAGACGTTGATCTGCGGCAGGCCCTGGCGCTCGCCCATGTCAAAGTCATTGGGGTCATGCGCAGGAGTAACCTTTACCGCGCCCGTGCCAAAAGCAGGGTCAACGTAGTCATCTGCAAAGAGAGGAATCTCGCGGTCCATGAGAGGCAGGCGCACCGAGGCACCCTTAGCGAGCAGTCCCTGATAGCGCTCATCTGCAGGATTTACGGCAACGCCGGTGTCACCCAGCATCGTCTCAGGGCGCGTGGTTGCCACCACGAGGTATTCAATGCCGTCCATAGGCTCAACCAGCGGATAGCGGAGATGCCAGAGCGTTCCGTTCTCCTCCATATGCTCAACTTCGTCATCAGCCAAGGCCGTTGTGCAGCGCGGGCACCAGTTGATGATACGAAAGCCCCGGTAGATGAACTCATTGTTGTACCAGTCTACAAAGACCTTGCGTACCGCCTCGGCGTAGTCGTGGTCCATAGTGAATTGCTCGCGCTCGTAGTCGCAGGAACAGCCCATAGCCTTGAGCTGCTCGATGATGGTGGAGCCGTACTCACGACGCCACTCCCAGCAGGCCTCCACAAAGGCCTCTCTGCCTACGTCAAAGCGCGAGAGCCCCTTCTCAGAGAGCATTTGCTCTACCTTATTCTGCGTGGCAATCCCGGCGTGGTCGGTGCCAACTATCCAGCGCGTGGGGTGGCCCTTCATGCGTGCTGTGCGCACCAGGATATCCTGGAGAGTGTTGTTGAGCGCGTGGCCCATGTGCAAAACGCCGGTAACATTGGGAGGAGGTATGACTATGGTGTAGGGAGGCAGTTCCTCGTTGGCAAAGCCAGCAGCGGAGCGTGCAAAGTAACCTGCCTGCTCCCACTGAGCAAACAGCTCTTCTTCCAGTGAAGATGGGTCATAATTCTTTGGTAAGTCTTGCATCTGGCTCAACATCCTCTTGTCAAAATCTACGTTTGCTGACACTAATGGATTCGCCGGCGTAACCGGCGAATGTGTAAGTCGTTGACTAAATCCTTCGCTTCGCTCAGGATGACAGGTTCTTTTTCTTAACTCTTATCTCTTATCTCTTAACTCTTAACTCTTAACTCACTTAACTTGCCTTAGAGCGGGCTTTGGTGCGCAGCACCAGGGTGGGACCGTTTTCGCCGCGTACGGCTTCTGGGGTTACCAAAACCTCGGCAATGCTCTTGTTATCCGGGAGCTCGTACATGGTATCCATGAGGGTGCGCTCGCAAATTGCGCGGAGTCCGCGTGCGCCGGTGCCGTGCTCAAAGGCTTCCTTGGCAATCTCTTCAAGAGCGCTCTCGGTAAAGCTCAGTCCCACTTCTTCAAAGGAGAACATGCGCTCGTACTGCTTGACCAGCGCGTTTTTGGGCATAGTGAGAATCTTGACGAGGTCTTCTTTAGAGAGCTCATCCACCACACAGATCACCGGGATACGGCCAACAAACTCAGGAATCATGCCAAAGCTGTGCAGGTCTTCTGGGAGGGTCTTGGCCAGTATCTCAGACGAGTTTTTCTCAAGGCGCTTTTTAATCTCAGCTGCAAAGCCTACACCCTTGCGACCAATGCGGTCGGCAACTATCTTGTCCAGGCCCACAAAGGCACCGCCCAAGATAAAGAGAATGTTGGTGGTGTCAATCTTCAAAAGTTCTTGATGAGGGTGCTTGCGCCCGCCCTGCGGCGGAACCGAAGCCTCGGTGCCCTCGATTATCTTAAGAAGCGCCTGCTGCACGCCCTCGCCAGAAACATCGCGAGTAATTGAGAGATTCTCGGCCTTACGGGCTACCTTGTCAATCTCATCCACGTAGATAATACCCACGCTTGCTTTTTTGATGTCGTCATTTGCGGCGATAATCAACTTAAGCAGGATGTTCTCCACATCCTCGCCCACGTAACCTGCCTCGGTAAGCGCCGTTGCGTCGGCTATGGCAAAGGGAACCTGTAAAATGCGGGCCAGCGTCTGCGCCAGCAAGGTTTTGCCGCAGCCCGTGGGACCAATCAGCATAATATTACTCTTAGCCAGCTCCACCTCGTCGTCTCTAGTTGAGGCACCTACAGAAACACGTTTGTAGTGGTTGTAGACCGCAACACTCAATGCCTTTTTAGCCAGCTCTTGACCAATGACATACTGGGAGAGCTGTGCGTGTATCTCTGCCGGGGTAGGCAAATCGCCAAACTCTGAGTGCGCAGAAGTTGTTGACTCTCCACCGGCCTCCACGTCATCCAGCATCTCTTTGAGCTGCAGCTCCATAGGGTCATCGCGCATCATCTCTTCGCAGAGTTTTACGCACTCGTCGCAAATGAATACCGCAGGGCCGGCAATTAACCGATGTACCATATCCTGAGTCTTACCGCAGAAACTACAGCGAATCTCCAGTAAATCACCGTCTCCGGTGCCAAAGCCAATCAAGTCTCTACCCATGATTAGTTCTCATCATCCTTCTTTTCCTTTTTATCGGCCTTTTCGCCGCGGTGAACAAAAATCTCATCAGCAATGCCGTATTCCAGGGCTTCCTCTGCATTCATGAACTTGTCGCGCTCGGTATCCTGGTTGATCTTTTCTATGCTTTGCCCGGTATGCTCGGCAAGAATCGCATTCATGCGCTCACGCACGTAGGCTATCTCACGCGCAAGAATCTCAATCTCGGTCTGCTGACCTTGGGCTCCACCACTTGGCTGGTGAATCATCACGCGCGAGTTGGGCAAAATAAAACGTTTGCCCTTGGCGCCGGCAGCTAAAAGCGGCACAGCCATAGAGGCGGCCTGACCAATGCAAATGGTGGACACATCGCATTTGATGAACTGCATGGTGTCATAGATAGCCAGGCCGGCGGTAATTATGCCACCCGGCGAGTTGATGTAGAGCGAGATGTCCTTATCAGGGTCTTGACTCTCAAGGTGGAGCAGCTGGGCTACTACCGTGTTGGCCATGTGATCGTCGATAGCCTCACCTAGAAAGACAATGCGGTCGTTGAGCAAACGGCTATAGATGTCATAGCTCCGCTCACCACGGGGAGATTGCTCAATGACATACGGAATAAGCGCCTGGCGCGGGTTGAAATGCATCATTCATCTTCCTTCCCATTTTTGCTATCAGCTTTAGCAGTTTTATCCTTGGGAGAACTTTCTTTCTGAGCACTGGTGCTCTTTTTAGCCTTTTTTGGCTTCTCGGCGGCATCATCTGTGACTTCAGCCTCTGAATCCTGTGGATACAGGGTGCCGATGTCAAACACCTCCACGTTATCAAACACGTGCTTTGATGCCTTCATGCGAGTGATTCCCTGACGAATCTCAGGCAGGCGCCCATTAATCTTCCAGCTCTCATAGATCTTTGCGGAATCACCAGCGCCGCTCTTTTCAAACTCCTCCATTACCTCATCGTCGGTAGCGGTAAATTCAAGGTGGAGAGCCAGGGCATCCAGGGCGAGCGCTACAGCGGCGCTCTCCTCTGCTTGTGCGCGCATGTCTTCTCTAAAGCTCTCCGGAGTAAGATCAATCATCTCCAGATAGGCATCAAGGGTAGTGCGCTGCTTTTGAAGGTTTTGGAAGAGCTCGCGGTAGTTGTCCTGCTCGGTTTGTTTAACAAGAGCCTCAGGCACCTCCCCTGCCAGGCGCTTTGACAGCTCCTGGGTAATCAGCATTTCGCGGATTGAGGCTATTTGCTGGGACTTTTGCGCGCCAACCGCCACAGACATGCGCTCTTTAAGCTCCTCAACAGACTCAAATTCCAGAACCTCTTTAACCCAGGCATCGGTGAGCTCGGGCAGTTGCTCGTTACCCTCTTCGTCAGTTGTGGCATGATACGAGAGCAGCACATCTATCTGTTGTTGCAGCTCTTCGTCTGTTGCCTCTGTTGAGGGTAGTTCGATCTTTATGGGATCATAAGAAGAGAGTTCAAGCACCGGTGGCACTTCAACGCTAAAGCTAAAGACAAACGACTCGCCCTCCCCTGCCATGTCTAACTTGTCAAAATCCGGGCCGCTCATAGGTATGAGGTTGTGCTCATTGAGAGCCAGCGGTGTATAGGTCTGCACCAGTTCTTCGGTGGCCTGAGCCAAGAAATACTCCTTGCCGCCAAAGTGGTTCTCGAGAATTTTCCTCGGCGCCTTACCAGGCCTAAAACCGGCTATGCGGTTTTTGCCAGCTTGCTTGTAAACCTCATCAATTTCTTGTTGTACCTCATCAGACGTAAGAGTTACGGTTATCGCCTGCTTGTTGTCTTCTGCCTTCTTGCTTGTAGTCTCCAAAATGCCCGATCCTTCCGTAGTTTTGATGAAAAATGTTACCTACGAATATTAGCACAAGACGCAAGGGGGCCTTCCGTCATTGCTTTGGACAAAAGGGAGCTTACTCTGCCTTTGGTTTATACGTGCAGATACGGTTTCGGCCAGTGTTTTTGGCTTCGTAGAGCGCTTCATCGGCCTGTCGAATCAAATCGTCAAAATCCTTGGGGTTTGACTCTCTCATGCAGGCTATTCCTATTGAAACAGTTACGCTAAACGTTGTGCTTCCATAAACGAACTGTTTGGCCTCAACAGCAGCTTGAATTTCTTCTGCAACATGGTAGGCGCCGTGGTGCACGGTAGCAGGCATCCATACGCAGAGTTCTTCTCCGCCGTAACGGCCCGAAATGTCTGTATGCCTAAAGCGCGAGAGGATAAGCTCTCCAATATAGGCCAGCACCTCGTCACCCATAGCGTGTCCGTAGGTGTCGTTGACCACCTTGAAGTGATCTATGTCCATCATGAGGGCGCAACCCTTGTGTCCCTCATGCCTGTTTGTCATTGCATAAGAGAGCGAGCCTTCGCTGAAGAAGGTTGCACGATTTCTGAGACCGGTGAGTTCATCAGTGCGCGCCATGCGGGTGAGGTCTTGAATCATCTGGTACGAAGCCGTGTCATCGCTAATTACCACCAGGGTGCCGGTGGCTTTTTCGTTTGCCTCAAGTGGCGAGATGGAGACCTTGAGTTGCTTATACTGTCCGTTTTGCGTAATACCAAACTGGTAGACGTCGTATTTTTTGTAGTTCTCTTCCGGAAACTCCCAGAGCTCCTCCAACTTATAGTTCAGCGCACCTTTTTGCAGCTTAGGAAAGTAGTTCTCAGCAGAAACATTGTGGTCGATGATATTGCCCTTGTTGTCCAAGAGGATGAAGGCATCGTCCATGTCTTGAACCACAAGTTCCCTACCCACGCTCAGCCACTCCGCTTTTTTATAGCGCACCAGATAGATGGCCAAAAGTGCCATAGAGAGGGTCAGTGCCGATCTTTGCGGATTCCAACCGTCAAGGTTTCCAAAGGCCAGGTTGTAGAAATAAGCCGCAAGAGGAATGGTGATGGCAAAGATGAAGATTACCGCTCCCTCATAGCGCTTTTGTTTCATGAAGCTGGTGACCAGGTTAAATAAGGCCAGCGCTGTGAAGAACAAGTTGTACAAGACACAGGGGTAGTATAAGAGACCCGGCGTCACCATAAGATGGTTCACAAGGCCCTGGGTGCTAAAAGCCAGCTCCTCATAGAAAACAGGCAGCCAAGGGTAGGCAAACACAGAAATCGTAAAAATTGGGGCCGGCAACAACAAGAGGGTAAAAGGCAGCGCCTTGAGGCGTGGCTTGCCTGAGAAAACTCTTGAGAAGTAATAGAAGAGAATACCGGTCAAGGGCACCCCGATATAGGCCACTTTACTGGCTACAACAGCAGCCTCAAGTGTTGTGGCGGTAACCTCGAGAAAATAACCTAAGACATTGATGAAAACTGCAAAGGCGAGTACGGCAAAGTACATCATATTGCGCTGGCGCCAGCAGGCCAAGGTGTAAGCAAAAACTATGGATATGACCAGGAACGATAACGCAGTGACCAAAGCAATTGGTGAATCAAAAATTGGTGAATCAAATAACTGCAGACTAGAAACCACTTGTCACCCTTCTAGCGTCCCCTGAAGTCTTATATGCAACAGAACGAGAACTCTCACGCTTTAGCTATAAAAAATCATAACACATTATTGGCAAGATGCCAGAATAAGCTCTTGAAGGACCATTTTTGCATCTTCACCGCTCTTCATGCGCATGTCGGCATGAGCTGCCTTTGCGAGCAGGTCTCTCAGTTCACTTGATTCGTACTTTGCCGCAAGAGGTTCAAGTCTGCGAATTTGCCAATCGGGCTTGTTGAGCGCTTTGGCAATATCACGATCACCCAGAGTTACCAACGACTTAAAGTGAAGCAGCTCTCTCAGACGAATCACGCAGAGGTACAGGAGGCTTACGGGTGTTTCGCTTTGAAGGGCGTTGAGTGTGTTGAGGCTCTTGGCCAGGTCTCGCCTGGAGAAAGCGTCAACAAAGTCCCAAGAAGAAGGCTGTTGTGAACGCGAGACAACAGCAACCACATCCTCAAGGTTGGCTTCGTTTTTGCCCAAGGCCAGCACGTAGGAGGCAAGCTTCTTCACCTCGCTGTTGAGGGCTACAGTAGAGCCTCCCACCAGGTCGGCTATTTTTGCGGCACCGTCATAGCTGAGGCTTATGCGGTAGTTGCCCGCCAGCTGCCTGATCATAGCCGGTAGCTCTGATTTCTTTTTTTCTGAGGCATCAATGACTGCCTTGCTATCAATAGCTACAACAGCCTTGTAGAGGCGTGACTGCTGCGTTAACTTGCTTGCCGTCATCACCAGGATAGTGCTGGGCATGGGGCTCGCGAGATAGTCAATAATCTCATCGGTTAAAGCCTTTGAGGCCTTATCAATCTCCTTGATAACCACCACTCTAAAAGGAGAGGCCAGCGGAGGAGTATTGAGCGAGTCAAGGAGGTTTTTAATGTCGATTTCTCGCGTGCCCTCAAGCACCTGCGAGTTAAAATCAATATTTCCCAGCTCCTCTAGGCGAGCCCAAAGCCGCTTAACAACAGTTTGAGCCTTAAGCTCATCATTACCCACAACCAGGTAGGCGCTCAGCAGCGGTGTATCCTTACCAGCCATTCTCTTCTCTCTCAACTCTTAACTCTTAACTCTCAATAAGGTTCTTGCTTCATGGTAGCATAGCGCAGATTCATTGTGGGTCCATTAAACAGACAAGCCAGATCTCCCTGCTCATCAGTTCTCATAACCCTTACATCTGCCTCGGCGAGAGCGTCTAGAATCACCAGCGATGGATGTCCGTAGGAGTTGTTTACGCCCACACTGATGAGTGCCACCCTGCAATCAAGTGCATGTACCTGTGCTGGAATCATGGCATTTCTACTGCCGTGATGACCCACCTTGAGAACAGAGACCTGTAAGCCCGGAAACCGCCTGAGCATTGCCGCCAATTCCTCGTGCTCACAGTCGCCGGTAAGCAGCGCTTGGTGTTCCGGCACTCCATCGGCATCTACGTCGTATTGCAGCAGCAAGCATATGCTCTCTGCGTTTGAGCCCTCAGTTGCCACTCTCTCTGGCCATAACACCACCAGAGAGATTGTTCTGCCCACCTGTAGCACATCTCCTTGCGTCAACTCCCGCACCTCACCGGCTCCCACTAAGGCTTGTGCTTGCAGAAGAAATTCGTTGTGGGATTGATGTTCTAACAGCCCTTGGGCAAAGTAGACGTTTTCTACCGGCACCAAACCGCGCAGCCGTGTCAGTGCCCCTGCATGATCGTTGTCCAGATGGGTGATGACTACTGCCTTAAGGCTCCTCACATTGTTGCGTGCCAATGCGTGCACCAACGCTGAGCCTGAGGCACCCGTATCAATCAAAATGGCACTTCCTTGCTCCTGCACCAAGATTGCGTCACCTTGTCCCACGTCCATTACTATCAAACGGGGAGATGTTGTGTGAGGAAAAACGAGTATCACAACCATTGTTGCAACTATGAGTGCAGTAGCACCAAGCCTCAGGGTCTTTGCCTTAGGTGTTGGCCACAAAAAATACACGAGCGCTGCAGTAGCGATTCCGAGTACGCTGCCAAACGCAAGCGAGAGCTCCAGGGGCGTAGAAGCAAAGGGCACGCGTGCAATGATCGAGGCTAAGAGTGCGCATAGATCAGAGAACAGCACTGCTGCATTGAGCAGGAGTAACCCTAGTGGTTCAAACAGCGGAATCAAAACCAGCGCCACTACGCCAAAGCCAAGCGCCAAAGTAAATAGAGGCCCGGCAATCAGGTTTGCCAAAGGTGAAACCAGCGAGAGCACCGCAAAAGCAGGAATGGCAATGGGTAAGGTTGCTGCCATAGCAACGAGCGTAAACGCCAAGGTTTGGGAGAGCCCTCCCGGACTCTCTTCTCGTTTGAGCACTCCTGCTGTGGCTACCCAATGTGAAGTTAAATGAGCAAAGAGGGTAATTCCTACCACCGAACAAACCGATAGCCAAAACCCCAGGGAGTAAGCATTGGCGGGATACACAAGCATCATGAGAACTGCAGCAGTTGTTAGTGCCGAGGGCGCATGTCCGCGCCTGCCTGTAAATACAGAGAACGCTGCAATACCTGCCATGATGCCTGACCGAATCGCCGAAGGCTGCATGCCTGTGAGCACAACGTAGAGCACTAGTATAGATACCAGGATACACACTTCGCTTTTGCGTCCCAGAGGTAGTCGCCTGAGAAACCAAGCCAGCAGAGCTGCCACTATCGCCAAGTGAGTTCCCGAAACCGCAATCAGATGGGCAAGCCCACAAGTACGAAAATCCTGCTCGATAGCCGAATCCCTGAGTCTTTCTCTGTTACCAAGCAACACGCCGGCAAGCAAGGCAGCTCCATCACCTTCAACTGCCTCAATTCGCTGCACGTTGTTGTATCTAAAGCTGTCTATTTGGCCCCAGAGGTCTGTTGAAAAGCCAAGGCACTCAATCTCTGAGATACTGAGCGTTCCTATGCACCCTTTGTCAAAGAGCCACCGTTGATCGCTGCGCAAAGGAGTATACGTCACCCGCGCTTTGAGGTGACTTCCTTTTGGCAGCGCCAGACTGGTATCGTTCCAATAGATGCGTACCCGAGCTTCAGAGCCATCAGAAAAATACACCATTGCTTCTGAGCCTCTTGAACGTGGGTAAAACTGCGTATCTTCTATCACAACAAGATCCACTACGCCCTTGAGCTCGCCTACTCGCTCAATCTGCTGGGTGAGACTGCCGTAAAACTGGCTGCCTAGGCCAAGCGCCAAGCAAAATACCAACGCCGTGAGAGGCGGAATCGTTAATCTTGCTGCCAAATGCCTTGTTTTGGTGTCCGCCTTTTTTGGGTGCTCCTCTGGATTGGAGCTGCTGCTTTGTAAAGCGTTGCGTCTTTTTCTAAATCCCAGAGTTAAAACAAGGACACACACGGCTGCCCCAGAAAAGGGAATGACAGGGTCTATCGCCTGCATCTGATAAGCAGATTGCGACGCAAGTGTTATTCCTGCCCAAGCCGCAGCCATAGGCACAAGCAAGATTGGCAGCATTGGTCGGCAAGGCGCCTTCATACGCAGATACGTGCCTCAATAGCTGCGTACTTCTTCTCTCCAATGCCTGAGACCTGCTTTAACTCTTCTTTGCTGCTGAAGGGGCCGTTGCTTGTTCTGTGGTCAATTATCTTCTGTGCAGTTGCCGGCCCAATGCCGCTTAGGGTCTGCAGGGTTGCAGAGTCAGCAGTGTTGATGTTAACCAGAATAGAGCCCTCTTGGCCGGGTGTAGCGGCAGGGGCAGGTGTGGGGGCTTCTCCGCTGAGAGGCGTACCAGAAGACGGGGCATCCTTTTCCACTTCATCAATGCGGGGAATATGGATTTGCATCCCGTCTGCAAGTTGCTGTGCAAGGTTGACCACTGCCGCTGCTGCTTCCGGAGTAAAGCCGCCTGCTGCTTTTACAGCGTCGCCCACTCTGCTGCTTCCTGCGAGGGTATAGAGGCCTGGGTTCACCACCGCCCCGGTTACGTAGACCACACAGGATGCAGGTGTTGTGCTTATCGCCGTATCTGCAACCGGGGTTGCGGGTACATTACTAAATTCCGTTGGCGGGTTTTGCAACGCATTGGCAATTTGGGGCTTTAGGGTCTCTTCCAGGGGTGCGTTGCTGGCAGAAAGGCCCATCCAGCAAATCAAGAGAATAAGTGCTGCCAGCACGGTGCCCAAAACATAGACCACCAAGCGCTTGGGTGCTTCAAAGCGGTTACTGAGAGCCTCTACAAATGAAAGACCTTCAAGCTGCTTGAGTATTTCTTCTTTATCCCTGGGCTTGCTCACCTTTGTACCTCCTTAGCAACTACAGTTGCCAGTGATGATACAGGTGCAATCTTAACTTTCTCTTGCCCAGAGTTAAACCAAATTAAAACTGACCCCCATTTTTTAAAACCGGGCCCCTATTTGCCAGGTTATATTTCTCTGAGAATCTCCTCGACCCAGGTGGCATGTGGCAAGCCTTGCCAGAGAGCCTCAACTTCGCCGAGCTTGGCGTGGGTCTCGGGGTTGCGGGGCATAAAGAGGGTGCAGCAGTCGTCGGTGGTCCTGGCGCAGATCTCAAAGGTTCCCAGCTGCTTAGCTTGATTGATGATGACTTGCTTGTCCGTGCCAATGAGGGGCCTAAAAACCGGCATGCCGGTTATGGCATCCACCGCCGCGATGTTATCGAGTGTTTGCGAGGCAACTTGGCCGAGTGACTCCCCTGTCACCAGTGCCTTTGCACCTAAGCGCCGCGCAAGCGCTTCTGCCACCGCAAACATCAGACGACGATACATGATTATACGGAGCTTCTCCGGCACCTCAAGGGCAATGGCACGCTGGTAATTGCCAAAGGCAACGCAGTGAAGATCAGCAAGGCCTCCGTAGGGCTCCAAAACGGCTGCTATTTCGCGCACTTGATATGAAGAGGTATCGGCAGTTTCAGGAGCACCGGAAAAGTGCAGCCCTACCACCCTGGCGCCACGGCGAATCATCTGCCAGGCTGCTACCGGTGAATCCATGCCGCTTGAAAGCAGGCAGACCACTGTGCCGGCAGTTCCCACCGGCAAACCTCCCACCGCGCTCTTGCTCAACCCGTAAACATACGCATTGCTTGTGATGATCTCAACGCGCACGCACGCGTCAAAGTCCTTCATCTTGACCGTTTTGTCCACGGTATTTTCAAACAGATAGGCGCCAATCTCACGGTTAAGAGCCATGCTGTCAAGAGGAAAGTCGGTATTGGCGCGCCGCGCTTCTACTCTAAAACTCACAAAGGGTTCACTTCGCTCAAGAGCCCGTAGCGCCGCCTCGTTGATTGCATCCAAGCTGCGCTGCACCTTCTCTCCCAGAGAAACCCGCGCAACGCCAGGTATCTTAGCCAGCAGCTCAAAGAGGCTCAGGCCCTGCTCATAGCTATGCGTAAACACCAAGATGCGCCCACAGGTGCGGTTAACTTGAGGCGCCGGCTCTACCAGCTCCAGGGCTCGTTTTATGTTCTTGATGAGTTGACGCTCAAAGCTCGGCCTGTTTCTCCCCTTCAGACCGAGCTCGTTGTAATGAACTAAAAGGACATACTTGCTCAAGGTACTTATTGCGACTCAGGCGCCGGCCCGGCCTCCAGGGCAGTTCCCAGCAAAATTTCATCTTCGGGCAGGCTCTCGTCGGGAGCCTCCAGAGCAACCTCGATGTTATGGAACTTGTTATGGTCGTAGCTGATCTCGTCGCGCTCAATCTCCTCCATGGCGAGTGAGAGTGGCTTGCGCCCGGCGAGCTGTGCTATCTGATTGGCTGAATTCAAGACCTTGGCACGATCGCGCTGGCCGCGCATCATGTCGTTGATATCGCGCGCGCGCTCAGAGGCAACTGCGCAGAGCAGGAATTTGTCGTTTTCCGTTTTTTCCAGTAGCTCATCAATCGGTGGTTGCATTAATGACATCGTAACTCCTTATTGGTGTGTGAGTGAGACTAGGGCACGGTGCTTCTGCCTCTGTGACAAGAGAACCGTGCCTCTGTCTCACTGCCGTATTTGCTGACTAATTACGTGTATCAGTTCTTGTTTTGCCTTTTCAAGGTTGTCATTGACTATCACTACATTATAGCTGTCCTTGGCCTGCATCTCTAGTTCAGCAGCAATAAGGCGCTCTTCAATGGATTCAAGGTTATCGGTGCCCCGGCGCTCAAGGCGCCTCCTCAGTACATCCATTGAAGGTGTAACGATGAATATAGAAAAGACATCGTCTCTGTAGTTCTTGATTTGCTCAAAGCCCTGAAAGTCCAGCTCAAGTATGAGGTCGCGCCCGGCTTCCAAGGTATTGTTTACCTGGTCTACCAGCGTTCCATATCTAAAACCGTGCACTTCAGCCCACTCAAGAAGACCTCTCTCCTCAATGAGATTATCAAACTGCTCATCGGTGATGAAGTAATAGGTCTTACCCTCAATATCCCCTTGACGCGGGCTCCGCGTAGTGGCGGAGATGCTGAGTGACAGGCTGGGAAGGGCCTCAAGAGCTGCACTAACCAAAGTCCCCTTTCCGGCTCCGGAAGGTCCGGAGATCACGAAAAGGCGACCTTGGTTTCTACTCTTTTGGCTGGAAGCAAGCGTCACACGCTGAAATAGTCAATCAGTGCCTTGCGTTGTACATCACCCAGACCCTTGACGCGCCTTGACGGATCGATCTTGAGTTCTTCCATCAGCTTGGCGACTTTGGCTTTGCCGTAACCGGGCAAAGATTCTAACAATGTTGAGACCTTGATCTTAGAAGCTACCGGATCATCGGTCATCTGCAGTACATCTGCAACCTTGACTTTGCCGCTCTTTACTTTCTGGCGCAACTCCGCACGCGCAGAACGTGCCGCAGCAGCTTTGGCCAAGGCTTCTTTTTGTTGCTCTGGTGTTAGTTTAGGTAGAGGCATATCAACTCCTTATCGATTAATAATGTACCTATATTATGGCTTAATGGTGTTCTTTGCAAGGCTTCTTGAGCCAGGGATTGTGATTTTTTGCCCTGTCTGGCACAAAGT
>Ga0123353_10007160_pt1 | contig 15026 bp, 14 predicted proteins | sample TergutLab28metaG_3_FD_92763 | JGI IMG/M metagenome (GOLD analysis project Ga0123353, IMG submission 92763) | Labiotermes labralis P3 segment gut microbial communities from Petit-Saut dam, French Guiana - Lab288 P3 | ecosystem: Host-associated > Arthropoda: Insects > Digestive system > Gut ... | reverse complement strand
TTGCGTCCAGTTCCTCCTTGAAGCGGGCGTAGGCCTCGCGCGAGCGAAAAAACAGGACATCCTCGAGTTCCATGGTGAAGAGCATGGGGTTCTCCTTTCGGTTTTTTCATGGAGACGCACAGCATCTAGTGTTAGATAACGAGCGTCCCAGAAATCCAAGTATATCAACGTTTTTAAGGCAGACACAAACGGGAAACTGTATCAAAGAAATCTGCAAACTAAAAATGCCCTAGCTAATATCTAGTCTAGGGCATTTTTGTCTGTCCGCAGACTGCCCTGCAACACAAAAAATTATAGCAGGCCTACGCAGCGGCCATCACGAAAGCGCGCCCGAAGGCTATACAGATCAGCAACCGGTTTCACATGCTGAAAAACTTGACAGACAAGGCCACGCTAGCGCTGCAGAAGATCCTCCGCAACTTCACCTATGATTTTACCGTTGTGTCACAGTAACAACTTAGTCGCAAATATGGTTAGTAAACATGCCAAGTTGCTACTATTGTCCGGTCAACCGTGCCAACAGAAGACCCAAAGGCCCAAAAATACCATAAAGAAGAAAGCCTCCAATTGCGCCCCATGGAAACATTGGCCAGGTATCTATTCCGCTCCAGATCCAGTCTCCCAAACTGTGAACAGAGTCATAAAAAAACATTAATACCGACATTCCGCGCAATCCTCCTCATCTTAATTAATTATATGCTACCATATCCTTTGGCAGAAGACAATGCCTCGTTTGACATTTTGGAATCCCCGCCCCTAAATTGTGTTATCAATGCAGGGGCAAGGGGATTATGGTGTTTTAGTAAATGGTTTCTGAGCCATCCTCCGCAACTTCACCTATGATTTCGCCGTTTTCCATAAGTAACAGCTGAACATCAGAGACCGCAACTCCATCAAGGTCGATAAAGAACTCCTTGCCCTCGAACAGTTCCACGTTTTCAAATACTTTCACTTCGAGTGGCTGAATTCCATCATCCAGGGTGGCGGCCGTGAAGCTCATCGGGTGATCATCGCCGTAGGCTACGATATGGATATAGGAAACGTCGCAGCCATATGGTATAAAGAACATCTTTTCGCCTTCTTCGGTAATCCAAGAAAATACATCGCTGCTGCTTAAGCCTGAACCAGGTGCCGGAGGCGTCACGCCACCGCCGCCCTGAGGAGGCCCGTAACCACCGCCACTTTGTAGTTGGCTTTCAAACGCAACCAGATTGTCTTCACTGTCATATGCAGCAACGCCTACAGGACACTTGAAGCGTAAGAGCCACGGCACCACGCCCATGGCTTTATCCTGATTTGAAATAGCCATTACCCCATTGTAGTCGAGATCCTGATCTTGCGCTTTCATCCAGCCATAGTATACGGGCATTCCATGATTAGCAAATGGGGCGGACGGAAAACCGTGCCAGTTATATGTCATATTGATAAGGATATCTTTGCCATTCCTGCCCCACCAAGTTAAAAGCGCTGAAAGTGGGTTCCAAGGGAAATAAGTCAGATTATCGTTTCTGTTTAGGATATTGAAGATGTTCGAGTACGCAGTTGTGTTTCCTCTGCGAACATAAGGCGTTCCAAAAGTATAGGAATAAACCTTTTCCTGCCCCCAACCAGGAGCGGCATTTAAGTTGGCAGCCAGCAAATTCGCAATAGCGCCTCCCAGACTGTGCCCGGTTATGAGCACGATACGATCATTTTCTATGCTGTGACTGCCAAGAAAACTCGTAAGGTGTGTTTGCACTTCTTGTGTAGCGGCATTGAGTCCTGAGCAATCAAACGCAAGATAAGCACTTACATCAGTAAGAAAGTCATCAAAATCATCTGTTCCTCGAATGGTCACAACAACTAGACTTCTAGAATCAGGGCCGTTCGGACCCGCTATTTTTCTGTGAGCAATTGTGTGTCCTACAGAATTAGTGGGCGAAGATTTTTCATATGGCAAAACATCTGGAAACCCGTAAGTCCCCAGCATCCCTTGTAATGGGGAACCAGCGGGGACTGGTTTAGGGACAGGGAGCGGATCATAGATTTCTTCCCATAATTGAGGATATTTAGCCTGCTTTTCGTTATAAGCACCGTAACTTAACCTCATGGCGAAGGTGCCAAGCCGCTGATAATACGCAGAAGAAGTCCTAATGCCAGTAACACCATTGGCATTCACTTGGTTAAACAAGAGTTCAACCTCGTCCAGCCATACGGCTTCTAGTGTTAAGGAGCCGTTCGTAACTGAAGACCAACTCATGGCCGACCCCGCCAGCTGGATAACACCATCTGGCCTCTTCCAACCGCCGAACGTATAGCCTGCCTTTGCAAGGTTGCCTCTTGAACCTAGAACAACAGAGCCGGGCGTTCCAACCGTTTGGCTTATGGGTACCGTTCCTGTGCCCCCGTTAGCACTATAGTTGATGGTCACGCTCCCAAGTATTGGCGGCACCCATACGGCAGTAAAAGTTAGATTTTCAAAAGCTTCGTAGCCCCAGCTAAGTGTTGCACCTGCCACATAGGTATGGCCGTTATAACTCCAACCCCCAAACGTATAGCCGTCTTTTACCATCGTTCCGGGCTGCTTTAAAATAATTGTTCCTGGCATTGTGGCCGTATGACTTGTGGGCACTGTACCACCAGTATGACCATTGCCATTGTAAGAAATGTTCACAACCCCCGAATACTGAAACCACAACACCGGGCGATTGGAGGTAGTAGCTCCTGTGGAGCAAAGGCCGGCTTGCCCAGCATTGTTTTCGTTCGGGGTCGTTATCACCAATCCGTTGTTCCTGTTGCTGCCTGCGTACCAACGCTGCATTGCCGATGTGATATTAAACCGATACCATGTAGAGCCCGAGTCAGTGGCTCGTGAGTCTACCAGCGGAAAGCTGGTTGCGCTATTTGCAGCTGCGTTTACGGGCTGATTATTCCATGACACTCCTTCTGGGACCAGATATCCGGCTGAGCTGGGATAAAGATCGCGAACTTCTAAGACCAGGTTATTGCTCGATGATTTCATGAGTTCAAATTGCGCATATGTAACCACGCTGCCTGTTGGAATGTTTGGCAAAGAAAATTTGACATAAGCACGATTTCGCTCTCCACCAATTAAAACTTTGCCGGTGTACAACCTCAACGAATTGGTACCGCCGGACGAGTTGGGAAACAAAGTGGTTACATAACCATCGCTAATGACGGATTGGCTATTAGTGTTTATAGTCGGGTCTATAATGACAGGGAAAGCCCGCACTGCATCGTTGAGCCACGCGCTGTCTGCCGTTACCGTCAGAACGCCATTTTCCAAAACCATTTTGACATTGTAGCTATACTCATCATTCGCGTCGTACATAAACGGCGCTTGAATAGAAAACACCACATTATTCCGGTTGCCTGCCTCGACCAACAGGATCGATCCATCCTCTTGAGACGTGGCGGCCAGGCCATCCATGCTAACATTGAAGCTGTAGGTATACTCTGCTTGGGGCACTGCCACCACGATGTTTTCCTTGAGGCGGCCAGGCGTTACGACATATTCCAGATCAGTATTTGGAAACACACGTTTATAGACAACCGCAGAAGACAGATTATCCGTAGCCATTTTTTCAGCATTTTGCTCTTGTACCTGTTCTGCTTTTGTTTGTGCGCCTCGCTTTTCTGGGCTTGCTTCCCGCTGCGATGTAAGGGCCGAAGGCAATTCTTCAGTATCCACAAGTGTTGCAGCGCTTCGTAGTGAAACAGTTTCCCCCTCCGCGCTGACGCCAAAACCGAAGGTATAGCCCTTGTTGCACACCGTAATCTGCTGGCCATCTGTAAAATCTTGCGGCAGGCTTATCGGCAAGGCAGCAGCCCTAGGTGTGTAGGTAGCTTTACCCGCAGCGCTTAGCGCCCGGCTGTTTAGTATCAGGCTGTCGTCAACGTCTTTCCATACGCCATTTTCTTTGTAATGCACAGGCGAAGCGTAGGTGGCGGCGATGTAACTTCCATCTTCGCAAAGGAAATGTTTCACGCACTCATCGCGCAGGCCGATTACCTCACTTACAATTGCGGACACCGGCGCTGCTTCTTCCTGCTGCGCTGCTGAGGTCGGCAGAATGCCAAGCAAAAGCACTGTCACCAGGAGGATCGGGAAAATACGCATAATCCATTTTTTCTTCTTCATGTCTCGAACTCCTTTTCTTGTTAAAAATTTGTAGATGAATCATTGGATGCCTTATGTCGAGCGAAGCTGTTCTGCTTCAAGGGAATCATAACCCCTTCTCGTTGAACAGTGAGGGGAACTGCTTTGCCCGACTAACGCTTGCTTCTTGAATCTCTCCAAGTCCTTCGGCTCATCGGGCTGGTGGAACCAAGCGACGCAGGTAGCATTGGCGGTCTGTGCGGCAAGGGCAACGGCGACCGGGCGATGAGGACGGCTCCTCACTTTTGGATGAAGGTGACAAACTTTTTCATGATGTGTTTCCTTTCTCTGGTGGCGTGTATTTCCCATGGCCATTAAAGCCATATGGATTTGAGATTTGCGGCCACAAGCGAGAGCGCAATCGGCAACAGGCCCAACACTAAGGACAATAATTCCTTGCGGCCCGAAAAAAAGCATGTGCCGACTATGGTGACTGTCGCGTAGGCCAAAATAACGATACGGCTGCGCTTGCCGAAATATTTTCTCTCGTTCATTCAAGGGCTTCCAAGCGTTCCTATCGCTGATCAACATAAAGTCCATCAGCATAATGCCTTACAGGTTACAATATTTATCACCCTAAAGATTTTGCTTCCATGCGTGCCACACACTTTTCGTATTCATATCATATTCCTCTAGCAGCGCAAGAATCAAAGTTTCTTCCACGAAAGAAAGCAAATTTGCGCTGAACACAATCATTGCAAACACATTTAGCGAACTGCCAGTCCAGACAAGCGCAGGCGCGAGAAGGAAAATGGGAACCGACGTATAGCGAATTAAGAAAGAATGTATAGTGCCCCATTGCTTAAATTTGATTTTTGTGAACAATAAGTTCACTACTCGAATCAAAATAACAGTACCCACGCATATGATTACATAAGGCTTAAAACGGAGTTTTAGCACCAAAAGCATAACCACTAACATGGAAAGTACCAACACCATATCCGCAAAGCCATCAAGCTTCGATCCGAAAGTACTCTCCCAACGGAACTTGCGCGCAAGAAATCCATCAAGCACATCGGTCAACGCCGTGACAGCATAAATGCATACAAACAAAAGCGGCTTATTCAGAGTTGCTAGATAGATCAGGAAAAGCGAGAGAGGTATACGGGCAAATGATAGAATATTAGGAATGTGTTTCATCTGGATATCAATTCCTTTGTATAATATATTTAGGTTTTTAAAGAGACCTATAACTCTTGAAAACTTACTTGTTATCTGAGATAATAGGGCTATGGGAAAGAGTGGCGCCGATAATTCCATGGGCAATAGGCTCGGACTCCGAAAGACTGGCGCCTCTTTCCGATAAGCTGGTTACGAATGAGTTGGATGGGGCGGGCGCGTACCTGACCTTGAATCTCCCACAAGGTTGTACCCTCGCGGAGCTGCTCGCCAGGCTAAGCCGCCAAAAAATCGGCGAGGCGAAAGCACAGGAGCTCCAACAGGCTGCCGCAAACTCCTTTGGCGTGACATTTTGTCGCGGCAGCTTCAGCTTCCAACTGCGGATGCTCATTGAACAGATCAAATACGTCGAAGTGCAAATCAAGGATACAGAGACGGAAATCAAGCGCATCATGGATTTGCTGGACTCGCCCATTCAAACCATCCCCGGCATCGGCCCGGTTCTGGGTGCGGTCATCCTCGGCGAGATCGGTGACATTGGCTGCATTGATAACCCGAAACAGCTCGTCGCTTTCGCCGGAATCGACGCAATCGTGCAGCAATCCGGCGAATTCGAGAGACAGAACAACCGCATGTCAAAGCGTGGTTCGCCTTATCTGCGCCGGGCGCTGTACCAAACCTCAGTCGTTGCCGCCACCGGCAGGGGTGCTGACCCCATTCTTGCGGCGTTCTACCAAAAGAAACGTAGCGAGAACAAACATCACAGCGCCTGTATCGGAGCCGTTTCCCGCAAGCTTTGCGGTATCATCTTCGCCGTGCTCAAGGAAAATCGTCCCTTCGAAAAACGCGGAACATAACCTCGCTTTATCCTCTGGCTCGGCTTGCTGGGCCGTTTTTTCACGTCTCTTTCCCTCAACCCCTATCGGGCGAAAAAATCTTGATTTTTTTCGCCGGGAGGGGTTGACTTTTTATAGTTGGTCTTTCTCTTTGACGAATAAAAATCTCATCGAAATTGCTGCTTACTCTTCATTCGAAAGTTCAATAGCAAGAAGACTCCTGTGCATAAAAGCAGAAGAATTGCAATCCATTGTGATGATGAAAGTGACAGCCATATCCCTCGGTCATCATCTCCACGGAAAAACTCCAACACAAAGCGGGCGGTGCTGTAGAGAATCACCGAAAGAGGAAATATCATTTCTTTGTGCTTTTTTTCTGGTGTCCACAACACTAGATAAAAGAAAACGAGAGCACATAGAATACCTTCCGTCAGTTGGTAGGGAAATTGATTCCCGCTTGGCAACCGCACTCCGTAGCAACAGCCCGTAAAATAGCAACCTAAACGGGAAAAGAAATTCGCACAGAACATCGCAATTGAAGCAAATCCCAATAGATTTATTGCCTTGCATTTAAACATTTTTGCAAAGAGAAAAATCATTCCTATCATGCCTAGCACCGAACCATAGAGTGGTCCCCCAGCTTTGAGGATAACTCTCCAATTGTTCGAAGTCCAGAAATTGGCTTCGCTGCCATGCATGATAATTTGACCAATGCAATAAAGCGCCTTTGCGCCAACATATGCGCCAAAAACAGTAAATGCGGTTAGTATAAGCGTGTTAGAAAACTTTAGGCCAAACGCCTTACGCTTAATGATAGCGAACGCAAGCGCGAATATGATGGCTATGATTCGGAATAGCCAGTATGGGGTAATTGGCAACGCGTGGACTAGCTGTGACATACTGTTCTCTTTCTTTCCCATAGAACTTGTTTCGGGAATGGTATAAGTAACACCCGCCCCGTATGGGGCGGGGCACTTAACAGAGCCATTATCAAGTCGGCTTATTGTTTCGGCATAACAAACAGCGTTCCTATAGTTTCACGGCTTTGATTATCCATTATGCTGACGGTAATCTCTTTATCTAATGGAATAGGATCGGCAACCATACTGTTGCTAACTACAGTTATTGGCTCATCCCCAAGGCTTGTATATTCAGGATAGAACATGAACGTACCGGTAGAATCGTCCTCCCATGAAAACACAATTTGTTGTCCATCAAAAACAGTGGCAGAAAAGCCTGGGCGAACCGACCATTGAATCGCAAAAATGGTTTCTAGATATGTTCTTTTTGCAGATAACAATTGTAGATCGGCAAACTCAGTTTCGTATTGCAGATTGTATTCCGAATAATCTTTCGTAACGACTGGAGCGATTTTCCCCTCCAAGTCTTTTATAACAAACTTTTCATCTATACCGCGAATTTCAGTTTCTAAGGAGAAAGTCGCTGAGCCAGATAATTCTGTGTTATAAAAAATCAGCACCTCCTCATTTGGACTTAAACTCGGGTCGCGGAGCGTTGGCCTTAGCGTAGGGAAAGCGGTGCCGGTAAATCCAAGCATCATCTGGTTGCGATATGTCCATCCATTATTACTGCCATTTGATAATGTGGCTTCTCTGATATGATTATTCCCAATAGAGGCCACTGAGGGCAATTCACCAGAAAAAGCATCTTCCGAAGGCCATGAATAATCTTTATAATCATCATATCCTTCAATAAAGCTCGGCAACTCTTCGCCGTCCAACACGAAGCCCGAAGGCAGTTCGCCATCAACTACAATCTTCACATACGTGGTAAATCCATCCGATGCGATGGCTTTTACTTGCAAGGTCACGCCTTGATGCGAATCGCTTTTTCCTTCGTAGACGTTGATATATCCATCATCCTGCAATTTCCTAAAGTTATCATTCCAAGGGTTGAAATGATAAGCAGATACATCAACGCCCTTGGGAGGTTGAATGCTGTTCGGGCCATCGCCAGTTTTTCCACACCCGGCAACCAGTAGAATAATAAAAGCCATTGCCATGAGAAGTGTGATTGTTTTTTTCAATGTAGTGCCCTCCTTATAATTTTATTGCGCGGCATGTTTATCCATAGTTTCTTTGATTGCCATGTTATATTGAACCAATCCAAAAGAAAATTTCGTAGGGTACAGCGCAGTGTCCACTAAGATGTTCTCAATCTCTGCTATAAGCAATCGCCCTTTACCCGATACAGCTATCATTTGCGAAATAAGGGCCGTGACATACGGAACAGCAATTGAAGAGCCAGTGACATACTCGTTGCCTACCAGTATCTTCACTCCTGGAGCAGAAAAAGAACGCTTGCTTTCGCTCTTGTTATTTGAAGCGACATCAATATTGTTGATATCTCTGGCAAGCACACTAATTACATCATCATATCCCGCTGGGTACAACAGCTTATCCCCTCCTTGATTGCCAGCGGCAGCGATGACAACAATGTTCTGTTCAATCGCCTCCTCAATTTTCTCAGCCACCTTTGGATAATCGATCATTGTGCCAAGGCTCATGCTGATCACATCTGGGTGCATTGATATTGCCTTTTCCAAACCTCCAAGCAAATATTCGAGTGCTATTTCTTCGCTATCTGAGATTTTTATGGGAACTACGTCAGCGTATACAATCATGTCTAGCAACTTGTCGATCATGACGGTTCCATGTCCGTCAGCATCGGCAACATCCTCAGATCCGTCAAACGCATTATATCCGATGGCAATTAATTCGCTTTCGATGTTGCAACCTGTATCAAGCACTATAATCCTTGGCGAGTAAAGACAATCGTTTTTGCTAACCACAATAACTCCAATAGCCTCCTCGCCCCAATTACTCGTGTTATTAATGCTGAGTCTCACCCTTACGTTGTATGGCAAACTTTCTGTTTTTGCTGTACATGCGTTTAGCAAAACAGCAAAAACTAAAAACATGGAAAAAAGCCAATATCTCTTCAATCTCATTCTGCTCTTTGCTTTCTTGATTTACCGAAACAAAAAAGGGTAGCTGGATCGATAACTACCCTTTGCCCATTCTCATATTATGCTACCATATCCGTGGCTTCGCAATAAAAGGTACGCTGCGCAATATTGTCAAGCCCGCCGGAAGTAGCTGCTCCACATCCACTAGGCGTGGTAAATGTAGCATCAACTGTAATTGAAAACCTTGCATTGCTAGCAGTTTCATTTGTGAAAGAAATCTGTTGTACTTGATTTGCCCCTCCATTTTTCGCAACATTGGAATTATCTTGAAACTTATATTTCCAACTTACGCTCTTTTTATCGCTTGCAAAAGACTTGGTAATCTGAATATCCGCCTGAGTTCTTGTTTTGCTATCGGTTACTGAAAAGTTGATGGATTTATTTGAACTAACGGCGAATGAAATACCGACAGTTTCTCCGGTGGTGTTTACTGATGATTGAGGCTCAGCTGAGGCTGTGTCTATTACGAGGCCATTCAAAGAGCTATGAACCTCGTTTTTAACATTAACTGTTGATATTTGTGTGTCCGGCGTGCAGCCTGGGCGTTTCACAACGCACAGAACGCTTGTTCCCTGCCAAGTTGTTTTAATGTTGTTCTTATTAGCATCATTGATATTTGTTCTTCTCAAATACATGGATGTACTTGCCTGCCAATCGCCTTGAACACTAAAATAAGTAGATATGCTCGTGTTGTCATTATAGCCATTTCCCTGCACTGTTAGCTGCGTGGAAATACCATTCATCTCGCCGCTTTGAGTGCCAACCAGAGTATTATCAAAAGATGAATTATTTGCGATCCATTCCAGCTTTTCGTCTGTACTCTTCAATGTGTTATTATCATCAAAGAAGTAATTAAAAGCATTAATTCCATCCTGACGCTCTACAGACATTCCAATCAACCCATTTGCATGGTCATCTGTTCCACCAGGGCTTATCACTCCAGTGTGAGATGAAAGAGCATATTCCGGTGCAACGCCAAGCATATTATACACATCGCTAGAATGTATCGATTCTTCTTCCGCAAAAAACACGATCATTTTGTCATTCTCAAACTCATCTGCAAGGATATCACGAATCTCTGTTTTTCTCGAGCTATCAGCCTTATGGAAGGTGTACATATCGAGGGCGGTAACAGAGTTTCTTCCTCGCCTGAAATTTCTGCCGTCTTGCCGTTCAACTCGGATCCCCCTGCTGTGAGTCGCTCCGGCCAATACTTGACCGGTTTGAACGCTGTCGGACTCTGTAATGACAACGATTGTGTCCAAGACGTCAGAGGCCATCGCGCCATGCAAAGTGGTTGTTACGAGAAGCGCAAGGATGAGGGCGAACGGGACCGCGATGGACAGAATTACCTTTTTTGTTGTTTTCATTAGTTGGACTCCTTCAAAAATTGTTTTGTTCGGATTCGCCGCGAGGTCTTACCTCAGACACATTTTTTTGCCCTAAATTCGGACGGTCGCATAGGAAGTTTTCATTCCTTCTCTCTGAATCCTCCTTTCGCATCACATACCTTTGGGATTTTGGTCATAGCAGATTACCCTCTACGATATTTCGCCAAATAATTCATGTTGCTTAATTGAAGCAATAATCTGATCGCTTCACGAAGAGAGCTCCTCTGCGGCAAAATGCAAGACTTCACCCTACTTCCCATATGGGAATCAACCTATTCGCAAAAGCATCGCCGAAGTTACCTTCTTCGCATCATTCTTTCAACCTTCGCTGCAATAAGCGAAATGGAACCTAACAACAAACCCATGCATACCGCCAAGCCAATCGCTTCGGAAGCCCAATTGAATGCGAAGGTAGATAACGCTGTCAAGGCGCCACACAATCCCCAAGAAATGTATCGGTATACCTTCTTTTCTTTTGCGCTAAGTGGCTTGTTGGGATGTTCGGCTGGAGACAGCATAAAAATGGAAAGAGTTACAATACTCAGAAGAACATAGAAAAAGACATCACTTTGCACTAGCAGAAATTTAAGCAACAGCAAGGCGCCTGAAACTGTGGCTACCGTAACCAAATAGCATTGCCATTGCTTTGTGGCATGAAATCCACCCGCAAATTTCCGAACCAAAAAGAATGATATAAAAAGCACAATGCTTTCCCCGAACAGTCCGAAAATCAAACCAATTACTAAAATGGTGAGGGTATGGAGTACGCTTGTCAATAGGACGCTTAGTGAGTATTCGTAAACTTGGCAATCATCCTTCTGTATGGCTCCGCTCGCATACAGTTGGGCCATTGCCTTTTTTGAGAGAATGTCCATTATATAATACGCTTAAACTTTTCAAGACCCTTGGGAGCTTTAGATTGGTGCCAAAAAAAACTGCTTGCGGAATTCGCTTCCATTGACGCAACAGCCACAAGGCATGCAGCAACTGTTGGACCAAACTTAACGAACAGTTTCATGAGCTTCTTCATAAACCAGACCTCTTTTCTTTTTTTTTAGCATTGTACTGCATCCCTGCAGCGCTTGTCAAGCGTTCTGCGAAAACGCAGTAAAAACGACAAAAATAATGCGAATCTCATGAATCCTTACCATAAGCTCCACCATTAAACGGGATGGTCGGTAAGTGGGATGACGCGAATGTCTTTCCACCCTTCTCCCCGTAATACTCGGCTCCACGGGAGAAGCCATAGGCGGAAGGCTTCAACGGCGAGATAACCTCCTGTACGATCTTGTCCTGGTCAGATTTGAGGATGAGCTGGATGGTCTTGTAGCTGGGGCGGGATCAATTGGCGTAGGCGACTTCCAGGCGTTCCGGGGTGTATTGGTCGCCCAGTTTGAGCAGCGCCATGCAGGCCCGTTAACTCTGCTACTCGACCTTGTAGCCGGTAAGGATGCCCTAACTTCAGGGCTTGACTGGAACTAAATAATGATGTACAATAAACAAGGAGGTGCTCATTGAAATGAAGATAGTCCTATGCGATGATGACCCACAGGTTCTGCAAGAGCTTGACTCGCTTTTGCACGCTTTTTTTGAGGAAAAGAGAATCCAAGTTACCTGCGACACGTATGCTAATGGGGAATTCGCTGTGTCGGAAATAACCTCATATGATTTCGCGTTCATTGATGTCGAGATGCCTGGCATGAATGGGCTAGCTGTTGCCAAGCTATTGCAAGAGATCAATCCGAACATAATAATTTTCATGGTGACTTCGTACCAGCAGTATCTGGATGATGCAATGAATCTTAGCGTGTTCCGCTATCTTACCAAGCCTGTTGCTCAAGAGCGATTGTATAGGGGCATGGATATAGCCCTTAAAAAATATCTTCAGCAAAACCAAACCATCCTTTTGGATACGGTAGAGAACGCTTCACTCCCGATCTTCACCAAGGATATTTTGTATATCTGTATTCATGGCCGCGGGACACTCATCAAAACCAAGACCAAGGAGTATCTATCACGCAAACCGCTTAAGCAATGGGCAGAACAATTGAACGCAGACTTGTTTTCGCAGCCGCATCACAGTTATCTAATAAACTTGCAGAATGTCCTTTGGCTAAAAAAAAGCGAAGTATCATTGTCTTCTGGCAATGCTGAAAATCCTGTAGTAGTTGCTGTTGCCCAGCGTAAGCATGAAAGATTCAAAAAAAGCTTTGCCAGATATTTAGGAGGTATGAAATGATTGATGCTATTAGCTATGCGTTCATATATTTGTTCCAAGTAGGTATTCTATATATTTACTTTGAAAGCATATTGAAGCAAAAAAAGAAGTCCTCGTTTTTATTTCTGCTATTTATAGCTGCTTGGGCAGTACAATATAGTGTAAGTTTTATGGAATTGCCAATTCTAAACATAACAAGCTTTGTGGTCACGATATTTCTTACTGCTCTTACAGGGTACGAAGTGAAAATTAGAGCCTGCATATTTCACGTTTGCGTACTGACCTTTTTTATGATGGGCACGGAATTTATTATTGCCTTTATTTCTATGAGAGTTCTCGACATTGATTTTGGTGCCCTTAGAAATTTAATTGCACAGGCTGCAATAAGCAAATTACTGTTTTTTGCAGCTACATTCTTTGCTGTGAAAATACGCAAGAAGCATGAAGATGATCTGGAAAGCATACCAATCTTGCTTTCTTTATCTGCACTTCCAATAACATCCATTGTCTTTTTGATTTTTGTTTATGGTGCACTCAGCAATCAAAAGTCGCAGATGATCACGATAGGTCTCAGCGCAGGGACAGTTTTGCTACTATTATCCAACATGGGCGTATTCATCGTATATGAAATAACACGGCGAACACACATCAAAAATACACAACTCCAATTGGAACAGCAACACGAGAGAATCAGTATTGAATACTATGATCTACTCTTAGAAAAGCAAGAAAGCAATAAAATTCTAGTTCACGATATCAAACGACACTTGCAAGCTATACATACTATGGCAACCACAGCAAAAACTGCAGATATAGCGCGTTACACCGCAGAACTATGCGAAAAATTTGGCCTAAGCTACGCCGTCACCTACAGCGGAAATAGATATGTAGACGTGATCATTAACCGCTATATGCAAGCTTGCAACGCAAAGGGTATTACATTTGAGACGGACGTGTGCGATGCTTTGTTAGATTTTATGAGCGACACAGATATTACGGCCTTGTTGGATAACCTGCTAGAAAACGCTGTTGAGGCAGTTGAGCAAGCTAATAAGAAGCTCATTGTCTTTTCATTATACAATCATAATCAGAACTATGTTGTAGTAAAATTGCAGAACAACTGCAGTCAGGCCCCCCATGTTCGAAATGGAAAGATTCTTTCTTCTAAAAAAGATGGGCAAACACATGGTATTGGCATGAAAAGCATTTATCGCATTGCAGCTAAGTACAATGGGGTTGTTGAATGGAAGTATTGTGAAAAAGCTGAAGAATTTGAAATAGTGGTCATTATGGACAAATCCATATCTAGTTATTCATAGAAGAAGCGTAACGTGAACCCTTTCCCATCGGTCGCCGTAACTGGCTGTTCTCAGACACCGTCAACGGCACGAAGGCCAGCGCCGTACTCTATTCCGTCGTCGAAACCGCCAAGGAGAACGGCCTCCATCCCTTTGATTACCTCGAATTCATATTCCGTACCGCGCCTAACTTGGACGTCGGTAATGATTCCGCTGTGCTGGATCGGCTGCTCCAATGGAACACTCCTCCTGATCTCAGGCGCGCTGATATACCTACCAAGGCTCTGCCCTGGGATGTGATTTGACCTCGCCGCCCCTCCCGGGTGGCTTGTTTGGGTGGCTCTGGTATTAAAGATAATATCCACAACGGACAGAAAATGCTCCCGGGGCTTGTTCCCCGGGAGTTCGTTTTTGTCCTTATGATGGCGAATCACGAGTTTAAGAAAGCAAAATCAGCTTGACCTGCTCCAGCTGATCTTTGGCTGTGGGGATACCCGCTTTGCTCTTGATCATTACTCTTTGCAACAAAACATAAATCTCTTCAAGCGTGAGCTCGGCGCTGACGGGCACCTGCGGCGCGGGCTGTGACGCCTCCTCTGCCTCGGGCTCGGCTACTTCAGTATCTGTGAGTGCGTCCGCTGGTTCCTCCACGGTCTCATGTCGTTTGTACGACCTTTTCAGCCCGGCTTCGGCCACAATCCTGTTATACTTGTGTTTCAGCAGCAGTTCCCGCAGCGAGCCGTCAGAGAATTCGCCGGGCTCGTCCACCTCGCCGGTGAGGTAGAATGGGCTATTATTCAGCGTTTGCGCAAACGAAACGACCAGTTTTATTGAAATGCTTCCTGTATGGTAGGCACGGTATACGGTCGCAGCAATAACACCGGCAAGATCAAGGATCGCCTGCTTTTTCTCAGCGGGCGCCGCTTTCCATAAGGCTTCCACGCGCTCTTGTGTTTTGGGGCCGTCTATGCTGATATTGGTCCTCTTGAGTTGTTCAATCAGGGCTGGGCCTAACA
>Ga0123353_10007157_pt1 | contig 15029 bp, 11 predicted proteins | sample TergutLab28metaG_3_FD_92763 | JGI IMG/M metagenome (GOLD analysis project Ga0123353, IMG submission 92763) | Labiotermes labralis P3 segment gut microbial communities from Petit-Saut dam, French Guiana - Lab288 P3 | ecosystem: Host-associated > Arthropoda: Insects > Digestive system > Gut ... | reverse complement strand
CACTTAGGGGAACTTAAGATCTTATAGTAAGATCTTAAGTTCTCCCAAGACAACCTGAAGATGGCCAGTACAGGCCGAAACATGTAGTTGTCCATTATACAGTCATTAAATACACCTCATGTGGCACTTAGGGGAACTTAAGATCTTATAGTAAGATCTTAAGTTCTCCCAAGACAACCTGAAGATGGCCAGTACAGGCCGAAACATGTAGTTGTGTTTGACTACATACAATTTCCCAAGTACTTTGATAATGTTGGTTTATATGTTGCTAATGTTTTACTGCATTTCACCATTTGCTTTAATGCCTGAGTAAAACTACTGTGCAATCTGAAATTCTAAAGTGCAGCAGTTTGTTGTGGTCCATTTGCTCAAATTTTGTGACATGATCCTGCTGTTAGAGTTCATGTCCAGTCTTCCTGCACGTTACCTGAATCATTGTTGGCACTTACCTTTTCTTTTTCTCCCAAAAATGGCTAACGGTAAATGAGAAACCTTTTACTTAATGTATAATACAGATCTTATTAGTACAGGCATGTTCCACTTTAAACAGTTCTTTATATGGTGAACAAGTAGCAAAGTACATTAATAAATTTACATTCATCTATTATGAGAACTATTTTTAAGAAAGTGAGAACGGAAACTATTTTGAAAATATACGACACACTAGTTTTACCTACATTTTTATATGGGTCAGAAAATTGGACTCTAACAGCCTTACAAAGACAAAGAAATGAAGCGGCAGAAATGAAGTTACTGAGACCTCTGGCAGGCTACACAATTTATGACCACAAAACAAATGACTACATACGCCGTGAACTACAGATTACATGCATACTAGACAAGTTAGTTGAATACAGACGGAACTGGCTTTCACACTTGCAAAGAATACCACAAAACCGAATCCCTTTGAAATCATACCACTACAGACCACAAGGAAGGAGAACAATTGGAAGACAGAAGAAGCATGGGATAAGCAGCTGTAACTGTGCAGATGAAACGGATCAAAGGGTCCAATCCTTGATGTTTTTGATGATGATGATGATGACATTCATCTTGTTTGGTTAGGGACAGTGGTTATTATATCCTTGTATAGTTAGACACTGCCATTTTCTGAGGTATGCCTAATACATAGAGCATGTGGGGTGCTGAGTTTATTGTGTCAGCAAATTCTATGTTGCTGAACTCCCACAATTACAAATTTCAATAACTATGAATTTTGCCAGTAAAATAATGACAGTAGGATTTGCGCACATTCTTGTATGGCAAACTTTATAGTTACTGAAATATGTGAGTAAATGTTGGAGTAGTACAGCATAGAACCTGAAATTGGCAGTAGAGTCAGCTGTTGAAACCCTCTGTGTATTAGGCATACTTCAGACAACAGGCAGTTTCTGAATAAATAAGGGTAAAAGCAAAAAAAAGGTAAAGTGATCCCGTTACAGGCCGGGTGGGGCCCAAAGGGTGGGTAGAGGTATAGCTCTACTCTTCCATGACCGCGGCACTAGAAGGGGATTAGTGGTCAGCAGCATGCCCTGGCTGCACTTTACCCCCGAGAAAGACCCGGTACCCATTTTGCAGGAGGCTGGGTGAGTCCCAGGGCCAGTCTGGATGGGCGGAAAATCTCGTCCCCACCGGGATTCGATCCCGGACCATCCAGCCTGTAGTCAGTCGCTATACCGACTGAGCTACCTGGCCCATGAATAAATAAGGGTATAAAAGAAAAGTGTTTGTGTTCAGTGCTGTGTCTGTAGTATATTGGATTCAACTCTGCAATAGAGGGCAAATTAATATCACCGAGTCCAATATCAGTGAGGCATACTGAACGTCAGTGGATGTATCTGACAAGTATGGCTGGGCTGCTGCAGTGAAGTACATGTTTTTGCTTTCATTTCAGAACACAGACTGTGGAGGTAGCTAAAGCTGAGGCAGAGAAAATCAAGAAGATTGGAGCAGCAGAGGCATACGCGATTGAGGGGGTCGGCAAGGCAGAGGCAGAGCGTATGCGCATGAAGGCAGCCGTGTACAAGCAGTATGGTGATGCTGCTATCATGTCCCTTGTGTTGGATGCGCTGCCAAAGGTGAAGCATGTGATAAAACAACTTGTTATATTTTAATTGGTTTTTTTAACTAATATAATTTTTTGCGTGTTTACAGTGGGATGCCTTTTTCCGTAAACATTTTGTGCAAATTTCAAAGTGGGAGCTATAGTTTGCTTATGGTTGTAGACCTTGTGGTGTCAGTATGGGATCATAGGCTCTGATTCTAAGGGTTCTCAGTCCAGTCTACAGGCAGATCTGCGTGCAGATTTTTCTGTTTACAGATGGAAACCTGTACATCTACAATAGCCTGTATTAAGCTGTAGGTCCCTGCTGCTGACCATAATTCTCATCATCACCATATCAGTGCAGGTAGCAGAATTTCCTGTATTGGTGCCTCCACCTTTTAATTAGATTCTGCACCCCTGTGTATGTGGGCTAAATCCTGGAGGGTCAAAGGTGCCATATTTGGAGGCACTGCAAGTGAGGCATCCAGTTCTCATTTACTGTGGCAGAGGAAATAAAGTAATATTCATTGTGAAGGATACTAAGATGGAAAGTAAATGCCTAGTTACCCATGATTAATTGAATATTAGGCTGTTTAACGGTGTTTCTATAACTGCACTGGTTATAAAGCATTTATTAACAGGACGACTGCAGGCAATTAGCTTAAAGTGATGTGTAAGGAAGAAACTGAGGCCTGTCCAAAACAACCACTTAGCATCCCCCTGGGATCCCATAAAGATTGTGAAAAATGTGTAAGAATAGCCAGTCTGTTAGTTGAGATTGAAACCTGGAACTTCCCAGATGTGAAACAGGAATATAATGACTGTCCTATCGTATTGTGTAGGATAAAATGGAGGGTAAAGCTATCCTGACGTCTGGTACCATGACGTCTCTAATGGAAGAAGTAATCCTGTTTGGTTATACTCCTTGTGAGATGGAAGTGAGTGGTCATCATCATGGGCAGTGTCTTTGTCTTTGAGAACATTGTCATAGGCTTCATCAGTCACACACCAGAAATTCATGTGGTCACCTTCTGACAGTGAATACAGTACAGTGATACCTCGGCTAACGAAGATAATTCATTCCGGAATCACATTCGTTAGCCGAAACGTGATTTCCCATAGATTTCTATATAAAATTGTTTAATTCATTCTGGATGCTGCCTACTATTTAAAGATAAGTTTTATAAAATAGTAAAAAGCACACTATAAAAGGGCAAAAACTCACCAAAGGTTGAGATGAACAGCTACCCAACTGGATGAAGGAGAATGGAAAGTAGAATGAAAAGCTGACAATCTTTACACTATTATACTGAAAATATATTACACACTTTGTACTACTGTATTAAACTGAACTGTCTCGAACATTAACAACCCAGTCAGGTTGGTGGGTCTCCCCTATGTGATGTGGTCAGCTCATTTCTTTGTCACACACATACAGATGAAAAAGATAAGCTCCTGGAATGGCCCGACTGTTCATATTTGCTGCTTTATGTTAGCGCGCACATCCACTAAAACATTCATTAGCCGAATCCATATTCGTTAGCTGAGTCCGAAAAACAGCGAAAAAATTTTGTTAGCCGAAAAATTTGTTAGAAGGGTCACTCGTTAGCTGAGGTATCACTGTAATTTATCATTCCATGCGGTATTATATGTGTACAGTGATCAACATTACAACGGTTTTATTTTATCTGCAGTAGGTCATTAGTAAATACAAAACAGCAAAGAACATGGTTGGATAATATGTTTACACCACTGAAGTCAAGCTTTCCACTTTCATTACAGTTACGTGGCACGTAATTTATCACGATCCATGATGATCCATTTGTTTCCATTGTTTTATTTGTCCCCCGCCACCACGTGTGTTGCAGATTGCTGCTGAGGTGGCTGCTCCACTGGCCAAAACAGATGAAATTGTGCTTTTGGGAGGTGGAGAGAGCAATTTGACTGGAGAACTGACGAGGTTAGTGAGCCAGGTGCCTCCGGCTGTCCATGCCCTCACAGGGGTTGACTTGTCAAAGGTAAATAATCCATCACACTGTAGAAAAAAATGACGGTAACCATTTTATATGACTGAACTCAGCTTCATCATCAGATTTAGCTTGTAAATATGTTGTACAGTTATTTTTATCTGAACTTAACAAAACTTCGAAGTTTTCTTGTATGAATGGATTTATATTTTTTTTACAAGTAATTTCATTTTGTTCTATGACTGCACATATCTGTAGCACAAGTGAAACTGGATTACAGAAGGATGAACATTCTTAGCCATGCAAAGACTTCAAGTTGATGTTTAGTTCTGAATGTGAGAATTGTGTGTTAAATAAATTTTGGTACCTGATGCCAGTGTTTCACATTTCAAAAGTTGCAACTATAATAGTATCAAGTAGCAAAGTAGTTAGTGAATAGTGAAGTGTACAGTATGTGTAAGGAAGCAGTCATGGCATCATTTGAATTACAGTCCTCACATATGTCTGAAGGGGGTAACACGGTGGCGCTGTTGGTTCATGCACTGCACTCCAAGCCGGAAGGTCGCAGGTTCGATTCCCGATGATGTCATTGGAATTTTTCATTTAACGTAATCCTTCTGTCCACACCATGGCCCTGGGGTTGACTCAGCCTCTAACAGAAATGAGTACCAAGAATATATCCTGGGGAGTAAAGGCTGACAACTTTTGCCACCATGATGTGCCAATTGTCTTGAAATCTGGGAGCTCAACCTCCTGGAACCCTCAGGGCTTGTTCAGGCCTGTCATGGGATTGCTCTACATATGTCTGAAGGGACTGAGGAAGACCGTAGATTTTATCAGCCAGGGTGGCCAATATTCTAGTTGAAATTTCATCCTCACATCTTCCAATTATAAAGACAAGCATTTACTGGTTGATTCAAATTGCTAGGTTTCAATAGATGTTAGGTTGCATCACCTTCTTGTGGCCCCCCCCCCCATATATTGTTCAAAAGTGTGGAAACTATTGGGTGGCACAGGAGCACAAAAGCATCATGAGGATTTATAAATTACATACTTAATATAACAATAAATAAATAATACATTTTCAAATCTACTCACAATTTGGCCAACGTTTATTTCTCTCCCCTCTTACAACCCCAGACACATCTTATCAGTGTCATGTCGAAAGAAAACAATACTCAACACAAAACCAAACACAACCAATTTAATGGACTACAACCATGACATTGATGCAGGGGTTCTGTCAGGTCACCACTGGGTAGTCCAAAAGGGAATTTGTAAAAACAGAACCAGACTAGAATTTTGATGTTCCCAGTGGGATAGTCCACCTCAAAATCTGAAGTATCAGGGCAGGTGATTCAGAAGGACAGTTCAAAGAAGGGTATGGGAGGGGGAGGTGAGGTAGATGACACTAGGTATTAATGGGAAGCTCTTGATAGCCAGGGATATTGATGATGTGCATACTGAACATACTGGACATTCTGAATATACTGAACATACTTAACATACTGAACCACACATTGAATGGAAACTGATACATGTATTGATTTCCACATTTGGAAACTGGCTTAGATGCTGTCTGCATAGCCACAGAGGGTGTTGGCTTATTGGAGATTCACGTCTCCTAGAATGTGATGCTGTGATTGTTCCAAACAGCTGGGAACTATTAGCCCAGTGACACAGTATCTCTTCACACAAGACTTGAATCTTTGAGCAGCACCACTGTGAAAACCTCAATTCTTGCAAGTTACTTCCAGCACCTTGAAACATCATAATTGTCATTGCGACGCACACACACGCGCGCGCGTACACACACACACACACACACACTCATATCCAGGAATGATTTCCTGAACCTGCACTGCAATAATTTCCTTTGAAATAAATGTTGGTCATTTCGCTGAATTTTGTGCAGCTCTGGAGCATGTATTGCAGGTCTGAGAAGCCATCTCTTCCTCTGCCTTGTGTGTTTGTCCCCATTGAAATTACCCTTTCCATATGTGGGTACCTGATTGGTTGGTTGAGTGATTGATTCTTTTATTGTTTACTTAGGTTCTTTTCACCTTCAGAAATTATATTGTATTAAATTGGATGACATGAATGCTTTTTGGTATGTCTGTTACTGTACCTGCAAACTTTTGTTTTTTTCTAACAGAAGAAATCTTCTGATCCCTTTAGGTGCTGAGTAAAGTGCCAGGAGCAAAGTAATGTTGGCACTTCATTCTTGTGCCAAGCTGCCTCTTACAGATTGAGCAGCATCGCCATGCCATCGATGGCCACCATTCGCCATCATGCCTGCTAACAAGGGGGGGGAAAAAACATTATGAACACACAACACATCTCTTCATCTCTTTCTCAGGTACAGTTTTGCGCCTAGTTACCAAAGTAAGAAGGTGTGCATTGTTTAATAAACAAAAACTACACAGCTATGTACAGCCACGTGTGTTCGGAACATGGAACACACAACTATACCTGACCTGCACTACAGTCACATGAATCCACTGACTGCCAGTTCATACCGTTGGTGGTGCTTGCTAATAACGAGCTTTGTTGTGAGTGTGGGTCCTGTCTGTATTGGTTTAGTAGCCTGTCATGACGTGACATGAGCCTTACTCTTCCAGAGAGAGAGATGGGGAGGGGGAGGTGTAATCTTCACTAAATGTCTGTAAAGAAAAATACCTCAAAAACAGTTTGTTTCAAGAGTTAGTATATATATGTTGCTGCTCTTTTTGGTGACATGGAAATTTTAAATTAAATGCATCCAGATATTTCTGAAAATGTATATGCTGTAAGATGTTACATAGCTGTTGTGTGATATCTTAAGACAAATTGCATGTGCTTTCATCTTTACGATTGAGGATCCATTTTGCAGTTATCAGACTATCATTGCATCTGCATTTTGTCTTCCTTAATGCTAATAAGGAAAGTAATGTGTGGGAAGATCCCCTTGAAAGTTTGTGGCCATGATTTTAATGCTTTCCATTTCTCTCTCCTGCACACCAGTTTATAGTTCTGCCACGGAATTGTCTTTTTTGTGATCCCCCCCCCAGTCCCCATTTCTTGGTCTTTGAAGATACACAGAACTAAGAAAAGAGTTTACTAAAGGTCTGTATTATTGAACATTCATAGACAGTGGATTTATGTATTATTGTTTCATTTCTTGTATAGTTTCAGGTCAGGTTTATATTAGATCATGTTATTATACAGTAACAGATACATAAACTTTGCCATTCTTGCGTTATGTGATATTGTTAAGTACATATTTGCCTGTTCATATGTGGATTCAAGAGAGGGCTTGGCTCTGTCTGTGTTATAGCTTAAAGAAATGGGTGTTACAATTGAAGTGCCATCAGTAATTAACATGAAATTGGATGTTATAAGATGCAGTGAATTTTTCCCTTTGGTCTGTAAATGCGTTCATGAAAGATAAGTTGCTGAGAGTGAGGACAGCTTTGACTCCACCTTCACTGCATCAAGAAGGTACTGTGTGTCCTTAGAAGTGTCTAGCCACAAAGAAAGTTGTTGGTCTGGTGGAAGAACTGTAATGAGGTACTGGTCTGTACATGTATTGTATCCTGAATGAAGCAACATCATGTTTATTCATGTAACAGGCAGGACATGCCTTTACATTAAACCATATCGTTATCAGGTCCCTTGTATAATAACTTAATGCACAAGTGATAAGTAAAATGTTAAACATTATTGGGGGCCATGTGAAGCAATTTATTTCTTCTTTTCACTTGATACCTTAAATGTTTGTTTTTTGTGGTACCTATGTGTGAAGATGCTTTCTGTGGTAATACATATAGCCGATGGTGGGGTGGTTTTTAGTTATGTGTAGTAATAAATGTATAATATGTACTTAAACAGTATGTTCCAGTTTGCAATACATTTCCAGCGTTTGTGTGCTGATGTATTTTTTTACAGCTTGTGACAGCTGAATGTGATAAAGTGCAATGGAATGCTGTCATGCAATCAGCTGTGTCTTTATAAAGTAAAAGTGCAAACATTTAAGTGTGAGATTTTTGGTTTGTACAGTAGTGTTGATGAGTAGTTTAGTCTTCTTGGATGTGATGAGCCACTGAGAAACTAACATTCAGCGTTTGAGGGCAACACCATCCTTCAAAACATAAGGAATCACTTACCTAACGACACATGTGTCATGGTTCCGGAAAACTCAGATCCTATTTCTGGCTCCATCATCAGAGAGAGAGAGAGAGCAAGTAAAAATTTTTGAAAGGAAAGTGTATAGAAGAATTTTAGGCCTAGTATATGTTAATGAAAAAAGAAAATGGGAGAATATTAACCAATAAAGGAATTTATGCAATGATTAAAAAGCCCACTATAACAGACAATACGGTTAAGTAGATTACGTTGGTTTGGGCATGTACAGAAAATGGAAGAAAATAGAATTCCCAAAAAAAGTATTATATAAAAATTTGGAAACAACAAGCCTGAGAGGTAGACCAAGAAATAGATGGCAAGACAAAGTGAGAGAGGATGGAAGATTAGTTGGTGGAAAAGGGTGGCAGGAAAGGGTATATAACAGAGAGGAATGCAAGAAGCTCCTGAGAACAGCAAGGAATCATCCACATTATGCACATGCCAATGGAATGAATGAATGATCGGAGAGAGAGGCATAGAGTGGTCACGATATATGTGCTGCAACTGTTTGTCCAGCACCGCTGATTTTTCAAGAACCTCCAAGCCAGCTCATAAGACAAGAGGTGATAGATTGCAGTGGTAACCCATATCTTCCTGTAGCTTAACTGGAAAGTGTTGCTGGCCATATTCATCACCACCGTGTAGAAGAAAAGATTTAAAATTCTCATGACATTGGAGATTAACATTGTGGGCTTCTAGAATAACACCACATAGCCTGGTAGGTGTATACCAGCATTGTGGGCAACATAACATAGTACCTCCATCTTCAGGGTAGAAGTCGCAACAGTTCTAAGTTGTACCTCTTTGCTAAACTCAGGTCTCTGTCACGTTCACCACCACAGCACATGTGCTGCCAACATTAAGCTCCATAGCTTCAGGTCTCCTGCAATATAGGTGACTAATCAACTCTATACTCCTCTTATCACATTTCTGGCTCATGGCCAATGACAACAGGGCTGCACTATATGAATAGATAAAGGGAATATCTTGTATCATGTCCAACAGCTGCCACAGAAGCATTTATCACATAAATAACCTGCATCCGCAGTGAATTTCAAATCTACTTTTCCCCTGCAGTTCAGTTTAGCTTATTTCATAGAAGTCTCAAAGTTTTGGCTTCCAGCTTTTAAGTAGGACTCACACTTTTGAAAATATTTCTTGATGCACACTTACACTCTTGTCAAATATTAATATTAACCCTTTCTCTTTATCTGTTAACGCAGCGAATAATTGTGTTAGAATTTCTTGAATGTAAAGGTTAGAATTTGTTTATTCAAAAAACTTGGACCCTGTTTTATTAAGCAGACTCTAACTGTTCACCAGATTCTGACTCTAGAGTTAGGTAAAGGAACTTCATAATCTGTGGGGGAGGGGGCTTATAGCACTGGTGCCTGATCTTTTGAGAGTTTACCCTTCTACTTACAACCATACCTCACATGTTTTTGTATTTCATTTTTGTCTGCAACTGGATCTGTCATTTGAAATCTTTCCACTGTTCTGTATACCTAGCCTTTCATGTGGCACAGTTGATGTGGGTTTTTCTTTATGCATTCTTCAGCAAATGGACATCCTTTGTACAAGTGAATACGTTTGAAGCATATCTGTAATAAGTGTCAAATAACAAGCCATTGCCCAGTCAAACTGTTTGGTTATCTGCAGTAGTAACAGAGGTTGAGTGTTTTCTGTTAAACCTTGATATGTGAAGTTCATGTTTTCGTATGGTTGGAAACACGATAAATCCACCTTCCTGTTATTTGTATGTTTGTTGAGGAAGAGGTCTGCATTTCATAAACACTACATATTTATACCTGAAGATAATGCCAGAGATGATCTCCACAACATTTCACTTTTATTCTTTAGTTACATGGCTGATTGCCCAAGAATTCTTTATTGCATTTGTTTGATGATCCTGCATGTGTAATGTACCATTGACGTTATATGGCAAAGTAGTGCAATGCTGGAACAAGGCTGCCCCTATATCTGATATGGTATATGTTCTTATGTGGGTAGTTGCTGATTGTCATCTGAACTCGCTGATGTGGCTGCTACCAAAATGTAATACTATCACGCAAGCTTGGCAAAGTTTCTCTTCATTTTCTTAAGCCAGTGGGCTAAGATTCTGTAATGTGTTCATTGAAGACCCCTCTGCCCCTTACTGTGGTAAATTGTGTGGATGGGGTCTTGATATCCATTTTCCCTGCAAATGATGGCTGATATTATTTGCAAGGTACATGTGTTTGTCCACTGTAGTATAGCAGATTATTTGAAACTGTTTTTTTTTCTCTCTCTGCAAACCAAAAGGTAAGAATAATTATAAGAAGAACCGGCTGGACAAAAACAATAAATATAAAAATGAGTTGGTCGGTGGCATAACTGTTGTGGTTCATAGAAACTTACTGCAACTTCATAACTTGCTTTTTATGATTGTGTGGCTTGAAATACACAGATACTCCTGCTCTTTTGTGTGGATTGAAAACGTTAAATGGATATTTATCAAAGTTCAGAAGTTTAATGGTTAAAAGTATGTGAGTTTGAAGTAAGATGCATGAATAAACAAGATTCACTGGGAGATATTAAGCTCTGAACAGTTGTTTAAGTGACTGTAGTTAACATTTGAATTTGGGTACATTGTAAATAGAGTAATTTCTCTAAGAAAAATGGGCGTAATAATTTCACCATACTTTTTCATGTCAGTATATTTTTATCCTTCATTAATACACGTAACAGTTCTTACAGAATTCTTACAAAGAAACTCGCTGTTGTAAACAAGTGCTGCAATATTGAATTGTTTTGTCATAGTTTCTTCCCTGCAATTATTTTGTGAGTGTCTGTTCACGTTTTATACAAGATGGAACTTACTTACAAACAGGGCTCCAGAAGTACCACATATAGCTGCTCACTGAGGTACCTGAAGTAGTCCAATGGATTGATCCCCTTCACATCCCTGTCAAAGTTCTTACCCTAGTCAGTAGTACCCTAGATAGCAGCATCATGTGCTTTGGATTGGCTGACACAGGCATAAGGGGCCTGCAGAGGAATATGACAATTAGGTGAAAGGGGTAAGCCATAGAGAGCTGCCCAATTTGGGACTTCTTTTAGTAGTCTCAGTGTAGCCACCTAACAGATTCACACATGCATAGATTGAAACAGACGTAAAAATGTACTTGGCTGCCACTTTTGGTTACCGTCCCTGATTCAAGGCCATGAGTGTGTTTTTGGAGCCCTGTTTAAAGGAACTGTACATGAGTGGTTACCACAAAACAAAGTGCGTGAACAGCATAGAACATGTTTTTTGAAAACGGTGTGCTAAAATATTTTTGTCTACATTTCATCTGAGAAAGAAGACAAACATTTTAATAAATTCTTCACTCAACGTTAATATGAAATTAATTACAGTGTAGTTGTCATAGTCGTTACGACAAGAATTTATGCGGTTAGCTTAGGGGAAATATATTTTCCTAAGATTCATCTGTATTTTTGTACTCTTCTTTATAATTAGTTTCTTATGTGTAACTGAAACCAAGTTTTTCCTCCATTTTGTACCTTAGTACGTTCTGCGGAAAAGTTTTTTCATTAGCCCAGTCGTCTAGAAGAAAAAGTCTTAGGATCTTCATTCATGTAAATAGATCATTCTCTTGATTTGTATCTTTCTTCATCTTCATGCTTTGAAGACCAAATATTCTGTTGTTGTTATAATTATTTTTTTAAGTTAGTGGTTTGATTTCTCCCCTCTTGATTTATGAACATTAGAGTAAAACAAAAATGTGATACATTTGAAATTCAAGTAAATGGTCACTCTGAGAAAGATCATTTCATGGAGAAACTAAAAAAGCAAGGGCCTTTCATTACATATTGACCCCAAAATTCTGTGTATGGGGTTCGTCCAAAAAGTGAGGAAGGAGGGGTTTAATGTGTTAACAGATGTGATGATGCATGTGAGGTGTAATGCTGAAAACATACATCAACTGTGAAGTTGTGTTAAGTGGAGAGGATGGGTATTTCTTGTTAAAGAAATGGAGCTGGAAGGCACATACAAACATAACACATGAAAGGCATCATTAAATAAGATAAAATCACTGCCGCATTCTCCTTATATGTTGTGCATTTTCTTAAAGTGGTTTGTCTGCCAGAGTAACACACTTTGTATTTCCAGTGACACTTCTTGAATTTTTACAGTAAATAGAGCCTATATGCTAGTTTGCCATTTTCTATACAATCGGAATTCAGTTAGTTGGCAAGATTTTTTTTTTTGCATTGTAAACATAAGTATGTTTAAGTGAGTTTTGCCCGGAAAGTTTTATGCAGAAATTTTTAGAAAATTTGTTGTAATTTTAAATCACTGCACTACTTTGAATCAAAACAAAAGAATTAATATTATATTAGTTGCCATGTTATGCAAGAACAATTTTCAGTTGTAATTATTTTGAAGTAATTCTCAAGTGGATAATTCTGCTGGAAACAGATTGTGTGTTAACCCTCTCCTCTCTCCACCCATCACTCAGATTGCAAGAAATACATGCCATTTACACAAGGTATTTTTACTTGTAACTAATATTTTAGGGAAGGAAAGTGTGTACTCCTTTTAAATTGCTGGTCTCTAATGTCCTTTAAGAATGATACGAAGTTAGTCCAGGAAACTTCAGTCCAAATACCACAGCAGAATTATTAGAGGTGTTCGAAGACTTCTTTTCTGATCTTTGTATGAAATACAAGCAAGTTGAAATGTGTTTGTGGGACAACAGTATATATATATACTGGACTGGTTTTTGTATAGACACAAAAATAATCTAACAAAATTAGCAATTGTTAGTGTTTACAACTGCATTATTGTGGAAGTGACACATGAGTGCATATTTTTAATAAATGGAAGAAAAAACTAGTGTATATGAATACTTTTTTTTAATATGACCTTTTTACTTCCTACTTGTTTGCTGTATTTTGTAATACAGAAATCTTTTATGTAGTCCTACATGAAAGCATAGGTGATATGCTGCAGTTGACTTGCCTTTTCATATCCATATTCCGTACCTGAAATGTGGTGTACAAATAAGCCTCACACAAGTAGGGAACTCAGTACAAAGCAAAGCATATCGGGAATAGAAGAGCAAATGTATGTGCCAGTATCCTGTCCATTTACCACGAATCCTAGTATAAACAGTCTTTGTAACCAGCTGCTGGCTATAACTGTTTTGTCTCAAGACCTTATTTCCCTACATTTTCGACCATTGTTGCATCTCACTCAGAGTTGTAGGTACTCTGGAAGTAGACTTCATCATTAAGTAACATAAGAACCATCAAAACTTACTGTGTTGTGTTGTGTTTTTCCTGCCTCTAAGACAGATTTTGATGTCTCTTGTTCAGTTAAGTCAAAGAACATATCATTCTCATGCATAAGCAATCTGATTGCAGTTTTACAATTCATTAGACTATGTCCAGTTCAGTCCTCACAGTTTTTCTATATTTAGGACATTTGGAAAGGTGAAATGTACATTTTTGATTTGTTGAAACCTTGACTGCCATGGTGACCCATTGGTGTCTCATATTTGTCAATTCGCTTTAATGCAAAAGCAACATACATCACAACACGGGAGCTTGAGACAAAGAATGTAGAATATCGGAATGCCAGCTATTGAAGTACTTCATTATTTCTCTATGTAATGTGAAACAGTTCTGTTGTATACACCCAAAGTTGTCGGGTATACACCTAAAGTGTCCGTGCTACTCATATATGAGGAGCATGAGGCTTTCACCTCAAATATTGATCACAATCAATGTGCATTGTGCAGTTTAAAATTACAAAGACAGCTAAAGTCATCATCAGTGACATGCACAATAATGGCGGCCATTTAAATTCTTATCTCTTTCAATTCTGCTGCGAAAGGGTTAATTAAAAAAGTGTGTCCACTTTGGCAGGAATTGAACAATTGGTGGGAACAAGTGCATGATACAAACCTCCAGTACTGGGAACAACTATTGTAATCAACCTCCAGTAAGTCTCAGCACTGCAGGTTACATAGTTGCTGCTTTCTGTTTCACATATGTCTATCCTTCGCTGTTGTGTATGAAAACTCAATTTATGTCCCAAGCAGGCACGCATGTTTTTTCAAAGTAAGCTCCTCATACATTGGTGTAACACAAATAACTGTTACCGGTTTCATACTTCCTAGTGCCTTCTAAAACTCATTATTGAAGAAGAGATAGAAGGGGTGAGAAGTTAAGAAAGAAGACATAAGCACCCACTGGATTACCTTAAGGAAAAGAAGAGATACTGGAATTTGAAAGAAGAAGCACTAGATCACACTGTCTGGAGAACTCACTTTGGAAGTGGCTATGGCAGTGTTGCAAGACAGACTATGCAGCGAATGAATGCAGTTTCCCACAACACACAACATTTTTCAGAGTGTACCTGGAACACAGATCCTCCACTAAGAGTGTGCTGTCTCCAGATTTGCAGATCGCAACAGTTTTGCTTTTGTGTATCCAACTGCTGATACCCACTTCTCCCACTATCCCCATTCTAATCTGATGCAGAACTGTCAGTCCACTTTTTAACTCATGAAACATTCTGAAGGTAAGTGTTCATTCTTGTGTATTGATTTACTCAGACACAAGCAGCACTAAGTCAAGCATTATTCTTGTACTTAACACTATTATGTATCTGTATGGAATTTTATTAACAGATTTAATAGATTCTTGCTTATAACAGGGGTGTCACATTTCTATACAATAGCACAGGAACTGCCAAAAGAAATAACCCTCACCGTGGATGTTTCAAAATAATGAACGTATTCGAGAAAATGGCAAAGTTTTGCACATTATATACCATTTCTTTCACAGTGTTTACTTTGCAACTT
>Ga0123353_10007155_pt1 | contig 15030 bp, 9 predicted proteins | sample TergutLab28metaG_3_FD_92763 | JGI IMG/M metagenome (GOLD analysis project Ga0123353, IMG submission 92763) | Labiotermes labralis P3 segment gut microbial communities from Petit-Saut dam, French Guiana - Lab288 P3 | ecosystem: Host-associated > Arthropoda: Insects > Digestive system > Gut ... | reverse complement strand
CGCTTTAAACCCCCCCCCCCCCCCGAGAAATCGCGCCCGGTACCATTCGACCCGACAGTCAGTCTGGAAGTCTGGAGAAGAGAAAAACCCTCTTGGCCGTGCCGGTAATTGTACCTTGGTTCCTCCTTTGTCCAAACCGTAACCTAGTCACTATCCTGCCTTCTACCTCGCATGAAGAAGGATAATGAATTTTCGAAACATTAGCCAAGTTCATATATTTTGTTCAGTTCGGCAACAAGATAAAATTGAACTTATAAAGAATTTCGATTAGACTAAACTGGGGCGGCGGGAAGGAAGTGCTTGCAAAAGTTCAGTGACAAATCCTTTATCTTCTGCATCCCAGCCAGAAAGTATAATTTTATCACTTACGTTTCGAAACTTGCTCTCTTTTCCTTAAAGAGCAATGCTAATACATTTTTCACTGTACGAAAACAAAATGTTGAGAGAATTTGGAACAGAGAAAGCAAGAAACAGGACGATGGAGAACAATGCTTATGATTAATTCATAATTTTACACTTCACCAAAAAATACAACGATGAAGAAACAAAGAACTAAGAGAAGTGCGCGAGCTGTAGCATGCATGAAGTGAAACCTAAAGTAAGAGATCACTTGGCATATCTCCGCTTATATTAAAGTGTAATATTAAAATCAATGTAGAAAGTGAAACGGGCGAATGTGGAAATGGTTCATCTCTCTTACTAGGTGAAGCAAGTGGTGGGCTCTAGCCAACACGTTAATGAACGTTAGAGTCCCATATAAGCCGACGAATTTCTAGAGTAGTTAAGGAGCTAGGTACCGGCTTCCTAAGGTCCATGGAGTTAGTCATATGCCCATAAAATTCGGAACACGTCTGCTGACTTTTCCCAGTTCAATAGAGCGTAAAGACGTGGAAGGAAATGAGTGTCACCTCTCCTGCCACATATCAGCCAGAATGGATCGGAAAAGACCAAACGTCAAGGTTCAGTAATTATTCCAGGAGATCCCACATTCATTCCACTCGGATCATGCCGTCTTACTATTTGATGGCAAATGGCTTACTCAAGAAAGGAGTGGAGAAAAATGTGGGTGAAATCAAAGCGGACAGTTCGCGTCGGAAGCGAATAGAAAGTCAATGACAGTCCTTATAAACACGTCAAGAAATATTAACTGTTAATTGCCAAGGAATTAATTTGCATCCAATGAGACCTTCAAGATGAATTATACATTGGGCAGAATGTGGAAAGGTGTTGCTGCGGACAGTGTAGATAATCTGAACCATGTAAGACGTGAAGTAAGAAAAATCTAGCAGTAACTGGCAGGAGGAGGATTTGCAGAATACAATGAAGGCCGTGAGAACAAGCAAACTCTCACTTAACGCTGCTGCCATCCATTCTAAGGTCCCGAGAAGGACTCTTAGAGCATATTTGGCTGGAAATAAGCAGAGTAGATCTAAACTGGGGAGGAAAACGTACTTTCACCACAGAAGGAGAAAGCGTTATTCAAGAGAATTAATAGGCTAGCTCAAACTGGGCACCCCATAACTTTTAAGATAAAGAGAATATGATGTTCACATACTGTGATAAAAGCAACATTACAAATCCATTTGCGAGGGAAAAAGGAATGGCTGGTCGTGTTTGAGTAGAGGGTTTATTTCGTCGAAATCCCATGACTGCAACCCGTAAAGCGCAAAATCTTAATCCTAGAAGAGCCCAGAAACTGAACTGCTTCATTGTGACTGACTGCTTTGCAAAACTAAAGCAAACAATGGAAAAACTAGAAGTAATGAGCGAACCAGAGTGCATTTATAATGTCGATAAAGGATGTAGATTGTGCGTTCACAAACAGCCTCTTTTACCGACACAAAAACGCGGAAAACGCGTTAATCTGGTTGCTGCCGAGCATGGGGACAAAGTCACCATCATGTCCTGTGGAAATGCTGTTGGATCAGCTATATTGCCAATGATACTCTTTGAAGGACAAAGAATGAAGGGAAAACGGCTTGATTAATTACCTCCAGGAGCTATAGCTCAGATGACCAGTCGTGGCAGTATGATAACATAAGCCTTTGCTAATTGGCTTATACATTTCAGCCGTTATAAAGTTGCAGGTTCCTGATTATTGGTGCTTGAGGGGGCGACATCACACCTGAATCATAGCACAGTGGGAGCCGCAGACCGCCATGATTACAAGTCTGTCTTTGGACCACTTGAGTATTACTGGGAAGAACATGTTCTGCTGTTTATAGCCACAGCACAGATCGCACTCTCACCAAACAGATATTTGGCAAGATTTTCACTGAAGCATGGGATAATGCAGCCACACCAGCCAACATTCAAGCAGGATTTCGTGCCACTGGCATATATCCCTTCAACCCCTCGATTATATCTGACGAAGCATTTGCTCCAAGTCTTGTAACACATTATTATGACGCTCAAGTCTCCAACATTGTGACATTGTTTGAGATGCCAGCAGTTGCTTCTCTGTCACAGAAAAAGACTCGCAAGGCTTCTCCGGTGCCTGGTATATCTAGCAGAGTTGCGCTAAGCACAAGTAATCCTGATGTGGTCTGTGCTAGAAAAGATTTTGCTGATATGAAAAGGAATGCCACCATTACACCTTCACAACAAACACCAGAACATTCACAAGTCTTAATACCAAATTCATTTCCGAGCATTTTGTCAACCCCATGGAAATTTCTGGCAAAAGCAAGAAAAAGGGTGTCATTGAAAAACCGGGCTGTAGTACTGAAAATTCATCTTTTCAGTGTAAAATAGCCATCAACCAGGGATGATAAGAAAAGTGTCACTCGTTCTTCTGAGCGAAAGAGAGGGCAAAACCCCCTCTACAGAAGTTTAAATAAAGTTGCTTCTGTTTCATTTGCCGAAGTGATGAAATACTAGACATACAAGCAGAGATAAAGAAGAATTTCTGCTTCTTTAAATAATACAACAATATCAGAATTATAGCTTCACCTTGTGGTACTGTCCATTTCACGTTTTCACACGTAACTGTAATAAATCTCTTCAATAAAACATCAGTTGTACACCTGGCTTAAAGAAATGTTGACTGGAAACGTTACCAGCACTCCTTGGCCAAATTACCCTCAGGGGTGCTGAAAATATGGCCAGTTGCAAACTTTTAAGAAAACTCTTTCATGTTCATATCCAATAGGATTTCATCAATGACCTTTTTTGTTTATACAGACAAATGGTCTAAGTAACAACCATGATAAGTCCTGAGTTTTCCTGCGATTTCAAGACGAAAAAATTCTGTTTTCTTGAAGGTTACCATATTCCCCTCAGGTACCTTACAATCAATCCATCAGTATGAAATAATACAGTATGCCAGAATTAAAATTTCTTATGTATATTCCTTACATTCCTAACAATACTTCACAGAAGAGGATGGAACTCTACAGTTAAAATGAAATAAAATTTATCCTTAAAAATATAAGTCAAAACATGTGGGCTTATCATAAGGTGAATGTCCCGCCGTTGGGAAAGTGTCCATTCCTGCACACTCTTTAACCATGTGACAATATTATTCCCTTCAATTAAGACTCCATCTTAGTTTTGTAAGGACATTTTATGAATTGTGGGTCCATGCTAGTGAACTACTCCACAGGCAATATTGTGTGCAACTAACTGGAAGAGGTTATAAGATAAAATTAATTATTCTGAACTGTACCCAAAACAATGGCTAAACCATTACAGAAAGAGGATGCACTGATTCATACAAAGCTACTACAAACCTCTGGAGACCCATTTCCTGCTTTTCATGAATTCACGTGAATCATTGCACTATGGGACTGCAGGTTATGATTGGATAGCATTGGTTTACCCTTTTCATCCCTTAGTACTAGACAGTAATTCAAGGGTTTCGGTCGTGGTGGAACTCGCAATATTCTGTGTGCTGGGAGGAGAGGGAAGACAGCGGCAAATCACCAGGACAAAAGGGAGAGTCATCTATGGACGCTGGTTTCAAGGAAGGTGGTCACTTTGGCGTCTGAGGTCCGGGCGGATGACCGTAATGAAAATGATATGTTTGTAGAGGACGAGGAAAATGGATAATAGGACGGAGGAGAAAGAGGTCAGAGGGTGAGAACGTGAAAGGCTCCTGAAGGAACCCTTAGGGCAATAAGCGGGAGAGCGGGGAGGAAAAATGCACACACATCAAAATGAATGGCACGACGAAGGTCTGAATGCACGAGATACTGTGGAACGAGTTGTTTTACAGGTATGACAGATATTGTATTTGTTTATTGTGCAAACAAATAATAGCGTAAATAAAGTCACACACACACACACACATATATACATAAAAAAAACAAAAAAATCTCAGTAATAAAGATGCAAAGAAACCAAACGAAAAAATATATACTATATATACTATATATATATATATATATGCAAGAAACAAAGAGAAGTATTTACATGGGGCGGAAAACTTCTTCAGAAGTCCTTTGCCACTCAAATATTCGATAGGTTCGCGGTCATTAATTTTTAGACAATTCACTCCCCTTGTATTTCTAGAGAATCAGAGATGCAAAATAAATCCAGTCAAAACACAGTTTTACTGGGTTTATTCGGCATCTCTGATTGTGGCGGTCATTAGAAGGACCGCCAGTACCCACATCTTTGCCTAACCAACATGCATTATCATCCTTCCAACTGATCAGTTGTGTACACTCCCCGATTGAAAAAGCGTCACTCAGTAATGGAAAACCCAATTACTGTTCAGTAAACTATCAAAAGGAAACATCCAGCAAAGCACAACTATGCAGCCATACTCAAAATTTTTGTCACCTCTTGTTCAGGCCCGTGATGACATGACGACAGCACTTTTGAAGTTGAAATGTACAGCTGCGCTTGAAAGAAGGCAAAGGAAAAGAGATATATACATACAGGGTTTTGGTGGAGTTACCTGAAGGAAGCAAACCGCTTGGAAGACACAGGGGGGAAAATAATATTAAACTGAAACTTCAACAGGATGGAAGGACATACGCTGGATTAATCTGGCTCAGGATAGGGACAGGTGGCGAGCTCTTGTGAACGCGATAATGAACCTTCGGGCTCCACAGAATACAAGAAATTTCTTGCCTAGCTGAGGGCTTTTCAAGAACGAATCTACTCCTTGGAGTTAGCAGGTTAGTTTTTTGTGCTTTGGTGGTTGTAGGTATCACCGCGAAATGGAAATCGACGTTACAGAGATCACTGAACTAGCTACGTTGTTAGTAAATAAGGCTGTACACTAATTAAACTCGATACCTGTCAGTGTGTGGCGTCGCTTGTTCTCCGCACCGTTTACCTACACAGCTGCACCAGTTCTATTCCGATAACTAGACAATGTTCAAACAATGCACCTACACCACATCAAACTACACTGTATAAATTTACGGTGCAGTTTGCTTATCAGCTTTCGCTTCCAAACGGCCACGGATCGTGACGTAATCTAGCCATCCATATGGTTACGTCATTCCATAGCAAACCTCTGCAGCATGAAATGGTGTGTCCAATACAGTATTACTGTGTATAAGGCAAATACTCCTTGTTTCTACGCACTAGGTACAACACTTAACCACAAACAAAAAATGTCGTACTAAAAGGAGTAGACGTGTGTAATCCAGCGGAGTGGATATACTGTAGTTTTCAAATACAGTAGGTTTACTGCTAATTTGTGTGCCTCGGTTTTGGTATTGAATGAATACAGAAATATAGTTTTGAAAAATTAATCACATCGTAAAGGTAAAGCGTTCCCGTTACAGGCCTGGTGTGGCCCCGAGGGTGGGTAGAGGTATAGCTCTACTCTTCCATGACCACGGCTCTAGAAGGGGGTGAGTGGTCAGCAGCACGCCCCGGCCGCACTTTACCCCCGGGAAAGTCCCGGTACCCACTTTACAGCAGTCTGGGTGGGCCCCAGAAACGGTCTGGACGGGCGGAAAATCTCGTCCCCACCGGGATTCGATCTCGGACCGTCCAGCCTGTAGTCAGTCGCTATACCGACTGAGCTACACGGCCGACTAATCACATCGTACATAGACAAATTATCCTCTCATGTATTTCTGTAATATTTTGAAACGCGAATTTCATGCTACGAATATGCAAAAATTTCAGTTCACAGCCAACACTCAGCCTCTAATACAACAGATCGATCGATTACCCCCTAAAGACTGAAAATAAAGCTACATTATATACAAACAAATTCAGTTCATACCTCACAGAGAAAACAGTGAGCTTCTGTGAGAATGAACAATTGGTGAATGCAGCAAAGGCTTAAAAAAACAAGACAGGCAAATAGGTATAACGTAACACTGAGGCGCGTTCTTGCAACCACTGTTGCGTTGGAAAAACAATAAGTAAACATTCTGGGCGCGTGCTTGTCTTTTTGCCTTAGTTATCCGACACGCAAAGGGCATGTGCCATATTATATCGTCATCTGTAACCTGTCTGGCTCTATCATATTTTCCCACATTATCTCATTACTGAACATAAAATGTGTGACTTGATTTTCTCTACAAATTTTGTCTGAAACTTTTCTCATTTTAAGAAGAATTCGCCGAGATATTCTGAAAAATGTACATATGTCTTCACGTAAAGTACCAGTTTTTCTTGTCAAATTCTAATGAAACTGGAATTTTATCGACAGATTTTCGAAAAATATTCACATAACATATTTCATAAAATTCCGTCCAGTGGAAACCAAGCTGTTCCATCAGAAAGGACGGTTGAACATAGAGAGAGAGAGACATAACAAAGCTAATAGTTTCGTTTCGCAATTTTACGAACGCGCCTAAAAACTGCTATTTACTGTAAGTCACATGAAACACACCAATACAATGTGTGGACAAAGCGCAGAGTTTTAAATCTTTAGTGTTAATACTGCATAAGGAAGTAAAAGCTAATTATTCTAGTGACAACACGAAACACACAAATACATTCTGTGGACAAAATGCAGTGTTTCATAATGTCACCACTACCAACACTACCATGTTTTGAAAGTTTAAATAGCTTCCACAAACAAATCAATGTGCAAATAAAAACTGCAGATCACAGCGTGGTTCAAACTATTTATCTTTACGAAGCAATTTCAGTTAATTAATAGTTGATCCGCTTGTCTCTTTCCATGGAATCCCATGGTTCATCATCCTGTTCGTCAGAAACCCGCCACTGTAACACATCTTCAGCCAGCTGATTCCAGTTAATACCCACGGACTACTCTCATAGGCTATCTTTCGTTTGGTATCTCCAATTAAATTTCTGTGTGCCCTTTTCATATACTCTATAAATGCTATAGGAATCTTACATGTTTTGTGCAAACGGTCATGTACTTACTCGAAAACATTTACAGATACCATTATTAATTAGTACTCTCTTCCTAGACGTGATGGAGTGAAATGTAAAGATCTGACACCCGGCTTTTGAAAATACCAGGAAGAAATTTCGATTTTCATAAAAGTAGGAAATTTATTCATTTTTTGATAAACTATCAACACTTCAAAGAAGATTTTAACTGTACTGTTTAGTTGGCCAAATTATCAAACAATGACGCACATTAAGAATTATTTGCTTTTAACCAGTATGATTACCAAAAATCGTCGGAAGACTTTTTTTGTCACATATAGAAACGTTTGAATGAAAGCAAACTCATTTTGCGTTCCATTTTTAGTGAGTGACAGAAAGACAAGGAGTTCACGGCGAACTCATCCCACGTTCTTGTTCCTGAGATACACAGTCCTGCACACAAGTATTATGATCTTTGCTTTATTGTATTGTTAAAAACAATAGTTAGGAAGAAACTGCCTTACTCGTGGCGGACGTAACCTCCAATTTGGCATCAGTGTCATTTTTGTCAATTATTTACAAATAGCTGTTTTATACATAATACATTTTTTATCTGTTGCCCTAATGACATTTCACATGTCAAACTGAGAGCTAAAGAAACTTTTCGCTGTCCGCTAATTTGTTACCTCACGTTTTTTAAAGAAAGATATTACACACGACGAATAATTTCTTTAAAGATCTGTTATGACATACACAATTTCGGGACGTACACAAATGTCCCTAAATTTACTCTCGCCCACCAAGCTGGTGTTTCGGCCATGTGGCCACTGCTAATTATAGAAAAAAATTACGAAGTTGAAGTGTCCTCTCATGGCCAACGTTCGTACAAAGCATCGTTCCTGCCCTTTTAAGAACGGAAAACAGAATAACAAGTACCGGTGATGAACAATGTTTTCATTAGTCCATTTCGATTTTTTCACGAAGGAAAATATTAATAATGGTCATTCCTTTCGGCACCAGGCAGTGATGCCGCATAGCGTGTTCGTGCTAATTAGAGATTTCCCGTGAGGGTTTCAACATCCATGCTTAAAGCTTCAACACCGAACAATGTTCAACTTCATGATGTTATTATTGAAATTTTTTTCTCTCTTTCGTTTTCATCTTCCCAGGTGGCCTTGGTTGAAGTTCAGAACCCAAGCGAGCCCCTTGTTTTAAGAGTGCCCGGGGGAGAATCCCTTCATTTGCATATTCTGTATTAAGCAAATCTAGCATTCATCTGTTTTGCTCCTTTCGGCTGACTTAAGTCATGCTAATCACAGCGCCCGACTCACTCTCTCCCCACTCAAACCCCGCCACCACCTTTATTATGTTCTTTTAACGCGTAGCTATGCAAACGCAAGGTACATAGCTCACAGCAGCAAGCGAACTGCAGAATTCAAAGGCACTTCTACACTTCTGGATACATCACGTCCTGGACTACATTTTGGCCTGTTACAGATATATTTTCCCACTTACGCAAAACAATTTCTCCATCGAACCAGAAGCCAAAAGCCTCGACAAACGAAAGAAGGAACTCGATAATTCTTGCAACAATTTTCGCAGTTATTGCTACAAAGATATTCATATCAGAGTCATGTATTTTTTTTCGTAATTTTTTAAACATTCTTTACAACGGAATAAACTATCAAATAAATCTGCATATTTTAATTAAAAATATATTTTATTATACTCCCGCGAATGTGTTCTGGTGGCTTGTTTTAAGCTTTTATTGACAATATCTACCTAATACAATTCCATTCTAGTTTCTTATGAAATAAAGGTTACGCTTGTCAGACTCAAGAGACGTTATGCTTTTTGGGGGAAATTTTAGTGCAAATTCCCAGTAAGAAATTTCAAGTGAGTCCTCTGCTAATTTCGAAGGTACAAAGACCAACAAAATCCGACCTTACCACTAGGTACATAATCCACCATCTATCTGTCCGTATGTAAGCCTGTCTTGCTGCTGGAAATCTACTGGGTAGTTTCGGAGGTTACAATGGGCTGGACGGAGTAAAAGAAAAGCTCTTTATAGCAAGCCTATACTTACTCTGTTCACTTTGTACTTACAAAGAACCGTTACATGATAATCCATAAGTGTTAGTCACTTTTACAAAAATAAACTGATAATAGCCGAACACATTATACTGTATAAATAAGAAATATTTATTTTTGTCGTGGTCTTTCTTGCACCCTCCAAACAAATTCCGGGACAGTATTCCTCCAATAGACTAACAGTCTAATAGTCTAATAGACTGTCACACACATTTTACAAATCTGCAATTAATAGTCATCCCAATATCAACGGTATGCCGTATGAGCTACTGGCAACCAAAATCTAATAACGATCTTTTGCTTGCACTGCCCACAGATCCTGTTCTATTTCTTGTCCTTACTTTTAGCCTTGTGAGTTTAAGATACCAGACTATCTTCACTGTCATCACTCGATAATCACGAACAATATAGCCCCACAACCATAAAGGCGTAACGTATTAATTACATTCTCAACAATAAGTAACAGAATAAAATTGCATTCTCACCACAAAAAAAAACTTCAGGCTGTTTTAATTCGGGGGAATTCTTGCTAAAATTAAGTTAAACTTTCGCTTTCTCATCTTATGTCTTGAAACGTAACGACTAAAATACAAAATAAGATAGATTAGTTTGTATGGGTCTTTCGCATTACGGGAAGAACGCGCTACAAACGGAGGACGTTTCAGAACAGGGCTGAAGGGGGAGGAATAACGGGCGCTCGAAGAAAGTTGCGTAATTTGGACTTTGACAATTCACATTTACCACTCATTATTTTCCCCCCTATCCCGGTAGCCGCGCGGTCTACGGCGTGGGTCTGCGTCCTCTCACCCAATATGATTGCGGGTTCGAATCCGGCCGGGGCATGGATGTCTGTCTCTTGTGTGTTGTGTGATGTCAGGTAGAGGTTTCTACAACGGGCCCATCACTCGCCCAGTGGAGCCCTACCGATTGTGGTGTGTCTTGAGTGTGATCGCGGAACTTCAACAATGGGTAGGTGTATTCCCACTAGGGTTGTCGAGCCATGGAAATTAAAAATTCTCGACATTTATGCTATGTATTTCAGTCCTCGTTTTTCTAAACATTACATTTCCTGTTAACGGTACTAAGTACTCATGCCTACAGATCCTGTTCACATTTTGCCTTTATTCCTCCATTATGACGTATCTCTATTGCAGCGTGTCGTACGACGACTTGGAAAATGCTTAGGATGCATGAAACATTATACTGTCCCTGTATCGAATACCCTCTTCTCGAAGTCACATATAAGGGATGAAGGTAGATATGAACACGGGACATTAATTGGAAGGAAAATGGGTGGGCTACTGAGACAATCCCAAATGAGTGACTAAGTGAAAAATCTCTACCCACACCAAGCTTGGAACTTGAACGTGTAAAATATCTCATTTAACCCCTTACTTTTTTACATGCCTGGTGCTAAATTCCACATTCATGAGGATACAAAAATAGGTTTTATAATTTTTTTAATTCATACGCATATGCGTTTGCTTTTTACTACGTAGCACGGTTTCGCATTTTGCAAATTGTTTCCCTATAAATGTAGCTGTTTTCATTTCATTAACAGAAATTTTCATATCAAATTTTCCCATTGTTCATTTAAACATAAAACAACATCCGGAAGGAAAATTTTACTACACGAAAATTTAACAGTGTGGTAAACCATCGACACAAACAGCAGCATACCTTGTAGCTCATCCTTCTCAGTTTAAGTGTATGTCGTAACAACCGGCAGATATACTCTGTGTTCGATGCTTAAATTTTACGTTTGAACTGAGACAATGACGTGGCCGTTGAAGGTATTTATAAACAAACGTGAATATTTGCCGTAGGAAAACATCACTTATTTATTCCTTTCCGTGTTCTAAGATATACGTGGTGTATTTTTACATGGCTGGGAGCAACAAACAACTGCGTTTAGTCTCTTACAGCTCAACATAGCAGTGACTGCCAGAAAGACAGACAGGCACAAATCGACAAGGTTAAAAATGAGAAGTGCACAGAGTTTTATGAGATCTGACTAAAATAAAATTATGTAAATATTACAAGCACACGAAATGCATTCTAGCCATGTGACTGTGAATATACAACCATATTAATAAATTATATTATATTACAACACAATACGTTGAAGGATACAACAAAATTCATGCAGGCATACACGCTCCAATTTTGAGCACACACATTTCTAAGAACTGACGACGGTAGGAACACATAAATGTTATAAATACAGACGAATCATCAGCAAGTAAGCCACACGGCTCAACGTTAAACTGCATTACATTACTTCACAATAAAACAAACACAGTCCTGTAAGTCGCTTCACATACATTATAATCACAACCCATATAAACACTACTTTGTTTAAAAAGAACTAAGAACAGGAAGTGAAAAAGAGTTTGTACAGAAATTGTTCGAACTGTTGTCCACCATGTTCAATGCGCACTGAACATCCACTGATCCACAAATTGCTGCACAGAGTTTTTATTTGCACTGAAACCATTTAATTCCCTATAAACTTGTCTCTTCATTTGCAAAATATCAGCAGGTTTCTTGTTGTACACTCTGACCTTGCTTGTACCCCACATAAAAAATTATGAGAAGTATGATTAGGTAACCTTGAGGGCCACTCAACCGTTATACGGCAAACGCTCCACATCGGAAAACTCCCATCAAGAAAAGCGAAATTTCTGCACCCAGAATGGGGTAGAACTCCATCCTACTGCCAGATCACACTTCAAACGTCACGGTTATCTTCAGTCTCCGACATCATTCTGCTTTTCATTAGCTTCAGGTAGCTGTTTGCAGCCACTACCCAGAAGCCTATACCACATGAAATGTCATCTCATCAATAGGATCAACAATCTCGTTCGTAAGAGTAATAATATTCCTATTCATTATAGGAGAAAGAACTACATCAAACCGATTAATTCTATTCCCTACACACACAAGAATCTCAGTAGAGTGGCTATAAAACTTCCCAGCACCAGAACACAGATACTCAGAACTGCCAACCATCTCATTAACTAACTAATAATCTAACGTGGCAGATAAGTGCATTGGATTTAAGCTCCACAAATAAAGTTTTCAAAACTTTCATTAGAAAAATGACAACATGAATAAATCTGACACTACAAGACAGAGCCTCGCCCGTCACAGAACAATTAATTTTCTTTCATGACCATGCACAACCATCACACCTCCAACCCAAAATGCTGTTTATCCACCACTCGATGTAAGTTTCTAGCACTCCGGCAAACACGCGTGTCGAATTATCCTGTCGCTTGTCTTCATTCTTGCTTCATCTGCCCACAGGATCTTCTTTGTAAATTATGAATCAGGCTTGTAAACCGTCAGAAATAGCTCACAGAATTCCGTCTGTCTGGGTCATCATTCACCTGTAGAAGTAAGGGGAAGATGTTTCGATTCCCAGAGTATGTAATGCTAAGTGTCATTTCCATATCTCTTTAACATCTTCTTAGCGACTTCTTAACACTAAGTACAAAAGAGCACGGCACAGTTTGTGTCTTTCTCTGACCTAGCAGATCTTCTCTTGCAACTTCTTTGTAAGAATGCAACACTTCTTCTTTCCTCAGATCGCACAGTGACTTTATGGCTTGCTTGTTTCGGTGGTAGTTGAGACTCCTGGGAACTTTTCAGCAAGTCCTGCAACTACATCTTCAGGCGTCTTATTCTTCTTATACCAAGCTTACTCTTCGCTTTTTCGTCATTTTTATTTCTTTTTTGAGTGATCTGAGCATGAAAATTGAGTGCACACACCAATGACACGACACCTGACAGAAATAGGTGTTAATGTAACCAAAAACACACACACCTATTAATAAAATACCTGGCAGTAACAAGATTTAGTGTAACAAGAAACACACACCAGTGATACAACACCTAAAGGCAATAAGAATTAGTGTAACCACACACGCACGCACACACACGCAGGCACACACACACACCTGTGATACAATAAATGACAGTAATAAGAGTTAGTGTAACCAAACACACACCAGTGATATAATACCTGACAGAAATAAGAGTTAGTGTTATCAAACACACACCAGTGATATAATACCTAACAGAAATAAAAACGTAACCAAACACACTCATATATACACCAGTGGTTCAACACCTGACAAAAATAAGAGCTGGTGTAACTAGCGTTTTGTAGAATGTTGCACACGAGGCTGAACGCACTTAAAACGCAGTTAAGTCATTCTCTGTTTCCGCAGAGCAACTTATAAGACATCCGGTAAAATGCAGAAATATAATACACACGCGTGGGTCTGGTAGCTCAGTCGGTATAGCGACTGACTATGGGCTGGACGGTCCGGGATCGAATTCCGGTGGGGACGAGGTTTTCCGCCCGTCCAGACCGGTCCTGGGGCCCACCCAGCCTTCTGTAAAATGGGTACCGCGTCTTTCCTGGGGATAGAGGCGGCCGGGGCGTGGGATTGAACCCCCACCCCTATCTAGTGCCGAAGATCCTAGAAAAGAGTAGAGCTATACCTCTACTCATCCTAAGGGCCTGCGTGGCCTATAAAAAGAGTGAAAACCTACCTAATTCACACACACACACGCGCGCTTGCTTTTCTGGGAACCGAGATTGTAAAAGTACATATTACACACACAAACAGATAGTACATATTATTATGCCTTAAGCAAACATAGCCCTAAATATACACATTAGCTTGTACATATACGAGTACGTACGTAACTGCAAGAAAACACAGAGTTCAGAAAATAAGGAAATACGGCGTACAATTCTGTAACTAAAGAACAAACAGTGATCGCAATTGTGTCACGGAAATTAGTTTGCGAGATGTAGCACTTACTGTCAGCGATGAAGCAAAACCCTGGCTGCTGCAAATTTAATGTGGTCGGTAGTTGTTACCAGGTGTGACACGATGGCTAATAACAAACGAAACACACCTCTACCTCTACGAAAAGGGAAGATAAAAGCTCGTCCTACGATATAAAGGCCTCAAGATGTAGCGAGGACAAGGTGAGAAAGTAGAGAGAAAACAATACAATTAAACCCAACCCGTTATTCCTATAGCTGAAAATGAAGAGACCAAAATATATGAGTATGAACTGTAAATTTGTTTTCTGGCCGACTCGTGTCATTCCTGAGTACTGACGTAAACCTTCAACTAGCGTTGTAAAAAAGACTCCTAAATTGCTCCCACGCTCGAGCAGAAAAATCGAAACTGCCGTCTGGAGAGCAAGTTTCTTTTTTATGTTGCTACTTCCTAAGTTCGTGAACTCACACACATCATTCCTGTAATTCTCAGAACAAATTCCTTTACCACCATTTTATAACGTGGCAGCTATTCTGTGGTTACAGCATTATGTAAAAGTAATGTTAATTTCCATGATAAGCGTTTTAAACTTCCACATTAGTAGTTCCCGAAGTACGTGCGCATGCCCCGGTACGGCTGTTTTCTTAGTCCCTTTATGTCGCGCTTTGCAGGTATGTTGCTCACATATTTTCTGAATGATTGTGAGGTGGTTCCAGTTGCCTGTTATTGCTCGGTTTATTAGTAGCAGCAGAATTATAATCATCGTCATCATCATCTACATTACCAAGATACGTACTGACTTTACGAACAGAAAGACGAATGCTGTGACTTAACACGGATACAAATTTTATAAGCCGTTAGCAATAGAAGTCTT
>Ga0123353_10007154_pt1 | contig 15030 bp, 7 predicted proteins | sample TergutLab28metaG_3_FD_92763 | JGI IMG/M metagenome (GOLD analysis project Ga0123353, IMG submission 92763) | Labiotermes labralis P3 segment gut microbial communities from Petit-Saut dam, French Guiana - Lab288 P3 | ecosystem: Host-associated > Arthropoda: Insects > Digestive system > Gut ... | reverse complement strand
TTCATTCATTCCATTGGCATGTGCAGAATGTGATGATTCCTTGCCGTTCTCAGGAGCTTCTTCCATTCCTCTCTGTTATGTACTTTTTCCTGCCACCCTTCTCCACCAACTACTCTTCCATCCCCTCTCACCTCATCTTGCCATCTATTTCTTGGTGTACTTCTCAGTCTTGCTGTTCCCAAATTCATATATGATACCCTTTTGGGAATTCTATTTTCTTCCACTCTCTGTACAAGCCCAAACCAACATAAAAGAAGAAAATACACTAGAAAATAATATGAAAGTGAAAAAAATATATATATCTTGGGTAATGAATGTAAAAATTAAATTAGATGTATACCTTCTGGATTTGGCAATTGGGTAAGTGTGTAACTTAAATCACCAAAATTCCTGGCCAGACATTAAGCTTATCAGTGCTTCATTTTCACACAGATCAGTATATAATGCACGACTGATGTGATAAGCTGTCACAAAATAAATTTTCAGTGGATTATAAAGCAAACAGTCACAACAAAGACGGACTTAAGTGTTAATTTTACCTCATAGTTAAAAGTTTGATTCATTCTTGCTTTATTTCATGGAACTTTGTTAACAGTATAGATTTAACAGCATCAACAAATTTTTGGGAACAATCAGTTTCCACCTCCTTTTAACCCTGGTTTTATCTGCTTTTGATTTTTTAGGGCAAGAATTTGTCAATAATGTTCTTTTTCCTCAACAGGAAATATAATTAATATAAATTATGAACAATGACCTCTTTGAGCCTCAGTGAATTCAGTATCATTTACATCATTTCTCCAGCAAAAACTCATTCGGAAGAAATTAAATGAATCTGAGGTCTGACATTCTCACATTGGTGAATGTTAAGATTATGGTCTTCCAGTATGCAATGCCTTGTAGTCTGAATGAGAGGTACAAAAACTTATGAGAAAGAAACTTTCCACCCAAAATATGGACACAGAGGACTCTTGCAAAACAACAGTACCTATTTCATCACACTTACATAAAGGCTTCACATCCCAGAATTACCTTTCGTCTCTTCATCAGCTTAATGTTTTACACACCCACATGCATCTTTAGTACAGAGACTGAAATTAAAAAAAGCTATAATATTAATTTGTGCATTGCAATATTTGTATCAGATTTTCAACTGAGGTATTTAAATTTGGCATTTAGCAGGTTTCATTTTCTATAACTAGAGCCACAAAATGTCAACAGCAAATACTGTGGCCATATGGCAAACAACTTCCAATTAGTAAGCCTCACTTTGATATAATAATATAACAAAACACCAAGTTTTCCTATATGAGATATTCAAATTCTCAGACAAGAGGAACGAGGGAGAGACAGAGGGGTATTTTATTTAAAAGTATTGTTGCGGGAACTGTTACCTTGTGGGCAAGGAAACTCAATAAATAATTTTTGTTTTTAAAAGTTCACAATTTATGTTAGTGGCGGCAACTGTAATTACTCGCCCCGAGCGCCAAAAAACTGGCTACGCCACTTGTAATGAGTACTTCAAGACAATTTGCCAGTAAGACTGCACTGGTCAAATGTTTTAAACTTTTTCAACATGGATGAAATTAGACGCTTTTTACTAATTAAGGTGAGCTTGGAATAAAAACGACGAGCAAAATATCGTAGCACGTACACATTTTGTGTTCTACCGCACGCATTTTTCCTCCCGCCAAATGCCACTTGCGTCGATCTTACACACATATACATATTCATTCACAGATCCATCACCCGCACAAGTCGGATTGAATGTGGAATTCGTCTTGCCCTCCCCTATCAAAACCACGGCCCTGTCAACATCGATCCTCAACCGGACCCCAAAGAAACGGAATTTTGAACGGCAAGCAACCTACGAAATGTCTTCACAAGAACTTAATTTCCTATGCACTGGAAAGCAAGTTGTCCAAAGAATAGGACTTGTTTCTTAATTTTGACCCTACAACGAATGTGAACGTCTGTTAAATTTATGTTATATACGACGGTAATGATAATGAACAATATTAGAACGTAAATGTAATGATAAACATCAACCATGACACACTACAGAGCAGGTTTCTCTAAAGATAAGCCATGTTACCGTGTGGGCACATATGTGTACTAGGACGGCAGGGTAGTCTTCTCGCATACAAGAACGTGGAATAAACGATTTGACTACGTGCTCCATTTTTCACTGTACACTGTACTGCATTATCGTGGATCAGAGTTCACTATACTGATGATGAATGGCGGTTTAGAAAACGCGGTATGGAGTCATCTGTACACTACGCATAACACTACTGGCACAGATTACTTATGACTACGGGTGACTGGCGGTCACAGAGCATATATACATATATTGCGCTGCCTTCGAAGTAACGTCCACACATCACAGACGTGTAAAGTACCGGAGGTACACGATAGGTGCGCTGTAGTATGTTGTTGGTTGAATATGTAGATGTTAGACTGCGGAGTGTTCGAAGTAATTTGAAATGTGGAATGAAAAATCAAAATGTACCTTTTATGTCGTAACTCAAAGCTGTTTATGTGGTGATGAACTTTGAGGGGATAACTGCTTGTCACAGTAAATCTACTGACTACCCCTATTAGGTACATAACGCTTCACAAAACATTTGTTGCTTACACAATTCCTTTAACCTACTGTGATGTTGCACCTATTCAAACGCAGAGCTGTGATTTTTTCCGGATTCTCATTTGTGTTAGGTTGTACTCTGACTGTTAATTTGTTAAGTACATATAATTGTACAGAGAAAACGAGTTTCCAGTATAAACGCAACGATTCTTTATTACGAAAAGGCACCGCGAATTCCAAATTTCTCGTTATCCTAATTCTGTCTCAACCTGCCGGTGCATATAGAAGAAATGTAATTCGTGGCACATGGCTTTCATTATGCAGCAACATTTCCTACGTTCAGTACTATTTTGTTATAGGCGGTGCCGGTTTTACAGAAGAAATGCGAACGTTTATTGAGGAAGAACAGTCTGCTCATGACGATTTGATAGTGCTGCCAAACGTTTATGACGAGTATAGAAGTTTGTCATATAAGGTGCTTCAGGCGTTTGTATGGCTCGATAAGTTTAAACACTTTCAGTACCTGTTAAAATGTGACGATGATTCATTTGTTCTAGTTGATAAGGTTGTTTCAGAATTGCAAACAATAAGACTGACAATGGGGCATTCACTTTACTGGGGGTTTTTTAATGGACGAGCTCAAGTTAAATTAAGTGGAAAGTGGAAAGAATCTAATTGGATTTTGTGTGATCACTATCTACCATATGCCTTGGGAGGTGGATATGTGCTGTCTCAGAAATTGGTACACTTTATAGCTGTCAATGCCAAGTTCTTAAGGTAAGTTCCATGAACTCATCCTGATGATAATACATATTGGTTGTCATTACATGTTTGCATACAACTGTGTCTCTTTACAGATTATATAACAGTGAAGATGTATCAGTTGGGGTTTGGTTGTCAGCAGTGGCAAATATCACCAGGCAGCATGATCCACGCTTCGATACTGAATTTGTATCACGTGGTTGTTCAAACACCTATCTTGTGACACACAAACTTGATGAAACAGTAATGAGGAAGATGTTTGTCACAATAAAAAAGTCTGGAAGATTGTGTGATATAGAATACAAAACAAGAAATTCATATATTTACAATTGGAATGTACCACCATCAAAGTGTTGCATTAGAAATGACTCAGACATACCATAGTGGGAATTTCTGGAAACAAACATTGTGAATTTTTAATTTATTGTATATACCATTTGAGTCATTGACTATGGCTTTTGTGTTGTTCTCCATGTATTGTTACAATTTAGATCCATTTGTAAAAATATATTGAATCACACTCTTTAGCAGTTGAAGTAACATATATGATGTATCATTTGAAAACAACATTCTAAACACACCACAAAAAAAAAAAAAAAAAAGTTCAATTTCCTTTTCCTATAAAGTGACTGCAAGAATTGCTCCTATTCTGAATGTTCCTGTAAACAAATTTCATGCTTTTTTTTCAGAATGCCTTTGGTTAATATATTTAACCAAATGATTTCCATTATGGACACTTTTAAGTTTAACCTATGATGCTACATGTACAGCAATTAAAATTATTGAACAAGAAGTAGAACCTTTGGAGATACAATTCTCAGAACACTAATAGAATACATGTAACTTTATGCATGACTGTAAGGTAATCCCCCACCCTACCCTTTTAAAATGCTGAATTAGGTAACATTTCTTGTCTTATATTTGGGTAAATGTGGCATTCGATTTTGTTTTGTCAGAATACCTATAAAAAATCAACTGAAAGTTTTGAAAGTAAATGCCTCAAAATTAACATTAAATTTTTGTAATGTTTCACAGCTATTAAAATCATATGTTTGTCATGTCTATGGCAAATAAATGAAAATTAGTACTATCTGTACAGCAAGTCTTTGGGAGTTGGTGCATGGCCCCAGAAACGAAGGTTACACAGATGTTGGCTGTTTGTAGGGGAGTGGTGCAATGCAAGCAGCAGAACATGGCCAACAGGAAGGGCACATGGGCAACAAAACAGATGCTACAGAAGTGTAAATGATGACAGTAAAAAAGGTATAGAGTATGCTAGTACCCAACAATGTATGTTTAAAACAGACAAGTGTGTGTGTTGGATCACAATGGAAACTTTAACAATACAATGTGCAAATGCAGTGCACAAAGACACAAGTGTCAATTTGTGACAACCATGAAGTTTGCAGGAGACAACACAAAGTGTCAAAACGTGTTTGTCATAAGCAAAGCAAAATTTTGATAAAGGTAGTTATATACTTCAACAGCATAGATTTAAAATCCCCCTAGCATTAGGGCTGAATTTTTGGCACTTTATTTGTAACCGGTTCTGCCACAAAATGTTTGTGTATGTATACATACCTAGTCGCTACGCTGACAATGGTATCCTGTCTCTGCACAATGTACGTGATTAATTTAAACTATCTTTTAATATATACTACACTCAGGGCACTTTTACTTTTCTCCACTTACCTCTTCTGCCATGAGTTTAAGACTCACCTAAGGTCCAGCTTTTTTTCTGAAATGATACTGATAAATATCTGACTACAGTAGCACATGGTGCAAGATTCTATCTTCTGGGATGTTACACTGGTGTCAACTAGTAAACAGGTATTGGTGTTTCAAAGAATTATAGTGCCTTCATCTTCTTTGACTGCTTGACCCTGAATACGAAGGCGCAGTGATCATCTGACATGGCAGGTATGAGTACAGTAGGGTCTCGTTTTGCAATGGTTCATTTTACGATTCACTTATACGACCCTTGTTGAGTTGGACCGAGCAATCCCGACTTGTGATGCATCACTTTCGCAACTCCAGCGTCCTTTCTCTTCTTAGTACACTTCTAGCTCCTTTCCAGTATGCATGTGTTTCTTCTTTTTTCTATTTTAGTGCAGTTCTTTTAAATTTACTGTGATTTTTCCACCCATAATGTCCATAAAAAAAAAAAAAAATAAATAAAGACAGTTGACGTTACATACTTTCTTGATGTCTTCTGAACCACAGTCTGGGCCTTCTTCAACAAAATAAAAAGCGATTTGATTGATATTTTTTCAATTATCTAGGTTATTTTCTATATAACTAATTCCTTAAATTAAAATTGTATGTCATAAGTAAAGAAATATTGTAAATTATAAAATTATTTGACTAATTTGTGTGGACCATGAACCTATCTCAATTTAAACCATTTAAATACTACTCTTTTACGATGATTCGATTTACAACCAAATATTCGAGAATGTAACCCCGTCATAAAACAAGACCCTACTGTGTAACATCCCAGAGGACTTGCATCTTCACAAGCACTCTCACATAGCCAAATTTTTGCTCAATGTCATGATCAGCAGCAGCTCAATGGCCCTAGGTGGGCCTTGACTTCATCAGATGTCTTGCACCATTTTCTTGGGTCTTTGAATGTCCTCCAATTCATAACATCAACATTGGCCAAGGTGTCTGCCACACAATCCACCCATCGTAGTTTTGGTCACCCTGCTTGTTTGTGATCCCCTGGATTTAGCAAATGAGTCATTTAATTATCACTGCCTCATCCAACCTTATGACATGCCCAAACTATCTCATCCTTGGAGCCTTCATCATAACAGCTGTTTGGTTCTTTAGAAAGACAGTATAATTCATACTTACATCTCATCAGTATAATTCATACCTACATCTCATCCACCAGACTCCTCCTCCCTGCACTGATCTGCAGATTTTTCCTAAAATTCCTTCAAAATTGTTGAGTCTCTTATACATTTGAAATGGTCCATGTTTCACAACCATATAATAATACCAAATTTGTATGAGTTTTATACAGCATAATTTTGGTTATACTAGATAGGAAACTGACACTTGTTGGCAGCAAGAAGACTTGCTCCATCCCCTCAACTAATATTGTAATTTTCACACATATGGAACTGAAATGTTTATCTGCCTAGTCCCTTTCTTGAAAGAAATATTCTCTTAGCCTTGTGAAACAGACATGTTTTGTCTCGTGTTAAGGCTGCTGGTACACTAAAGCAGTAATATCATGTAACTCAAAGGAATGTCTACCTACACTTCTTTAGACTGCTTGTACACTAGTCTGCCATATAAGATGCCTCATTTGTAAGTCACACCTGGGTTATCCTTCTGGTTGGTACTTATGCCAAATGGCAGTGATTGCTGAAAACAGTGTCTTTATGGAGCAGTCAACAGGTACTTATGCTTTGGTCAGCACTGCCACATACTTTGCAGTAATATCAGTCTCTCTCTCAAGAACTCCTCAAATTCCTGACATGAATATTCACTGAAATTGTATCAAGTTATGAAGCAGTCACAAGCTAGCTATGCTTCAGTCAGTCCTGCAGCACTGTCATACTTTGTTAACAAACTCTATTAAATGCTCTCTTAGGAACTTAAAAATTTATGACATGAATATTCAATAGAACTATTAACCCTTATCCTGCTATTGTGGAGAATATGGTGAGCTCCTAATAATGCCAGCAGATGGCAGATGGGATTTAATTCGGCGTTTGAAGGGTTAAGTTATGTACTTATGCTTTGATTAACATTGCAGCATTGTACTTTACCAATAAAATGATTCAAACTGCTTCTTAAGAACCCTTCAAATTCATGGTGTGAACTGTTAAGTGACATTATTACGTTATAAAGCACATGAGAAGTACAAAAGCTTCAGTCAGCTTTGCACTATCATACTTTGCTCATAAATTTTCATTTTATTACCGTGCAATGTGATAACAATATTTATTAAGACCAACTAATTGCACATACTTGTCAAACCATAAAAATCACATTATCTGATTAAAATGGATTTAAAATATCTCCTACGTGTTTCAATCCCTCTATGGGATCATCCTCAGGGAGCATAAATTAGTGTAGGAATGAAGTTAATAAGACAGAGACTGTACATGAGGTTATCTTGTAGCATGCTGTTTTGTTTATGTTATGTCCGTCTGGTTCGGCCTGTGTTCATCCTCCGCTGTGAGTGCTCACAGTGGAGGATGAACACAGGCCGAACCAGACGGACATAACATAAACAAAACAGCATGCTACCAGATAACCTCATGTACAGTCTGTCTTAGTAACTTCATTCCTACACTAATTTACGCACCCTGAGGATGATCCCATAGAGGGATTGAAACACGTAGGAGATATTTTAAATCCATTTTAATCAGATAATGTGATTTCTATGGTTTGACAAGTATGTGCAATTAGTTGGTCTTAATAAATATTTGCTCATAAAATTTATCAGCTATCACAGGAGACTCACAGTATCCTTGTTGGACTATAAAATATATGAGTAGATTAGTAATAGGGTTATCCATAGAAATCACAACTGGATACAAGAAGTGCTGACATATCAATGGGCTTTATACTAGTAGTTTATTTAATAATTCTTCCAAAAGGGCATAAGTTGTGTAGCATTGAATGCCAGTGACGATGAAACGTAGAAACACGATTGTTCATAATCTTGGCTAAAAACACTGATGTTTAAAATCTTGGTGTTATTACAACCAAAGATGCAGCTGAGAAAAATGAATGTCTGGAAGTCATTAGCCAAGAAAATGCAAAGCAACTGGTGGCCATTTATATCCTGGGTCTTTTGCAGAGTACACAGGGCACTTAACTGCAACTCCAAAGGGCCAGGGACATTCCTTCCAGAGTACAAAGTTTTATGTTCTTAATATTATTTATCCCACAGTCCAAGCTCCCTCATGCGTGTCTGGAAGTACTTCTCAAGAGCATTCGCACATCGATAATACTCAGTATCAGGACTGTTGTAGAGGCGACAGTTGGAGAAGATCCGAGTCATATCCGCGATGAACAGTCTTCGAGTTGTGTAGTAGCGAGCCTTTAGGCGGTCACCCATTGTTTTCAGGTCTGTTAATACAATAATATTATTATCAATTTACAAATTGATGAACTATTACCTATACACTAAATATGAATACACCCTCTTATGTAACTTACCCATAGGATACTTGATGTGATCATAATAATCTGGAACTTCATTCTTATCAACTGGTTTAAGAAATGGCCAAGAAGCAGCATGGTTTTTTACCTAAAACAGAACATTAGTTACACAGCAATCAAGTGGCTGGAACTGCAAAACTTCAGCATAAGTAATAAAACCGTGTACTACTAATTATCTTGTCATCTAAGATGAACATAACCAGATTTTTCCTGTTCAAAATTTAATCACCATACTTCATTGTTGTGGCCTATGTACCTAACCGCACGAAAGTAGCTCACATGCAATAATCAATTAGTATTTTTCCATGCTACAAATGTTTACAGATAATATGTAGACATAACTGTATCCTACCTTAATGCAGTTTCATATTTCTAGCATCGACAGTTCAGTAATTACCGCAAATCAAAAATCTATGCCTTGAATAGCCTGTACCACAGTACTAATGGGAAAAAGAACTAGCTTAAATACAAATTTTCATTCATATCACATGCATCTTTCATACCTTAGAATTAGTCCTGATTCAAGTGCAATTAATTTCTTTTTTCCCCCTCAGTTTTGGATTAAAAACAGCTGTATTTTAAGTACCAAAACAAAATTAAACTGATGCATTAGACATAATTACAATTTATATTCTTAAAAAACGCATTAATAATTTACTGGGCTCAAAACTTACTGTTGTCAGAACATTTTTAAGCGTTGAGAGTAATGTATCTGGATCATTACACTCTTCTGTAATTCGAGCAACCCTTGTTGCTCTGGCAACTGGCCTCCATCCTGTCTCTCTAATGCCAGGAATACTTTCCACAGGAATTCCCCGGACACCTTCTCGAAAACATGTTAGGCCAGGATGAACTTTCTGAACCTCCTGCTGTCTCATTTCAATCAGTTTCTTGACAACCTAGGACAGAACCCACAAACCTCTGGAACTAGCTAAGCTTTCATCACACCAGTTATTGAACATTTCACCATTTCCATTTACACAATTACATTAATCCTTCATGCACACTGCCCATGTGCCTGGTCTTTACCTGGGCTAGCATCGAATCACATCTTCTGTACAACTACAGTGTATAACAAACCTATAATTATATTCAAGAATAAACCAACTGCTGTTGAATATTACTGTCATGCTCTACTTTGTAGATTTTTTTTTTGAGAGAGGCCATCCCGTTGTGTATATCAAATTTGTATAATATATTATGTACCGTCAATACACAACATACATCAAGACAAGATGCAATAATTACAATTAGGTTATATTTGGCTACATGTTTCATCTGTAACCGGCCATCTTCAGGCCAACTAAGAACAATATTAAGGTACAGTAAAAATAGTACTCAGTGGGATACCATTTCGTTCACATTAAAACTTGATTAAATATGAAAATTCTTACTTATGATTAAAGCAGTGGAATAATATGGTAAAATTAAATCTTCATGTTCTGTATTACTTTGTAGCCTGTTTCCTAGTCCTTTCCTTATTCTCAGGGCAAACCAAGTGTTACTGTCATATACCAGCATGCTGTCATCTGGTTGTGCTATGTGGTACAACCTTGTAAGCAGGGAACTTTGGGCATTTTATATGTAGAGGAATATGCCCCCCAAACCCAGAGAGATTTTGATTATATTTTGCATGTCACATACTATTATCATCCTAAAACTACTGCCAAAATTTCAAGCACCTATCTCCATTTCCTGAGGAATTATTGCTGCCACAGAGACACATTTTGTTATGAAAGATGCACCCTTTTCTGTAAGTGTTAAGGTTTTTGAGGTCACTGAACAAACAAGAGTGAAAACACCAGAACCCCTATACTGCATGTCATAATTTAGTAATGACATGGGACCCCTATTTAATGTTCCTAAATTTAAGGTTTTCCCTCACTTCATATTCAATTTCAATGATCCAAAGTCAGCAACCTGTGTTAACCCTTCGTAAACTAAACTGACAAGACCAAGGAGGAGGAGGTGCGGAGTGAGGGGTAGTGGGACACTACATCTAGTACTGGTGGAAAAAGAAAATTTACTACTATGAAAACTATAATTAATTTACTCTATATAAAATATTAATTTCCTCCCATACAGGTTTTGCATTGCTGTTTATTGTAAGACATGTATGGAATACAAAGACACTGTATGTGCAAAATGCAGAGGTTTTTATGCTAATCCTGTCAGTACCTACATTTAATACTGAGTTCTAAAGGATAGATATCTTCCATTTAAGACTGTACAACATACTTAAGAGTGTACAGAAATTTCACATCTCATAATTGGGAAATTACAGTCGAACCCAGTTATAACATCGGTTTATGCGAAACCTCGTCCGAAGCATCAGACATTCTGTGGTACCAATTAATTCCCCACTATTAATGGTAACATTAAACTCCTCAGTTAGAACAACACTCATGTATAACGACACAAAGTTTTCCATCTCATTCATGATGTTATAACCAAGTTTGACTGTATTTTTAAGATAAAAACTTCACAGTGATATCATCATCATCTTGAATGTTACATCATGCAGTGCAATAGACAGGTTCTTTTGAGACAGTGGCACCTTTCAATCAAACTACATGCTATCATATCCCATAAACTTGATACTTGCTGCCATGAGAATGGAATCTCACAAAGCAAGAGTTTATAACTCCCAAGTTACTTAAAAGTTTTCAAGCATTATTGCACCCTACTGCATGACAAAAATGTAATTATGGGCACTACAAATATGCAACAAAGGAATAACCACCATATCATGGTGGTTAAACTTTAGTTCTGCCCTACTGATATAAAATAGTAAATATTAACATAACATAGTACTTACCTCTTTTTGCTTCCTGACAACTGCGATGAATTCTGTGTAGACTATACGAGGGTCCAGTTCACAATGCATTAATGTAGCACCTTCATAGTCTTTGATGTAGCCTTGATACACACTTCGAGCCAACTTTATGTCTTTACTAAAGCCTTGCTTCTTGAAGTAACCTGCCAGAGATATTAGTTCAGACTTTTTATCAAACAGTAAGTTATACTAAGCAGGACAAACTCCATTGGAGTCTGTATGTCAGGCATGAAACTTATTTATTGCAATCACATGTAATTATAAAACTAAAGCCACTAATTTTAATTACTTCTTTAGGTGTTCCAGAAGTGTTTCATGTATACTGAAAAAGGGGACTAAAATTTCTTCTGTGTTTTTCAGAATTACGAAGTGTGCTTAAAAAAATTTTTGCAGACACAGAAACTGATTGTTTCTGTGGTCTGTTTTCCACATCTTCATCTCTGGTTCTAGGTTAGGCCATTTTGCAATATGTAGACAAAAAGGATTGTTTATTCTTCTCTAACTTCTGCAATTCTTCCTCTTGTCTCACCCATTCACATATCATTTTCTCGGTTGAAGGTGGGCAAAAATGTCTTTCGGCTGCCCTATTAACCTACTTTAATCACATTCAATTTGAAACCTATCATATACACATCCTTTTCTGTTTACTACAAATATCAGTACAAGAACAAATCCTCTTTCAGTAAATTTATTATCACCACATGCTACTGGGCAACTAGTGAAGGAAAAATTAAACTTTAGTTTTCTCCCTGCAAGGACAAGTCATGTGATAATTGCCATTATCCTTCCAAAAAATGCAGCATTCTCATGAACGTCATATTGAAGCGCCTTCAGACCATAAGACACAGGACAAGTATATGCAGTATTATCCAGGGAAAAGTGTGTCTTATGGTATGAGAAATACGTAATTGCTTGAGAACATATTTTATTAAGAATCAGACAGGTAAAAGCTACTGCTGCCCCTGCATATGCCATTAATGCCTACAGTGGGATCAGAGGTATAGCTCCACTCATGCTTAACTGCAGCACTAGATGCAGGTGAGAGGTCAGCTTCATACCCTGGCCAGTTTACCATTGAAGAAAGAACCCTCCAAGACCCACTTAAAAGGGGACTAGGTGGCCACCAGAACAAGCCTGGATGTTTAGGAGAAATGAAACATCTTCTGTCCCTGGCAGGAATTGCACTTCTGACACATCAGTGAATTCTGTGAATTTAAATCCCCAATTTTCTTGGCACGTTTCAAAAAAATTTACCAACTGATGTCACTAACACTGCAGTTCAAAACTAGATCAGAAAATGGGCACGCATTCAAGCAGCTGGAAGATGTGGCATACATAGAGGTTTCCACATTTCCTTCTCAAAACCACAGTTACAAGGGAAATTAATAGTTTAGGAATGATTCTACAGATTATGGGGAAGTTTTTTGTCGCTGGTCATAGAAGTCTGAATACTGAAAATAATGGTACAGAACAGAATTTTCATGTTATGTTCCATCTCAGGCTTCAGAGAAAGAAATCTGTCAGTTAGACAGTTAGGGTCTAAGTCTCGTTCTTCAAGATGTCAACAGTGTGCATATAGTATGACTTGTGGCTTTGTTGCTAACTAATGCAGTAGCATACCTATAGCAAATTCATCTGCAAATGTGAGGAAATGATAGATGTTATGTCCAATATGGTAGTCCTTCAGGTGATTCATAAGATGAGTTCCATATCCCTTTACTTGTTCATTGCTTGTTACAGCACAGAAAACAATTTCTGTAAAACCCTGGGTCATGAATGTTCGGAAGCAGATGCCTCCAATGGGCCGATTATCCTTAATGAGGGCCAGAGTTTTATGTTTCCTGAAACAAGTAACATTGTTGAAAGAAACATGTGGAGTACTCCATGTTTATTCAATCATATATTTCACACCCATTATCAGAGTCCCAGTCTTTGACATCAATTAAATCTTCATTGGAAACACAAATTTAATAACCACAAATAAAAAGTAATATAATGTATTGGTTTTGGCACGTTGTTCCATGTGAAAAAGTTTGGGCTTATGGAAAATGTGCATGGGCATAAAATGCATTTCTTGTTTCTCTGTAACTTTTATGTTAAACATTTCTTGTTCTGACATATTTAGTGAGCTATACTTGAGATACACACAGAAATGCATGTATGCATTTATAAGAGATTTCAAGAAAATCTCTTCAATGTCATTTAGGCAAACAGACAGACAGACAGAGAAACATAACCAGACAAAGCTAGTAGGTAATTTTTTCAACCCATTGTAACCATGCCAAAAAGTCTGACTTTTCAATATGGTGAATATGAAAATACTGTATTCTGGAATGTGATACCATGTAGTCTGGTAGAAAATGACTGATGTTTTAATCTACTGCCTCCACCTACCCTGACACCAAAAGAAACAAATTCATCTGGGATGGATGTCAGTAAATTTTTACTTGACTAAAGGACATCACACCCCAGAAGACCATATTCATCAATAAAGATGTCTACACAAATTTCATAATTCTGACATGAAACAGAACCCATTAAAGAGCATTTAAATTTTGGATGGTTTCATCCCACAGAAATTCAAATCATTCATAACAAAAAAATAGGCCTGCACATGTGTGATATATTTTTATTACATTTCAAATATTTCTCATCTGAAATATTTCAAAATATTTAAATTCAGATGAAACTGACACAAAAAAAAACAGCAATTTCCATCTATGATGTATTTTTCTGATGGAACATAACATTTAACACATTTAATATGTCATCACATATTTTGCAAACAGAACATTCCTTTGCTGTGAACACCTATACTAAACCACTACATACAAAAAACTCTTTGGCTCAACACAGCCTCCACTCATCTGACAAATAGGAAGAAGCTGGGCACAATGCAACAAGTCATCAAGTGGCATTAGTTCTCATGATTGCCTTGGGTTTTCAGTCAGGATTCTTCCAGTATGAAATACATGTGCTCTGAATTTCATCTCACAAATTTATTGTGAATGAAGTAGAATTCCTTTTATTTTAATACTTGATACTATGGAAATCCTGATACTTGGCAGTTGAGAAAAAGAGTCCCACATCTGGAAGTCCTTCTAAAAGTGTATCTACATCAACTGCGGTGGTATCTTCTGACCCATTGCCTCCTAATAAATCAACTTATTCCAACTATGAAGACTCCCAATCCAGAGTCTCCTGGTCCTTCAGCATCCCTGGTAGAAACCGAAGAGATTTCAAAAGTAATAGAAAGGGACCCAGATCTCCTGCAACAGTGACTGAAGGACATTCCAAATGCAATCCTCTTCTGGTTTGTTGTTCAGCTCAAGTATGGGAGCCATAACAAAAAACTTACCTGTAAAATCTTAGGTCAGTATAGTTACTGTTTGGTAACAAAGAATATTCGAAAATCTGGCACATACCCAGTACCATGGGTGCTGATTTAAAGGAATTCTCCTTTGTACGAGGGTTGTACCAAATGTCATGAGCAACCATTTTTTGCATGCAAACCAGGAACAGCAGACGAAGGAGAGTAGGGTTGTAGATGGAACCAGCTTTTGTGTTATCCTTGAGTGTCTCGTGATGTCAATAGCTTGCATCACGTGACCAGTATCACTCCTAACAAAATGGCCGACAACGATATGTCGTTTCACCA